>Ga0187851_10001368_pt1 | contig 23464 bp, 25 predicted proteins | sample June2016WEW_6_10_FD_132997 | JGI IMG/M metagenome (GOLD analysis project Ga0187851, IMG submission 132997) | Peatland microbial communities from SPRUCE experiment site at the Marcell Experimental Forest, Minnesota, USA - June2016WEW_6_10 | ecosystem: Environmental > Terrestrial > Soil >...
CCATCGCTCAGCATTGGGCCGCCTCGTGGCATGATGCCTTCCTCCTGCCACCTTATCGCTCAATGCCAACACCCCCGCCAAGTACCTCTCTTGATTCCGAATCAGGTTATGAAACAGCTTCTAACCAGTTCATCCGCAGGTTCGCGGCTTCAATCCTGCTGACGGGTGTCAATGCCGGTGTCATACTGACTTTCTCCCCGTCCGTATTCTCGGATTCCTTCAACGCGCCCATTCTGCGCACAGCCTTCGCGATTCTGATCCTCGGATTGATCGCGTCGCTGGCCCGCATGTGGTTTCTGACTTTCAGGGACCGTTCGTAGTCACCATCAACCAGTTCAAAATCCACGAAGGAAGGAGAGTTTCCATGGCACGCAGTCTTGGAAAGATGTTTGCCTACCAACTGTTCGACTGGCGCAACTCCGTCACCGGCACCATTCAACAGACCGTCGCCGCATTCCTGAAACTGGGTGAGGCGATTGCCACCCGCTGGATTCAGACCCCGAAAGGCGTTCTTCTCCTGCAGATGGCGCCTGAAGATCCCGAGTCCGGCGCCGTCTATGTCTTCGACCGTCAGCGCGAGATTTGGTACATGTTGTCGTTCGAGGATTGCGAAGACCGGTTCACCTCGGAGAGCTTCGACCGCGTCTTCTCCGAATACAAGCTGTTCAGCTATGTGGAGCAGCCTGGCCTGTTGCTCGCCCAGATGCACCAGACTCCCGCGTAATTCCATCCCACCCTGCCGGCAGCAGTTTCTCTGCCCAATCCAAATTCACAAACTGGAGGATACCCATGCGTCAATCCGCTAGCCGCATTCGCTCGCTCTCGATTCGTTACGCCCTCGCGGAAGCCGCAGCCTTTCCCGGCATCGGCACGGAGCGCGTCAGCCTTCCCTTCCACCGCAAGCCTGCCGCCGAACTCAAGCACAGCCGCCTGCGTTTCGCCCATCAAATGTGACCGGCACCGCGAGAGGGCCCGGCAACTCACTCCGAGCCCTCGTCTTCCCGACTCGTTACCTGCCTGAACAAGCCATCCTTCACAGCCTCCTCGCAATTTGACCGAGTTCTTGAGCCGGGTTACAACCACTCCACAGCAAGAAAGGAGGCCGCGCGATGTACTCAAAGTTCTGTGTAAGCCGGGAGACGGCGAACAACTTCATGCGCCTGTTCGTAAACCGGCGCGCCTACGGAATGCAGGCGACCCAGCCCCTGCCAAATGGCTCAGTCCCGTACTACCTGGCGCGGGATTGGCGGACGAAGACTCCGAAGCCTCTCGACACGGATGTGGTGCGCATGCACTTGAATGGCGACATCACCATCAACTTGTACGCGATCAATCCGGAGACGCAGCGCTCGAAGTGGGTGGCGATTGACGCCGACTTCGATGGCGCCGTGCAGGCGCTCTTTCAGTTGCAGTGGGAACTGAAGCAGGATGGAGTCGAAGCCGCTCTCGAACAATCGCGCCGCGGCGGCCATCTCTGGATCTTCGGGGCCACGCCGCTACTGGCCGCCGAGTGCCGAATCTACATCTACAACCTGGCGCTCCGGCTCGGAGTTCCGGTCAAAGGTGGCGGCCTCAAGGAAGGCATTGAAGTATTCCCGCGCCAGGACCGGCTCGACGACGGCGAGTACGGCAACGCGATTCGTGCGCCGCTCGGCGTGCATCGAAAGACGAACCTGCGGTATTGGTTTTATGAAGCGGACCTGACACCGGAGGCTCAACTCGCCTACCTCAATGGCCTGAAGAAGCTCACCGAAGATGGACTCAAGACCTTCATCCGGGGAATGAGTCTTCCCGAAGCGTACAAGCCGGTAATCGCTGCTCCCTATATACCATCCGCTTCTTCCGCGGGACAGCACGAGTTCAGCATTCTTGAACACGTCCGCACCACGCGCAAGGACAGCCGCAATCTGTGGGCGCGGTGCCCGTCCTGTGCACTGATTGGGCATGACCGCTGCGGCGACAACCTCTCAATCCAGATCAAGAATCCGCGCTTCTACAAGTGCTGGGCCGGCTGCACGAAGGAAGAGATTCGCACGGCGCTCGGCCAACCGATTCGCAGAAGGCAAGCAGTGTAGAGGAGGTGAACCCGATGAAACCTTTCTACCAGGTAGCAGTCTCGGCTGCGCCTAACGGTGAGCCGGAAGCCGCGCGGTTCGCGCGGTATGGTCTTGCGATTCCCCGGCAAGTTCTCAGAGCCTTGGAAAAGCGCGGCATCTACTGCCAGTCTGGCGTTTCGATCGAGCATCAGCATCTGGCCAAGCGTTACGTTCTGCGCGCCACCGAATCCGGCGGCGCCGTCGCGGACATGGGCCGCTACTGCGCGTATCTCGATGCTGATGGAACTCCGGTCCCATGGTTGCAGCCGATCGATTCATTATCCGGCAACGGGCGGCACGCCATTGTGATTGCGCCGGAGTTGGTGCGAATCGAAATGCTGCGCATCGGCCACACCTATGAAATGGCAATCTCGAAGCACTCGCTCGTGAACAATGGTAGCCGAGTCCGTCCGGTCATAACCTCAACCTTGCTCTTCCGTGGCCATCAGGGAACGCTTGCCATCGATCTCTGGACCCCGGAGAACAAGCGTCTGCGCGGCTCGATTGCGCCGGTCTTCTACACGCAGGCGGGCGAGATGCGGCGCCATCCGGAACGCTTCGATGACGCAATTCGGAAGATCACCGGCGCTCTTGCCTGCCTCGGCTGCAAACACACGCACGTCGCGGTGGCGCCGCCGGTACCGACTGGCGGTGTCTCATGAGGCGAGCAATCGAAGTTGGCGAGCCGGATTGGAAGCCGCTTGAAGGCGTTCTCTCGCCGGAGGACTGTGCGGACTTCATGTACATGGGCAGCGCCGGCGGGATCGCGCTCTACAAGCACCGCGATACGCGGAGGTACCTGAATATCGATGCGGCAACCGGCCGGTTCTACCGGTATGCCGACGGCGATTACGTCGAGATCGACCGGGCGCAGGCCATCGAACACGTGCACAGAACGATTGCATGAGGAGGAGAAGATCATGGGCAAAAGCGTCAACAAAGTCATTCTGCTTGGACACGCCGGGAAAGACCCAGAGGTCCACATCCTGCGGAGTGGAACCCTGGTCAATCTCTCGCTGGCCACCAGCGAGGGTTACAAGGACGACCGGGGCGAGTGGCAAGAGCGCACCGAATGGCACAACCTGGTTGGCTACCAGCGGATCGGCGAGATTCTTCGCGACTACGTCAGGAAGGGTTCGAGAATCTTCGTCGAAGGCGAACTCCGCACCCGCTCCTGGGAGGATCGGGAGTCTGGACAGCGGAAATTTCGCACGGAAGTGGTTGTGCGCGAGGTCAGCCTTCTGTCGCCCGGGCCTGCCTCGAACGCCGTGAACGGATCAGAGCACTACGCCAGCGGGAACGGCTTCGTGCCGCAAGAATTCAGCGCCGAACACGAGATTGAGCGAGAAGAAGTCCCCTATTAAAACGGGGTTTGCGTTCACGCATTGGCCGAGAGCGTCCTACGGGGCGCTCTCGGTGTGTCGGGGTTCAACAAGAAATTCACTGGAGGTTCCGTACCGAAGGAGTGAGATATGGCAACAGCAGCGAAGTTTGCAGGAGCGGAGCGGGGAAAACTCTTCGCTCAGCTCGAAGTGCCATTCGATCCGTCTCAGATCAAATGGCGGGTGATGCGCACCTCGGACGATCGACGGTCGGGCGCAATTCTCCCCTTCGCCGATCCGCGCGCCTATACGGACCGGCTCAACGAACTCTTCACGCCGTCGGGATGGACGCGCGAGTACACCATCTCCACCGTGCCGTCCCTGACCCGCGTGGACAGAGGCAAGGTGGTTGTGACCAGCAAAGTGCTGGTGGCGACCGCCGTCACAATCGGCCGGTTGGGCATCCACACCGGGACCGGAGAAGAGTGGGCGGACCGGGAAAACGCAGTGACCGCGGCCGACGCGCAGGCATTCAAGCGCGCCTGTAGCTGCTTCGGACTTGGCCGGTATCTCTACCGTTTCGGAGAGACCTGGGTGCATTTGGATCGGCGGGGAGATCCCGTTGCGCTCCCGGTGTTGCCGGAGTGGGCTCTGCCCCCGGGAGTGACCGTACAGCGGGCGAGCGGCCAAGCCGTCGATGTGCGCGGCCCGGTCGATCACAAGCTCACCGCCGAGATTGAAGGCTTCCGCAACGCGCTGGGAGATCCCATTTACGCAGAGATCCTGCGGCGGGCTGGGCACAGCCGCGATGCGAGGACGATCCCAAATGCCGAGCGGCAGAAGAATGTCGTCGAGTGGATGCAGGCCGCGGCGCGCGGTTTCGAGCGGTTGCGCAACCTGGCCGAAATGGCGGGCGACGCGCAGTTCTTCACCGTGGCGGAGCGCTTCAAAATCGCATCGGTCACCGAACTGCCGAGCCTGGCGGCATTGAAGCAACTGGTCGAGGATCTCGAATCCCTCGCCAATCAGCAGGTCGCCTAGCGAGCGGTTCAGCGCCGGGAGGAAATCATGGGAGAGATCAGCATTCTGCGTCCGCGGCGCAGCCTCGTCAGTATCCCGGTTGTTGAAGCCGTCTACTGCGAGAGTTGCGCCTCGGTCTCGAACTCAAGCGGGGGATGTTGCGCCCTTTGTGGCAACATCTCCGTTTGGCCGCTGGCTGAATTGGTGCCGCAGCCACCCAGGGGACCTGCTTGCTGTTCAATATCTGCCTCGTTGTCTGCACAGGCATTCGTGGTTCGTTTGGAGCCAAACCGTGCGGCCTAATCCACAACTTCCATAGAAATATAAGAAATGGAGTTGGAAGCGAGAATGAACCACGATATACTGGTTTTCGACACCAAGCATTATTATTTAATTGATTTCGACCAGATGGGAGATGTTTCGACCTATGAGAGTATCTACTGAGCCTGTGGCAGTCTTCCAGGAGCGGAGTGTTCCGGCTGGCGCCCGATTGGCCGGATGGGCGGCGCTGGTCGAATCGCTCGGGATCAAGGCTCCGGTCAGGCGCCCGAGCTTCGTCTCGGAACAGCATATTCGCGGCAGTCGCCGTGCGGAAGAGGCGGGGACGCTATTCGACAAGCGTTACTGGCCGGGTGATTCTTTCGCCGATCATCTGACCTTTGCTCTGCGTCATGAAGAGATCGACCTGCTGATTCTTAAGCGGGTTTTCGAAGCCGTTCCGCCCACAGAGATCGAAACGATGGTGCGAGAGGCGCCAACGGGAGCGATTGCCCGGCGGGCGTGGTACTTTTACGAGATTCTCACCGGACGGATGCTCGACGTGGAAGACGCACGTGGGGCTGGCGCCGTCGATCTGCTGGATGCTGACGCCTACTTTACAGGGAAGCCGCGGTTGTCGAAGCGCCATCGGGTTCGCGACAACCTTCTGGGCTCCGGGCAATTCTGCCCGGTGATTCGCCGGACTCCAGCGCTCACCGCGTTTACGGAACTCGATCTGGCCGAAGAGGCTCGCAATACCGTTGGCCAGACCGGAGCGCGTATAGTGGCGCGGGCCGCGAGCTTTCTGTTGCTGGCCGACAGCCGCGCCAGCTTCGAGATTGAAGGAGAGCGTCCGCCGCGCAACCGCTTGGAACGGTGGGGCCGCGCCGTTCTACAAGCCGGCAAGAATCTGCTTTCGCTCGACGAAATCGTCCGGCTGCAGCGGGTGCTTATCGAGGATGCGCGCTTTGTGCGTCCGGGGCTGCGCCCGGATGGCGTCTTCCTGGGCGAGCGCGATCACTTTGGCGATCCGCTGCCGGAGTTCATCGGAGCCAAGCCCGACGATCTGACGAGCCTGATGGCAGGTCTGATCGAGGCTAACGACAGAATGCGTGCCGACGGAATCGATCCGGTACTGAAGGCGGCGGCGACTGCTTTTGGTTTCGTCTACATTCACCCCTTCCAGGATGGCAATGGCCGCATGCACCGCTGTCTGATCCATCATGTACTGGCTGAACGCAAGTTCACGCCGCCGGGAATGGTCTTTCCGGTTTCTGCCGTCATGCTGGACCGGATCGAAGCGTATCGCGAGGCGCTCCGGTCGCACTCAGCTCCGCTGATGCCGTATATCGATTGGCGGCCTACTGCCGAGCGGAATGTCGAAGTGCTCAACGATACCGCCGATCTCTATCGCTACTTCGACTGCACGGCGGAGGCGGAGTTTCTCTACGGGTGTGTCGAACGTACGGTGCGCGAAGATCTGCCGCGTGAAATCGACTATCTGCATCGGCATGACGAGGCCATGGGCCGCATCATGGATGTGGTCGAGATGCCCAACCGGCTGGCTGAAAATCTTGTTCTGTACATCCGCCAGAACGATGGAAAGCTCTCGAAGAGACGACGCGAGGGCGAGTTTAAACAGCTCACCGCTGAGGAAGTTGCCGCGATCGAAAACGTCATTCAGGAAGAGTTCTTCGAAAACAAGAACTGATGCAGGATGTCGTCAAGGACGAGATTATGCCCCCTTGGCCGGACCGATCTGCCCACCTGGAGGCGCTTCGGCTTCCCGCTTCAAAGGTCGTCGAGAAGCTGGTGGAGATTGTTGGGCGGAAACTGACCGCATGTATCGGCGGCGGGGAGATCTACGGCGACGCGGAGAGCCGATTGCGATTCGCCTTTCAGATGGTGCACACCTTGAGCGAACACGATTCGCCGGCAGTCGTGCAGGCCTGGCTGACGGGCTGAACCCGGAACTGGAAGACAGAGTGCCGCTGCGCCAGCCATCTTGAGCGCCGCCAGAGCATACCTCAGCGACAAGCAGACGGGTAGTTCTTCTTGAATTCTATGGTTAATATATTGTCTTTTGTGTCGTATAATGGAGATGAAGAGGCAACATATTGGCTGTATATCTCAGGACCGTGCAAGAGGTGCAGACAGGAATTGCAGGGCGGTTCAAGGCCCGGCGTCTTGCCATGAACCTGACACAGAGAGAACTGGCGGCGCGCTCGGGCGTGACCTTCAGTTCGCTGAAGCGATTTGAGCGCGAAGGATTGATTGCGCTGGACTCGCTTCTGAATCTTGCATTAGTGCTCAATTGCCTTGACGATTTCGACAAGCTGGCCGCAGAAAGCCCGCCCATCTCAGCCACTCAATCGCTCGACGCCCTGCTGGCCACGCCGGCGCGGCGGCGCAGAGCGACGGGCAGAAAAGGACGCAGCCATGGCATATAGTCCGACAGAGTTGCTGTCTGTTTATCTGGACGCACGCAACCAACGCCGCAAGGTTGGACGCCTCGCGTTCAAGGAGAGACAGATCCTTTTCGAGTATGATGCCTCATTCATCACATCGGGCATTGAGATTTCGCCGATCAAACTTCCTCTCAGGTCCGGCGTGTCCATTGCCGACACCACGATCTTCGACGGCCTGTTCGGCGTATTCAATGACAGCCTTCCGGACGGATGGGGCCGCCTTCTGCTCGACCGCACAGTGGAACAATACGGTATCCATCGCGGCCAGCTGAATCCGCTCGACCGGCTGGCCTACGTAGGACGGCACGGCATGGGCGCTCTCAGCTACGAGCCGGAGTTGAGCCAGCAAGCCGCCGACGATGCTCCGTTGGCGCTCGACAAACTTGCTGAGGAATCAGCCCTCGTACTGGCCGGAGAGAATGAAGAGGTCTTTGAAGATTTGCTGCGGCTCAATGGCTCTTCTTCCGGCGCCCGGCCCAAGATCGTGGCGCAAGTGAGTTCCGACAAGAAAAGAATCATTCACGGCCAGCAGGAATTGCAACCGGGCTTTGCGCACTGGATGATCAAGTTCCCGTCTTCCCAGGACGCGCGGGATGCGGGGGCTATCGAATACGCCTATAGCCTGATGGCAAAGGATGCAGGCGTGGGGATGCCTGAGACTCATCTTTACCGTACGAAAAGGAACAGATTCTTCGGCACAAGACGCTTCGACCGGGACGGAGATGCCCGCATCCACATGCACAGTCTTGGCGGCTTGATCCATGCCGATCACCGTACTCCCAGCCTCGACTACGACATGGTTCTGCGCGTGACCCTGGCGTTGACCAGGAATATCCAGGAAGCAGAAAAAGTCTATGCGCTGGCCTGCTTCAACGTTCTTGCTCATAACCGCGACGATCATGCGAAGAATTTTTCGTTTCTGCTGAACCCAAGAAACGAGTGGATCTTCGCGCCGGCCTACGACCTTACCTTTTCCTATGGCCCGGGCGGCGAGCAAAGCATGCTCGTCATGGGAGAGGGAAGGAATCCAGGCACAGCCCAACTTCAGGCCTTGGGCAAACTGCATGGGATAAAAAACGCTCAGGAGATTCTGGCGAAGGTAAGAGCGGCCGTGGCCAACTGGCCACGCTATGCCGAACAGGCAGACATATCGCGAAAATCCACCAAAGAGATTGCTGACAAGATCAAGTTGCAGTAGCCATCTGCATTCTTCTGAGCAGGCCGCAGCCGGGTCGGGAATCGAAAACGTGTCACATCAGGCAGCCCTTGCGGCCTTCTTCTTCGCCTTGGGCCTTGGCGCAACGGTAGCGTTCATATAGGCCTTCAATGCGGCCCAACGCTTGATCTGCGCCTGCCGGACGCGTTCCCGCCCTTCTGCGCTCATTTTGCGGCGCTTCTTCGTCTTCTGAACATTCGGGATAACAACTGCTGCTGTCTTGGGCGGCCTGCCTGGTTTGCGCTTGATTGCGAGTGTTGCTTCTGAACTCAGAAGAGCCTTGGCTTGCAAGAGACGGGAAATCTCGGCATCGATCGCGGAAACAATGTCTTTCACCACGGTTTGCAAAGCACCTCCCCTCGAAGAATACACGACCCCGATTCAAAACCCAGAGTTTACTGACCCAGGAGGAACCATGGCGCGCAACGCGGCACGGTTGAAGATGGGCTATTATCCGCTGCCCGAAAGCGAGGCCACGCGGCTTTGCGCACTGCTCAGCTTTACTGGCCCGGCATCGGTTGTCGATCCCTGTGTTGGGCAAGGAACGGCGATTGAATTCATCACGCAAGGCGCGGAGGTGCGCCGTTACGGCGTCGAACTCGATGCCGAACGGGCGGCCATTGCTCAATCAAAGGGTATCGAGACCATTCAGGGCAATGCCTTCGATGCCGTTGCCAAACCCGAGTCCTTTTCGCTGCTCTATCTGAATCCGCCCTACGACTCCGAGATTGGCCAGGTGGCTAACAACCGCATGGAGCGGCTGTTCCTCGATCACACATATAGCTGGCTCGTGATGGACGGCGTGCTGGCGATGGCCATTCCCTTCGAGCGGCTGATGGACTGCGTAGGTCTGCTGAGTTCGCACTTCACCGCGCTCAATGTCTTTCGCATGACCGACGAGGAATCTGTGCGCTTCCGGCAGATCGCCGTGCTCGGCGTTCGATCGAACGTACGCGGCGCCGCAGTGGATGCGAACAAGCGCCAGCTGAAGCGCATCGGCCTCTACGGCAGCTTTCAGGAGTTGCCGGAACTGGGGCCCGATGCCTGTGAGCCATTTCGAGTTCCGCCTTCAGGAGAAACAGCGCTCAGCTACCGTGGCCTGCCCTACGACCTGCTCGAAGACCTGTTGCCGCACTCCGGCGCGTGGAAGCAGGTCATGCCGTTTCTCGCTCCACACGAAGACGTGGCCACCGGGCGGCCGATCACGCCTCTGCATGGAGGCCATGTCGGATTGCTCTGCACGGCGGGCCTATTGAATGGCGTCTTCGGTCAGGGAGACGACCGGCACATTGCGCGATGGCGGTCGGTCAAGCACGTCACCACCTTCGTCGAGCACGACGAGGAAAACGAGATTGTCCATCACCGCGAGCGGTGGGCTAACGAACTGCGGTTGGTCTACTCCGACGGAAGAACGCTGAAGTTGACCGAAACGCCGATCCGGCAGGAGGAAAATGCCGATGCAGAATGCGCACCTGCGGCTCGGGCTGCTTGAATACCACCGCATCACGGAAAAGGCGTCAACCAGAATCCGGGTAAGGGTCTCCTCCTATATAGGAGAGGATGAGCAGGCGCATCTGACCGGCGTCTTCGGAAGCGACTCCGATATCGGCGCCATCACGGCGGCAATCCACGAGAAAGCCTACTTCACGCTGACCTTTCCCGATGGCGCAATCAAGGAGATCACGCTTGGTGAGCACGCCTCGTGCTATCGCAGTTCGGTGCTCCTGCCGGGCCGCAAACATCCGGTGCGCCATCTGGTGGCCATCTCCGAACAGTTGCACGCGAATGGCAGCGCAGGCCGGATAATCCTTTCCCGCAAAAGTCCCGACGAAGCTTGGGCGTGGTTATCAACCTTTCTTGGTCTTCCCGCCGTGCCCGAATGGGCGACGCACCTCTGCGAGACTCTTGAAGCCGAAGGACGCTTTCAGTCGCTCGATGGCATCGGTTGTGAACCTATGCTGATTACGGCCACAGCCGATGAGATGCTCGCCTGGATCTCAGCGGCGCTGAAATCCGGAGAGATTGCCTTTCCTGAGAACAATGGGCCGATCCCCTGGCCCAAGTTTCCTCCGTTTGAGACCTTGTGCCGGATTCGAGAGAAGGACGCACTATAGCTCAATCTGCCAAATCGCTTCCGAAGAATCTCGATTGTGATCCCTTCCCAGAGACCCGACGTGAGGTTCCACACATGAGCCAAGATAGCATTATCGACATTGCGTCGTATCTGCGCGCACACGCCGCCGAACTCGGAGAACGGATTCTCGATACCTATCCTCCGCTGCAGAGCACCAAGGATCCAGTTGCGCCGCGCATTGCGACGCTGCTGCGCAAGGCGCTTCCCGCTCAGGCGCTGGCGATTACCGGGACAGCGAAGTACCTGCGCAAAGCCAAGGCAGCGCGCATCGTGGCCGAGTGCGGCGCGGGTAAAACCTATATGGCGCTGGGCGCGATCCATGTGCTCGCTGATGGGCGGCCCAGCACAACGCTTGTGATGTGCCCCTCGCACATCACGCACAAATGGGCGCGGGAGGTATTGGTGACCATACCGCGCGCCCGCGCCTTTCTAATCGAGGATCTGCGCAACGGAGGCGATCCGAGAAGAGCGCACGGCGTCTGCGAGGTCAAGCTGCGCAAAGGCCGAATTGTCCACGAGGGAATCCGTCTGTCACTCTCCGATCTGCGGCGAATGAGCCGCAAGGAGTGGCGCGAGAAGTGCCCGGCGCCGGCCTTCTTCATCACCGGCAAGGATAAGGGCAAGCTCGGCTACTTCTGGGAGCACGTCTTCCTCAAAGCGAAGTCCGGGCCGAACCTGGGCGGCGTCGTCAATCCCGACTCAGGTCTTGCCATTCTCGATTCCGAGCGGCAGAAGCTGACTTATCTGGATTTCGGTGACAAGCTCAAGCTCTCCGAACAATTGGCACGCCCACAGGGCGGAACTACACGGTATTCAGCTTTGTGGCAGGCTGACCGCAGCCGAATTCAGCGAATGGCGCCGATGGAGTTTGTTGGCCGCTTTATGCGGCGATGGTTTGATTTCGCCATCGCGGACGAATTGCACCAGTTGGCCGGCGACACATCACAGGGTAACGGGTTGGGTGTGCTCAATCGCGCAGCCCGCAGGTTGATCGCGCTGACCGGCACGCTGATGGGCGGCTACGCCGACGATCTCTTCAACATCTTCTACCGCATGGAGCCGCACGCGATGGCTGCGGAAGGCTTCGCTTACGGCGGCCAAGGGCGGCGCGACTTTCAGGAACAGTACGGAGTGCTCGAGACTATCGAGAAGGTGCGCAAGGAGGACAACGCCTGCTCGCGGTCGACGAAGAAGACGATTCAGGTCCTGCGGAAGCCGGGAGCGTCGCCGCTTCTCTTTGGCAAGTTCCTGATGAATACGACCGCTTTCCTTTCGCTCGAAGACATCGCGGATAACCTGCCGCGCTACGACGAGAGCGTGGTCTCGGTCGAGATGGATTCGGAGCTTGCTGAAGCTTACGAAGAACTTGAAGAGGAGATCCGGACCGCGATGCGGGCACATCGCGGCAACAAGAGCCTGATGAGCATTCTGCTCAACACGCTGCTCTTGTACCCGGACCACCCTTACGGATTCGATGCGATCTGGGCGCGGGCCTTCGACCCGCAAACACGGGAGTACGTTCGGTTTCTCGCCGCGACACCCGTGAATCTTCCTGAAGATCGGCTCTTTGCCAAAGAGCGCGCGCTCATCGCCGATGTTCGCGAAGAGTTACAGCAGGGGCGGCGTTGCCAGGTCTACGCGACCTACACCGGGGAGAAGGACGTCACGCTGCGGCTGGAGACGCTTCTGCGGCAAGCAGGCTTTCGGGTTGCGGTGCTGCGCTCATCTGTACCAACGGAGAAGCGCGAAGACTGGTACGAGCGCCAGTTGCAGACGGGAGTCGAGGTTGTCGTCTGCCATCCAAAGCTTGTGGAGACGGGCCTGGACCTACTGGCCTTCCCAACGCTCTACTTCTACGAAACCGGCTACTCGCTGCACACGCTGCGGCAAGCCAGCCGCCGCTCGTGGCGCATCGGCCAGCGTTACCCGGTGCGGGTGAAGTTCGTCACCTATGCCGGCACGATGCAGGAGACCTGCCTGCGGCTGATGGGCAAGAAGATGCTTGTCGCCCTGATGATGGAGGGCAAATTCTCCGGCGAAGGTCTGATGGCTCTCGATGCCGACGACGACCTGATGAGCGCGATGGCTCGCGAACTGGTCGAGAAGGCCGGTGTTGGCCAGACAGCGGATTCCATCTGGAAAGAGCTCGATAAGGAGCGAGGCCAGTTCCTGCCTCAGCCTCCGGAGCTGCCAGCCAAAGAGGAAGTCAGTTCACTGCTCGATCTTCCAGAATTCGTCGTTGCCAATCCCCCATCGGATCGAGACAGCATCCATCTGGTGGGGGTCAAGACAGCGATCAAGGATGCGCCCTGGCCGGCGACGAGGGCGGTCCCCGTGCAACTTAGCCTCTTCGGCTGAGATTGAGAGAGGTTGCAAACCCCTCTTCGTTCATCAACGAGCGATGCACGGCAGAGAGTTGCTCTGCCAATCCAATTCCATATCAGAGCCTACCGAGGTGATCTCGTGACAGAAGAGAATTGCCTACAGCAGACGTTTGTCGAGTGGGTGCTGAATCTGCTCGAAAAGAGGTTTCCGTGGCTGGGCAAAGAGGACGACGCTCAGATCAGTGGGGCCGATACGGTCGATGAGCTGGCCGACTTGCATCGAAGCCTGATCGACCAGCGCAATGCAAATGACAGTAAAGAACAGCTCCCAGAGCGGTAGTACGCGGGATGCCGCAGTTTGTATCGAGAGAAACAAGTCGATTTGTTGTTCATGGCTCTTCCCAATGACTGCGAACGGTGGTAGCGTAGCCAATAGGAGAATCGTTCCAGCGATACCGGCGATGGCCGGTTCGCAATCAAAGGCAAGGAAAAGGGCCGGCGCGAGCCGGCCCTTTTCCTTGGTGGAGACCTCCCATGCCTAAAGGGCCGTTTCTTCCCTTGGAGTTTGTCCCAGCCAAGTTCTCAACGGCGCAGGACAAAGTTGATTTTGGCAATGTGTTCCTGCACTTCATCGAATCCGAATGGGCGCGAACGGCCTTTGCCAAGAGCTTCTATAACCGCCTCTCGATGTGTTTCGGGCATATTGCGCATTATGTGGAGGGCGTGATTATGCAGAGTGCTAGCGTCAACGCACCGTGGATACAGCGTTCGACCAACAGTTCACTATGCATAATCCCCACTATTTAGCTCTCCACAGAAAGTCAACTTCCAGATGGACGGTCACCCCACCGGAACGTCAATGTCTGCGTACTAGGCCGCTCGATTCGAGTTGACAATCTACCTCAAGTGAACAGCAGGGACGCATTCAGAGGGACGATTCTCCGACTTAAGGTGCGTCTCCTACTTGTGTAGAGCGCCGAAAGGGATGCGGGCCATGTTTGTGCATCTTCGGCAGTAATGCGAGGAAGCAATTTGGCGGTAGCCTACATGAGAACCTCGTTGGTTCAAGTATGGCTGCGTGCGGTGGTCGCTTGAGCTTGGTCCAAGGCCTTTCGATTTGCTTCAGACCGGGAGAGTAAGCCTGCCGCCATCGGTCAGGTTTGGTTCGGGCAGGGGCCGGTCTTCACGGGTGCCAATCGGCGCCATAAATCTCTCGATAGTTCTGAAGAGCCAGGTCTTCTGAAGGCGTCCGCATTGCATCATTGAAGCGATTCATGAAAGCAAAGTAGCTTGTCTGCAACACGATATCGGCAGCGCCCTTGCTCCCAAATGCTTCTTCGACTTCCCTAAAGTCCTGACCGCCAACGATCTCTGGATGGTGCGTCAACTTTCGGGCGAAGTTCACGACCGAGCGCTCATCGGAACTCAACACAGAATCATCTGTCCTCATCTCAAGGAGCTTGGATGGGTCAACTCCCGCTCGCCTCAATCCAAGCAGCACATGGAGCGTGCAGTACCGGCAGCCATTTGCCGTTGAAACCGCGAGCGAGGTGTAACGCAAGAGAATCCGGGGAATTGTGACCGAGGGTCCAAGAACTCGTCCGTAATCCCACCACGCCTGGGGAACATCGGGACTCCACAGCATGATGCGCTCACCATGTGGAAGTCCTATTCCCATCGAGGACTGGCCGCGCTTTTCAGCATCCTTGAACGAGGCGTCATCCTTACTCAAGAGTGCCAGCCTGCTGTCATCAAGAACCGCTACGCGACCTGCCGGCGGCACATAGTCGTGTCCCGGGGACCGGGCGGCAAATTCCAGGGTCCAGCTTTCAACCGACAGGTTGAATGCGTTGGCCATCCTGGTGAAGTAGTTGAAGAAGCACACGGAAAGCGTGAGTTCCACCATCTGCGAGTCGTCGAAAAGGGCTCTGACCCGGCGGTATTCCGAATCCTCGATCCCACTCGCATTTGTGGACACTGCTGTCGCATAACGAAGCGCCATTCTTTCTTCATGAGAGAGCCCTGCTTCGCCGCCGGAGCGGAGTCTGGCCAGCGTTGAAGTGCCTCCACCAGTAGCGCGCAACATATGCTCCAGGTAGGCTGCGACGTAGGGACTGTTGTCCAACTGGGCGACGCGAATGCCCATTGCCATCTTTGTCTCAGGCCTTACCGAGCCGCTGTAAAGCACGACGCGCATAAGATGAGCCACGCTTGCCGGAACACCGGGGCGGCCAGAGAAGGCCCTTACAAAATTGGGAACGCGACCGGTACCGGATGGCTCCAGATCATCAACAGCCGCAATTAGCCCATTACCATCCCCTTCAACGCTTACCCTGGGCTGCGCACTGGTGCTGGCGCGCCCTTCCGCTTCAAGCACACTGACAGGAATGAGATGTATCGATGCAGGAGGCCGCTTTGCTGGTCCGTTGCCAGAGGCGGCCTGGCCACATAGATTGCATATTCCTGCCACAAACAAAAGCACAGCCGTAAGGGTGTAGTTACTTCTCATTCGTGGTCCAATCCATAGAATGCGTTCGCATGCACCGAATAAAATGCCAGCAAGGTCGTCGAAGCGGAATTAATGGGCAAGGGCCGAAACCGGAGTTGGCGTCCAGTCTGCACCATAGACTTCGCGATAGGTTTGGATGGCATTGTCTTCAGACGGAGAGTGCATGGCATCGTTGAACCGATTAAGATAATTCATGCCGCAAGCTGCCAGAAGTATGTCCTGGGCTCCAGTTTCGCCAAACGCCGTTGTGAGCTTTGACCAATCGTCATCTGTAATGGTGCCGGTGCGTCGCGTCAGCTTTCTCGCGAATAGTACGGCTGTCAGTTCTTGAGGACTGAGTTGCGAATCGTCTTTCTTCATCGCTAGCAGTTTCCCCGGATCGACCCCCGCATGGCGCAGCCCTAACAAAGTGTGGAGCGTGCAGTAGCGGCACCCATTCGAGGTGGCGACTGCAAAGGTCACGTAGCTTCGAATGGCTCGTGGCAGCGTCGATGGGGTCTTGGATGCGATGCTACCGAACGCCCACCATGCCTGGGGAAAGTTTGGCGCCCACAACATCGTCCTTTCAGAATTTGGGAGATACATGCCCATCCCCGACTTTGTGCGCTCGGCCATCTCCTTCATGGGAGGGTCTTGATCCCAATTCAGCAGCGCCAAATGCGAATCCGTCAGAAACGGTACCCGCCCTGCGTAGGGATGAAAAGCAGGAACATCCGGATGTGCTGGCGTATCCAGAGCCCAAGCCTCGACGGGAAGATTGAGTCCCTCGGAAAGGCGCGTGAAGTAGTTGAAGAAGCACACCGTCAAAGTCAGCTCAACGATTTGGGAATCGCTGTAATAGCCGCGTACTTCCCGGAATGTGCTGTCGTCGACGCCGCCAAACTCCGGCGAGAGTTCATCCGCGTACTTGAGGGCTAATCTCTGTTCGATGGGGAGGGAGGTTGTCTTGTCCGCTGCGATTGCGGCGAGGATGGACTTGCCATCGTCGGTCGAACGCAGCAGACGCTCGGCATGAGCGGCGAGGTACGGATTGGAATTCAACTGGGCCACACGCAAGGCCATGCCCAACTTCACTTCCGGTTGGACAAGGCCGCCATAAAGAAAAGTCCTAACCACGTGCGCGAACGCACCTGGAGCGCCTGGCCGCGATGCAAATGCCTTCACGTAATTGGGCACATTCTCGCTACCAGCCGGCTCCAGGTTGTCGGCTGGATCAACAAGACCGGCGCCGGACGAGGATAGATCGATGCGCGCAGTGGCTTTGGCCTGGGCTCGTTCCTGCTTCTCAAGCGTGGCGACGGCCACAGGATGAAGCCGTATAGGCGCCGGTTGCGACCAGTACTGGCAGAGCGCGGCGGAGGCGCCGAAGACTGAGGGCACCAGGAGCACACTGATGTTGCGTAGAATCATTTACCTTCTCCATGTAGGGATCATTGCTAAGACTGCTGAACGATCTGGTTGCATGCGCGTTGGATTTGCCTCGGCGATTTTCACAAGCCGCTGCCACGTTTAGTTACTTGGCGAGAGCAGACACCGGGGTAGGTGTCCAGTCTTCTCCATAGACTTCGTGATAATTTGCGATCGGGACGTCCTCCGATGGTGAGTGCATCGCGTCGTTGAATCGATTGAGATAATTCATCCCGCAAGCTCCGAACAAGATATCCAAGGCACCTTGCTCAGTGAACGTCTTCACGAGGCTGGACCAGTCCGCATCGGTAATTGTTCCGGGACGCCGCGTCAGCTTCCTGGCGAATTGCACGGCCACGAGCTCATCGGGACTGAGTTGTGAGTCGTCCTTCTTGATGGAAGCGAGCTTGGCCGGATCGATCCCTGCGCGGCGCAGACCGAGCAAGGTATGCAACGTGCAATAACGGCACCCATTGGATGTTGCCACGGCAAAGGTCACATAACTCCTGATTGCGCGGGGCAGCGTCGACGGAGTCTTGTTGACAATTTTGCCGAACGCCCACCAGATTTCGGGAAGATCGGGCTCCCATAGTTGGGTTCTCTCGGAGTTCCAGCGATTTGTCCCCTCAGTGCTCGGGAGGTATGTGCTGATCGCTGCCAGATGCTCATCCGTGAGGAACGGTATGCGACCGGCATAGGGATGAAATGCCGGAACATCCGGGCGTGCCGGAGTATCAAGTACCCATGCCTCAACGGGAAGATTGAGCGCCTCAGCCAGACGGGTGAAGTAGTTGAAGAAGCCTACTGTCTCCGTGAGCTCGATGATCTGTGAGTCGTTATAATATCCGCGAACCTCTCGAAACGTCGCGTCATCGACCCCGCCGAACTCCGGCGAAAGCTCCTCTGCATACTTGAGCGCGAGCCTTTGTTCAATTGGGAGGGTGGCTGTTTTCTCGGCGCTGATGGCCGCCAGCACTTTCTTGCCTTCCTCGCTCGATCGTAGGAAGCGCTCGGCATGAGCAGCGAGGTAGGGGTTGGAATTGAACTGAGCAACGCGCAAAGCCATGCCCAGTTTGACTTCCGGCTGCACAAGCCCGCCATAGAGAAAGGCTCTGACGGCGTGTGCGAACGCGACCGGGGCGCCGGGACGCGAGGCGAACGCCTTCACATAGTTGGGTACATTCCCGCTGCCAGCGGGTTCCAGACTGTCGGCAGCATCGACCAAGCCGGCACTGGACGCGGAGAGGTCGATACGCGACTTGGCTTCCGCCTGTGTACGCGCCTGCTTTTCAAGTGTGGCCACGCTTACAGGGTGCAACCGTATGGGCGCGGGCTGTGACCAGTACTGGCAGAATACGGTTGGTGCTCCTAGAAACACAGTTACGAGAAGCGCACTGAAGTTGCGCAGAGACATTTGCATTCTCCTTGGCAAGGATTGGGGCGAGTGGAGGCAGGGGAAGTGCCTCCACCGGGTTAGAATACGATTTTTGCGCTGAGTTGAAAGACGCGGGGATCGAACGCCTTGGTGGATTTGCCGAAGATCGAGGTGCTTGAATACGTGCCATTGGATTGCAGCGCGAGAGTAAGATCGTTGTTCGGCAGGTAGAGATTGACGTTGTTGAATGCGTTAGATGCGTCCGCGCGGAATTGGAGTATTATGCTCTCACCGAGCCCGAAGTTACGCCCGAGCGCGAGGTTGGTGGTAGTCTGCCGCGGCCCGCGATATGAGTCCCTTCCCAGCGTGCCGTCGGTTCCAAGCACGGGTTGCGGAAAGACGCTTGGACTGTAGAGCCCGTTGATGAAGTCCTTCTGTTTAAAGGAACTCTTCACCGCGCCTTGTGCAGGGGCATCCGGGCGGTCATAGAAACCGCCTCCCATTACGCCGCCGCCGTCCAGGTTGTAGTCGCAGCCAAGATCCGCCAGTGCGCCCGACGCCTCATGGACTAACTTGGATGGAGCGGAGCAATAGGGGCTGAATGGCCGCCCGGATTGCGCGGATACGATGGTCGAGATCTGCCAGTTCTTGTAAAGACTCGCAATAAGGCCGTTCCGGTTGGAGAACTGCGGCACCCAGACCGCGGATGTTGTAAACCGCCGGGGAATATCCATTTCCGAGAGGCCCCGCTCGCATTTGAGGCAATTGATATCTTCGGCACCTACCGATCCATCCCCGCTGTCAAAGAACGAGCCGGTGTTTGTGTCGGAAGATGTGTCGAGCCATTTGGACCAGCGATAGTTTGCCTGCAAGGTGAATCCAGTTGCCACTTGATGACGAACTTCCGCGGTGAAAGCGTTGTAGTCGGAGCTAACGTTGCTCATGATATAGTTGACGCCCGCCAGGTTTTGATTGATCCGCAAGGCTTGGCCATTGTGTATGAGTTCATCGCCGGAGAAGCGATTGATGTCGTCGCGACGCTCCAGGTCGATGCCTTCGGTTCCAACATAGCCAAGTTCCACAATCCAACTCTTGGTGACCTCGCGTTGCACGCTTAAGAAATAGCTCGCGCTGTGCTGGGTCTTCAGCTTTGGATCGATGAGCCAGGGAGAGATTCGAATGGGCGGCTCGCCAGCCGGCGCTACAACACCGCCTTGTGCATTGAGCGTTGCTTTGAACTCCGAGTTGAAGGGCACTGGAATTCCATAATCGATCGTCGTGCCATAGCCGTTTGCAGGCCAGATGACGCCTTTAATGGCATACGGCGGGTTGGCGGTTCCGCCCATCACAGTGTGCCCGTGGATTGGCTCGTAGGCCAGACTAAAGCCTGCGCGAATGGTGCTCTTCCCATCTCCGAAGGGATCGTAGGCTAGTCCGATGCGCGGAGAAAAGTTGAGAGGAGAACCGTGGAAGAGATGGCCGACCTGGCCGACCGATGCATTCGCAAGTTGCTCATCGAATGTGCTGCCGGTTCCGAAGACGATGGATGTCAGCTCGCCACGGCGCTCGGAAGGGTCGCCGAAGTAGTCGTTGCGCACGCCCAGCGTGAGCGTAAGGCGGTGCGTGACCTTCCAATCGTCCTGCGCGAAGATACCGTATTCATAAAAGGAGAAATCGCGCTCTTGCTCCGCAGGCTCGCCGGTTGAGGGAGTTACGGTGAGAGTCTGCTCGTAAGGCTGGTCGGCGGCAAAGGTGCTCAGCCCGTTGAAGAAAAACGCGCCAGCACTAGGCTGGCCCAGATTGAAGCCGACAAATTGGTGTCTCCATTCAAAGCCGGCACGAAGGAGATGGTCGCGATGATTGACGCTAAGGGAGTCGCGCAGTTCAAAGGTCCGCAAATGGCTGTTCAGACTGGCGGCATCTCCAAAGCCCGCAGTAATTCCGGTGATGCTGATAGATGGGTATTGAATATACGGGCGGTCATAGTTAAAGGTTACATCATTGAAGGAAAAGCGCGCATCGTTGACCATCGGCCTCTGAAACACATGGGTTTCGCCGGAATTGAAATTCCCATAGAAGAAGTGAGCGGGATCTCCAAAGCCGCGCAGGGATATTCCGGAGACAGCCGAGGTACCGTTGTCACGATCGTACTCTGCGATCCAGCGACCGTACAAAGTGTCTTTCTGCTCATTGAAGGTATGATCGATCCTCCCAACATATTGATCGTCCCGCAGGCTGTCTGGCACGTTCACTTCTGCCGTTCCCGACGCGGGAATGCCATTCAGATCCACTTCGCCAAGGTACCCTGCGCCAACACGCACCGGCGTAGGAGCCGGAAACTTGGTGAGTAATTGGTTCGCAATACCTGACGGATGGGTCTGCGCTACATAGCTTCTGAATTCCGGCGTCTCGACCTGATAAGAGAATGGCTGCCCGTATGCATTGCGGGTACCTTCATACGAACTGAAAAAGAATGTTCTCTTCTTGAATACCGGTCCTCCAAAATTCCCTCCGAACTGGTTGAAGACCAGAGGAGCCGGCTTGCCCGTAATGGAGAAACGATTGACCGCATTGAAAGCCGCATTCTTTTGGTACTCCCACAATCTGCCATGGAAGCTATTTGTGCCGGAACGGGTGCGAATGTTCACAACCGAGCCGTTTCCTCTGCCGTACTAGCTCGAGAAATTGTCGGTCTGAACCTGCACCTCGTCAATGGAATCCAGACTGGGGACGATCGATGGAGTTCCTTCTTCGAGAAGATATGCGTCCAGCGCGCCATCAAGCACATAGTTGTCTCCACGAAAGCGATTCCCGTTGACAGAGACCGCCGGAGAATTCGTCAGTTTCCCTGAGCTCGATGCGCCGGGAATACTGGTGGCGCCGGCGCTCAGACTTGTCAGAAAGAACACATCGCGGCCCGGAATCGGAAGTCCCGTTATCTGATTTTTCTCCAGGGTGTCGGACAGACGCCCGTCCGTAGATACTGGAACTCTGGCTTGGTCGGCGTTTACCTCTACCGTTTGATCGACCTGGCCAATTTCTAACCGCACGTTGACTTCCGAAGACTTTCCGACATTCAGTTCCACACCGCGCTGTTCGAATGCTTTATATCCTTCAGCTTTGACGCGTACGGTATAAAGTCCTGGCGGCAGGTTGGGAATAGTAAACGTTCCATCCGCATTTCCGGTTGCGGAACGGCTGATTCCAGTGCCTTCATTGGTGACAAGAACGGCTGCGTGCTGAACCGAACCAGATGCATCGGCAACGCTTCCGTGCAGGGTGGACTCCGTCAGCTGCGCGCGACCAAGCGCGCATGCCAAGAGCAGCATCAGGATAAGAAATGACGAATGGGCGCAAGTCGACTTGCCTGCAACTCTCTGCATGTAGGGCTCTCCAAAGTGTTCGGCGTGGCCGAATCAAAAGTGAGATAACCATATTCCCAGTTCCGTGCCCTGCCATCGGGAATCCGATGGAGAAACCACTCCAGCTTTCAGTGGAGTATCGATAACCACCAAAAGATGGATAGGTCTTCTCAACCATTCGGCGGAGGACGGTTCTCGCGTGGCGGAATACACGTGTGCCGTGGAACTAGCTGACATGAAAGAAGGACGCAAGCGAATGGAGAGACGCACCCTCTTGAAGGCGAGTGGACTTGTTGCCGCAAGCGGCGCACTTGGGTCGCTGTGGGCGCTGGCTACGGGTGCTGGCAGTTCAGACAGCGCACGGAAACGTGCCAGATGGATCAGAGTTGTGGACCGGCCCACTCTGGGTGAGACGACAGCAGATTACAAGCGATTTTCTGGCAACGACATTTTTACCATATATCGGCCGTTGAAGAACCAGCGCGACGGAGCCGGTTCGTTTGAAGCGGAGCAAGCTTCAAAGGCCAAGCGTTTGGCGGCATGGACGATCGAAAAGAAGCCTGGATATAGTTTGCCGGATCGCCAGTTGAGCGAAGGCGCATTTACCGTGATGCATAGCGCCAAACCAGGCTCGGGACTGCTGTCGTGGACACGCCCCTCTGTGAGCGCAACGGAGGAGCCGGTCACCCAGCGTTATACTGCTTCGCTGGAAGAGATGGCGAACACGGTGAAGGCCGCCGCGCGACTCTATGGCGCTGGATTGGTTGGAATCGCGCCGATGAACGAAGCTTATGTCAACCTGCTGGTACCGCACCGAGAGCAGCTGCGGAAAGATTCGCCGAACAAAGATACTTCGCAGAAGATACAACATCCGCTTGTTCCGGGACAGGAAGGTGGACATCCGGGCGGTGAGCATTCCGCCGAATTGCATCGTGACGGAGAACATCCGTGTGGTGTCCATGAAAAAGATCAGCCTCAAGCAACTCAACCACGGCAAGACAAAGAGATTGTTTTCGAAGACACCGATGTTCCTGCGGTAACCGACACCAAGTTCGTGATTCCCCGGAAGATGAAATGGGTGGTGGCCATTGCCATCCCCATGGATCTCGACCTTCTATCTCGCGCTCCTACTGCTCTGGGCGATACCGCGGCGGCGCTCGGCTATAGCCACTCCGCTTTCGTAGTGGCATCGATGGCCGTATTTATACGCGGCCTCGGCTATGAAGCCATTCCTTGCGTGAACGACACGGCCCAGAGCATACCGTTCGCGGTCGATGCGGGAATCGGGGAACTGAGCCGCCTCAACAAACTGGTCACGCCCGAATTCGGAGCTGGAGTCCGGCTCTGCAAGGTCTTTACCGATATGCCCATGGCATACGACAAGCCGGTCGATTTTGGCCTAGTTGAATTCTGCAAGACGTGCAAGAAATGCGCTGAGGCATGCCCTTCGCGCGCCTTGTCGTTCGACGACGAGCCAAGTTTCAAAACCAGAGGCCCATGGAACAATCCCGGACACAAAGCCTGGTTCGAGGACTCCTACAAGTGTTACGAATACTGGCAGAAGACAGGTACGGGTTGCGGTATCTGCCTTGCAAGTTGCCCCTACACGAAGGGCGATCAGGCATGGATACACGAAGCAGTGAAAGCCACAGCATCGATTGCGCCGGCCACGGATGGCGCATTCCGCGTGATGGACGACGCATTCGGCTACGGAAAGCAGCGCGATCTTGAACAATGGTGGACAAAGGATCATTCCGGTAGAAGAGGATAATCATGACGAACGCAACCGACGTTTTTACGATCACAATTCGCAGGCGTCCGTGGTGGTTTTGGGCTCTCGCCGTGATATGGCCTTGGCGATCACCTAAAAGCGGCCATACGTTATCACTTCAAAACCGGCCATAGAGAAACGGCCTGAGACATTCTGTCCGGCGGGGACAATTAGCCTCTGTTGGCATGGGTAATGTCTTGGA
>Ga0187851_10001369_pt1 | contig 23440 bp, 11 predicted proteins | sample June2016WEW_6_10_FD_132997 | JGI IMG/M metagenome (GOLD analysis project Ga0187851, IMG submission 132997) | Peatland microbial communities from SPRUCE experiment site at the Marcell Experimental Forest, Minnesota, USA - June2016WEW_6_10 | ecosystem: Environmental > Terrestrial > Soil >...
CCGTTGAACTGCAGGTTGTCCTCGGCCTTCAGCACGTCGTAGAACATGCCCGCTCCGCCGCGGATGCTGGTCTTGGCGTTTCCGAAAACGTCCCAGGCAAAGCCCAGGCGCGGCGCGAAGTTCGTCTTGTCGGGGTAGTTCGCGCCGGTTGGCGCGCCCGCGTCGCCGGAGAAGAGCAGGCCCAGCGGCGCGCCGGGGAAAACGGTCGATTGCTGGCCGGGGATGAAGCTGAACGACCGGCCCTGCGTGTCGTATTTCGGCTGATTGTACTCATAGCGCAGTCCGAAGTTGAGCGTCAGTCGGCGCGTCAGCTTCCACGAGTCCTGCGCGTAGCCGGCAAAGGAGTGCGACCGGATGTTGGTTGGCGCGTTCGGGTATTCCTGGAAATCGTCGGGCAGGCCCATCAGGAAGTCGGCGCGGTCGTTGCCCGAGCCGATCAACGTACCGGGCCCATAGAAGTCAAACTCGCCATTGAGGTAGTAGCCGTAGAGCATCGCATCGCGATAGGCCGAGGCGTAGAAACCGAACTTAAGCGAGTGCTTGCCTCGGGTCCAGGAGAGATCGTCGGTGAAGGTGAACGTATTGTCGATGATGTTGGCAGGACCAAAGGGATTATATCCAGCAAACATCCCCGACCCCTCCAGGTAGATGTTCGTCGGACCATCAACCAGGTCCGGCGTGATGTTGATACCGAGCTGCGACGGGCCCGGCTTGGTGCCGATGGGGAAGTTCTGGTAGTTGTTGTTGCGCTGCGCGGTGAAGCGCGCCTGATCGAGCAGCGACGGCGAGAAAGTGTGCGAATAAGCGACGTTACCGAAGTAGGCCGTGACGTCGTCTGCTATCGGGTAGCCGCTGACCGTCGTTGCGCCGGAGGAGCCGGAATAGGGCACCGTGCTGGGCGTGTCCTGCTCGGCGAGAGTCATGCTGAGCGTGTCGCGCGAGCTGATCGAGTAGTCGATCTTGCCCATGAACTCGGAGTGGTTGGCCTGGGCCGACGCCTCTGGAAACACATAGCCCGTCGCCGAGGTCGGGATCAGATTCTGCTTAAAGTAGTTCTGCGCGACCGGGCTGATGCTCGCCGCCGCGATGATACCATCCGCGGCCAGCGTTGGATTGGGCTGGAAGTAAGGATTGTTCTCCAAAAACGAGACCACCGCCGCATCGGGCCCGCCGTTCACCGACTGCGAGAAGTTGCCCTGCGCCTCCAGTGGCGTGAAGGTGGTCACCTTGCCCGACGCCGCGTTGGAACTCTGTTTCTGACCCTCGTAGCTGAAGAAGAAGAAGAGCTTGTTGCGGCCGTCGATGATGTGCGGCAGCACGATCGGACCGCCTAGCGTCGCGCCGTACTGATTGCGCTTGAGGATCTGCCGCGCGATGCCCTGCTGGTTGTTGAAGAAGGTGTTGGCGTCGAAGTCCTCATTGCGGATGTAGTCGAAAGCCGTGGCGTGCACCGAGTTGGTGCCGCTCTTGGTGACCACGCTCACCACGCCGCCGCCATTGCGGCCGTACTCGGCCGAGTAGTTACTCTCCAGCACGCGGAACTCGGCCACTGCATCGGGATTCGGATTGATCACCACATCGTTGTTGATCAGGTGGTTGTTGTTGCCGCCGTCGAGCAGGTAGGTCACCGAGTCCGAGCGCATGCCGCCGATCGAGTAGCCGCCGGCCTGGCGTGGCGCATCGGTATTTTTCGGCGTCGCGCCCGGTTGCGTGGCCAGCAGGTCGAGCGTGTTGCGCCCGTTCAGCGGCAACTCGTAAATCGCATTGCCGTCCACCGTCGAGCCCACCGTCGCGTTTTCGGTCTCCACGGCGCTCACGCCTCCTTCCACGGTGACCGTGTCCTTCACGTTGCCGATCTCGAGTGTGACGTCGATCCTCAGCGTCTGGTTGATTTCCAGCGGATTCTTGCCTGAGACCACCGTCCGCGAGAAGCCCGCCGATTCGGCGGCCACCTCATAGCGGCCGATAGGAAGCGACGCCACCGCGTAGGTGCCGTCCTCGTGAGTAACAGCCTGGTGGGCAATCCGCGTTCCGGTATTGGTTACCGTCACTTTCGCCCCTGCAACCACTGCGCCAGTCGCGTCGAATACGGTCCCAGCAATTTTGCCGGTGGCATCCTGCGCCCGGAGCGTGGCCGGCAACACGATGAGCATCGCCGCCAGAGCGCCCATGAATACACGTGCCATGCGAAACGTCATTCTGCACCTCAGGTTTTTGAATTGAACAGGACGAGTGCGAACGTGGCGGCAGACTAACCGGCCAGCATCCAACGCATGAATGCAGCGAACGTGGCCCAGAGCGGCAACCGGGCGGACGCGGCCCGGCTGCAGCACGCAAAAAAGATATAAGGCGCAGAATATCACATCGGAGGCAATTGTTGCAGCAGTGCCAAGGCCGGCGGCGCGCGCGCAGGCGCGCAGAACGCACCAGGGCGGGAGGAAAGCGAGCCGCGCGCGGCGGTCGCACCGGCTATGCTTCGGACTCCGCGGACTCGATCAGCGGCAGCTTGTCGGTCGGCCGGGCCCACCACACGTACAGCGTCGGCAGCAGGAAGACGCTCACCACCAGGTCGGCAACCAGACCGCCGACGATAACGATGGCGAAGGGGCGTTGCGAATCCGACCCGATGGCGTGGGACATGGCGGCTGGCAAGAGGCCCAGCGTGGCCACGAGCATCGTCATCATGATCGGCCTGAGCCGGCGGACCGCGCCTTCGACGGCGGCCTCGACGACGGAAAGACCGCGGGCGCGCAATTGGTTGATGTACTCCACCATGATCACGCCGATTTGCACCGAAGCGCCGAACAGGGCCAGGAAACCGATGCCCGAGGAAACGCTGAAGTGGGTGCCGGTGAACAGCAGCGCGAAGAGCCCGCCAATCGGCGCGATGAACAGGTTCATCAGGTTGAGGCAGGCCCACTTGGCGCTGCCGAAGGCGCTGTAGAGGATCATGAAAATGAGGAAGATCGTGATCGGGACGATCACCGCCAGGCGGGCCTGGGAGCGTTTCTGGCTTTCGTACTCGCCGGCCCAGTCGTACTTGTAGCCCGGAGGCAGCTTGACCTGCCGGTTCACCTTGGCCATCGCTTCTTCGACGGTGCTCCCGAGGTCGCGCCCGCGCACACTGTATTTGACGGCGACATAACGCTGGTTGGCTTCGCGATAGATCTCCGAAGCGCCGTCGGTGGTCTCGATGCGGCAAAGCTGCCCCAGCGACACGCGCTCGCCGGAGGGCGCCAGAAGGCGAATGTCAGCGATGGCCTCTTTCGTGTCGCGGTACGGCGTCTGGTAGCGCAGCACCAAGTCGAAGCGCTGCTCGCCCTGCAGCACCTGGCTCACGGCGTTGCCGCCCACCGCGGTCTGAATCGCGTCCTGCACGTCGGCGACGTTGATCTGGTAACGCGCGGCGCGCTGGCGATCGACAATCACGTTCAGATTCGGCTGGCCGATCACGCGGAACACGCCCAGGTCCTCAATGCCCTTGACGCCATGCATGATGGCGACGATCTCATCGGCTTTGGCTTCGAGCAGCTTCAGGTCGTCGCCGAAGATCTTCAGCGCGAGTTCGCCTTTTACGCCGCTCACCGCCTCCTCCATGTTGTCGGCGATGGGCTGGGAGAAGTTCCAATTCACGCCGGGAATCTCGGAGAGTTCGGCGTTCATGGCGGCGATGAGTTGCTCTTTGTCTTCGTGAAAGACGGGCCGCCATTGGTTCTTGGGCTTCAGATCGACAAAGTACTCGGTGTTGAAGAATCCGGTCGTATCCGTGCCGTCATCGGGGCGCCCGACCTGGCTCGTCGTAACCGTGACTTCGGGGAATCTTGCGAGTAGCACGCGCGCCTGGTCAGCGACTCGGATGCCCTCGCTGGGACCGGTGCTCGGCGCCAGAGTGCCGCGCACCCAGATGGCGCCTTCGTCAAGGTGCGGCAGAAACTCCGACCCGATCATGCCGCTGATGAGAAGCAGCACCGTCACTCCTATGCCCACCACCGACATGCCAACCATGATCCAGAGGTGGTGGACGGCCCATGTCACACCGTAGCGGTACTGGCCGGTGATCCATTCGATGACCGGATTGCGCCACTCCTTCACTCCGTTGCGAAACGCATAGCTGGCCAGGACCGTCGCAATGAGGATTGAGAAGACCAGTGCGCCCAGAAGGGCGAAGGCGACCGTCCAGGCCATAGGCCGGAAAAGCCGGCCTTCCACTCGCTGCAACGTGAAGATCGGCAGGAAGGCCGTGATCACCATCGCCTTCGCATAAAACACCGGACGCTGCACTTCGTGCGCCGCGGCGCGGATCCTGTCGTGCACGGAGAGCCCGCTGTTCTCCTCCCGGCCCAGGTGGCGGATGATGTTCTCGATCATCACCACGGAACCGTCCACGACCATCCCGAAATCGAGCGCGCCCAACGAGAGCAGGTTGGCGGGGATCTTGCCGAGGTCCAGACAAATGGCGGCGAACATCAGGGAGAACGGAATCGTGATAGCGATGATCAACGCCCCGCGGATATTACCCAGGAACAGAAACAGAACCACCGACACGAGCAACATGCCCTCGGTGAGATTCTTCTCTACTGTGCGCGTCGTGAAGTGCATCAGATCGCTGCGATCGAGGAACGGAACGACCTTCACGCCCGGGGGCAGGATGCGCTCGTTCAGCTCCTGGACCTTGGCGTGGAGGGCTTTCAACGTCGCGTCGGCCTCGGCTCCTTTTTGCAGCAGCACAATGCCTTCCACCACGTCGTCGTTGTCGATGATTCTGCCGTCCGCGCGGTGGATCGATTTACCGTTCCGGCCCAGCCGGATCTTGGGGCCCTGCTGAACCACGGCGATATCATTTATCTGCAGCGGCGTCCCGCTCTTCGTCGTGAGAACCGTCTCTTCGATGTCGTGAACGCTGGTCACCAGGCCTACCGCCCGAACGTTGATCTGCTGCAGTCCAGCCTCGATGAAACTGCCGCCCGCATTGACGTTGTTGGCCGCGAGTTGCTGCTCCAACTGGCCGATGCTCAGCCCGTAGGAGATCAGTTTGTTGGGATCGATCCGCACCTGGTATTCGCGCGTGGCGCCGCCCAGGCTCGACACGTCGACCACGTTGGGCACGGATTTGAACTGCTTCTCGAGCACCCAGTCTTCGAGCGCTTTCAACTCCATCACGTCGTATTTCGGGTTGGTGCTCTTCAGCGTGTAGAAGTAGATCTGCCCGACCGGGCTCCAGTCGGTGCCCATTTGCGGTTGCAGACCTGCCGGCAGCGTCACCTGCGCCAGCCTCTCCAGCACCTTCTGGCGGTTCCATTGGTTGATCGAGTCGTCGTCGAAGATCAACATGATGCTCGACAGGCCGAACAGCGTCGTGGAGCGCAGGTGTTCGAGGTGCGGCAAGCCGTTCATGGCGATCTCCAAGGGGATCGTCACCTGCTGTTCGACCTCTTCCGCGGCGCGGCCGGGCCACTGCGTGATAACGTTCACGTAGTTGTTCGCCACGTCCGGATAGGCCTCGATGGGCAGGACGCGGAAGGCTAGGATGCCCCAACCGAACAGCAGGGCCGCAACGCCCAGAATGAGGAGCCGCTTGCTGAGAGCGAAATCGACGATTCGCTGAATCATTACTGGTCCACCGTGTTTTGCAGCACCAGCGCGTCGCGCACCACCTGTGCGCCCGGCGCGAGCCCCGAACGAATCTCCTGCTGGTTCGCCGGCAGCATCCTGCCGCCCACCACTTCCACGCGCCGGAAACGGCCGCCATCGGTGGGCACGTAGACCCAGTCGCGATCGTGCAGATGCAGAATCGCGGCGGCGGGCACGGACGTGTGAGTTTCCAGCTTCTGCCCATGGAACGTGGCCGTGGCGAACATGCCGATGCGCATCGTCTGGCCGGGGTTCGGTACTTCGATGCGCACCTTGGCCGTGCGCAGATTGGGGTCCATGATCGCCCCAATGTTGCTGACGCGACCTCGTAGGACCTTGCCCGGATAGGCGTTCAACGTGATGTCGGCGGACTCGCCGACTCTCACGCCGGCCAGGTTGTTTTCAAAAACGTCGCAGATGATCCAGACCTCGGAAAGGTCGGAGATCGTGAACGGGTTGGGCGCGGCGAGCGCCTGCACGCCGGCGCCATCGGTCACCTGCTGGTCGGTGATCACGCCCGCAGCCGGGGCGTAGATATCTACGATGCCGGTTGGATGATCGAGGTCGGATCCCAGCAGCCGCAGTCGTTCGGTCGTCGTGTCGAGATCGACCTTCGCGGCATCCTCGGCGCTCTGCGCCGTTTCGACGTCTTTCGCGGCGACCGCGCCTTTCTCCAACAGACTCTTCTCGCGCTGCAACTGCGTGTGCGTCAGTTGCTCGTTCACTACGGCCTTGCGGTAATCGGCGAAAGCGCCGGCGACATCCGAGCTTCGGACCTTCACGAGCAGTTGCCCTTTTTTCACCTCGTCCCCCAGGCGGGCGTGGATTTCAACAACCCGGCCCGAAACCAGCGAGACCACCGGCACGCTGCGCGATACGTCGGGGCTGACCACGCCCGTGGCGCTCAACTCGGACGCGGCTTGGAAGGATGCGGCCACTGCGAGAGGGAATTGCTCGGGACGATCCACGTGCACCATCGACGAATCGTTCTCGCGCTCGACTTTGGCCGGCGGCGGCGCTCCGGCGGCCGGATCCGGTTTGGCCTTGTCGCCACAGCCCGCCAGAGCAAGCCCCAGCACGGCACCGAAGACGGCGTGCATCGCAGTCGTACGGTTCATCGGATCACCTCACGGCCCACGGCGAGCGATGCCCTTTTTCGACTTTTGCAAACTCTTGCCCTGAACATTTCGATCCACCCATTTTGCTATCCCCAACTCTTGCTACCGCTATTCCACCTGGCGCGAGCGCGTCCGCGGTGGGGCCGGCTGTGTTGAACTCTCCCCACTCCGCTCCCTGGCTGGAATGCCGCTCAGCCCGATCGTGCGCTCCAATACCGGCACGACGAACCGCTGAATTTTCTTGACGGGCGCCGGGTTCAGACGCTGTGCCGCTATGCCGGCCCGCTGGCCCGCCGGGCGATCCAGATCCAAGAGGCGTGAAAGGGAATTGACGGGCAATTATGGCGCCCGGTTGCGGGGCAGATCTAGAAAGCGCGGGAGATCGACCGGCTCGTGAACCGGCCCGCGGACCGCGGCGTTGTTCACGAAATCCATTCGACGCTGGCCGCGCACGGCGACGTGTTGAGAGCTGCTATTCCACATCGCGCACAGCCACCCCGCGGAGCGGCCTGGAGGGCTCAACTGCGAGAAATCCGTGCTGGGCGCGGTTACGTAACGGTCCAGAATATCGAATTCAAATCGGCCCGACCCATCATTCAAAAACACGCCCACGGTTTGGTTCAGGCCGCCGATCAGAGCGAGATCCACGTAACCGTCCCCATTCACATCCCGGAGCACGAACGCGAGCGCGGGCCGGCCAGCCGGCAGAGTCAGTTCGTAAGCGCCCTGCGTGCTGCTGAGGTGAACTGAAATAGAAGCAGGGCGATTCGCCGAGCCGTACACCTGCACGGGGAACGCAAAATCCGCCTGATGATCGCCGTCCAGGTCGGAAACGGCGCAGCCAAATTGGCCCCAGCGGATGCTGGCGGCGAGACAATCCCGCTCGACGTCCGCCGCCGGTCGAGACGCCAGCGCCAGCGCTCCGGTCGCCAAAACCAGGGCCACCGTCCGGAAGACGCCGCACACTCGCCGGGATGTTGGCCGCCTCATCGACACTGCTGGCTCGCTCTCCTCTGAAAAGATGAGTCCTCAGTTTGATTCTATCCAGGATTCCAATCCGCCGACGTCAGCGCCCATCGTTCGATATGGCACCGCCGCTGGTCGGCCAGGGCCGGAGTTTCTGTGCCGCCTTGACGTTGCCCACGTTGAACCCCTCCACGCCTACGCGCGGGTTCTCGCCGCGAGCGTCGGCGTACTCCACTTTCGTCACGATCGTGCGCCGCTCCCCCGGCATCAGCGCAAAGTAGTTGTCGCTGTAAATGGCCGGCAGGATGCGATCCCCGCTCCTCTCGCGCACAGCTTTCAGCCGCACCATGATGGCTGGCGACTGGGAGACGTTGCGCACCTCGGTAGTGATGAGCCAGCGGCCGCCCTCAGGTTCGATGGCTGTCATCAACTCCAGATTCGTTTTCGGCAATTCCCGCAGCGCGCGATAGTTACCTTCCTCGGTTCCACGCCAGTAGAAGTTTTCCGAAATGAGCTTGTCCTCGCGCGTCAGGCGCAGCCGCAGGAAATGCACGGCGCTCAAAGTGGACGAGTATTCCATCCGGATCGGCGCCAGCACGCTGTCTTCGGGACTGTCGACAGCCGCCGTCTTTTCCCACTGCACGCTCCCATCCATGTTCAGAATCTGAACCTGGGCGCTCAGCCCGCGCACCTCGCCCGCGCTGTAATTCACGACCTCGATGTTGTCGGTCGCCTGGTTCCACTGGATGTGCAACGGCTCTGACGCCTTCTTGATTCCGAAGTAGGCCGCTGTCGGCTCGAAGTAGTAGTCGTAGGTCTGCCAAACGAAGGAGGGCCACGCCGGGTGGCTCATCCAGATCAGCAGGCCCATGCGGTTCTTGCTCTGCGCTTCGAACATCGCGCGGTAACCTTCATAGTTCACAAACTGAGCCAGCCCGACCCAGTCCGCGACGTTGTCCGCACCGCCATAACTTTTTTCGATACGATCGAGAAACGATTTGCCGCCCTGCGCGCCCTGCAGGCTGAAATCGTGGATCCCCCACATGTCGCCCTGCGGCCACATCGCCCGCTCCGGCATCATCAGCCGCAGACTGTCCAGCGTGACGATGTTCGGCATGCCCAGCTCGCTGTGCAGTTGCGTCGTCGCCCGCTGGGTGAAGTAGAATTTCGCCGGCATGGCCTGATACGGCCCGTGGCCGCTCACCACGTTGTCGGCCGAGCTTCCGATGTAGTGCAAGCCCGGCTGCAGTTCGGCCAGCATCTGCCGCAGGCCGTCGTCCAGCACCTTCGGCGGGAAGCCCTCGTTGCGTCCGCAATAGAGCCCCAGCGAGGCGTGGTTGCGAATCCGCAGAACGAAATCCCGGGCGTTGCGCAGGAACATTTCGTTGTCCGACGGGTCCGGGCCGTCCCACGGGTTCGCCAGCCAGAAGTCCTGCCACACCACGACGCCATGCCGGTCGCAGGCTTCATAAAACGCGTCGTCGCCGATCTGCCCCACCCAGTTGCGAATCATCGTCAGGTTCATCTCGCGGTGGTAGCGCACGGCCGTGTCGTACTCGCGTGCGCGGTAGCGCAGCATCGATTCGCCGAAGCCCCAGTTGCCCCCGCGCGCCACGAAGCGCCGCCCGTTGATCCACAGCCGCAGCGCTCCGCCCTCCTCGCTGGAGGTGAATTGCCGCACACCCGACAGGAACGATTTTTCGTCCGAAACGCCGCGCCGGTCGGACTCGAATCTCAACTCGACCGGGTACAGGCTCGCTTCGCCGTAGCCCACCGGCCACCACAGCTTCGGGTTGTGCAGTCGCAGCGCCGGGTGCGTGGCGGGATCGAGTTTCACGACCTTCGTTTCGGACGCCGCCAGCCGAACCAGCGTCTCAAACGCGACGTCGCCGTAGCGCCCGCGCAGCGTGCCGGCGACCGGCTTGGCGTCGTGGTTCTGCAGCGCGACCTCCACGCTCACGTCCGCCGTGGATGTGTCGGGCAGCGGCAGCGTCGTGCTGACGAAAGGATTCTCGATCGTCACGGCCCCCGTCGTGGTCAGATACACGCTGCTCCAGATGCCCGTGTTGCGCCCGCGAATCGTCGGGATCCAGTCCCATCCCACTGAGGCGTGGTAGGTCGGGTTGTCCAGGCCCAATGCGCCGCCATTCGTGTCCGGGCTGTGCCAGTTCTTCTCGCGCACGCTGCCCGGCGTCGCGTTCTTGATGATACGCACGGCCAATGCATTCTTCCCGTGGGCGCGTACGCGGCCGGTGATGTCGAAACGTCCGCGCATGAATCCGCCCTCGATGCGCCCCAGCTTCGCGCCGTTCAGGTAGACGTCCGCCTTCCAGTTGATCCCGTCGAAATTCAGCCAGACATGCTTCCCGTTGGCCGCCGCGGGCGCGACGAACTCGTTGCGGTACCAGAAATCGGCGTAGAAGAACGAATCCGAAATCATGTTCTGGTTGTCGCCGTAGTTCGGATCCGGCAGTGCGCCGTCATTCCAGTAACTCGAAAGAGTGGTTGCGGGCACGGTCGCGATCATCCAGTCCTGGTCGGCGTAGCCCGGCTGAGAGAGCGCTTCGCCGCTGGCCTCGACCATCGAATCGCGTTGCAACCGCCATGCGCCGCCAGCCAGATCGAGTCGTCCATCGGCGCGCGCGGGCGCCGCCGCCTGCGGCTCCGGCACCGGTCCGCCGCGGCCGTAAACGTCCAGTTCGCTCAGGATGTAACCCTCGGGCGAGGACGGACGCGTCATCAGCACGCGCACGTACCTTCCTTGCCCGGGCTTCGCCAACTTGATGTCGTCGGACGCCCCGCCCGGTGCCGGCAGTGCCTGCAGCGTGCGCCAGGCCGCGGCGTCGTCCGACACCTGGATCGAACCTTCCGCCGCCGGCCGGATCCAGTGCAGCACCACGCGATCGAACTGGCACTCCGCGCCCAGGTCGACGTACACCCATTCCTCGCCTGCGCCCGCGCTCATCCACGCGCTCGTGAAATCGTACGGCCCGCCGATGCTCAATCTCCGGTCTTTATCGAAAAACGAAATGTCTCCGACCTGCCACGTGAGGTCGCTATCGGCCTGGAAATCGAGCCGGTACATCCGGCTGTGCGACGGCGCGCCGAAGGCCACCGAAAAGAGGGACGGCCCAAACCCCTCGGCCGGCTTGGGCGGGTTCGGCGCGCGGCCCCGCTCGCTCCACGTCTGCCCGTCGTCGGAGCCCGAGACGATGCACGTCCAGCTTTTTCCCGGTCCAAAACTCGCTTGCACGCGTGCGTCGATCTGGACGCGGTCCACCTCGGGTGCGGCCTCGCCGCCCAGCAGTTCGAATCGCACCCAGGCGCCCGGTCCCTTCACCACCACGTGCGTCACCGGATTGTTGTCGAACATCCATTGGCGCTCGTTCTTCTTCAGCGCGCCCTGCTGGCTGGTCGAAACCGCTTCCCAGCGCGGCAGTTTCGTTTCCACGATGCCGTCGGTCACCAATTGCGCCGTCAGGTTGTAGTCGTAGCTGCTCGAATGGTAGGCCGCGCGATGCAGCGCCAGGTTGCGGTAAGTGGTCCGATCCACACGCATCCGTGGCGCGAAATCTTCCTTCGGATTGCCCGGGTACACCCCCACGCCGCGGGTGAAATCCTGCGCTGAAAGCGTCAACCCAGCCATCAGGACCAACATAGCTGTCGTCTGCATAAGTTACCTCGAATCTCACCGCGCCCAGGCGCCGATGTGGTTATGGGGATTCCGGTCTGATTGTCCAGGATATTGCTCGCTACCTGGTAAACGCCGCGCCGTTCGTGGCCCGCGCGTTGCACCGCACTCGTGACGCGGCGTGATCGCGCGCGTAGCCTCCCGGTCACAAAAACTCGACCGCATCGGCGTCTCGCTGCAAGCGCGAATGACGCGCGAATCGGGGCGCGGTCTCCGGGAAATCGGTGCGCTGATGCGCGCCCCGGCTCTCCTCTCGCGCCAGTGCCGAGCGCGCGATCAGACCCGCCAGCGCGTGCACATTGCGCAACTCCGATTGCGCGCGAGTCAGCAGTGGAGCTTCCGACCGCGGCACCGCGTCCAGCCGCCGGATCGCCTCTCTCAGGCCGTCTCCGCATCGCAGAATGCCGCAGTAATCGCTCGCCATCCGCCGGATCTCCGCTGCCTCGATCGCCAGCAGTTGGAACGCCTCCGGCAGGCCGCCGCCGCGATGCGCTGGCTGGATTTCCGCGGCCATCATCCGGCCGGCGCGCGCCCCGAACACGAGTCCCTCCAGCAAAGAGTTGCTCGCCAGCCGGTTCGCCCCGTGGACACCGGTGCAGGCTGCTTCCCCAGCCGCGTATAGGCCTTCGAGCGTCGTCCGTCCCGCCAGATCCGTTGCCACGCCGCCCATGGCGTAGTGTGCCGCCGGAGCTATCGGCGCCGCCTCGAGATCGAGATCGATACCCAGCGCCAGGCACGTCGCATGAATGCGCGGGAATCGCTGCTTCACGAAATCCGCGCCGCGGTGCGAAAGGTCGAGCCGGACGTGCGGTGCGTGGTCGCGCGCCATCTCCGCCACAATCGCCCGCGAAACCACGTCGCGCGGCGCCAGTTCCTTCAGAGGGTGGTACCGCTCCATGAAGCGTTCGCCCTTCGAATTCAATAAATACGCGCCTTCGCCGCGCAGCGCTTCCGACAGCAGAAAGCGCGGCGCGCCGGCCACGTGCAGCGCCGTCGGATGAAATTGAATGAATTCCAGGTCGCTCACCACCGCGCCCGCGCGCCAGGCCGCCGCCACACCGTCGCCGGTGGCCACGTCCGGATTCGTCGTGTCCGTGAAAACGCAGCCCATCCCGCCCGTCGCCAGCAGCACCGCGCCCGCCCGGATCCGCACTTGCCGCTTGATCCGCTCCTCGCACGCCAGCGCACCGCATACCCGGCCGTCGTCCACCAGCAGGTCCAGCACACCAGAAAAACTGTGGAATTCCACCGTCGGCAGTTGCGCCGCCTGCCGGTACAGCGTCCGCGCAATCTCGCGTCCAGTCGAATCGCCGTGCGCGTGCAACACCCGGCTCCGGCTGTGCGCGCCTTCGCGGGCGAACAATAACTTGTCGCCGTCGCGGTCGAAATCCGCGCCCCACTCGATCAGCCGCCGCACTTCGGCCGGCCCTTCTTCCACCAGCACGTGCACGGCTTCGACGTTGCACAGCCCGGCCCCCGCCGCGATCGTGTCCGATTCGTGCAGCGAAATCTCGTCGTCGTCGGCCAGCGCGGCCGCGATGCCGCCTTGCGCGTATTGGGAGGAGGATTCCTTCAGACTGTCCTTGGCCACGACCAGAACGCGTCCGAACGCCGCCAGTTCGATGGCCGCGCGCAACCCCGCCACCCCGGCCCCGACCACCAGAAAGTCCGTATCTACTTGTTCGACAACGCCAGTAATACCATCCATGCTACAACTCCATGGCCCGCGGCATGCCCCATCCGCGGGGCGGCGCCGTGCTACAAGCGCGCGTGCTACAAGAAAGCTATGCCTTCCTTCGTAGTTACCACGGCCTCGCGCCAGTATCAGGCCATCGTGGAACGCGGGGCGCTGGCGCGCCTGCCGGAGTTCCTCCCCGAGCGCGCGGGCAAGCTGTTCACGGTAACCACCCGCGATGTGTGGGAGTTGTACGGCCAGGAATTCATCTCGGCCCTGGCTGGCCGGGAGTTTCACACGCTGTTCTTCCCCGGCGGCGAGGAGCACAAGCGGCTGGCCGCGGTCGAAGCGCTGGCCGAGGAACTGGTCGCTCTGGGCGGCGACCGCTCCAGCGTCGTCATCGGCTTCGGCGGCGGCATCGTCACCGATCTCGCCGGTTTCCTGGCGGCGATCTTCATGCGCGGCGTCCCGTTCCTCTCCGTACCCACCACGCTGCTGGCCCAGGTGGACGCCGGCGTAGGCGGCAAGACGGGCGCTAACCTCCAGTCTGGCAAGAACTTAATTGGCGCGTTCCACCAGCCGCTGGCAGTTCTGACCGATCCCTCGCTGCTTGCCAGTCTGCCCGATCGCGAGTACCGCGCCGGACTGTTCGAGGTTCTGAAATGCGGCGTCATCCGCAGCCAGCCGCTGTTCCATCTTCTGGCCGACGATCCCGGGCCAGTGCTGCTGCGCGAGCCGGCCCTCGTCGAGCGGATGATCGCCGAGTCCGTGCGTATCAAGTGCGAGGTCGTCTCCACGGACGAGAAAGAACACGGTTTGCGCCGCATCCTCAACTTCGGCCACACGGTGGGCCACGCCATCGAAGCCGAAACCGGATACACGCGTTACCTGCACGGCGAGGCGGTTGGGTTGGGCATGCAGGCGGCGGCGTGGCTGTCCCTCCTGGCAGCCCGTTGCAGTGCCGAAGTTGCCCGGCAAATTATTGATTCCGTGAACCTATATGGGCCGCTTCCGTCCGCGGCGGACCTCCTGCCCGAACGCCTGCTGGCGCGCCTGGCCCAGGACAAGAAGACCCTTCGTGGCACCGTCCATTTTGTCCTCGCGACCGCTATCGGAAGCACCGAAGTCGTCTCAGGTCTGGATGATGGCCTGGTGATTGAGGCCCTCCGGAAGGTCCTCAAATGAACCTGGCGCGGGGCACCACGCCTCCCGGGATGGCAAACGAGGAACAGGCCTCGCGCTGGGTGCGCGGCATGTTCGGCCGCGTGGCCCGGCGCTATGACCTGCTGAATCATCTGCTTTCTTTTCAATTGGATCGCTTCTGGAGGGCGCGCACCGCCCGGCGCGTTTCCGAGGTTCTGCGACGGCCCCAGGCGCGCGTGCTCGACCTGTGTTGCGGCACCGGCGACCTCCTGCTCGCGCTCGCCGCCCGCCGTGACGGCCTGGTTTACGGCGCCGATTTTTGCCATCCCATGCTGGTCGCGGCCCGCCGCAAGATCGCGCGCCGACCGGCCGTCGTGTTTGAGGCGGACGCCCTGCGGCTTCCGCTCGCGGATGCCTCTTTCGACCTGATCACGATCGCTTTCGGCCTGCGCAACTTCGCCAATTACCGCCGCGGTCTCGAGGAGGTGCGGCGCGTTCTCCGTCCCGGCGGGATGCTCGCAATTCTCGAATTCTCCCAGCCGCCGCACCGGATTCTCGCCCGTTTCTACGGCTTCTATTCCACCCGCATCCTGCCGCGGATCGGCGCGCTGATCTCGGGCGCCGGCGACGCCTACACCTATTTGCCGGCCTCTGTCAGTAAGTTCCCTGGCGCCGAAGCGCTGGCGGAAGAAATGCGCGCCGCCGGCTACACCAGCGTTGAGTTCGAGCGCCTGACATTCGGCGTCGTGGCCCTGCACATCGGCCGGGTGTAGAACGCCGAATCTTGATAACAAGATCATTCATTATTAGATTCTTAATTAATTCATTCGCCGGGACCCATATTCCCGGGAGATAATCGAGATCTTTGGAATCCTATAATGTTCCGAAACCTTTTTATAACCCTGGTCCTTTTTGCACTCTATTGCGCCGCCTGCCTTGGCGCCGACTCGGCGGTTCTCACGGTGAAAGTGTCCGATCCGAGCGGCGCTCCCGCCCCGGCCGCGCTGGTGGAGTTGCGCGTAGGCTCGAACGCTGCCGTTAGTGCGAAAACCGGGCCGGATGGAAAGGCCCAATTCCGCGCTCTCGCGGCCGGTGAGTATACGCTGCGGATCACGTTGAGCGGATTCAGCCCCGTCGAGCGCGCGATTGTGATCGCGAAAGCACAGCCACTGGAGATCGCGATTGCATTGGCCCTCGCACCGGGCAAGGAAGAGATCGAGGTCACCTCCAAGGCCGGGGCGCTGGCCAACAGCGACCCCAATTACCGCGCGCTGCGCGATGCCGGAACTGTGGAAACCTACACCGTCAACGAACTCAAGATCCAGCGCGACCGCGGCGTGCTCACGCTGCACGCCGGGCGCATCAGTTTCTCGCCTCCGCTGCTGGGCCGCGTGACCATGGCCTCCTTTTCCGGCCAGGGCGAGTTCACCCTCGCGCCCCTGCCCACAAGCGAGATCGAGTCTCTGCGCCGCATCACGGGCCAGGATTCCATCCATGAGGAGTTCAACCGGCTGGCGCTCGTTTTCACCGACGACACGTACCGTGAAATCTCGCAAAAAGCGCAGCCCGCCAGCGGCGCGCCGGAGATGCAGGCGCTCAAGGAGACGCGCGAGCGGCTGCGCCAGCGCCAGGAGCAACCGCGCAGCATGCTGGAAAGCCTCCTCACCGACGAGTCGATGGACAACGTCGACGCCGACGTTCTGGCCGACCTCTACAACCCCCGGCCGGCCGGCTTCTTCAACGCCTACATCATCGGCAAAAAACACTCGGACCTGCGTTTCGAGGTGCGTCCGCGCGGCGTCCTGCTGGGCCTGCTGGCGCCGGAAGAAGTGGCCGTGATGAACGTCGACGCGGGGGGCAAGGAGGAGGGTATCTGGTACCTCGCGCACCTCGAGCCGGAGTACCAGCGCGGCGTGGCCAGTTCCAACGAGGACAAGCGCTCCGTGCATCCCGAGCATTACGCCATCGAGACCGTGATCGGCGGCAACGAACGGCTGGCCGCGGTCGCGGATCTCACCTTCACCCCGGTGATCGACGGCGAACGCGTGATCAAGTTCGGCCTGCTGCCTTCGTTGCGCGTGACGCGCGTCAGCGGCGCGAACCGCGAGATCCCCTACATCCAGGAAGGGCGCAAGCACGACGGATCGTTCTATTTCATCTGGCCCGAGCGCTTGAAGACGGGCGAACACTATAAGGTCAAAATCGAATACGAAGGCAACAAGGTTGTGCGTGACGAGGGTTCGGGCAATTTCTCGGTCGAGGCCCGCACCAGTTGGTATCCCAGTCTGAATGCCTTCGGCGACCGCTCCACCTTTGACCTGACCTTCAAATTCCCGAAGCAATACACGCTGGTCGCCGTGGGCAAGCTCGACAAGGAGTGGAAGGAAGGCGGCTTCAACGCCTCGCGTTGGACGTCGGATATACCGCTGGCGGTGGCGGGTTTCAACTTCGGCCGCTATCTGAAGAAGGAGCAGAGCGATCCGCAGACGAAGTACCAGATTGAGGTCTACGCGACCACGGAAGTGCCCGGTTACCTCCGCGATCTCGGCCTCGGATCGATGACCCCCTCGGCGATGGCGCAGAATGCGCTCGTCGACGCGGCCAATTCCATCCGACTTTACCAAACCTATTTTGGCCCGGCGCCGTATGGACGAATCGCCATTACCCAACAGCCGGCGTTCAACTTCGGCCAGTCCTGGCCGACGCTGGTCTACCTGCCCGTCAGCGCCTTTCTCGACGCCACCCAGAGATGGAGTCTGCTGGGCGGCAACACGTTCCGCTTCAGCGAGTTCATCCAGGAGGTCACCCCGCACGAAATCGCCCACCAGTGGTGGGGCCACATGGTCGGCTGGGCCTCGTTCCACGATCAATGGCTGTCGGAAGGATTCGCCGAGTTCTCGGCCGGATTGTTTACCGAAACGATCGAGCATAATCCGTCCAAGGTGAATGAGTTTTGGGATCATCTGCGCAAGCACATCACGGACAAGAATGCCTTCGGCATCTGTCCCAACGACGCCGGCCCCGTCTGGGGCGGATTGCGCCTCGACACCTTCCGCACCGCGGGCGCATACCGGGGCCTCGTCTACCCCAAAGGCGCCTACGTCCTGCACATGCTCCGGATGATGCTGCAGGACACCAAAACCCACGACCAGCGCTTCATCGAGATGATGCAGGATTTCGTTAAGACCTACTACGGCCAGAACGCCTCCACCGAGCAATTTCAGCGCATCGTCGAAAAACACATGACCCCGCGCATGGACCTTACCGGCGACGGCCGCATGGACTGGTTTTTCAAGGAATGGATCCACGGCACCGATCTGCCGGGCTACCGGCTGGAGTACTCGCTGGCGCCGCAGGACGGCGGAAAACTGCTGCTGCGCGGAACAGTCACGCAGAGCGGCGTCTCCGGCGACTTCCGTATGGTCGTGCCGGTTTACGGCGATTTCGGCTCCGGTCCGGTGCGGATGGGCCGTCTCTCGGTGCAGGGCGCCAGCACCTCGGAACCATTCCAATTGCTGCTGCCGCAAAAGCCCAAGCGCCTGATGCTCGGCGTCCAGCACGACATTCTCGCCCGCGAGACCGTCACTCAGGAAGTCAAGCCGCGGTGATTACCACTTGCGCTTTTCCAGCGCCGCTTCGATAATTCCTTCCAGCGCAATTTTCTCGAGCGCCGTGCTGATAAACACTTCCTGCCGCGAGCCGGCCGCCAGTGCGATCGCCTTCCAACCGTTCTGCGTCGCCACCGTCACCCGCATCTTAACCTCGCCCCGGGCGTCGCGCACGACTCTGATCACGCCCGGCACGATCGTTCGGATCTCCTCCCACTCGAGCATCCGCTCCAGCACCGGCCGCAGCCCGTCGATGATGCTGTGCTCGATCTTGAGCCGCCCGTCCACGGCCCGCAGTCGCATTTTTCGGCCGCTCATTTGAACCGCTTCTTGAACAGAAAATCGACGCCGAAAATGCCGTTCTCGTCGCGCACCGCGACCAGCGCCCACTCCCGGCTCAGGTTCCATTCGAACTGCACCACCTGTTGCTGCGCCTGATGCAGGTTGGTGACGAATGTCATCGTGACGTCGGGCGAGATCGACTGCTCCACCGTGATGCGCGCCTGCGGGATGTTGTCCACGCCCGTCACCTGCGGATCGATCTTGATGCGGCTGGCGCCGAAGAATCGTTCCACCCGCGCCGACACGGCGCCGCTCAGGGCTCCGCCCAGCAGCGAGTTGGTGCTGTCATCCGTCACCGCCGGATTGCCCGTTCCCGGCGCCGTCGGCAGCGCCGTGCTCTGCGCCACCGGCGCACGCCCCACCGTCAGCAGCGCCAGAATTTCGCTGGCTTGCAACGGCGGCTCGCTGCGGTAATTCACCTTCAGGCGGTTCAGCGGCCCGGAAACATTGATGTACGCCGTCACGCCGCGGATGCGCGTTTCCAGATCGAGATTCAGCGACGGCGCCAGCGTCGCCGTGCTGTTAAACAGCAGCTCGCCGCGCGAGATCGTGTAGCGGTTGCCGAAAAACTGCACCAGCCCCTGGTGCACCAGCACGCGGCCCAGCACCACCGGCTTGATCAGGCTGCCGCGCAGCCGCAGGTCGGCTTCGGTCTGCACCTCCTGCGTGTACTGGCTCACCAGCGTCGCGTTCGGCGTCGTGCGCACCCGCACGTCGAACTGCATGTTGCGCAGGAGTTCGTTGTCCGTGGCGATCAGCGGCAGCGGGCTGCCCGACTGCGCCACCACCGCCGCCATGTCGGTCTTCGTGTTGAACCCCGAGCGCGCGATCGTCAGCGTCCCCGACAGCAGACTCCGCGCCGGCGAACCGACCAGCGCCAGGTCGGCGTCCAGCAGCGTGCTCACGCCTTCCGGATACCGTACCCGCACGCTGGCCGCTTTCCCCTGCAGCCGGAAGTTGAGTTCATTTCCGAATGCGACGAACCCCGACAGCTCGAAGGTGCCCGACCCGGTGTGCCCCGCGATTTTTTCGATGTTGGCCCGGTTCCGCTCGAAGTACACCGTGCCGCTGGCGTCCGCGATGCCGTTCGGCACGTCCTTCAGGAACAGCGAGCCGTTGGCGATGGTCATGCGGCCGCTCAACTGCGGATCGTCCGCCGGGCCGCGCAGCGTGGCGTCCAGCCTGGCCGTGCCCGAAGCCTGCAGGTCGGGCCGGAAACTGCCCGCCACCGCCAGGTTGATGGCGCCCGTGAGGTGCAGGTCCCACGGCACGCGGGAGTTGAATGCGTAGCTGCCGGCCAGCGTCACGTCCGTATCGCGCGCCGTGAACTTCGCCGCCTCCAGCCGCACGCCGTTGCGGTCGGCCGCTATGTGGATCGCGCCCGCGTTGCGCAGAGTCAGGTCGCTGGGGTCGATCTGCGTGTCCAGAATCTGGTCGCTGCTCGGCCGGATCTCCACGCTGGCGATCGACGCCGAGGCCGTGAACTCCTCCGGCCGCGCCAGCGGGATGCGGCCTTTCAATTCGCCTTCGACGAATCCGCGCACCGGCAGCGGCTCGCGCGTCTGCCCCGGCGCCGGCGCGGACGTGATCGTGCGGATCAGCCGTAACGGCAGCCGTGGCGCTTCGAGCTGGCCCTCCAGCACCGTGTCGCCATCGAAGCCCAGCGTCGCCAGGCCCATCACCCGGACGCCTTCGAGCACCGCGTTGATTTCGATGCGCGCCCTGCCCGTTTCAGGACGCACCAGCGCCTCCACGCGGCCCAGCGCAGCGCCTTCGAGCGTCAACTGGTCTGCCAGCACCCGGCCCGAAAGGCTCTCCAGACGGGCCTCGCCTTGGTTCACGCGAATGGCCCCCGCCAGCTCCGCTTCCAGCACGCCCTCCAGGCCCGGTCGCGCGGCCATCAGATTCTCCAGCTTGCTCAACGCCATCTGCGTCAGGTGCGCGTTGAACTCCAGCCGTCCGCTGGCCCACGTCCCGCTCGGATGGTCGTAGACGCCCTTGCCCGTGATCCGCGCCCCGTCCGCGATCAGATCGGCCTCCACCACTTCGCGGCCATCGTTGTGGAACCGGATCTGGCCTTTCACGCGCTCGATCTTTTCCCCGCGCCACAGGATCTCCGGAGCGTCGATCTCGACCGTCGCCTCGGGGCGGTCGTACGTGCCCTGAATCCGCAGCGTGGCGTCCGTCGTTCCGCCCACTCCCGCCGTCAGCCGCAGTGCGCGCGACAGTGCCTCGAGGTCGGTCTTGCGCAGCGTGAGAGTGGCGTCCATCCGCGACGCGCCGACGATTCGCCACTCGCTCAACGACGCGCTCACCGTCCCGCTGCTCACGGCCGCGCCTTGCCGGATGCGGACGTTTTTGAGATCGAGCTTCTCCGGCGCGACCAGCCCCGCGCCCTCCAGCTCGTCGAACTTCACATCCTGATAAATCACGTTCGTCGCCCGCAGCGTGCCGTTCACCGTGGGCCTCGCCAGAGGTCCATCCAGCGTGCCGGATGCCTCAAGCGTGCCCTGCTCCAGGCGGAATGGTAGATGGATGTCGTCCCGCTGCATTCCCTTTCGCAGGCCGTCCTCCAGTTCCTTCGCGTCCGTCGTCCTGAGCGTGACCGTCAGCCGCTCGTCGAGCAGCCCTTCGAAGTTCACGTGCGTCGATGCCGTGTCCAACGTCGATGGGCCGAAGCGCACCGTATCTCCGGCTTGCCGGTATTCGAACTCCACCGCCGCCTGCAGCGGCCAGTGCCCATTCGCCGGCGTCGCTTTCAGCTTCGCGCCCAGCACGGTCTCGCTGAGCTCGCCTCCACGCCACGCGGCGTTGAAGCTCGCCTCGCCCGTGGCGCGCGCCTCCCACACCGGGGGCAGGAAGTCGAATATCGGCCGCAGGTGTGCCACCTCGACGCCCGTCAGCTCGCCGGCGATTTCCAGATGATTCCACGACCGCCAGGAGCCACTGCCCGCCAGCGATCCGCCGAGCAGGGAACCGGTCAGCGTGCCGCAGCGGATACCACTCGCCACGATCTCGCAATTCCCCTCGGCCGAGATCGGCTCCGCCGGCTTTCCCAAGATCGTAAACACCATGCCCAGAGCGCGCGCTTTGGCCGTGGCACGCCAGCTTTCGGGGCTCCATCGCCAGTCGCCTGTCACTTTGAATTTCCCCGCCCGCAGCGAGCCGTTTGCCAGGTCCCGGATGTCGAACTCGGAGCGATAGTGCCCCGCCGCCGACGGCTGCGCGAAGTTCTCCAGCGCCCCTTCCACGCTCAGCCAGCTCTGCCCCACATTGATCAGCAGCCGGCTGGTGCGCAGCCGCGTCGCCTCCAGCGCCAGCTCTCCTTCCAGCCCCAGCACGGGCACACCGGGCACTTCGATCCGCTCTATTTTCAACCGCGTCTCATAGCGCTCCGGTTTCGCGGCGTACCGCAGCTCCGATTCAAAGCCCTTCAGCCGTCCATCGAAATCGATTTTGCGCGCCGCCACTTCGGCTTCGCCCTCGACGATCTCCGCTGCGCCGATCTTCAGCTTCAGCAGATTCTCGATCGTATTGCCCTTCCGCGGCCCGGCCGGATGGGGCAGGTTGGTCGTTCCATCCGCGGCCACGTAGATGTGCACTTCCGGCCGCTCGATCCGCAGCCCGCGGATGTCGAGCCGCCGCTCGAACAGCGTACCCGGCCCCAGCGTCAGCCGGATCAGCCGCGCGCGCAATAGCGGCGCCTGCCCGCGCTGTTCCAGGCCGTGCAGCACCACCCCGCCCGCCTCGAATTCCAGCGTCTTCCAGTGATAATCGAACCGGCCGATCTCGACCTTGCCGCCGGTCGCGATTTCGATCTCGCGCACCAGCTTCAGCCGCACCTGCTTAAGGAACCAGTCGCTGCGCAGTACCAGCATCGCGGCCACGCCCAGCGCCACGGCGGCCACTACGACGCTCGCGACTTTCCACCGGCGCTTCAACGGAACGCCTCCTCGAAGTAGCGGATCTTCACCTGTTGCCGCGCCTGCGCCAGCCACTGCTCCAGCGCCGCCGTCGTCTTGCGGTAGGTCAGTAGCTTGACGATGCTCGCCCGCTCCTCCTCCAGCGCTGGCGGCGCCGTGTTCCGCCGCTGCGCCTCCGGCACCACTTCCTTCTCATACGCCTGTTGCGTTTCTTCTTCACTCACCTGCACGCCCGGGCTGAACCGGAAGTCGACGAATCGCAGCAGCGCAATCTCGTAGAACACCTCGTTGCGCAATTCCTCTCCGCTGAACCCGTAGCGCGCCAGCGAACTCGCGAACGCGCCCGCGTCTTCGTTGCGCCCCTTCCGGATCCCCTCCAGGTTGGCTTCGACCTCGCTCGCTGGCGGCGTCGGATAACGGTTCAACTCCAGTTCGCGCCGCACCAGCGCCTGGTCGATCAGCCGCACCGCCGCCTTGCGCCGCGCCTCGGCGCTGAGGTCCGGCTCGCGGTTCTCTACGAATGCCTCCATCCGCAAATGCCGCCGCACGGCGCTCTCCGTGATCACCTGCGCGCCCACCCGCACCGCCACCCGGTCCAGCACCTCGCCCGCGGCCAGCGCCGCCAGTGCAGCCAGCAATGCTGCCACGCGTCTCATCAGAACGTCTGCCCCAGCGAAAAGAAGTACTGGAATGGGCTTACCCGCAGCGGCACCGTCGGGTACGGCGGCGTGCTGTTCAGCAGGTCGTTGCGCGTGCCCGGATAACCTACGAACCGCGGCGCGTTGATCGACCAGCCGAAATCCACCCTCACCGGACCCACCGGCGTCCGGTAGCGGAAACCGATCCCCACCGAATGCACCATGTAGTCGAAGTCCTGGCGGTTCTGCTGACTGACGCGGAACGACAGCTTGTCCAGGCTCGAATACACATTGCCCATGTCGTGGAACAACACCCCGCCCAGCGTCTTGCCCACCAGCGGGAACCTCACCTCGGTGCTGAAGAACAGGAAGGCGTCGCCGCCCAACGGAAAACCGGTGACCGGATCGCGCGGCCCCGCCTGGTTCTCCGGGAACCCGCGGTCCGTCGTGTTGCCGCCGCCGAAGAAACGCTCCGGCAGCGGCACCGGATTGCCCGACAGGTTGTACAGCCACCCAAACGAGGCCGTGCGCGCCAGGATGATGTCCCGCGCAATCTTGTAATACGTCGAGTTCTTGACCACCAGCCTCGTATAGGCCGTGCCCGCCGCCAGCAGCGACGGCGCGATTCCGAAATCGACCGAGTTGTAGACGCCGCGCGTCGATTCCAGCGGGTCGTCGCGCCGGTCCTGCACCCAGGTTGCGGAC
>Ga0187851_10001371_pt1 | contig 23431 bp, 19 predicted proteins | sample June2016WEW_6_10_FD_132997 | JGI IMG/M metagenome (GOLD analysis project Ga0187851, IMG submission 132997) | Peatland microbial communities from SPRUCE experiment site at the Marcell Experimental Forest, Minnesota, USA - June2016WEW_6_10 | ecosystem: Environmental > Terrestrial > Soil >...
GAAGACAGGCGTGCAGTTGGTGGCGACGGCGACGACGCAGCCGCAATGGGGCGCGATTTTTCTGAAGCGAACGGGATTCAATGCGCGGCTGACGCCGGACGCAAAGGCGCTGCGCGAGACGTTCCGGTTCACCGATCCGCCGTACGCGGTGGCGCTCGAAGACGGGCGCTTGAAGCAGGCGCTGCGCTATTTCGACGATGACGGTGTGGAGCCGCGCAAGAGCCTCAAGGCGATCGGCTGGATCGAATAGCGCTGCAAACAAAAGTCGCTGATTGCGGTTTGTAGCGTGGGCCGGCGGGGGAGTAGAATCAGCCGCTAGGAAAGATATGGGACAACTGCAACCAGCGTGGCTGGCGATGGCGGAAGCGCTGCTGATCGGTCTGATCGTGGGCGTCGAAAGAGAAGCCGACCAGACCGAGCGCCGCGCGGGGCTGCGGGATTTCATTACGGTGGGGCTGGCGGGCGGCGTGTGCGGACTGCTGGGGGTGGCCTGGCTGACGGGCACAGCGCTAATTGCGCTCACGGCGTTGATCGTAGTGTTTCGCATCCAGACGCCGCAACGGACCGGCATCACGACCGAACTGGCGGCCGTGGCCACGTTCCTGCTGTGCGTGCTGACGACGACGCCGGGCCTAGGGTGGGGCGCGCCGTTGGGCATCGCGGTGGCGGTGATCTTCACGCTGGTTCTGGAAACGCGCAAGGTCCTGCACCAGTTTTTCCTGGAGATGATCACCGAACAGGAGTTTCACGACACGCTGCGGTTTCTGGCCGTGGTGTTCGTGATTCTGCCGATTCTGCCAAACGTGAATGTCGGGCCGTACGGATTTTTCAATCCGCACCGAGTCTGGATTTTCGTGATCCTGATCTGTTCGATCTCCTGGCTGGGCTATTTCCTGCAGAAGTTCCTGGGGGCAGGGCAGGGGCTGCGGATTACCGCCCTGCTGGGAGGGCTGGCGTCGACGACAGCATCGACGTCGGCGTTGGCGAAGGAATGCGCGGCCGACCCGAAGCACCCCGAGGCGTACGTGCAGGCGGCGCTGTTGTCGAATACGGTGCAGGGCCCGCGTATCCTGGTGCTGCTGATGATTGCATCACCCGCGCTGGCGATGTACTGCCTGCCGGCGCTGGTGGCGATGACGCTCGCGGGCGTGGCATGCGCGTTCCTGTTGGGCCGGGGTCACAAGGAGGACAAGGAGGCGCCGGCGCGGATGGCGATGAGCAACCCGCTGCGGCTGACGCCGGCGCTGCAATTCGGCGCGCTGTTTGCCGCGATTCGCTTTTTCGCGGCATTTGGAGTGACCGAACTCGGCTCCAGCGGCGTGTATTTGACGAGCGCGGTGGCGGGCGCGGTGGACGCCGATTCGGTGGTGTTCTCCATGTCCGGCTTGATGAAGGAAAACAAGTTGGGGGAGTGGCCCGCGGCGATGGGCGTGATCATCGCGATTGCGGCGAATTTCGTGTTGAAGTCCATACTCGCCTGGAGCACGGCGCGGGGCGTGTTTGGACGCCGCGTGACGATCGGTTTCGTGCTGATGACGGCGGCAGCCGTGGCGGGGATGTTCGTGCACTTCTGAAGAGCGGGCGCGGGCTCCTCGAATTGAAGGGTGTTGAATCATCCGAATAGCAATGCCGGCTGCGTCGAAACTCAACCCTCGCGAAGCCGCGACCGTCAGGGAGTGGTGGCGCAATCGAACAGAGCAGCCCGTAACAACGCAAGAACCGCTCCTTTCAGTCGCGGCTCCGTAACAACACAAGACCGCTCCCTGCGGTTGCTCGTTTTCGGAATTTTCAGTGCTCACACCGAAGCAATTGGGCAATTTTGCCCAACGTGTTCTCTAACTATTTGATTCTAAAAGGCACAAAATGGTTAATTGGGAAATCGTTGCCCAATTGCTTCCTACCGCGGCTCATCCGGCATCCCTTCCTCGCAGCTCGTCACAACGCGAAGAACCGCTCCTTTCATTCGCGGCTCAGAAACACGGCTCGGCTCAGCGCGGGTTCACTTAACGGTGGAGATAAAGCGCGCGGTGCGGCGGAAAAACGCCTCGGCGCGCGCGACATCGCACAGGATCTGGGCGCGCAGGGCCGGGGCAGAGGGGAACGCGCGCTCGTCCCGGAGGCGGCGCAGAAACTCGACGTGGATGCGTTCAGGCGGCGGGCCGACGAGCGGATCGAGTACAAAAGTTTCCACGGTCAAGTGGCGTCCGCCGAACGTGGGGCGGAAGCCGACGTTGGTAATTGAGCGCCAAGACTGCGGGTCGGACCCCGTGCCGGGGCTGTGAGAAGTGCGCGTGATGTAGACGCCACTCGCAGGCAGGGCCGCGCGTTCCAAGGCGAGCGAGGCGATGTCGAGATTCAACGTCGGCACGGTCTCGCGGCGGCCGCGGCCCGCGCCGGCGACCACGCGGCCAGCGAGGGCGAAGGGCCGCTCGAGCAGCCGCCCGGCTTTTCCAACATCGCCGGCAGCGAGCAGGCGGCGGATCTCCGAAGAGGAGACGATCACGCCGCGGCGGCGGACGGCGGGAACAATCTCGATGCGCACGCCGAATTCGCGGCCGAGTTCAAGCAGCGTTGATGCATTGCCGCGCTGATTGCGTCCAAAAAGGAAATTGTGGCCGACGGCGAGGGCGCGCGCGCCCAGAGAGTCCACCAGGATTTCGCAAAAAAAGTCCGTCGGATCGAGCGAACTGATGCGTTCATCGAAGGGCAGGATCAGGACCTGTTCAATGCCGTCGCGTTCCATCAAGGCGCAGCGCTCAGCGGGGGAACTCAGCAGCAGCGGCGCACGCTGGGGGGCCAGGAACTCGGCCGGATGGGGATAGAAGGTCAGCGCCGAGGCGCGAGCGCCGCACTCGCGGGCGAGGTGGACGACGGTGCGCATGAGCTCGTGGTGGGCGGCGTGCACGCCGTCGAAATTGCCGATGGTGAGGGCGCTGGGCGCGAATACGAGGCGGGCCTCTTCGAGGCTGCGATAGATCCGCATGGGGTCCCGTTAGCGATCGACGACCACCTCGAGGCCGTCGTAGGCCAGGCGCACGCCGGCGGGCAGGAGGCGCTCAGCGCGCTCGTGCGGCAGGTCGTGCGCGATGTGGGTGAACCAGGTCTGACGCGGCTTCAACCGCTCGACGATTTGCAGGCTTTGCTCGACGGTGCTGTGGGTGGGATGGGGCTTGTAGCGCAATGCGTCGAGGAACAGCACGTCCAGGTTTTCCAACATGGACAAAGACCCCTCCGGTACTTCGCTGTGGTCGGTCAAATAGGCCGCCTTGCCGAAGCGAAAGCCGTGGCAGGTTCCGCGGCCGTGGAGCAGAGGGACGGGCATTACGCTGAGCCCGGCGACGTCAATCGGCGCGCCGCTGAAGGCGTGAGCGCGGATGCGCGGCCGCGAGGACTGGGATTCGCCGGCGTGGAAAATGTAGGCGAAGACGCGGCGGATGATCGTCAGAGTCTCCTCGGAACCGTAGACGGGGATGGCCTCGCTTTGAAGAAAATTGAAGGGACGCAAGTCGTCGAGACCCAGGATGTGGTCGGCGTGACCGTGTGTAAAAAACACCGCGTCCACGCGCGGGAGACCGGCGCGGAGAGCCTGCTGCCGGAAATCGGGCCCAGTGTCGACGACAACGCAGTGCCCGTTCCAACGCAAGGCTATCGAGGGCCGCAGACGGTGGTCGCGCGGGTCACCTGAGTGGCAGACCTCACACGGGCAGCCGATGGTCGGGACGCCGACGCTTGTTCCAGAGCCCAGAACGGTGATGGTCAGCCGCCCGAGCGAATCAGGCATCGTCTTTCGGACCTTGTTCCGCTGCCGAGGCTTCGTTGCCGGGCGAAGGTTGATCCGGGGCGGCGGCGCTGTCCTCCGCTTTCCTCTTTTGCTCGTTTTCGAAGGACTGGATATAGCGGAAGCGCAGTTCGGTCAGCGTATTGTCGAGCAGGCGCTGCTCCTCCATCGACAGGTTATTGCGCGTTTTCTCCTGCAGCATCGCCAGAAGATCGATGGAATGCCGCGCCAGAGGCAGATTGACCTCTGGCTTTTCCTGGCTCCAAGGCGTCAGGCCCAGGTGGGATTCGGTCTGCAGTCGCAAGCTCCAAACGAGGAAGTCGAAACTCGGGGCGGGCAGGTGGGGTGTAGGGTCGCTCATCAATGAGTATTGTAGCGGGAGGCTGGTGGCCTGGTGCTGCCAAGACTTCCGAGGCAAGACGGGCAGCCGAACTGGTGCGAGACCTGACTGGTTCGCCCTTGAGTCCAACGGAGCACTGCACAAACCGGCGAGGACGTACGCGTGCAGGATCGCAGCGGGCGACCCTGCGCCGATTTGACACGGGAATCTAAAGGGAATTTCATCCGAAACCGGATCATGCGGGAGAGAAAAGGTAGTCGTCACGAGCACTCAGTGAAGTGAACGAGCAAGAATCAAGAGGGCATAAAGACCTATACAGGTTCTAGGGACCTGATTAGCGAGAAGTTATTTTCAAACGTGGCGATACACTTTCACGGCGGTATTGACAATCGCAAGCGCGGGTACGTGCCTCATAACTAAGCCAGCGCTTTGTTTCAGCGAAAGTCGAAAAAACCGCTTATTTGGATGTTTGGAAAACTCTCAGGCTCAGAACCGAGTATCGGGCGACGACATCAGTGTTTTTGGAAGGCACTTCAGAAATAACACACTGCAAGACGGTTGCCGTTGCGAACTGAAGGCGTAATCCAATCGGGATATCGCCTAGAACTAATCGTCATTCTACGTCAAAGCCGATCGGAGTGTCGCGTGCGTGACCAGTCAAAGCGAATTGTCCCCGGTTTCAAGATTAATCTAAACATAGACAATACTATTGAGCGACGTCGACCCACGACAGCGGCCGCTGCAGACGCAATTCAACACAGACGATTTCACGCAGACTTACCACATGATTGAGAAGATCTTGCCCCGCTCAATCTCGCTCAAACAGACGCGCTTGGTATGGCGCATTATTTATTTTGTCATACACGGGCTAGCCTTCGCACTATCCGGTATACTGGCATTCGAATTGCGTTTTGAATTCGCTATAGAACCGCGGTATAAGCAGTACTTCTTTACTGCTATTCTAATTTGGGTCGGTATAAAAATAGTAACATTCGGCGTAGGGCGGTTTTACCGGGAGGAGCGGAGTCAAGTTTCTGGGTCGGACATATTGAGAATCGCCGGCGCAAACATCGCTGCATCGGGGGCGAGCACCGTCGTCCTTTTAGCTCTGTTTACTGGCTTTCCCCGGTCGCTGTTTCTTCTGGACTTCCTGATATGCCTGCAAGCCACAATTGGATTACGAGTGGTGGCACGGATTGCCCGCGAGCTGACGGCGCGCTCCATCTGCCACGGAGTGCGCAAGCGGATCCTAATCTACGGCGCGGGGGCCGGTGGAGTAATGCTGCTACGGGAACTTCGAGCCAACTCAGCGTCCACCCACGAAGTATGCGGCTTCATCGACGACGACCGCAGAAAACAGGGCATGCTTGTCGACAGAGTTGTGGTGCTCGGCTCAGGTCAGGAACTAGCCGAGGAAACGATGAGAAAAAGGATTACCGAAGTCTTCATAGCGATTCCATCGGCACGCGGACCACAAATGGCACAAATTCTGCAACACTGCCACGCGGCGGCAGTTCCCTGCAAGACGATGCCTGGATTGGCTGAATTCGTAGTAAGCGTTCGAGCCGACGCACAGATCCGGGACGTCGCCGTGGAGGATCTCCTGGGCCGAAATCCGGTGCATCTCGACGAAAAGAACATCCGACAAAAATTAAAGGGCCGAACGATTCTAGTAACCGGCGCTGGAGGTTCGATCGGCAGCGAGTTATGCCTGCAAATTGCCCGATTCCGCCCCAAAACCATCGTAGGACTGGACATAGCTGAAAGCGCTGTATTCAATATACAACAAGAAATGAGCCGTCTATTTCCTGATGTCGACTTTCGGCCTGAAATCGGCAGTATTAGAAATACTCAACGAATATACGAAGTGTTTCACAAATACACGCCAAGCACTGTATATCATGCAGCGGCATATAAGCATGTACCTTTAATGGAAGAACACCCGTTCGAAGCAGTAGAAAACAATACCATTGGCACTTGGCAAATTGCCTCAATGGCAAAAACATTTCAAGTCGACGACTTCGTCATGATCTCATCAGACAAGGCGGTCCGACCAACAAGCATTATGGGTGCTACCAAACGAACAGCAGAGTTGTTAATATATGCGATACAAAATGACAAAACGAAATACATGTCCGTCCGATTTGGAAACGTTTTAGGGAGTAATGGCAGCGTAATCCCAACTTTTAAAAAACAAATAGCCATTGGGGGGCCCATAATTGTAACACATCCCGAAATGCGGAGATATTTCATGACAATTCCAGAGGCTACGCAACTTGTGCTGCAAGCATCCACAATGGGTAGCGGCGGAGAGATTTTTGAATTAGAAATGGGAGAGCCGGTCAAAATAGTCGACTTAGCACGGAATCTTATACTTTTGTCTGGCCTGCGCCCCGGTAAGGACGTGAAAATCGCCTTTAGCCGACCGCGACCGGGAGAAAAGCTGTATGAGGAATTAAGCAGTCGCGATGAACGAACAATGCCTACCTATCACGAGAAAATAAGAATACTTGTAGGTAACAACATTCCTAGGCAATTCAAAACTAATCTCGAAGGACTTAAAACATCGTGTGAAACACGCAATATGTTTGATTTGCTTATGAAGCTCAAAGAAATAGTGCCAGACTATAATCCTGGAGCTCACATACTAAAAAATGTCATAATGAATAACGCTAATCAAAAAAACTTGATAGCTGAGTTAGCCGAACTATGATGCAAAAACGGCTCTTTGACATACTTGTATCTATCTTGGTGTTAGCGTTGTTCGGTCCGTTAGTGCTCCTGCTCGCCGCCTGCATTGTGTTTTCGTCCGGTCGCCCAGCTTTTTATAGCGGCTGGCGGGCCGGTAGAGCTGGAGCGCCATTTAGAATCATAAAATTACGCACAATGGTTGCTAACGCGGAAAACCAAGGCGGCGCAGAAACTCCTAGCGACGACGCTAGAATAACACGTTTCGGAGTATTTCTTAGGCAATATAAACTTGATGAATTACCACAGTTTGTGAATGTCCTCTTAGGTGATATGAGTATTGTGGGACCGCGACCTGAGGTTTTCGAGGAAATCTGTCAGTATGGGAGCAAAGAGAGAGAGGTACTGTCACTCCGACCAGGGATTACAGACTGGGCCTCAATCAAGTTCCGGCACGAAGATGAAATGTTGTGTGGGGCGGCGGATCCTCACGAAGCATACCACACACTCATTCAACCAGAAAAAATTGCTTTGGGCTTGAAGTATACGCGTAACCGTTCAATGAAAATTGATTTACTTATAATTGCAAAAACGGCTTCAGCTGTTTTTAGGAGAAACGTGTAAAGCGTGTATCGTAAAAAGGATCGATTAGCCATTGATGGTGGCAAAAAAGTCCGGGAACGAGTATTTGCGCCTTGGCCATTATACGACGCAGAAGAAATTGCCGCCGCCAGCGCAGTGCTTCAATCGGGAAAAGTAAACTACTGGACTGGGAATCAAGGGAAACTTTTTGAGGAAGAATTTGCAGCTGCGAGCGAAAGCAAGCATGGGGTGGCTGTAGCAAACGGAACTGTAGCATTGGAGTTGGCTCTGCAAGCGTTGGAAATTGGCACCGGTGATGAAGTAATCGTGCCAAGTCGGTCGTTTGTCGCCAGCGCCAGTTCTGTCGCAATGCGAAACGCAACTCCCGTGTTTGCTGACATAAACGAAGAAAGCCAAACAGTGACTGGGGAGACGATCGAAGCGGTAGTAACAAACAGGACGAAGGCAATTATTGCTGTTCATCTCGCCGGGTGGCCTTGCAAAATGGATGGCATTTTGTCCGTAGCTAAAAGATACAAGCTTAAAGTAATTGAGGATTGTGCGCAGGCCCAGGGCGCAAGGTACTTGGGCCGTCCCGTCGGCTCGTTTGGGGATGCGGCGGCGTTTTCCTTTTGCCAGGATAAGATTATGAGCACTGGCGGGGAAGGTGGAATGCTCGTAACCAATAACGACGAGGTCTGGCGGAGAGCGTGGTCATTTAAGGATCATGGAAAGGATGTTGGTGCCGCACGAGATTCACCGCCAAAGGAGAAGTTTCAGTGGCTTCATAACTCGGTTGGTACGAACTGGCGGCTTACGGAGATGCAGTCTGCGATAGGGCGCGGTCTTCTTTTAAAACTTAAGCAATATGTTGCAAAACGCAGGAAAAACGCCTGGTATTTAAATCATCTACTGGGAACGTTGCCAGCAATTCGGCTTACGATCCCGTTACTGGAGACATTTCACTCGTATTACAAGTACTACGCGTTTGTTCGACCTGAACGAATTCGAAAAGGTTGGGATCGAGACAAAGTATTGTTAGCCCTTAGGGCCGAAGGTATTCCTTGCTTCTCTGGAAGCTGCAGTGAAATATATTTGGAGAAGGCATTCATGCCAACTCCGAGGCCAATAAAACGTCTAGCTGTTGCACGTCATCTGGGAAAAACTAGTTTAATGTTTTTGGTGCACCCGACGTTGGGAAACGAAGAAATGAATGACGTATATCGGGCGTTAAAAAAGGTACTGAAAATAGCTTCAATTTAAAACTGCAATAATTTGATTGCTTATGTCGCCACATGTATCAATTATAATACCAATGAAAAACGAAGAGCTGCGCATCGGACGATGCTTGGATAGCCTTGCAGAAAACAGCCATCCGATGGCGGATTGTGAAGTATTAGTAATTGACGGGGGCTCAAGCGACCGATCATGCTCAATTGCCGCAAGTAAATTGAGTCAGTTTCCTTCCGCGAGACTCATTTACGATTTAAAACAGGAACTACCTGCGGGACTCAACATAGCCATAAGGCTGTCTAGGGGCAGTTATATAATCCGAATGGATGCACACTGTGAGTATCAGCGTGACTACATCGAAACGTGTCTTGCGGAACTAGCGCGGACTGGGGCTGCGAATGTCGGCGGACTGCTCATAACTCTTCCCGGAGCGAACACCCGGATCTCTCGATGCATCGCACAGATCTCTCAGCACCCGGTGTGTGTTGGGAACTCGGCGTTTCGGGTCGGGATGGGAGACCAGTTTGTCGATACGGTCCCCTTCGGCGCCTTTCGACGGGAGGTGTTCGATGTTGTCGGTTTATACCGGGAGGACCTTCCACGAAACCAGGATTACGAGCTTAATGCACGAATCCGAACGGCTGGTTATCGGATTTATCTCTCATCAAGACTGCAGACCAAGTACTACAATTCAGAGAATTTAACGAGGTTCATAGCGCAAGCAAAGGCAAACGGGCAAGGCGCGGCCCGGTGCTGGAGTGTGAATCCACGGAGTTTCAGCTGGCGGCATATTGCTCCGATGCTATTTGTTGTAGCATGGCTTCTATTGCTGATGCTTTCAATACGTTATCATTATGCAAGCATTGTTTGTATTGTATGCTCACTCTTTTATGTCGTCGCCCTTATGTATGCAGCCGTTCAAGTTGCACTTTCGAGCGATTTGTCGTTAATTGTGTTAGTACCTGTTATTATTGCGCTATATCATATAAGTTATGGTGTTTGGACATTCGTTGGATCGATTAAAATTGTTACTACGACGCTGGCAGTGTCCTTTAGGAGAGTGGCAAATAAGGTGACAAATTGCAAAGGTGTTACGGACATTAATATAACCAAGCAGTCTGGTATATTAATATCCAAGCGATATTGGAGATTCAATTATAGGTTCTGTAGGAAGAATTGGCAACGAGGCGACGATTAATGCGTTGCGGAAGAATGGCGCTGGGTGGCGCGGCTAGCGGTGTGGTGCCTGCTCGAATTGGTTTACCGACTGGCCGCACGCGCGCGGTGGATTGTAAGTCAGACTTGTGCTTGTCCCTTAGTAGGTCGGTATATAAGAGCTTTGAATGGAGTTTGGCTATTAGTGTTGTCTGTAGACGAATTAGGTTCATTACAAGCGTCTCGACCGTAATATTTGTCATTATCATTGCGGCGTTGCTAGTATTACCTGTAAGCTATGAATCGACTGCGAAGGTCGTTATCGAGCCTCCTGGCTCTGAAGCGTTTTCCCTGCAAGCCGCTTTTCCTGGTATAAGTGAGCCTGACTACATAGAAACGCAAGCACAGATTTTACGCGGAGATAATGTTGGTGTTGAAGTTGTGCGCGTATTGAGGTTGGACCGCAGTGCGCTCCTTGCGAAAAAAACGAGGCTTGAGGCCTTTATTGTTTCGCTTCATGTAGATGCGCTTTTGAGGCCGTTACGCGGAGACGAAAATGTGGATGCAGTTGTGGATAGTACTCATCTTGCGCCTACAGAAATGCGTGCACTAGAGTTCCTGAAGACTCACTTAGTGGTCACGCCGGTGAGGAACAGTCGCGTGATTGAAGTTCTGTTCAAGTGTTCTGAAAGAGAGCTATCAGCACAAATTGCGAATACAGTTGTACAAAGGTTTATTGAAGACAGTAACCTTGCTCGATTCGATGCAGTAATGCAATCATCTCAGTGGTTGACAAAGCAACTGGAAGACGTTCGGAACATATCAAGAAACTCACAAGCATTATTAAAACGCTATCAAGAAGCTCATGGAATCGTTGATGTGGATGACAGGCAAAACATTTTCTCTGAGCGAGAAAGTGAGCTGATTCATTATCACGCTCAGGCGCAAGCGGATAAAATTCAGCTCAAATCTTTATTAATGGGAGTACGATTGTCCGGTGTTGGCTCCGTGCCTCAATTTCGTGATAATCCAATAACCCAGCAGTTGGCTATGAAAAATGCTGATGTGTCTGTGTTGCTATCGCAAGCGCTGGTGACTTACGGTGAAAAGAATCCGGAGATTGAGAAACTGAGGAATCAACGGGCAGAGCTGGAAAAGCAATCGGAAGCACATGAGCGCAACGTGTTGATTCAGTTACAGACTTCGTATCGCGCGGCAGAATTGCGAGAAAAGACATTGGCCGACGAAGTGAATCAAGAGGCAGTATTGTTGAACCGCGCGTCACGATACGGCATTTTGCGTCGTGATGCTCAGGCCGGCGAAGATCTCTATAACTCCCTTTACGCGCGCGTTAAGGAGGCTGGGATTGCGGCTGGATCGAAGTCCAGTAACATCCGGATGATCGAAAGAGGACTTGTTCCGTTTAAGGCATCTTGGCCTAACTTGATGTTCATGCTTCCCATAGGATTAATAGTGGCCTGCTTGGGGGGAGTCGCAGCGGGGGTAGTCAGGGAAGGCATGGACCTTAGTGTGCGGTCGCCTGAGGATGTGAGTTTTGTAGCTGGGCGGGCGCGTCTTGTGCTTCTGCCCGAAACGCGGCGACGTGGTAGGCGCGATGACGATGGGCTGGCAATTCGACGTGCATTGAAAGGTCAGGGAAAGAATGGGGTAAGAGTTGATCGGTTCATGCTCGAGCAACCTGCGTCAGCATCAGCGGAGAGCATCCGGGCACTTATGGGATTAATTTTGCTGAGGAGGCAGAGGAACAAATCGCAGGTCTTGTTAATCGCTTCTCCATTGTCACGCGAAGGGAAAACCACTGTTGCGTACAATCTTGCCTTAGGGTTAGCAGAAAAGGGACCGACATGCTTTGTGGACGCAGACTTACGAAAGCCGAACGATGGGGATGTTGGCGGCCTTTTTGCGCACTATAGAGATGCGGCGACGGAGGAAGAGCTTGAGGCTCCGTCCGGTGATTCTGGAAACTTGACTTGTGTGAGTTCAGGGACAGGCCCAGAGAACCCGATGAGCATACTGATTTCAGATAAGTTTCGCCGATTCACGTCGGCAATTCGTTCTCGTTACGAGTTTGTTGTCATAGACTCGCCGCCTCTGTTGCCGTACGCTGACGGGCGGTTCTTGGCGGCGTTGGCCGACGGTGCCGTGTTGGTAGGGTATGCGGGTTTGACTGCCAGAAAAGCGTTAGTGTCGGCTGCGGAGATACTAACCGAGCAGGCGGTTCCAATCCTAGGGGTTGTATTGAATGGGGTTCGAGCTGTGGAAATCCCCTATCGTGCGTATTAACGATGGGTTCTTGAATCGTTGCCCCGCCGTTACTGTTCGTTGGGAAGCCAAACTGAAGTTATGAGGACTTGTATAGTGAAGGTCTGCTTTTTGTCGACGATTCCAATTCAAACCTCACGCTTGATCACTCGCCAATGTGATGCTGTTGCAAGGGTCGGTGCGCGCGTCACTTTGATCGCGCCGCTTCATGCGCGGTTGCACAATACGAACTTCAAAGTACAGCATTTTCCTTGTGCGGCAGGCGCAATCGGAAGATTGTTTAGCACCCCATTGGCTCTTGTTGTTTCATTACTTGAAAAGGCGGATATTTATCATATACACAGTTTTCAGCTTGTTGGTTGCGCTATCTTACTGAAATTGTGTTTTCGTAAACATATAGTTTATGACATGTTTGAAGATTTTCCCTCCATGATGTTGATGAAACATACAATTCCAAGTCCGATCAGAACTATATGTAGCTGTGTTGTTATGTCTTTGGAAAGGCTTGCCTGTAAAACACTCGACGCAATCGTGACGGCTGATCCAGCCGTATTGCGGATGCATACGATAAAACACAAGTTGATTGGTAAAGCGAGGCGCAGGGTTTTTTATAACTTCCCTGCTGAGTGGTTTTTTGCTTGTTATGAATCTGAGCGAAGGCGTTTGCCAAAAAAATACGACCTGGTCTATTCAGGCGGAATGTCGGAGAGAACGGGACTGTCCGTGCTTCTAGACGCGGTAGAGGTCATGGCTAAGGTCGGAGTACGGCCGAAAGTCTTGATGTTTGGTTATGTGGATGGATCGAGATTCGTCGCTGAGTTTAAGACGAAGGCCTCTGAAAAAGGTTTAAGAGATTGTTTTGAAATACTGGGACGCGTACGGCCGTTGGAAGTGCCATCGCTGCTGTGTCAGGCGCGCATTGGCGTTGTTCCGCTGCAGCCCATTCCAAAGTTCCTGAAGAACATTCCGACTAAGATGTTTGAGTATTGGGCGTGCGGCTTGCCGGTGGTGGCTAGCAACCTTCCACCAATCCGGTTGTTCCTGCGCGAGGGAGAGTTCGGGCATCTCGTGGATCCGACTGATGCATCCGCATTTGCCGGAACACTTCTGAATCTGCTCTCGGATCCTTTAGGAGCCGAGGCGATGGGGGCCAAAGCTCAAAAGGCAGTGCGGTTGAGAATGAATGCAGAGTCTGAACAGAGAAGACTTTTGCGGTTGTATTCGACGATTCTTGGGCGGGATGCTTCGGATAACTTCAGTATGTAAGAGAGTTTGAGAGTGATGTAGTTGTGAGTCTGGATATATGATAAGGTCCTTCTGAAATGGTATTAAACATATTTTCTAAATTGGATGTGAGGACAAAGTGGAGCTTGAAAAATGGTACAGGTATAAGGCCAAGCAATTGCAATTCGTATATGATCGGATGCCCTTGTTTGTTCGTACTGGTCTGGTGAGTGTTCGAGGTTTGTCGCTCGTAATGAACCGCTACGCTCGTTCCACGTACGAAGACCTCGAACAATTGAAGAGCCACGATCAATGGAGTCGACGAGAAATAGAACATAGGCAGATCGGTAGTTTACAGCGTATTTTTGATCTAGCGCGTGCATGCTCACCATTTTATAGCGCATACCCGCCTCTCAAGCTCACGTCACTTTCGGCTTGGTCCCAGCTGCCGATTATATCTCGCGAAGAAGTGCGGGCAATGGCACAGGCGATGCTGAATGTGACCGTCCGAGAACGAGACCGGATTTGGGTTACAACGACAGGTACGACGGGTGCCAGCCTTAAAGTGTGCTATACGCCAGCGGTGATGCGGAAAAATTGGGCATTCCGGATGCAACAGTTGCTTTGGGCTGGCATTCGGCTTAAAAGTCCGCGCATTACTGTATTTGGCAGTAAGGTCGTTTCATCGCGCCAGAAGTCGCCGCCATATTGGGTCAGCAATATTTCAGAGAATCAAATCCTAGTAAGTATATTCCATTTATCATCTTCGACGGCAGCAGACTACGTAGGATTCCTCAGACAGCATGCGAACAGGGTTTTGGAAGGGTTCCCGTCGGTGTTGGGATTACTTGCCAACTTCGTTCTGGCTGCCGGCGCACCAATCCCAATGCGAACAGTGCTTACGGATGGCGAGCCTCTTCATCCTACTTTGCGAGAGAGAATAGAAACCGCATTCTCTGCTCAAGTGTTCAACACCTACGGTAATACGGAACTGTGTGGTCTGATTCAGCAATGTGAACATCAGGGCATGCATCTGAATCCTGACTATGCATTTCTTGAGATCCTAGATAAAGATGGCCGGCCGGTCGAGAAAGGCGAGACGGGAGACTTGGTGTGGACGGGGTTTATTAATGACTGCATGCCACTATTGCGATACAGAATCGGCGATCGGGGCGCATGGCTGTCGATGCAAGAGTGCCCGTGTGGGAGGCAATCCGCGCTCGTCGATCCCGGAGTTAGCAGGGAAAGCGACCTGCTGTACGCGGCCGATGGGAGAGTATTCTCTCCCCGAGCTGTGAATCAGGTATTGAAGGACGCAACGTCATTTCGGTTCTGCCAATTCGTTCAGCGCCAAAAGGGTCACGTATTAGTTCGCGCGGTGGGCGCAGGCATGCGCGCGGAGCAAGAACTATCGGGAGTTCGACAGGGCATTGTCTCGCTGCTGGGGGCGAGCACCACCGTAGAGGCCGAGCTGGCCACCGAACCGATAGTGACAGTTGGTGGCAAAACGCCACTGGTGTTGCGGGAACGAAATTGATGTCACGTGTGCTGATCATCAACGGCGACGATCTCGGGTTAACGAGGGCGGTCAGTGACGGCATCTTCCAAGCGCATGCGAACGGCCTGCTCACGAGCGCCTCACTCATGGTGAACCAGCCGGCGACTGAATTTGCGGTGCAGCAGCTCGCGCGGCACCCCAATCTCGGTGTCGGTATTCACCTGAATCTCTGCCAGGGGAGGCCGGTCTTGGGCCCGCAGGCGGTTCCGAGCCTCGTCGGCAGGGATGGCAGGTTTCTGGCCCCCAAGGAGATGCAAGCTCGGTTGATGACGTGGCGTGTGTCAAGAACGGAGATTGAAGCGGAATATCGCGCTCAGATAACGCTGGCACGCGCGATGGGAGTTGATCCAACACATGCCGATTCACACCATCACATGCACCTGTTCTTCGCGGCCGTGGCTCCATTTCGAAGAGCACTGGAGGCCGAGGGAATCCAATGGATCCGCGCGTGCCGCATCCAGCAACTGCCCCGCACGAGGCGGGTTGGCGGTCCGCACAGCGGAAGCGCGCTGCGCCGCCTCGGGGTCCTGGCGTATATGGAGTTTCTGAGTTCTGGTCCGTTTCGGTCCTTCCGCGCCCCCAATTACCGTATCGAGACGCCGCGTGCCGCTGCCCCTTCGATTGTCGATTCCATGATCAAGGCCTGGGCTGAGGCGTTTGAGAGCCTGGAGGAGAATGGCCTTTTCGAGCTCGTCTGCCACCCCGGCTGTTCCGATCCCGAAAGTCGGCTGGCGGACCGCATCCACGACAAGCGCGTCCGGGAACTGGCTCTGTTGACCGCGCCGGGATTCACGGAGCTTCCCGCGAGGCACGGGCTCGCACTGGCATCTTACGCCGGGCTCGCCTCAAACCAAGTCCGGGCGTTCGCGGCACAAGGTGGGGCTTGATCGGCCGGAGGCGTGCCACTGGCGTTTCAAACCAAGCTGCGGCTTCGTCCGCGTCTCTTGACGACGGCCGCGCCGTTCTGGTGGGCGGAGGATCCTCGGTTGCAGTCGCAGATGTCTCGGGAGAGGGATCCTCCACACTCGTGCGGCTGGGAGATGGAGCGATCCCGAAGCGGGCGGAGATGTGCTGATCTAGCGGAGGCACGCCATGGATCTGTCGCTAAATGAAACCCATCCTTCCGCACTAATTGCTAGCCGTCCGCAAATCCTGACATCGAGTGTCACGATTATTATTGTCATTGTAACTTCCACTTTCACGCTGGCGGCTTCATATTATGGATGGAAACTATTCATCATTCCGCTAGGTTTAACTTGCTGGTTTTTACTGACTAAATTCCCCGAGATCGCACTCGGCTGTCTGATGGTTGTGGGCACGTTCAAGGGAGCGCCTCAGTTGGAAGGATCGACGATCGATCTGACTGTCGTGCTCGTGCTCGCACTTGTGTGGTCAATGGCGCGTGCATGCTTGAGAAGAGAAGTAATTCCTCTTCCGAAGGAATTCTTGTTCTACTTTCCAATTCTGTTCATGATGTTATTGAGCTTGTTATATACTCCGAATTTTTCTGGCGGAATCGATAAAACGGCGCGCTTCTTCATCATCGGTGGTGTGGCTATTTTAGGGCCGTTCGCTGTTCTGACGACGCCGACCCGGCTGAGAGGATTCTTCTACACACTATTAATGGCCGGAATAATTGCGAGTGCCGCGTCTCTCCCCATGCTCGGCGGACGGGAGAGGCTCACGACGCCCGGAGGGGACACAATCCAATTAGGCCACGTCGCCGCGGTAGGAATCGCAATCGTGTGGTTTGGCCTCATGCCGGGCCGGAAACTCATGGTTAGAGTGATTCTGTATGGCTGCATCATCCTGCTGGCGGTCGCTTTGGTTGGGTCGGGAAGCCGCGGACCGATCATCGGGATCGGAGCAGTCATTCTCATCAGCATCTGGCACCGGCGGCATGTGGGATTCACCGTGCCCCAACTGCTTTTCGATTTTACCTTCCTTGTCGGAATGGGTATACTGTTGCTCCCTTTCATTCCAATTCCGGAAGAGTCAACGAATTACTTGGGGCAGTTGTTGTCGTTCAAGAACGCGACGACGTTCCTCGGGCCCAGGGCGGGATTGTTACAGTTGGGATGGAAATTGACTCTCGAACATCCTTTCACGGGTGTCGGCATAGGTGGTTTTCCAACTCTATACACAGGCATCGGAAACTGGCCACATAGCATTCCGCTCGAAATTGGATCCGAGTTAGGTTTGATCGCTGCACTATCGTTCTGTTGTCTTGTGTTTGTTGCCTTGGTGACCGCATTCAAGGAGTTCGTCTCAGAGGATGAGAGTTCACAGTCACTTCGGAATCTGATGTTCTGCTTCGTTGTGATCGTAACGATCAGTATGCTGAACACGGGTAATTTGAATGATAATCGTCAGCTTTGGACCGCCCTGAGTCTCCCGTTCTTGCTCAGGGCCGCGCGGGTTGCGGGGACTCCTGGTTAAGTCATGTCGCAGCAGGAAGCGATGACTGACCACGGCTCCCAGGCGCCTTTCCCTGTGTGTCGAACCCGCGGCCTGCGGGACCGTGGCGGGCGCGGACTTCCCGAGCATGGCCACGAGGTGCTGCGACTTTTCGGGAAGAACACGTTGTGGCTGCTGTTGGATCGTGCCGGCCTGAAGGTCGGCGCGATGTTGGCCGGCGTCATTCTGGTCGGCTACCTCGGTCCCGCCAACGTCGGCATCTATAGTACGGCGCTTGCTGTCGGTTGTCTCTTGAACACGCTGCTGGATCTCGGCCTCACGCGTTACGCCGCTCGCGCCATCGCCGCCACCCCCGGAGAAGCGCAATCCATTTTGGCCTTGTCGCTCACCAGCACATTCGTTGCGACTCTCGTCGAATTGTGCGCTGCCGCCGCGGCGTATTACTCGGGGAATTGGTATTGGACCTGCCTCTGCGTGGGATTCATCTTCACAAATCTGGATGGCACGGCGTCTGCTTGTGGCGGAATGCTGTCTGCGGACCTTCGGTCGCGGGCGGTGCTGCCCGGCTCTGTCTTGAACGCCTTGGGAGTCGTTGGCATCATCGCTTTGGTTGTGAGATTTCGCCTATCGGTTCTTGCGCTATTGGTGGGGCTGACAGTCAAATCCCTGATCGTACTGTTGTTCCGGCTGTGGCAGCTTAGGGCTTTCTGGCCCTCCTCGTGGAACTACTTCACGCCTCAAGCGTTCGTCCGCCTGGCGAAGCGTTCGTGGGTCTTCTTCTCGTACTCACTTACGCAAATCGGGTATGAGAAGGTGGCAATCATCTCATTCGGTCTCGTAGCCGATTATGAGCATGTCGGACTCTTCTCGACGGCGCTGCTGATCGCCGGCATTTTCCCGTCTTTCACCTATGCGGCCTCAGACGCGTTGCTGCCCGTGATGACGCGTTTATACGAGGACGGACGCACCCAGGATTTGCTGGAACTGAGGCGTCGCCTCATCAACCTTCTGCTGCACCTATCGGTGCCGATCGGCATAGCCCTCGCAGTTTTTGCGCCTCAAGTCTGCCAATTGCTCGGAAACAGGTTCGTGGCCTCAGCCATCATTTTGCGGATAGCGGCCAGCCGGTCGCTGCTTTCAGTTCTTGATAACTTCCTCGGCCAGGCAGGACTGACCGCCGTGGCCAGGGTCCGCGAGCGGCGGAATGCGCAGGCCATTGGTTTGGTGCTCTGCGCCGCTCTGACCGTCGCCCTGGGTGCGCTCTGGGGCGGGCAAGGCGCGGCCGTCGCCACGCTGCTGGCCGACCTCTTCATCGTTTCGCAGTACTTCCGCGTCTATCGGCGCATCGGCCAGCGGGTTGAGTGCCCGGCGCTCTGGTCTTCTTTAGTCGCGGGTTGTGCCATGGCGCTGGCGTGCTTCGTGGTTCCGCACTCTCGCTGGTACCTGAACGCCGCCGCCTCGCTGCTGGTTTATTTCGTCGTGCTGGCTGTCGTCGCGCGAAGGCGGCTTGCGGATAGCGCCGCGACATTCAGGCAGTGTTTCATCCCCGCGCATGCGGGCACTCTCTCCAATGGATCCGTCGCATGACGCTAAGAGGAGCATTGAGCGGTACTCTGCGGCGCCCTCTTCCACGGGTTTCAATTCGGGCCATCAGCGCCATCATGCTGCTCATCGCGTTCTGGGCATTCTCCCGCGACGGATCGAGTCAGGAAGGATCCAGCCGGCACAATTCAACAATGTTGCGCCCTGACACCTTTGGCGCGGGCTGGACAGCCGAATCGCTCGCCAATCTGGAGATAGGGATGCGTCCAGGCCGCTGCGTTAGTTACCGGTTCCGAGCCGACCACGACGGATCCGCCGCTGCCGTGCGCGTCTACTTCATCTTCCGCAAGATCTGTAGTACAGGCTGTTACGCGGCCGGCGATGGCGGTATCATTCGTGTCGAGATACGCGCAGACGACGGCACGGCCTATCATCTGCCGTCCCGCACGACGTTGGCTTCCGCGCTCGTTTCCGATCCGCTCGCCCAATGGAACCGGCTGGTTCATTTTCAGAACGCGGCACGCCTCGAGGCTGGAATGCTCTATCACATCGTCTTCACAAACGTGTCCCAAGATGAGTCTACGAATTTCGTTTCCATCGACGATCTCTACACGGCGACTGACGGCTTGGAAACGCAGCCTGCGGCCTGCAGAACCGATCTGGCCGTCCTGCTCCGGGCAGACGGGGCGGCCGCCTGGCAGACCAGGCCCCACCATCTCCCCATCTTCTCTCTCGACTACGTAGACGGCTTCCGGCAGGGACAAACTTACATCGATGTCAAGCAGTCTGGAGTCGTCATTTCGCCCGGCAACAGCGTCCGGGAGGTTTTCACAGTGCAAGCCGCGACCCCTCTCTTCGCGCTGGCGGGCGTTCGGGTTAAGCCCCTCGCTAGCGGTGGAACATTGCGCATCATGCTGGCGGAACATTCCGGCAAGACGATCGAGTCGGCAACCGTTTCACCTGCCGTTCCACTAGGTCAATCCACCTGGATATCACTTCACTTTTCATCGCTCCGCGCATTGACGAAGGGCATCACCTACGATCTTGTGCTTGTCAGTGAGGAAGGGAGCCAGTATCTGGTTCAGCCTCTGCAGAACGGCGCACAATACGGGTTTGAAGATGAGAGCCCGTTCACCGGAAATCACTGTGAGGTGAACGCGGGGCAGGGTTGGAAGGGCTGCCTGAATCGCTCCGACCTCGACGTTCCATTCTTCTTTCGCGCTAGCGATCGACAACCGTAATTCGGGCAGCGTGCTGCTGCGGAACATTTTCACGCTCTGCGCCCGGACTCGCATCTTCTGCTCGCTCATATTCGCGAGACAATCAGAACTCGGACGCGGTAACGGCACACTGCAAAGCGCGTGCCGCGCTTTCGGGCGCCGTGCGGGACAACGCCGAGCAGTGTTCGATGCGCGTTAGCCCTAGCTCTTGGGCAGCTTCTTCTTGATGACGTCCAGCTTCTTTTGTACGGCCTTGGTATCGGCCGAGGGCGGCGTTAGGGAGAGTGCTTGTTCGGCTTCGCCACAGAGCATCTTGATCTGCCCTGACTGGTCGAGCTTTTTGGAACCGTAGAGCTCGGTCAGATCCGCGTATTCGCGTGCGAGAGTCGTGTAGAAGGTCTCCTTCGGAATCTTGAAATCGCCCTTGGCCATTAGCTCGCGCGCCTTGGCAACGTCCTCGCCGGCGCCCGTAAAGCGGGTCACAGCCTTCATCACGCTGCGCTGCTGCATGTGGGCCAGTGCCCCTTCCTGCTCGCTCTCCTGAAGCGCCACGCCCTTTTTGACACGCCCGGCCTCGACCGGCAGATCCGTGTTGAGCGTAGGCAGCGTCACCGCCAGCACGAGGTCGGAGTTCTTCAGCCGCTCCATCGACTTGTGCTGGATCTCCGCCACCCGCATCACCGCCTGGTTCGCGCCCGATCGAGCCGCTGAGGACGATCTCCTGAAATCCAAATAGCGCGTACGGGCGTACTTGGAGCCGTCTTCGAAAATGTCGGCCCACTCCATCGCGCCGCGCGCGAGTCCTATGCTGACGACCGTCTGCAGGACCTCGGCCCGATCCCTGAATTCCCCATCCTTGCCGGTCAGTCGGTCCAGATAATTCGAGGCCGCTGCGAAATTGCCCTTCTGGAACGCGTCCTGCGCCTGGTTCCAGGTGAAGAGCGGTGTGCCCGGTTGGGCCGCCTGCGGACCCGCATTGCCGCAGGACGTCAGCCCTAGCGACAACACGATCACCAGCGTAAGGGATAGAAGAATCAGTACGCGCATCAATAACCTCCGGGCGCACTATTTCTCATTTTTTCGCCGGTGTCAAGGGTACCCTTGCCGCTGGGTTGTGCGCGACCAGCGTGCCGCCGCCTCGGCCGCAATCGCCTTTCGCTGCTCAATCCGTTTCCGTCGGCCCCGGCGTGGCGGCGGCCGGCGAGAGTCCAAGCTGCCGTTTGCGCAGACCGGCCCAGGACGGAAACACAGGCGGATTCTCGAGCCACGTCCGCAGCCACGCCGCCATCTCAATCTTCTCGGCGCGCTTCTCGTCGTGTGTCTTCGGATTGTGCGCGGCCAGTTCGGCGTGGTTCTTGGCGCGGATCACCAGCGCGCGCACGATTTGGCATCGCGGCGCATTCCCGCACTCCTTGGCGGCTTCATACTCGTGCAGCAAAGTGTTGAGCGTCGCTTCCAGCCGCTCGTAGCTCTGCTGACAAACGCCTTCGACCAGCGGATCCAGCGCCAGTCCCGATTGCAACAGCGCCGCGCGCTGCGTCTCCACCGAACATTCGGGGAACGCGGCGCCGAGCTCCTCCGCCCGCGCCTCGCTCACGCGCTCCCAGCCGCGCTCGGCCAGCCACGCCAGCATTCGTTGCTTCTTGCCCGGCGCGCGCGGCGTGCGCCCGGCCGGTTGGCCGCTCGCTGGCCGCCTGTCCCGGCTTCGCTTCAGAGGCCCGTCCCGCATGGGCGCGCTCTCACTTTCGTTTGCGCTGTCCACGACGATAGCTTGCCACGGCTTTCTCATGCGCGTCGATGTCTTTTGAAAACGTGTGCGCGCCGCTGCCTCCGGGCGCGGCGACGAAATACAATTCATCGGTCTCGAGTGGATCGAGCGCGGCCCGCAGCGATTCGCGGCCCGGGTTCGCGATCGGACCCGGCGGCAGTCCCGCATGCTGGTAAGTGTTGTAGCGGTTCTTGCTCTCCAGCTCCGAGCGGTGGATCACGCCCGTCCAGTGCCCTTCGAGCAGCGAGGCGTAGACCACCGTCGGGTCGCAATCGAGCTTCATGCCAATGCGCAGGCGCGCCGCGTACACGCCGGCGATGCGCGTGCGTTCCCCGGCCAGCACCGCTTCCTTCTCCACCATCGACGCCAGGGTCACACTCCGGTTTGGGTCGCCGCCGCGTGGATTCACTTCGCGCCATACCCGCCGGAATTGCGCCGTCATGGCCCGGCACACGTCGCTCAGCGGCGCGTTGCGTCGGAAGCGGTAAGTGGCCGGGAAGAGATAGCCTTCCAGGCTCGGCGCATCCGGCGCAATATCGCGAATCAGCTCCGGCGAGCGCGCTTCGGCCAGAAACGCTCTGGCCGTTCCGAGTCCCGCGTGCTCTACTGTCGCCGCAATGTCGAAAACGTTGCTGCCCTCCGGCACCCGCACTTCGATCAGAAACACGTCGCCCGCCGCCAGTCGCGCGACGACCTCCGCCGGCGTCGCCGCCTCGGCGAACCGGTACTCGCCCGCCTGCGCCGGTTTGCCCGGCTTGGTCAGGCGCGCCAGTTGGTACAGCCACGGGTTGCGCACCACGCCCGCCTCGCTGAGTTTCTCGCCGATGCTCCATGAGGACGTCCCGTGCGGGATGTTCACAAAGACCGGTTCGGTGAAATCGGCGTAGCGATCGTGGCGCACCATCCAATCGAGCAGGCCCAGTGTACCGGCCACGCCCGCCAGCAGGATCAGAACGCCCAGCCGCTTCACTTCGCCCCCTCGCGCGAAGCCTGCGCGGCCACGTAGTCCTCCAGCACCAGCACCGCCGCCAGGCGGTCCACCGCGCCTTTGCGTTTTTCGGCCAGCAGTTTTTTCAAGCTCCACCCGGCGTCTTTCATACGGCCTTCGGCTTCCACCGACGTGAGCCGCTCGTCCTGAAAGTAAACTGTCAGGCCGCTGGCCCGTTCCAGCCGGCCGCAGAATTCGCGCACCAGTTCCGCCTGCGGTCCCTCCGTGCCGTCCATGTTCAACGGCAGCCCTGACACGAAGGCCGTCGCGCGCCGTTCCGCGGCCATGCGGCTCAGCCGCGCCAGGTCTTCTTCCCGCCGCTTGCGCTGCAGCGTATCGAGGCCGCGCACCATGCCTTCCGCCGGATCGTAGAATGCGATTCCGATGCGCCGCAGGCCGATGTCCAGTCCCAGCAGCCGCCCTCCGGGCCGCTCCGCAGCGCCAGTTTGCAGTGAAACATCCACTTCCATAATTGTATCGGTCGAATCGGACGACAATTTGTTTTAGCTCCGCATCGACATTGCCGGCGCCGCCGGCGTGTTTCAGTGGATTGCCTTCGGATGGAGTTGCGCGTCGCTCTGGATCAACGCTGGCACGCGCGGCCCCAGGCCCTTGAAGTATTCGATCAGCTTCGGCATGAACGCCTCCAGCGTC
>Ga0187851_10001374_pt1 | contig 23426 bp, 21 predicted proteins | sample June2016WEW_6_10_FD_132997 | JGI IMG/M metagenome (GOLD analysis project Ga0187851, IMG submission 132997) | Peatland microbial communities from SPRUCE experiment site at the Marcell Experimental Forest, Minnesota, USA - June2016WEW_6_10 | ecosystem: Environmental > Terrestrial > Soil >...
ACCGATGCGCCCTGGCTTGCCCCGGCGCCCGACCTCGGAAAGCGCAACGAGCCGGCGTGGGTGGCCCGAACGGCTCAAGTCATCGCCGGCCTGCATGAGGTTTCCAGCGAAGAAATCGCGGAGCTTACGACGAAAAACTTCCAGAGGCTGTTTCGGCTTGGCGCGGACGTGGGAAACTGATAGTACCGGCGTTGCATTCGGGAGTCATGGCAGGCAGCAGCCCTGGATCGATTAGAGGACAAAGAGCAATGGCACAGGAAAACTCGTTTGACATCGTGAGCAAGGTCGACATCCAGGAAGTCAGGAACGCCATTGACCAGGCGCTCAAAGAGATCCGCCAGCGCTTCGACCTGAAAGACTCTCACTCTGACATCAAGCTTGCCGAGGCGGACAAGGAGATTCAACTCTCTTCGGCCGGGGAGTACAAGCTGGAAGCGGTGAAGGAGATTCTGGGGCAAAAGTTAGTGAAACGCGGCGTGTCGTTGAAGAATCTTACGTATGAAAAGCTGGAGCAGGCTACCGGCCAGAGCGTACGGCAGACGATCAAGCTGCAGCAGGGGATTCCCACGGAAAAAGCCAAGGAAATCGTTCGTCTGGTGAAGGACTCAAAAAAGAAAGCCCAGGCGAGCATCCAAGGCGATACAGTCAGAGTATCCAGCAAAGACCGGGATGAACTGCAGAGCATCATCGCCCTGTTGCGGGGCAAAGATCTGGGCGTGGAATTGCAGTTCACGAATTATCGGACGAACTAGATTCTGCGGTGGTGTGGACTTCCCCCCTGGGGAACGTGCGGGCACGGCAGGGTAGAGCACGGGAACGGAAATTTTGAGCACATTGGCGATAGCGACGGGGAGAGAGTTTTTCGATCTGCTGCGGGATGACCTTGTGGCCATCGAGCAGGAGCTGGGCCGCGACGCCGCGTCGAGCGTCAGCACGATCACGGAGATTGCAGAATACCTGCGAGGGGGCGGCGGCAAGCGCATCCGGCCGTCGCTGCTGCTGCTTTCATCGCATCTGCTGGGGTATTCGGGCCAGAGCTCGATTCGTTTGGGCGCGGTGGTGGAGATGGTGCACACCGCGACTCTGGTGCACGACGACATTATCGACGGCGCGGATACGCGGCGCGGGCGGCCTTCGACCAACACGACCTGGGGCAACGAGAAGTGCGTTCTGGCCGGCGACTGGCTCTACATGCAGGCCTTCAAGGTAGCTCTGGAAGAGAAAAACCTGCGTGTACTCGAATTGCTGATTGGGCTTACGCAGCAGATGGTGGAAGGCGAACTGCTGCAGATTCAAAAGCTGGGCAAGGCTGTCTCCGAGGCTGAGTATTACGACTTGATTTTCCGCAAGACCGCGTGTCTTTTTGCGGTTTCGATGCGGCTGGGCGCGGTGCTGGCAGGCGCGAGCGAAGCGGATGAGAACAAGCTGGCGACTTACGGCCGCGCCGTGGGGCTCGCCTTCCAGATCGTGGATGATGTGCTCGACCTGACGGCAACCGAGGCGGTTCTCGGCAAGCCTGTTGCCAGCGATTTGCGCGAAGGCAAGGCCACGCTTTCAGTGATTCACTCGTTCGACCACGGCACGGCGTCGGATCGGCAGACCATTCAACGGGTGCTGGACGACCGCAGCTTTGAGAATGTGAGCCGGCAGGAGATCCAGGAGATTCTGGTGCGCAACGGCTCGGTCGAGTACGCCATGTCGGTTGCCGATCGCTATGCCGAACAGAGCCGCAAGGCGCTAGCGCCGTTTCCCGAGTCGGAGTTCAAGCGTGCGCTGTTGTGGGTGCCCGATTTCGTGATCGCCCGCGATAAATAGGCACCTGCGGTGGGGCCGACGCTCGCAATTTGCTCACAGCAGATTCGCGCATTCCAAGGCGCACTGGCTCCAAGTGTCCAGGACACTTGGAGCCAGTCGATGCAGGAGATAGAATTGCGGGCATGCCGGACAGGATTTTTCATCTGCTGCTTGCCGTCGGCTCAGGCTGCCTGGCTTTCGCGTCCGGCTACCTCGCCTTACCGCAGGCCATTCCAGCTGGTTCAGAAAACGAACCGGCGATGGTCCTCCATGTCGAGTCGCGCGAGGCGGCCATCGACCTGGTGGCCCGCGACAGCCGCAATCTGCCGATTGCGAGTTTAACTGCCGACGAACTCGTGGTCTATGAGATTCCCAAACATGGAGCCAGAATTCCGCGGCGCGTCTTATACCTTCGTACTGTCGACCCGGAGCGTAAGGATCAAAGTGAGGAGTTGGCAGGCGTCTTTCACGTGACTTCGGGAGCCGTGTGTGCGCTCGATGCAACGGTTCATTACCTGATTGCGATACAGGCTTCTGCGGATCCTGGATTTCACACCGTACTTGTGAAGACGACCCGGCCGCACGTCCACCTAACTTTCCGTCGGCAATATTTCGTCGGCCATACCCGCGAGAATGCAACGGCAGAAACACTGAAAAAGCTCGTCACGCCGACCGCGTTGCAAGAGGCAGCCTGCTATCACCCGGTTACGCCGGCCACGCTCGCCCTCACCGCCAGCGTGCTCGACATACCCGGGCGAAACAGCACGCGATACGCCGTGACCATCAAACCGGAATCGCTAGGCGAAGTGGGAATTCACGGGGCAATTCCACGCGTTCAACTCGACTTCGGCATGTGTATCTTTGACTCGGATGGCGAGGTGGCAAATTACCTGCATTCGACCGTGGACCACCAGCTGAACGCTGCCGATATGGCGCGGCTGGTCGGTCATGGATTTCTCAGTTTTCTCGAGGCGCCTGGAGTGGAGGCGCCGGCGATGGCCCGGGTGGCCGTGCTCGATCGCAACACCGGTAATGTGGGGATCGTGGATGTGTCGCGCCCGCTTCCCATCGCGGCACAAACGAAGCAGAGGGAAAAGAAGCGGAAGCTCATCGGCGATATTCGCGCTTTTGGTGCCGTCACGCCGAGGGAAAATGCCTTCTGCGGCGATGTCTACGAGCTTCCAATTCATGCAAGCTCCCTTGATGAGCTGGGGAGGCTCGACCCAGTTGCCTCGCTCTATGCCAATACGCTGAACGTCCCCAACGAGGACATTACGCGCATGGGCGGCATTCCTGGCGTGACGCATAGCAGCCTCTGGTTTGGGATTGATTACTACGGCAAGTTCTATGTAACGAAGCCGGGCGACTACCTCTTTGAATTGCAATCGGACGATGGCTCACGGCTCGAGATCGACAACCGCGCGATCATCGATTTGGACGGAGTGCATCCGGTCGCCAAGCAGACCGCACAAACGGCGCTTTCGGCGGGATGGCACTCGATTCATGTGCCCTATTTTCAAGGGCCGCCAACGGCCCTAGCTCTCGTCCTCAGCATCCAGCCGCCGGGAGAACCGATGCGTGTGTTCAACTTGAACGAATTTGCTGCGCCGGCGGCGCAACCGTGAGTGCCTCTGAGGCTGAGAATTGCGCAATCTTTTGCTGCGGTCATACGGAAGTGAGTAAGAACTGAGCTCGATCTCTTATTTGTCCATCATGGCGCGAAGAGCGATCTGGTGTGCTTCAGGAAGCGGCTTTTTATTGAGCTGGTCGTCGCAGACGACGTGAGTGGTTTCGCCTTCGGCCAGGAGCTTGCGCTTCTCCCCGTCGTGGGAGGCTTCGCGGAAAATTCGATAGGCGAATTTGATGATCGATCCGCGCAGGAGGGCAGGCCGCGTTTCAATCACGATGCGATCGTCGTAGTGCGCGGGGGACTTGTAGCGGCAGGTGGCTTCGACCACGGGCAGAATGCACTGGTGATCTTTCTCAAGCTGGCTGTAAGCGAGGCCGAGGGAGCGAAGCAGCTCGACGCGGCCAATCTCAAACCAGACCAGGTAATTGGCATAGTAGACGATGCCCATCTGGTCGGTTTCAGCGTAGCGGACTCGAACTTCGGTGGAGACGGACATAGAGTGAGGGATCAGGTTTCACGGGTCAGCGGTTGAGCTATCAGCTTTCAGCCAGGATCCGAGGCGGGGTGCAGTCCAAATCAGTTCGAATCTGTAAGCAGGTTCGCTGACCCCTGAAACCTGACCTCTAGGGTTTCAAGTGCGTGAAGATGGGAAGCTTGGTGACGTCGTTGAAAATGACGAAAGCGAAGAAGGCCACGATGACCACGAAGGCTGCCTGATAGATGCGTTCCTTGACGTTGATCTCGATGTCGCGGCGGAGGACGCTTTCGATGAGGAGAAGCAGGATCAGGCCGCCGTCGAGTATCGGGAAGGGAAGCAGGTTGATGATGCCCAGGTTGAGACTTATGGCGGAGGCGAGGGCGAACTTGGGGAGCCAGCCTTTCATCTCCGCGGCATCGCCGGCCATGCGGGCAATGCCGACGGGGCCTGAAAGCTGAGACACCGAGACTTTGCGGGTGAAGATGCGGCCGAGCACTTCTACGATGAGCGAGGAGTTTTCAACGCAGAAGACGCCCGATTTGACGGCGGCTGTATTGACCGGAAGCGGGGACGGGGCGAAGGGCACAGGCACGGGGACAAAGCCGAGCTTCCATCCGTTGGAGTCGAGCTTGGCGGGATGCGCGACGATAGGTGGCAGCGTCTCTCCGTTGCGGACGACAATCAGGGAAACCGGCTTGCCTTCGCCCGATTGCATGTAGGCGAGCAACGATTGCACAGTGTGGAATGCGTGGCCGTCGACGGTTTGAATGGCATCACCGGAACGGAGACCGGCCTGGGCAGCTGGCCAACCCGCCTGCACCTGCTGCACGCCGATGGGTCCGCGCACAAACTCCGGAGTCAAACCGGCGTCGGTGATATCGAACTCCTGCCCCTTTAAAGCATTTGGCACGTGAAACGAAAAATTGACGCTTTGGCCGCCGCGATTGACGGTTACCGGAACGGTCTCATTCTGGTTGAGTGCGGCGCGCTGGTTGACCTTATCCCAGGTGGGATCGTCCACCGATTCGAAGTGGGTGATGAGGTCGCCGGGCTGAAATCCTGCCTGTGCCGCGGGCGAATCGGGGGTTACCCACTCCACCGTGGTGGTTGTCACCTCGCGGCGCGGTTTCTCGTTAATCCACCCAAAGTAAAACCACATCAAGACGAAGGCGAGGATGAAGTTGGCCACGGGTCCGGCCAGGCCGATGAGCATGCGCTGCCAGCGGGGATGGTTAGTGAAGGAACCTGGATCATACTCGGGGTAGGCATTCGGTGAGCCTGCGGATTCGTCGTCACCGAAGGCCTTTTCGGCGAGTTGCTGCGCCACGGGTTTGCCCGGCGCTGCCGTGCTGATCTGGTCGGGAGTTTCCCCGGTCATTTTGACGTAGCCGCCGAGGGGAAGCAGGCAGACTTTGTAGTCGGTTTCGCCGTATTGGATTCCAAAGAGGCGCGGCCCGAAGCCGACCGAGAACGACTCGACGCGTACGCCGCAGAGCTTGGCGACAGCAAAGTGGCCAAATTCGTGAACCACGACCATGACGCCCACGAGGACGATGAACGCAACGACAGAAACAATAAACTCATGCATAGACGAGCAGTTTTCCTTTGATCGCCGCCTGCGCCTTGCGGGGAATCGGCATTACGTCAAGAGCGCACGTGCGGTTTGACGCGCTTCCCGGTCAGTGGCGAGCACCTCCGCAATGGTGGCGGGATGGGCCTCCGGGGTGGCAGCGAGCACTCTTTCAATTGTACGCGGAATCCCATGAAATGGGATGCGGCGGTCAAGAAAGGCATCGACAGCGACTTCGTCGGCGGCGTTGAGGGCAATGCAGTGCGCCCCGCCTTTTTCGGCGGCTTCGAATGCCAGCCGGAGGCAGGGAAAGCGTTCAAAATCAGGCTCTTCAAAGTCGAGGTGGCGCAGAGCGGCGAGATCGAACGTCAAATGGGAGGCGGGCCGCTCGGGGTAAGCCAGTGCGTAGAGGATGGGCAGGCGCATGTCGGTGACGGAGATTTGCGCGAGGATGGAGCCGTCGACGTACTCGACCAGGGAGTGGACAGTCGACTGGGGATGGACGGTGACGCGAACCTGGCTGGGCAGGACATCAAAAAGGCGGCAAGCCTCAATGACTTCAAGCCCCTTGTTGAGCATGGTGGCGGAGTCGATAGTGATGCGGCGTCCCATGACCCAGGTGGGATGCTTGAGGGCTTGCTCTGGGGTGATCGAGGCAAACTGGTCGAGGGGAGTCTGTCGAAAGGGCCCGCCAGATGCCGTGAGCCAGATCGTCTTGACTTCGGCATGGGCGCCGACGCGAAGGCATTGATGGACGGCGTTGTGTTCGCTATCGATGGGCAGGATGGGGACGTTGCCGGCGCGGGCGGCGGCGGTAAGGATTTCTCCCGCAGCAACCATGCACTCCTTGTTGGCAAGGCCAACCGGCTTGCCGGCGAGGATGGCGGCGTGGGTGGCTTCGAGACCTGCAACACCCACAATCGCGGAAACGACGAAGTCGGCTTCGAGGTGGGTGGCGCAGGCGACCGTGCCTTCAGTGCCGTGGACGACTTCGATTCCCGAGATCCCCGCGGCACGCAGGCGAGCGGAAAGCGCGGCGGCCAGCTCTTCGGTAGCAAGAGAGACCATGCGCGGCCGCCAGCGAAGGGCCTGGGCGAAGGCTTCGTCGACGTTACGACCCGCCGCGAGGGTTGCCACGCCATAGCGGTCAGGAAACTGCTCGACGATGGAGAGGGTGCTTTGGCCGATGGAGCCGGTGGAACCGAGAATGGCGAGGCGTTTCAAAGTAGCTTTCAGCTTTCAGTTTATCCGTTTGCTCAATCAAGAGCTAAGAGCCGCTCTTAAAGCCTTTGGTGGATTACCTGCGCATACCATAGGACGGGCGCGGCGAGAAGGAGAGCGTCGATTCGGTCGAGGACACCGCCGTGGCCGGGCAGCAGGGTTCCGGAGTCCTTGACGCCGGCGGAGCGTTTCAAAGCCGATTCGGCGAGATCTCCAACCTGCGCGGCAACGTTGACGACGACGGCCAGAACAAGCCAATACCAGGTCTCTTCTGGATAAGAAAGCTTGGCGGAGTCGAAGCGCACGGTGAGCAGGTGTTCAATCGCCAGCAGGATGCCGGCAGCGGCTAAACTTCCGGCGATGGATCCAAATGCGCCTTCCCAGGTTTTATTAGGGCTGATCCTGGGGGCGAGTGGATGGCGTCCAATCGCGCGGCCCACGTACAGCGCGACGGAATCGCCGGCCCAGACCACGCATAGGAGAAACGTGACAAGGGAAGGTCCATTGGCCTGTTCGCGCAAGGCGGGTATGGCGAGTAAAGTCAATCCTGTGTAGAAGAAACAGAAGACGGAGAGCGCCGTTTCGGGCATCATCAGTTCTTTGGCAGAACCAAATGTGCAGTACAGCAGCAGGGTCAGGCTGAGAAGGCCGAAGATGTCAAGAGTTTGATCGGGGTAATAGAAGCTGCCGGCGAAGAGGCCGACGATGGCGACGAGGACCGCGATGCGTGGGGGGTGGGGGCCTCCCTGTTCCGCCATACCGAGGAACTCCCACGCGGCCAATGCGGCGAGTGCCGCGGTTGCCAGCACGACGAGCCATCGCGGACCGAGAAAAACGAGTGCGAGGACGAGTGGGATAAGGATTACAGCGGTGGCAATGCGTTTCATTGTCAACGCTGAGGATACACCGCTGAGGCGCCGAGAGACCGATTTGCGCGACCGCTCAAGCTTTTTTGGCGTTGTCGGTTTGCAGCCAATGCAGAAAGGCTTCGGAGTCGCCACGCTGGGCCATGGCTTCTTTCAACCGGAAGCGCATTTGTTCAGCCAGTTTTTGAACCTGGGCCGTAGAGGAATCTTCCTTGGCCGCTTTCTTTGTGTTTGTCACTGCTTGAAGACCTCCAAGGTCACGACCGCCAGAATCCTTCGGGGAGCGGTACGCTGTATAGCAAAATACACCGCAACGAATATCAAAAGTAATCAGACATTTGGGGGAGTTGAGGGCGCTTTGGAGGGATGCGGGAGAAGTGCGAGACTCTCGGTTCCGACGCTTTGATTTCATCGGGCTTTGCCTAGCTTCAAGCCTCTCTCAAACCGCTTTGACCGAACTCTAGGTTGATAACGGGGCGGAGTATAGTAGAAGCCGTTCCAGAATAAGGAGTTTTCAGTGTTCAAACACTTGGCGATGGTGGCTGTTTGCACAATCTCGTTGCCGATTGCGCGAGGCCAGCAGGCGCCTGCCGGCAGCGAAACCTGCGCAAAAGTTGGGTCACTCCCTTTGCCTGGCGCGAAGGTGGTTTCTGCGGCAACTGTAGCCGCTGGTACATTCACGTCGCCCGATCCGGCAATGCAGCAGCCGGCGCAGAAGGCCATGTTTGGAAGACTGCCGGAGTTTTGCCGCGTTCAGGTGTTGGCCACGCCGAGCACAGACTCTGCCATACCCATTGAAGTGTGGCTGCCTGTGAAGGGATGGAATGGGAAGTTCCGCGGCGTGGGCAATGGCGGCTTTGCAGGAAGCATCGATTACTCTGGCCCTGCCGTGGCACTGATGCAGGGTTATGCGAGCGGTGCGACGGATACCGGACACTCTGGAAACGGGGGCGATGCGAGCTGGGCGCTGGGTCATCCGGAAAAGGTTATCGACTTCGGCTATCGCGCTATTCACGAGATGACGAGGATCTCGAAGGCCGTGGTTCAGGCTTACTACGGGGGCGCGGCCAGGCAGAACTACTTTGTGAGTTGCTCTGACGGCGGCCGCGAGGCACTCATGGAGGCACAGCGCTTTCCCGCGGACTACGATGGAATCGTTGCCGGCGCGCCTGCGAACAACTGGACTGGCCTGATGACCAACGGGCTGCGCAACCAACAAGCGCTGACCGGCGATCCGGCTGGTTTTATTCCGATCACAAAATTACCGGCCATCGATGCGGCGGTGCGAGCCGCGTGCGATGCAGCCGATGGAGTGACAGATGGCGTGCTCGCCGATCCGCGCCAGTGCCAATTCAAGCCGGCGACCCTGATCTGCAAGGGTGCGGACAGCGACGCGTGCCTCACGGGCACGCAGGCGCATACGCTGGAGGTTCTTTATGGCGGCCTTCACGATGCGGCAGGCAAGCTGATCTTTCCGGGGTATGTGCCTGGTGGTGAGCTGGGAGACTCGGGTTGGGGACCATGGATTACCGGGCCTGTGCCGGGCGCAAGCGCCATGTATGTGTTCTCGACCGGCTACTTCATCAACATGGTCTACGAAAACAAAGAGTGGAACTACAAGGATGCCGTGATTGCCGATGCGTATAAAGCGGCGCTCGCGAAGACTAGTCAGATGCTGGATGCCACCGATCCGAATTTGAAGCCTTTTGCCGAGCACGGTGGCAAGCTGATTCTGTATCACGGCTGGAACGACCCTGGCATTTCCCCGTTGAACACGATCAACTACTACGGCGACGTTCGTGCAACTGTCGGGCCGTCCAGCGCCGATTCTTTCGTGCGCTTATTCATGATTCCCGGCATGCAGCATTGCCTCGCCGTCGGGCCGGGAGCTAACGACATCGACCAGTACGGCATGCCCATGGCCGCTGTCCCCGACGACGCCCAGCACGATATCTTTCTGGCCCTTGAGGCCTGGGTTGAAAAAGGTTCAGCACCGGAGAGCATGATTGCGGCGAAATTCGATGAGAAGGCAGATCCTGCCAAACTGCAAATGACGCGGCCTATCTGCGCCTATCCGAAGGCGGCGAAGTACAAGGGAAGCGGCGACACGAACGACGCTGCGAATTTCACATGTGCGGCGGCGAAGTAGGTCAGGGGTCCGAGCGCAAGGAGCCGGAGCTCAATCCACATGTAGCGGAAGAAATCGGGTTCTGGTTTGTGATTTGTGGACAGGCGATTCCTGAACGGCCCTAGCTGGCGGCGATTTTGATTCGCTCAGCTTCCTCGTCCACTTCGCCCGAGCCTTCGCCCAGGCCGCCGTAGCGGCGTTCGCGCCGCTGGAAATCGGCGATGGCCTCGAGCAGGTGAATGCCACGGAAGTCGGGCCAGAGGCGCTCGGTAACAAAGATCTCGGTATAGGCGATTTGCCAGAGCAGGTAGTTGGAAAGCCGCATCTCGCCCGAGGTGCGAATGAGCAGGTCAGGGTCAGGCATGTGCGCCGTATAGAGATGGCGATGGATGTCTTCTTCGGTAATGCGCTCTGGATTGAGGTGCTTGAGCTTTATCTCGGTGGCAAGACGGCGGAAAGCGTCGACCATTTCGGAGCGACCGCCGTAATTCAGCGCAAGGGTGAGGGTGGTTCCGGTATTGAGCGCCGTAGCTTCGGCAGCCCACGCCATTTTGTCCTGGACTTCCGGGGGGAGTTCGTGCGTTCTGCCGATGTAGCGGATGCGGACGTTGTTATCCATCATGCGCTGCAGATTGCTCTCGAGATAGCTTTTGAGCAGGCGCATGAGGAAGTTGACTTCGGCGCGGGGGCGGCGCAAGTTGTTTTCGAGAGAAAAGGCATAAAGCGTGAGCCAGGGCAGGCCGATGCGGGATGCTGTTTCGGTGACGAGCTGGACGCTCTTGGCGCCCTGCTGATGGCCGAGGAAGCGTTTCAGCGAGCGATGGCCGGCCCAACGGCCGTTCCCGTCCATGATGATGGCCACGTGTTCGGGGAGCCGATCGGGTTTCAGCGTCGCATAGGTCGCGCGCTCTTCCGCGGTCAGCTCATGAATGCGCAGCGTGCCAGAAGGATACAAAGAACTCGCCTCGATTTTGCCCGTGCAGGATTTGGATCAGGGCCCAGGGTGGCACGGAAGTGCACCAGGGAGGAGCGGCGGCCGAAGCCGGTCCTGTGTCTACCTGATTCCCCGCCCGAGCGAAGGTGCAGCACCATCGACCCTAGCACAAGCGCCAATGCGCCGCAATCGATTGCGGCGCGATCTGCGTCAGCCGCCTCCCCAAGCGGGAGTTTATGCAGGGAGAGGACCCCCGCCGGGCTTCGGCGGGGGATCGGAGGGGGCAGTTGCAGCGCGAATCAGGCGCTGCGGCGGCGTCCCAATGCAGCATCGCGGATGGCGCCGTGAATCAGCGTCCGATGCATGGGTTCCAGATGGGGCAGCAACGAAGCGATCTCGGCCAGGAACGGATCGGCGAAGATTGCGCTCACTTCGTCATCTCGCACGCTGCGGGCATCGCGAACCAACTGGCTGATGTCGACCTCGAGCGCGTTTGCAAGCCGTTCCAGGGAGCCAAGGGTCGGAATGGCCTTGCCGTTTTCGATTTTGGAGATGTAGGTGCGGGGCACCTGCATCCGGCCGGCCAATTGACGCTGGCTCAAGTGGCGTGCCCTGCGGATTTCGCGCACCTGATGCGCAACCTGCAAGCCGGCTTCGGCGGAAGGAGGCGCAGACGGGTGTGGCACCAGTTGCAAAGCGGGCCGTGCAGGCTCCTCGATATCCAGGGGCTTGTGGCACTTTCTGCAAATGGAGTTAGTGGTTCGGTATTGGACCAGGCTGCAGTAGTCGCAGCGCACAACTTCGCGCGTCTCAACGCTCGCTAGTGTGGTTGCCATCGGTCGCGTGCGGAGTGCCAGAGCGGACTCTCCGGGGTGCATTTTCGCACCACGATTTTTGCTACTTTCGGGGATGTGAACCATAATTGTCAAGTGGAAACTCAGGCTCAAAACCGGACCCCGCCTAAGATTTCCCCATCATAACCCGAAAAACCCGAAGAAGCACGAACCAAATGAAGCAACAAGGAGAATTATTTTTATGAATGAGCGGACAACCCCGGAGGAGGCGCGAGGGGAGACTTTGCCGGCTCCCTACTCGCGCGAGGCAGCGTGGAAGATCCTGACGGAATGGACCCAGAGCGAGAGTCTGCGTAAGCATGCGATGGCCGTGGAAGCCTGTGTTGTGGCCTGCGGGGAGGTGGAGGCAGAGCGGCTTGGCCTGGCGGGCGAAGAGCGGGCCGCGCTTGTTCAGCTTTATTCGACGACGGCGTTGCTGCATGACTTCGATTACGAACGGCACCCGACGCCGGACGAGCATCCGTTTGTGGGGGTGAAAGAACTGGAGAGCCAGGGGTGGCCATTGGAGTTGCGGACCGCGATCCTGGGTCACGCGCAGTATTCAGGCGTGCCGCGGGTGACGCATCTGGACAAGACGCTGTTTGCCTGCGATGAACTAGCCGGCTTTCTGACTGCGTGCGCTTTGGTCAAACCGAGCAGATCGATTGCCGAGGTGGAGGTGGCCAGTGTCCGCAAGAAGATGAAAGATAAGGCGTTCGCGCGCGGAGTGAACCGGACCGACGTAGTTGAGGGCGCGGCGGAGCTAGGCGTCGAGCTGGACGCGCACATCGGATTCTGTATCGGCGCGATGAAAAAGAAGGCTGCCGAGCTGGGTCTTTGAGGGCGGTTGGAAGTTGAGGGTGAGTAATAAGGGCCGGAGAGATTCCCAATATTGCAGCCAGGTTAAACTTGACCCGGAATGGGCCATTTGTAGCATGCTTTGGACGAAAGTGGGATGGCTGCGGGGCGTAAACTCGATATGATGTAAACGTGATCAAGAGGCCCCCAATGGCTCCACGCGACCCGTCTCTCAAATTCGTCTGCCCTGTATGCGAAGCCGCTCCGAACGAGCGCTGCCACGTGAAGGTTGGCGTGATCTGCTTTGAATCCCACTGGGAACGGCGGGATCTGGCGATGACGGCGATTGCCGAAGGAAACTGGATGGCGCAGCCGAACGCGCAGAGCTGGCCTCGTCGCTGGCAGGCTTCGTAAGCCAGGAAATCCTGAGTTCCGGCATTCTTTTCGTTCAATCCTGAAAACGGCCTTGTTTCTTCACAATAGGCCGAGCCACGCTGATTTCCAAAGGCAACTCCCGTCAACCGCAGCCGATCCGCAGGAATTCGACTTCCTGCGCCGCCGTGTGTTCAGGCAGTTTTTCGCCTGGCGCTTTTGACCAGGCGCATGCCTTTGCGAGCAGCCGGCTCCTTGGTGCTGACTACGGACTTTTTGGCCGGGGCGGATTTTGCCTTGCGATCGGAGTTTAGGCTCTTGCGCAGGGCATCGAAGAGGTCGACGACCTTTCCAGGCTGGGCGCGGGGAGCTTCATCGCGCGGGACCGGTAAATTTTTCAGCTTGGCATCGACTAATTCCTTCACAGCGACTTCGTAGCCATCTTCAAACTTGCCGAGATCGAATTTCGATGACCATTTCTTGATGAGGTCTTCGGCCATTTCGAGGGAATGGGCGTTGATTTTCTCTTCTGCAATGTTGCGGAAGTATTCGTCCTGCTTGCGCAGTTCGTTTTCAAAGCGGAGCGTGTAGGCCATCATCCCGCCGCCCTCGGTGTCAGCCGGGCTGATGGCCACGATATGCTCGCGGCCAGAAAAGGAGATCTTGCCGATAGCGATTTTGCCTGTATTCAAAAGGCCCTGACGAACGGTGGCAAAGGCCTCGGCTTGCGAAGCGCTTTCGGGCACGACAAAGTAGGGCTTCTCAACATACTCGGGCTTGAGCTCGTCCTGGTCAATGAACTGCGAGACAGCGATGACGTGCTTGGATGGCACGCGGAGATTCTCAAGCTCGCTGGGCTCGATGGTGACGTATTGCCCCTTGCTGTATTCGTAGCCTTTGACGATCTCGTCCTTCTCAACGACATCAGCTTGCTCAAAGTTTCTACTTTCGGCGGCGCTCTCGAGGACCTTTTGGTGGCGGATGCGCTCGCCGGTGCTGCGGCTGATTTGATGGAAGCTGAGATTGGCTTTGGATTCGGTGGCGACGTAAAGGCTGACGCCGAAAGAAACGAGCGAAATCTGTAGCTGGCCTGACCAATAGGGACGTGCCATTGCGCACCTCGTGTGTACTGCTTTGATTCCTGGGGATAACTCGGGGATGTTTGGAGTTATGCGGGAATCTGGGGGCAGTGGCATCGGCTGGACACATATGGAATTTTCTTGGCACGAAAGTGGGAGTTACCAGGCAGCAGCCCCGTGAAAAGATTGTGATGTCTCCCCAACGCAAGGAGCCTTCGCAACGTGGCCGAAATCGCAGGAACCATACCCCCGGTAAAACAACGACCGAAAGTCGCGAAGCGTCCGACCATTTTGGCGGCCGCAGCGGTTCCGGCCAGCGTGGCCGTTCCAAGCAAGGTGGCGGCGACCTGCGATCATTCTGAAACGAAGCCATCCAAGCGGACGACAGCGAAGGCATTGGCTGAACTCGCAACGCAGCCGCGCCCCCGAGCCGCCAGACCGCGCACGGTGACGGCGCCGACGATGCCTTCGGTGAAGGAGCGGCCCAAGGTCACGCGACAATCCAAAATTTTGACGCCGTCCACCGGGATGGCGAAGAAAACCCCGAAGCCGGTGGTGGCACTTCACGGCGCGGCTCCGGAAAAGCCGGCTCATCCCGAAAAAGAGAAAGCCGCCGAGGCGGATGCGCCGAAGGGCATTCGATGGACGAGTTGGCTGCCGATTGCGGCGGGAATAGCGATCTCTTCGGTGGCTCCACAGCTTTTTGGGCTGGTGGGACATTGGAATCCATGGGGGCAGAGAGTGCTCTTTCCGCTTGTGCAACTGACCGGTTTACACGAGATCGGCATGAGCGACGAGCTGACGCGCACTATGCCGCAACTGATGCTTTATCTTCAGTTCCCGCTGGAAGGGCTGCTGGTGGCCAGCAACTTGCGAAGGGGACAGAGCTTGTCTCGGGCCTTTGGTCCGGTGCCGAGCCTTCACTTTGTTTGCGCACTGGTGCTCTGGATTGTTGCATTGGGCTCAATGCCGATGATTTAAACAGGGATCAGGGATCAGGTTTCAGAGATCAGAGGACCGCAAAGCCGAAAGCGCCCCATGGTCCTTGCGCAGAATTTTGCCCGGTCAAGTGTTTCAGGCTGCGTAGCTCGTAGTGCATTCTGACCCCTGACCCCCGAACCCTGATCCCTGTCTTGAACTTTCCCGTCATGTGATTTCGGTCACGTGCCTGTCGTGCAATTTATGCGCTACGATAGGCTGTTCGCGGGAGCAGGCTAACGCGCTCCCAATGGGGAGACTGTCATGGGCCGATTCCATCACGTACTTGCCGAGTCATCGAACGGCGTCAAGACGATCACGATGAACCGTCCGGAGAAGCGCAATGCGCTGTGTCCGCTGCTGATAGAAGAGCTGACGGTGGCATTGCACGAGGCCGAGACCTGCGAGTGCCGAGTGGTGATTTTGACTGGAGCGGGTCCGGCGTTTTGCTCAGGCCTCGACATGGAGCACCTTGAGACGCTGAAGGCCAGTACCCCCGAGGAGCATCGACGCGACTCAGAGAATATGGCCCGTGTGCTGCGGACGCTCTACGACTTTCCCAAGCCCATAATCGCCGCAGTGAATGGTCCGGCGATCGCAGGCGGCATGGCGCTGGCGACGATTCCCGACTTTACACTGGCCTCGCCGGCAGCAAAATTCGGCTACACCGAGGTGCGGGTGGGATTTGCGCCCACCATCGTGGCCTCGTTCCTGGTTCGCCAGGTGGGCGAGCTGCGGACGCGAGAACTGCTTCTCTCGGGCCGGATTCTGAAGGCGCAGGAGGCCCTGGACCTGGGGTTGGTGACGCAGATTGTCGATGCGGAAGACCTGATGCCTTCCGCGCGCGCGCTGGCGCAATGCCTTCTGCAGAATAGTCCGCAGGCCATGATGGCGGTTAAGCAGATTCTCGCGAAGCACGCCAAGCGCCGCCTCGACGAAGAGATTGAAGACGCGATCGAGATGAATTCGCACCAGAAGTCGACCGAGGACTTCAAGGAAGGCATTCTGGCGTTCAAAGAGCGGCGGAAGCCGGAGTGGCCCAGCCTTTATGCGAAGGTCTAGGGGTGGCCGACTCACCGGCGAAAAGCCAGAAATGCCGGCTCACGCAGTAAAGCTATTCGAAGCGCAGGGCCTGCACCGGATCTAAACGAGCTGCTCTACGAGCGGGGAGCCAGGCGGCAACTGCAGTCAGAAAAATCAGAAACGCAGGGACGGCGAGAAAGACGGCGGGATCCCACATCGAGACGCCGTAGAGCAAGTTTGCAAGCAGTCGCACGAGGAACGCGGCGGCGCACATACCCGCTGCGACACCCACCAAGCCTCTAACCACGCCTTCACGCAGAACCATATTTCGAACCTTGTGCTGGTCAGCGCCCAGGGCCATTCTCACGCCAATCTCGTGCGTCCTTTGGGCGATGGAGTAGGCCATGACACTGTAGATGCCCACCGATGCCAGCAGGAGCGCGATCAACGCGAAGATTGAAATAAGCAGCATGTTGAATTTCTGTTGCGCAATCGAGGCCGAGAGAACATCTTCCATGCTTCGGACGCTTCCGATCGGCCTGCCGCCGCTTGCCCGCTGGAGTTGCTCGGAAGCGGCCAACAGCAGCTGTTGCGGCTTGAGGCGGGTACGAATCAACCACGACATTGGCCCAAACCGAGATTCGAATTCGACCATCGGGTCAGGCTCTTGCGCATCGGGAATGATCATCGTCGGCTCCGGCGCCCGGCTCAAGTCGTCATCGCGCGTATCACCCACGATGCCGACGATCTGACGAGGCCGATCGTTGAACATTGGGCCCAATTCCTTGCCGATGAGAATTGGCTGTCCTAAAGGGTTCTGGCCTGGCCAATATTGTTTCGCCATCGCCTGGTTGATCAGAACGACCGCGGGCGCACCTGCAGAGTCATTCGAATTGAAGTCTCTGCCGCGAAGGATCGGAATTTTGAGAACGCCGAAGTACCCGGGCGAGACTGCCATCCATTCGGCGTCCCCGGAGGAACTGGAATCATTCGACGCATAGGTAAAGGGCAGACCCATCCGGCTGGCATAGGGCGCGCTGAAGGTCGCCGCGGAACTTTCCACACCGGCGACGCCCATAAGCTCTTGTTGCGCATCGCGGACCATGCCCGATACGCCCGCGGCAGTGTCATTATGACCGCCGTGGATCGGCATGGTGATGGACACAACATGATGGCTATCGAAGCCCGGGTCAACGTTGCTCAAGGAAATAAACGTGCGAATCAACAGCGCTGCGCCAATGAGTAAAACGACGGACAGGCCGACTTCGCTTATCACAACCACTGATTGCGCTCTCCTGGTTCGCTTTCCTGCGCTTTGGCGTGCGCCGGACTCACGCAGCACGTTCTCGAATCCCTCCCGGCAGATATCGAGCGCAGGCAGCAGGCCAAACATCAACGTCGTCAACAGTGAAATGCCCGCAGCGAAAATCAAGACCCGCCAATCAAGCCCAAACGCGACACCAGGATTTCCGGCGTGCGGAAGCGCATTTGGGTTTGCGAGCAGCAAAATGTGCGCGCCAGCCAGGCCGAAAATGACTCCGATCGCGCAGCCGGCGGAGCACAGGAGCATGCTTTCGACAATAAGTTGGCGCACGATCCGCCCGCGTCCCGCCCCGATGGCCCCGCGAATTGCGAACTCGCGCTTGCGGACCGTCGTCCGCATCAGCAGAAGATTCGCCAAATTTGCACACGCAATGAGGAGAACGAGAATCACCGCGTCCTCCAGGAGTAGAAGCGAACGGCGAACGTAGCTCACCATCGCGTCACTGAATTTTCTGAGCTGGCAATGGAATTCCGGGTCGGGCGACCTCGATTCGCGACGCGCAGCCTCACAAGACGCATTCAGTTGTGCATTGGCTTGCGCGAGCGAAACGCCAGGCCTCAAGCGCGCCACTACGCCGAAGAAATGGAGTTGATCCGTGCTGTTTAAATTGAAGTGAAACGGAATCCAGAGTTGCGCTTCGGGCTCTGAGTGAAAGCCCTCGCCGGTAACGCCAATGATCGTGTACGACTGCTTGTCGAGCGAGATTGCGTTGCCGATGATTCGGTCATCTCCAGCGAACCGGCTCTTCCACAGCCCGTAACTCAGAACAACGACGTTTGGGCCATGGGAACTGTCTTCATCTGCGTTGATCGTGCGTCCAAGAGCCAATGGAGCCCCGAGGAGATGGAAGTAATTGGATGTCACATGAATTCCGTGTACCTGTTCGGGAGTCCCGGAAGTCAGGCCCATCTCCGATTGGCCGAAGTCGAATGCAGAGATATCTTCGACGGCATCAGCATGTTCCTGATAGAAGCGAAAGTCCGGTATCGACGCACCCTTGGCGGCTCCGGTTGAAGCGAGAAAAAACTGCACGATGCGATCTGGATCGGGATAGTTGAGCGGCTTGAGAAGCACGGCATCGATCACGGAAAACACCGCAGTGTTTGCCCCGACACCCAGGGCGAGAGTCAGAATCGCCGCCACCGCGAACCCCATCGAAAGGCGCATCGACCGCAGTGCGTGTCGAATGTCCTGGCCCGCCTGCGTAAGCCACAGGAACGCGCGAGCATCCCGATGCAATTGCCTCGTCAACTCCAAGTTGCCGCATGCGAGTTGCGCTGCTTTGCTTGCATCGGCAGGGGACAAGCCCCGGCGCAGGAACTCCTCCTCGAGAAAGGCAAGATGGGTGACTAATTCACGCTCAAAATCCGCATCGGCCTTTCTGCCGGCCATCAGGTTCCGCAACTTGGCAACGGCTTGAGCAATGTACCTATTCACGCCTGTGTCCCATCCAGAAGCAGCCGTTCCACCAACTCCGACATTTTCCTCCAGCGCTTCGTTTCATTCTCCAACGCCTTTCGACCGCCCGACGTGATCGCGTAGAACTTGGCGTCCCTGTTGCGTTCGGTCTTTCCCCAGGCGCCGTTGATCCACCCGTATTGCTCCAGCCTGACCAGGGCCGGGTACAGAGTGCCTTGATTCAGTTCCAGCGACTGATCGGACATCTGCTGCAGCCTGCTGGCGACTTGATAAGCATGTTGAGGTCCCATCGTCTCTAAAGTACGCAGTACGATCAAATCGAGAGTTCCCTGCAGCACCTGCGCCGAACGCTTCTCTTTACTAGACATTCAAGTGATCCGCCTGACGAGAGTCTCTGCCAGACTCTACTTGTTTGTCAAGTGGATCGCACAAGAAACAGAATCATCGAACTCGACCGCTCCGGCGTCCGCTGGAGCGGTCGAGGCCGTTGGCACGCCGACCGCACGCCGACGCTCGGGAAGTCTCTCAAAATCTCTCAACTATTAATTTCATAGTTGACAAGCGATTTCCATTCGCCGTATAACTTTCTCGAACTATTAATTTCTTAATTGTCGTATGGAGGAAGTGTTGGCAAGGAAAAAGTCACCCAACCTCACGGATGGCGAACTGCGGCTCATGGAGGTCCTGTGGAAGAAGGGACAAGCGACCGTGGGCGAAGTGGCAGCTTCTTTACCGGCTGATCCTCCGCTGGCATACAGCACGGTGCTGACTACCCTGCGTATTCTCGAAACCAAGGGCTATCTTCGGCACATCAAGCAGGGGCGAGCCTTCGTTTATGAACCTGTCATCGTTCAAGAAGAGGCTAGCCGGAAGGCGGTCGGGCACCTGTTGAGTCGCTTCTTCGGCGGCTCGCATGAACTCCTGGTCATGAACCTGCTGAAAGAAGAATCGATTGGCCGGGCGGAACTGCAGCGAATCAAAAAGATGATCGCGACGAGCGAGTAGTGGAGCGGAAATGACGCATATCAACTTTCTGGTAACGGCTCTTCTCGACGGAATCTGGCAGGGGGCATTTCTGGCAGCAGCGATGTTGCTGCTTTTGAAACTGTTCCCGCGTTTGAATCCGACCACGCGTTTTAGTCTTCTGTGGGTGGCTCTGATCGCTGTGGTGGCGTTGCCGCTCGCAAGGCTAGCGTCGGTATCGCTCACTCCGCGTGCGCGCATGGAATCGCACGCGCCGACAACGGCAAACGAATCAGCAACTGCCGCGCCCGCCACGATTAGAAAACAGGAGTCCATCCTTATCCCGCGCAGGCAGACGCCGAGAGCTGAGTCCTATCCTGCTTTCACCCCAAACTCATCGTCACCCCACTCAGAAACCAAGCAGGCGCTCTATTCGCTGCAAGAGCCGGAACAGGATCCGGGGCGCCACGATGTATTGCCTGTTGCTGCGGCCGCGGCACAGCCTCTGCTTCAGATTCGCTCAGGAAGAGCTCTTGTCGCGCTTGAGATCATTTGGGCATTGCTATCTTTCGTTCTGCTGGTGCGGCTTGGGCTTGGCATTCGGAAGCTGCGAAGGTTGAAGGCAGGCGCACTGCCGGCTCAGGCAGAGTGGCAGCTGCGACTGAAGACCTCGAGCCAGGCCAACGGAATTTCCCGACAGACACGACTTCTGGTTTCGAGCCATGTCGCAGCGCCCATGTCCCTGGGATTTCTCAATCCAGCGATCCTGATCCCGCAAGCTCTATTCGAGACGCTTTCAGATGCGGAACTCGAACACGTCGTGCTGCACGAACTGGCGCACTTGCGGCGCCGGGATGACTGGACCAACCTTGCGCAGAAGTTGATTGAAGCGATGCTTCCAATCCAGCCGGCCGTCTACTGGATTGGTCATCGGATGTGCATCGAGCGTGAGATGGCATGCGATGACTGGGTTATCGCGATAACGGGAAGAGCAAGACCCTATGCGGCCTCGCTTACCAAGGTGGCAGAAATCACGCAATGGCGACGGGCGGACATTCTGGCGGCGGGTGCGACAGGAAACCGCTCGCAACTTTTCAGCCGCGTTCAGAACATGCTGAACGACACGCGCAACGCAGCGCCAAAGCTCACCCTCATCCCGCTGGCGGCTGCGATCGCCGCGATAGGGACGTTCATCTATGTGGGCGCTCGCGCTCCGCAGCTAGTGGCATTTGCGCAGAGTTCGGCCCACGAAAGTAGTCGGCAACAACCAATCACTCCCTCATTGCCCGATTCACCACAAACGGTGATTGAATCATCGGTGCCTGCCGCGCCATCGGCTTCACAGGCCCCACCGGCGCAGATCGCGGCGCTCTCCTCCCCGGCGCACGCTTCGTCTTTGCAATCGCCGCTATCGCCGGGCGTTTCAGGCATTGCAGTCGCGGCGCTTTCGCCGGCTGCTTCCGCGGTCGCAGAACAGAGTGGGGAAACTCACATGGAAATGACAACCCAGAACGGGGCGACCTTCCTCAGGATGAAGGTGGACGGTGTCATCGAATTCACCGATGACGACCACGACGTCAGGTCCCTTTCTCCGCATGGACATTTCCGAATGGAAGATGGGAAATGGCTCTCCGGAGGGCGGGCCTATGATGTGACCGCCGATTCAGCAGGGAACCTGACAAAAACCTATTCGGTAGGTGAGTCCGCGAGGCCGCTGGACGCCGAGGGACGCGCGTGGCTGGAACGGTTGCTTCCGAAGATGATTCGCGAGAGCGGAGTTGGTGCGGAGTCGCGTGTGGCTCGATTCCTGCGGCAAGGCGGACCGAACGCCGTACTTGCCGAGATCGGGCTCATTCACAGCGATGGGTCGAAGCGCACTTATGTGGAACAGCTTTTTGGACAAGCCACGCTGGATACCGCCCAACTCAAGGATGCCGCCAGGCTGATTCGATCGATTTCCTCAGACGGCGACAAGGCCCAGGTGCTCATCACTGTCGACGGAAAGTATTTCACGAAGGAAATGCGCCCGTATCTCTTTGAGGCCGCAGAAGGCATTTCTTCGGATGGCGACAAACGCAGGGTGTTGTCCGACATAGTAAAGAAGGACGGGGGAGATGCGGACACGCTTGTGAGTGCGGCGAAGGTGGCCAGGCATATTTCGTCCGACGGGGACAAAGCCGAAGTGCTGATTGAAATTGCAAACACCTCCCGAACCGATGATGTGCTTGATCTTGAGTACTTCGAAGCGGTGAAATCGGTTTCGTCGGACGGAGATCATGCACGCGTTCTTTCCGCAGTGCTGAAGGCACATGGCGGCGATCACAACGTATTGGCGCAAGCGCTGCGGTCAGCGGGGAGAATCTCCTCGGATGGGGACAAGGCCCGCGTTCTGAAAGAAGCGGTTTCAAGATTCAGCGAGGACGAGCCGATTCGGAAGGCGTTTCTGGATTCTGCGAATTCGATAGCCAGCGATGGCGATCATCAGCAGGTGCTGGTTGCGCTTGCTGCAAGGCAGGGAATCAGTGCCCCTACGCTTGCCGGAATTGCGAAGTCGGCACAGCGGATTTCTTCCGATGGGGATAAAGCGCGCGTTCTGATTGAACTCGCCGGCGCGAATATCGATGCTGTCCGCGACGACTTCTTCTCGGCTGCAGACAGTATCAGTTCGGATGGCGATCACAGTCGCGTCCTGACGACAGTTCTCGACAAGCCCGGAGCTCCGACCACCGTGGTGATTGCCGCAATTCAGTCGGCAACGCGCATCTCCTCGGATGGAGATAAGGAGCGAGTGCTTCTCGATGCTGCGAACCGCTATTCCAAAGACCCTGCTGTCGACGCGGCGTTGCGCAAGGCTGTCGAAAGCGTTCACTCCGACGGCTTATACCGGTCAGTCATGTCAGAGATCGCGCGCCACGCCGGAGGCAGTTAAAGACCCTCATTCTTGCAGCTCGGATTGATGACGATCTTCGGCGCCAAGCGTACGAGCGACCGACAGCGCGATACGGCTACTCAGCCGATCCAACTGCGGGCGGCGACATTTTGTTGGCCCGCAACCTGCAGGAATCCGCAAAACCGAAGCGCTTCTTCAGCGGCTATTTCAAGATAGAATGGCGAGCATGAACAAGCGCGCAAGGCAGTTCGCATTCGTCTTCGGCATCATTCTGGCAATAGGCTTCGCTAGCCACGCATTTGCGCAATCGGCGGAGGAGCAAGCGGTGCTCGCGCCGATCCACGCAATGTTCGACGGCATGGCGAAGCGAGACGCTGCGGCGATCAAGGCGCCCACCCTGCCCGGCGGCACCATGGTACTGATGCGCGACGGCAAGCCCGCGCAGATGACCTTTGACGACTTCGCAGAGCGCGTCGGCAAACCCGGCAAGACACAGATTGAAGAACGCATTCACGACCCGTTGGTCAAGATCGATAACGATCTCGCCGTGGTGTGGGCGCCTTTCGACTTTCTGGTCGATGGAAAGGTCGATCATTGCGGAACGGACCTGTTCAACGTCGTTCGTGTGGACGGAAAGTGGACGATCGCGAGTGTGGCCGATACCGGCACGAAGACCTGCCCCGCAAAATAAAGGCCTGCGCGTGGCGCGGGGTTGGGCGATGATCTCCGGCGCAGCGGTGCGTGCGCGATCTGCTTGCTCGGTTACTGCTTTAAACAGACTTCGTAACGGTTGTTCGACGAGTGACTGACGGATTACCCGTTATTCGAGCAGAACGAGATGGAGCACGAGCGGAGGCGGGAGAAGGTTCGTGGTCTCCGACGTCTTCAACGCGAGACAGGGCGCACCCGGTCTTCTCTGGAGGTAAGTCGTGGGCCACCCGCTGAATTCAGTTCCAAAAAAAAAATAAAAAAAGGGGGTTTCTGTAAAGAAATTCCCTGTTTTCATAGAGATAGAAGGAGTCTATCCTTCCAAATTCTAGATAACAAAGGGCTTATTTGCAGATTCTAGACAACAAAAGAGTTACGGGCACGATTTTCTTGATTTTGAAGCCTCCTTGGGTTCAAC
>Ga0187851_10001377_pt1 | contig 23414 bp, 19 predicted proteins | sample June2016WEW_6_10_FD_132997 | JGI IMG/M metagenome (GOLD analysis project Ga0187851, IMG submission 132997) | Peatland microbial communities from SPRUCE experiment site at the Marcell Experimental Forest, Minnesota, USA - June2016WEW_6_10 | ecosystem: Environmental > Terrestrial > Soil >...
GCGGGTCGTCGCGCCGGTCCTGCACCCAGGTTGCGGACATGATCGTCGTCCGCACGGGCACCGAGTAGATCGGAATCAGCGCCGGTTCGATCTTCAGTGTATTGGCGTCGATCGATACCTGGCGGATCGCCACACGGTATTGCAGCAGGCTCGATTGCGAGAGCTTCTGGCTGATCTGGGCCGATCCTTCGAATCGTTTCGAAGTGAACGTCCGGATATCGCTCGAGCGGTCGAACAGCACGCTGAACGACAGGTTCACATTGTCGTGGCCCTCGAACTGCGGCGCCAGGTACGTCGCCAGCGCGCGCTGCTGAATGGTCGAAACGCGGGTCGTCAGCGACAGGCTCTGCGCAATGCCGAACAGGTTCGACCGGCTCACCCCGAATAGCACCCGCGGGCTGAAACCGGGCGTCCCCGCGGGCGCGTCGAAGTCCGTCTCTCCGCCCCCAATGCGCCCGATTTCGGCGCCCAGACCGTAGCTCAGACTGTACCGCCGCGCTTCGTCCACATCGAGCACCACATTCTTGTCGCGCTCCCGCCCCTCCGGGTTCTGCACCGCGACGTCGACGCTCGTGAAAATCCCCAGGTCGTATAGCCGCCGCTGCGTCTCGACGAGCGCGCCCTGCGACAGCGGCTCGCCCGGCTTGATCGCGATCCGCCGGTCCACCAGGCGCTGCCGCGTCGTCTTCAATCCGTTCAACAAGACGCCGCGCGTGAACTCCCGCAGTCCCTCCTGCACCACGTATTTCAGATTCACATGGACGTCGTCTGCGCCCGGTTTGATCTGCGCGTCGAAGGTCGCTTCCGGATAGCCGTTGTTGAAGTAGTGGCCCAGAATCGCATCCCGGTCCACCGCCATGCTGGACGTGCTGAAGGGCTGGCCTTTCTTCAGTGTGACCACCTTATTCACCTGGTCCAACTCATCCTGGTTCACGCCCGTCAGTTCCAGCTCGCCCACGAAAACCTGCCGCCGCTCCTCGATTTTCACGACCACCGCCACGTTGTGCGGCTTGCCCTGGTCGGCGAACAGCACCTCGGACGTGACCTTCACGTCGCGGAATCCGTTGGCCCGGTACATCTCCTGGACCCCCTCCACGTCATGCGCGAGCAGCGATGTGCTGTACACGCCCCGCCGGTTGCGCAGCCACGACGCCGGCGTCAGACTCATCCGCTCCTTGAGCGTCGCCGTGTCGAAGTACTTGTTGCCCTGAATCTCAATCCGCGTGAAGCGCGAACGCGCGCCGCGCGCCACCCGGTACACCACCGTCCGGCTGCCGGCCTCGCCCTCCGGCTGCACCGCGTAGCTGACCTTGGCGTCGAAGTAGCCCTCGCTGGTGAAGTAATCCTGCAGGCTGTGCACGCCTTCCGCCAGCAGTTCGTTGTCGAAGCTGCGCTCCTGGAAAATCGGCAGCACGCGCCGCAATGTCCCCTGCGCCACGTGCGCGCCTTCGGTGCGCACCGTGATCAGTGGTCCGGCCTCAATCGCCAGGTGCGGCGCGACGCTGTTGTCCGCCTGGTCGTGATCCAGCGCCATCAGCCGCACCGTGGCCATCAGATAACCCTTCTTCGCGTACATTCCGCGCACGCGCTCCAGCCCGCGCTGCACCCGCGCGTCGGTCATCTCGCGCCATTCGTGCCAGCGCCACCACGGCCAACCCCACCCCTGCCAGCTCACCAGCGCGCGCCACGCCGTTTCGCGGATAATCCGCTCGGTCGGGAATTTCGTCTCTCCTTCCACCTTGGGAGCGGAGAAGCGCGCCCGCCGCCCGGGCTGGACGATGAATCGCAACTCGACCTCTTCGGTCGCATCCCGTTTCAGCGTTTCGTAGCGAATCTTGGCCCCGTAAAAACCGTTCGAGCGCAGCAGCGTCTGCATCTGCTCCATTGCCCGCGTCACACCCTCTTCGTCGTAGGCTTCACCCAGGTTGAGCGCCGAGGCGCCGGTGAGTTGATCGCTGCCCGGCGGCGTCGGAGTATCGTCTACCGCTATGCGGCTGAGGAAGTACCGCGGCGTTGTGTGAAACGTGAGCGCCACGCCCTCGCCGGCCGCCTCACCCTGAACCGCAATGTCGTCATAACGTCCGGTCGCGTACAGGCTCGTGATGGCCTCGCCCAGCAGCGTTTCACTCAGCCGGTCGCCTGCGTGCAACGGCAGGCTGACACGCATTTGCTCCGGCAGCAGGGGCTGTGCGGCGGGATCGAAGGCGATTGCTGCGACCACCCGGCCGTAAAGCGAAGAAAGCTCCGGCGGCCCCGCCGGCAGACTCCGCGCGGTGACGCATAAGACCAGCCATAGCAGCGCATTCGCGCGCTTTCGCCTCACACTTGGTCATGATAACAAGCCCTTGCCTCCGGCATTCACAATGCCCGCTTCCCCGCGAAAACCGGCGACTGACAGCACCATCCGCTGCGTTGTCGAAGCTCAACGCAGGTGCTGTCTTGTCATGACGGCTGACGAAGCAGAGCCCCATCTCGTCGACGAAGATGGAACTGAGCCCTTCAGGTAGGTCCGAAGGACGCCTTTGAAAATGACTGCGGCGACAATACGACGCCACTACAACTCACCTGCTCACACACTGCGGGCTCCCATTCTGGAAAGAAATGGCAGGCGACCAAGGGGCGTTGTTTGTGGATCGATGAGCCGGCGCATGACAACGCTAACATCGGCGCCAGCATCGTCGCGGGCGGCGTTGCGTTCGTTCTCATAACCCCATTGGGGCCCGCCCTATTTCTTCGCGGCCATGCGCTCCAGCGCTTCGATCTCCTTGCCGGCCTCCGAGTACTTGCCCTGCGACATCAGATCGCGATACCGCCGCAGATGGTCGCGGACTTCCGCCAGATCGTCGCGCTGCTCCGCCGGCCGCGTGGCCGATGCGGTGGTTCCGCCCGCCTGGACTGCCTCCGCCGATTTGGAAACGCCCCGCATGCCGGCCAGTTCCGCCACGGCCTCTTCATAGTTGTCCGTATAGATCAGCCGGTTGCCGATCGCCACGGCGATCTTTTTCAACTGCGGCATCTTGGCTTCGGAAGCCTGGATGTAGATCGGCTCGATGTACAGCAGCGTGTCGCCCACGGGCAGCACCAGCATCTGTCCACGCAGCACCTGCGAGCCCTGCTGGTTCCACAGCGTCAGGTCCTTCGAGATGGTCTGCTCCTGGCTGATCCGCGCTTCGATCTGCATCGGCCCGAAGACCAGTTGCTGCTTGGAGAGCTGCAGGAAGTGCAGTTCGCCCAGCTTCTCGCCGTCGCATCGCGCCAGCATCAGTCCGATGAGATTGTCCTTGTTGCGCGGCGTGAAGGTCGTCATCAGCAGGAACTCCGGCTCGTCGCTGTTGGGCAGCGAGGCCACGAGGTAGGTCGGCGACACCGTTTCCGGCTTGCCCGTCGTGCCGATGATGCTGCGCGAAAGGTCCCACATGTCCTCCTTGTTGAAGAACGCCTCGACGTTGGTCATGTGGTAGGTGCGGTAGATCTCCGCCTGCAACTGGAACAGCACCTCGGGATAACGGGCGTGCGCGCGCAGCGCCGCGGGCATCGTCGCCACATCCTGGAACAGGTGCGGAAACAGCGTCCGGTACGCCTTCAGAATCGGATCGGTGGTGTCGAACGCATACAGGTGCACCGTGCCGTCATAGGCGTCCACAGTGGCCTTCACCGAGTTACGGATGTAGTTGATGTCGCCGTAGGAGCGCGTTTCCAGCAGCTTCGAATACGGGTGCGACGAGGAGGTCGTGTAGCCGTCCAGAATCCACACCAGCCGCCCTTCCGGCGTGATCACCAGGTAGGCGTCCGGATCCCAGGCCAGGAACCCCGCGATGGTTTCCATCCGTTCGTGCACGTTGCGCCGGATCATCATGCGGCTTTCCGATTGCAAGTACGAGGTCAGCAGGATGTTCCAATCGCCCGTCGAAACGGCGGCCGCCAGGCGGTGGAACTCCGTCGTCATCGGGAAGCCCCCCCGGCCGTCGTAGTGGTTGTATTCATTGCCCGCGCCCGAGGGATAGTTGAACTCCTGCTGCCCCGTGCCGACGAATACCGGCTCGTGTGTCACCTCGCCGTAGTACAGCTCCGGGCGCGTCAACTGCAGCGATTTCGTCCGGATCTCCGGCGGCGCGTTCTCAATCAGCAGTTTCGGCAGTCCGTCCGAGGTGATCCTCGACGCCTCCGCCACCACCACGCCGTAACCGTGCGTGTAAATGAAATGCGGATTGATCCAGCGCCCTCGTGCGTCCGCCGGTAATTGCCGCACGTCCAGTTCGCGCGGCGTGATCAGCAATTGCCTCAATTGCCCGTCAATCTGATAGCGGTCCACGTCGGTGTCGGCAAACACGTAGTACGGGCGCAGCGCCTGAATCTGCGTCACCGTATCGTGGAACGCGTGCCAGTCCCACAGCCGCACGTTATCCAGCAGCAGCTTGTGCCGCGCCGGATCCACCGTCCCCTCCATATTGGCCGCAAACTCGACCTCGTGCGTCCTCTGCGACAGTCCCCAGGCGTCGCGCGTCGCCTGGATGTGCCGGGCGATGTACGGCTTCTGGATCGTGATCTCGCTCGGCCGCACGTACAGCGAATTCGCCAGGTACGGCGCCACCAGAAACACGACGTACGCCGCCGGCAGCACCAGCGCGTAGCGCAATCTGTGCGCGAAGAACGCCGCCGCCGCCACCACGCTGGTCACCATCAGCACGCCCAGCAGCGGCAGCGTGAGGTGCTCGTCCGTCCAGTCGATCCCCACCAGCGATCCGTGGTCTTCAAACAGCAGGTCGAAGCGGTCGAAGTAGAACCGCGCCGCCAGCGCCAGGAAAAAAACGCCCGCCGCAATGCGGAAAAACCGTCCTTCCAGCGCCGCTCCAAGCTGCAGCGAGCGCAAATCGAAGGTTGCCCCGCCCTCGCCGACATCCTCGAAACGCTTCGCTTGCTGGCTCAGCGACCAGCCGCGCGCCGTCAGCCAGTAGATGAATGCGCTGCCCAGCGACAGCGCCAGCACCGTCCGCAACAGCACGCCGTAGAATGGCAGATCGAAGAAATAGAATGTCAGCGGCTGGCCAAAAATCGGATCGCGCCACGCCCCCGCCGCCGCGCCCATTCCGCCGAAATACCGCACCACCGTCCACGAGTCCACCGTCGCAAACGCCACCAGCAGCGACAGCAGCACGAGAATCAAACTGCTCAGTCGCGCATACAGCTTATGCCCCCCGAGACTCGTGCCCGCCGACTTCAACCCGCGTGCGTGCGCCGTGAAAAACACCGCGAACAGAATCACCGTCGCCGCCAGCACCGGACCCGTGCCGTAAGCCAGCATCGCGATCCACGTATCCCGCTGCCCGATCTCGCCCCACCATTGCCAGTCGATCGCGAAGTCGGCCAGCCAGCGGCCCGCAATCAGAATCGCAAACACCACCGCAGCCAGCACCACGATCCAGCGGCGCACTCTCGGCACAGGACTGATGTAATCCATCGAAGGAACTCCTGTTCCTCAGTCTAGCCCCCGCTCTCCGCCGTCGCCCAACCCCTCGCTGCGCTCCTCGCCCGACGCCGGTTTGTTTTCGCTCGGTAGGGATTGTACTTTGTCGGGGGAAGTACTTATTCTTGAGAACCAATCCCGCCTCACCCCTCGCTCCCGCGGGCGGATCCGTCTCCGTGGCACGCGCCTCGGCATTGCTCTCCGCGCGTTCGGGGAATGGATCGGGCGCTGCAGCGCCCGCTAGGCCTGCGGCGGGGCGTTCGGTTTAGGCGCTTCCTCGGGCTTCACCGTGATCTGCGGCGGTTCGGTCTTGCCCGCGGGCTTCTTCGCCTTGGGATCATCTTCATCCGGGAACGAGATGTCGCTGTCCACTTGCAGCACCTGCGACTCGACGTTGAACTTGCGGTAGTTCTTGAACTCGATCTCGTTCTTCGTGCAGTTGAACATGTGCGTCTCGCACGCCAGGTTCTGGCTCCGCACCGGCATCAGGTACTGCTTCTCGCCGATCTTCACCCACTCGTAGTCCACGATCGCCTCGACCTTGTCCACCGGGTAGTCGGTCGGCAGCGACTTCGTGCCCATCTCGACCCTCAACGCGCGCCCGCTCTCCGGGTCGATCCACACCGCGCCGCTATAGGCGGGCTTCACCGGGTAACTCATTCGGATGGTCCAATGCGAGTCGGCCAAGGCGACCGAGAACGCATACTCCTTGGCCTTCATCCCGGAGGCCGTCGAGTCGCCCCGCAGCTTGAATTGCGCATGCGTGTGCGGATCGAAAATGTCGGCCAGAATGCTCCCGAACTCTCCTGTCGACCACTGCCCGCTGTCCTCCGGCGAGCCCTTCTTCATCGCCTTCCCGTTCATCCGGACGTTGCGGTAATCCTCCTTGCCGCCCGTGAACATCAGCTCGACCTCGACCCGGTCCTTGTACTTCCACTCCGGCTTGAGCGTCTTGCTGTTGTACCGTTTCGTCGTCTGGTCGCAAATGAAATTGGGAAGATTGTCGACGAAATCGAAGGTTGCGTCGCGTGCCTTCTCGATCAGCGCCTCCGCTTCCGGCAACCGCCGCGCGGGGGGTCTCTCCTTGCCGGCCGCGGGCCCCGCCGCTGCTGCAGCGCCCGCCGGCCCCGCCTCCTTGCGCTCGGCCGCCGGCTGCGAATCGTCGGGCGGCAGGTCCCTGAGCGGCTTTGGAATGTTCTCTTCGGTCTTCGCCGGACCTGAATCAACGTGCTTCTTCGCCGGGCCTCCATGCCGCAGCACCGGCTTGCCCGGGTCATCCTCTTTCGGCGGCAATTGTTGCTCGCTCGGCTTCTGGTCGGGCGTCGGTTGATCGCTCGGCTTTGGTTGGGCTGGCGTCTGCTGATCGCTCGGTTTTTGGTCGGGCGTTTGCTGCGCCCGCAGCCCGTAGACCGCGCACATCGCCCCTAGCGCGCAAATGACAATCAGCCGGCGCATGAATCCCTCGTTCTTAGATGCGCGGCTGAGGCCCGCCGGTTACCGCGGATTCCCCGGCACGAACCCATTCACCGCCAGCCAGTCCTTCAGCCGCGCCGGCCACGTCCCCAGTACCGCGTCCTTCGGCGCCAATCCCACCCCGTGCTGCCCTTCCTGGTAAATGTGCATCTCCGCTTTCACGCCCGCCCGCCGCAGCGCCAGGTAATACAGCACGCTGTTCTCGGCCGGTACGCCCGTGTCCCCGCTGGTGTGGAACAGGAACGTCGGCGGCGTCTCCGGCGTCACCTGCAATTCGTTCGACAGGTTCCACGCCAGCGTCGGATCCGGCGGATTGCCCAGCAGGTTCCACATCGACCCGCTGTGCGTGTAAATCGTCGTGAACGAAATCACCGGATACACCAGCACCGCGAAATCCGGCCGTTCCCCTTTTTGATAATGCGTCGATAGCGTCGCCGCCAGGTGCCCGCCCGCTGAGAAGCCCATCACGCCCACGCGCTTCGGGTCGATTCCGTACTCCGCCGCCCGCGCGCGAATCGTGCGCATCGCCTGGCGCGCGTCATCCAGCGGCGCCGGATAATGGTACCGCGGCCCCAGCCGGTATTTCAGCACGAACGCCGTCACGCCGAACGAGTCGTAGAACTCGCCGATCTGCTTGCCTTCGTGGTCCATCGCCAGCGCCCCGTAGCCCCCGCCGGGACACACCAGCACCGCCGCCCCGTTGGGGTTCGCCGGCCGGTACCACGTCAGCGCCGGCTTGTCCGCATCTTCCTGGCCCACCGCGCCCGGCGCGCCCTGCGGCCATAACAGTTCCGTCTTCGGCCCTTGCCCAAAACTCAAATAAGGCGCCAGAAACAGCGCCGGAGCCAGCATCCACATCGCACGTCGCATCACGCCCGTTCTATCACACCTCGCCCCGCCTCGCAGCCGTGGCTCGCGCTCCTCTCGCTCTTGTCCCGAGGCTGCGTTCTGAGAACAACTGGCACCCCAGCCACTGGAACATCTCGCCGCCTGCGCTCGTATCGTGTATTAGGCCCCAATCGGGCCGACTCTCGGCTTCGCCCTCGTTGTGCGCAGGAAGGCCTTTCTGGGTGCGAAGAAGGGCCGCCGGATCCGTCGGCCCGGGTCGATGCTGCCAGGCAAAGGGCTGCTTGGGCATCTTGGCACTTCCGCTGCAAAGGAGAAGGTATGTTCTGCACGTTTTGCGGTTCACCGGTCGCTCCGGAGCTGTCGGCCTGTCCGAACTGCGGCCGTAGTACGACTGGGTCGCACGTCACCAATGCAGCGCGGACGCGGGTCGCCGAACACATCCACCTGCTAGCCATCCTGTGGTTTGTTATCGGTTCGTTCTGGCTCATTCCGGCCGTCATCATGGCCGTGCTGGCTGCATTCATCACCGTGCCGCTGGCGGCGGATGGAGCTGACAAGATCGCCCTGGCGCTCGCGCCGGGGATATTCGTTGTCTTGAGCGTCGTCTTCCTGGCATCGGCCGCCCTCCGGTTTGTGGCTGGCTGGGGCCTACTCAAGATGCGGCCCTGGGGCCGGACATTTGCCCTGGCGATGGGGTTCTTCAGCCTCATCCAACCGCCGTTCGACACCGCGCTCGGCGTTTACACGCTATTCGTGCTTCTGCCCGATGCCGCCGCCGACGAGTATCGCCGGATATGCCAGCCACCCCTGCTCAAGGCAAAGGGCACCGCGGCGGCGATCACAGGATAAAAGCGCTCTGGTAACCTGACCAGGGGCTGTGGCAGTTTCTCTGTTCGACAGGCATAGAAGCCCCCAGTCGGTCACTACCACCGCGTGGATCATGGATCTCATCCAGCGACCGTCCCGCCTAAACGCCTGTCGTTGATTCGGCGTGCCGCTGTAGCCACTCCGTCTGCAGGATTTGTGATGGGGCTTCTGCAACTAATCGAAGCCGCTGCTGGTAGCGCCCTCGCCTGCCCCTCCGGAGGCCACCCCTGGACCTACTCCGCTTTCCGGACCCCGCCCATCTGCAGATTCCCCAGGTTCGCCAGCAGGAACTGCATCAGGTTGTAAGACCACCGGTAGCCGTTGCTCGACTTATCGTCCGGCGTCGGCATCGTGTGCGCCAGCGCCGCCAGCATCCACACCGCCAGGTACACATACACCACCTGCGATGGATTCAGCGAAAGTGCCTTCAGGTCGTTCATAACCGCCTCTGCTTACCTGACCTGAGCGGCCTGCAGCGCCGCCAGCCGCACGCCCAATGCCGCCGCCCGGGCGTGGATCGCCTGTAGTTTATTCGCGTCTAACTTCGCCGCCGTCCGGGCCTTGTCGGTGAATTGCGCCGCCTGCCCCTGAGTCTGCGCTAGCGTGGACAGGAACGCCTCGATGCTCCCCGCGATCATGGCTGCGTAGACCTGGGCATCCGCCGGCACCGCCTGCAAAGAGGCCAGCGTGTTCGCATAATAACCCGCGATCGTCACCGCTTTGATGGCGTCCGAGTCGGTCGACGCCAATTCGGTCGTCGTCGCCTGGTACGCGGCCGGCAACTGGGCAATGGCGCCTGTAATCGCCACTGCGGTATCCGGCGGAATCTTACCCGTCACCGCCAGCGCGCCGACCAGCACTTCCGTTGCCGCCACCGAAGCCTCCAGCGTGACCAGAATCTGGCTCTGCGAGCACCCCGCCAAGAGCACCATGGTCGTCGCTACCGCAATGATTCTAAAAATCTTAGTCTTCATACTCGCCCTCTCCTCCCGATTCTTTCTCCGGACCAGTTCGCCGCTCCGGCGATCTGGCCCAGCCCGCGCACACCCCCGGCCGGTGCACCGCCTCAGTGCAGTGCCGGAACCCGTCACCCCAGCTTGTTGTGTTGTCCGGCGCGCCCTATGGCCGCGCCGGGAAATGATGCCTCAGACCAACGCCGCTCTCAGCCCCCGGCCGCCCTCCGCTGACCGCATCCCGGCCCCGCTCCGCGCCCATCCATTCCGCCAGCCGCGCGCGGCTGGCCCCTTCGACCCATCCTACCCCCGGCTGTCAAGCGCTTCTTCCTCCACCGTGAGCGTTCCGGCGTCCGCGTCGAGCGTCGCCCGCACCCCCAACGGCAACGTCAGTTGGTCCTCCGTGTGACCAATCGTCAGCCCCGCCAGGACCGGCACTTTCAGCTCGCCCAGAATGTTGTCGTAGACCTCGCCCAGTGAGAATGTGTTGTCAAACGCGGGCTTGAACTCGCGCGGCGCGCAATCCTGGCACTGCCCCAGAATCAGCCCCCGGATGTGCCGGAATTTGCCCGCCAGCCGGAGCTGCGTCAGCATCCGGTCCATCGAGTACGGCTGCTCGTCCACGTCCTCTAGAAACAGTAGCTTGCCGTCCGTCTGGATCTCCCACGGCGTGCCCATCGTGGTCGAAATCAGGGTCAGATTTCCCCCCATCAGCGCGCCCGTCCCTCGCCCCCCTTGGAGCGTCCGCAGCGGGTGCTTCGGCCGGATCGGCCGCTCTTCGGCCGGGTTCCGCAGTACCCCTAGCGGCCGCGCGTCGAACAGCGCCCGCCGGAAGTGTTCCAGCGTGTAATCGCTGAAATCCGCGAGCATCGTCGGCCCATGAAAAGTGACCATCCCCGCCTGCTGGTGCAGCCCCAAATGCAGCGCCGTAATATCGCTGAAACCAGTGAAGATCTTCGCGTGACTGCGGATTAGCGCGAAGTCGATCCGATCCAGCAGCATCGCCGCGCCGTACCCTCCGCGCGTGCAAAAAACGGCCCGTACGTCGGGGTCTGCGAACGCCGCGTGCAGGTCGGCCACTCGCTCTTCCACCGTGCCGCCCAGATACCCTGTGCGCTTACCCAGATTCCGGCCGAGTTTCCATTTCAAACCGAAGTATTCCACCGTGCGTTTGGCCAGTTGCAGCGCGTCGGGGCTTGAAACATAGGTCGAAGGGGCGATTAGCGCAACCGTATCGCCGGCCTGCAAAGGCTTCGGTTTCAATAGCGTAGGTGGTCCAGCCGGGCCCCCGGAGCCGAGCGCGGCGGCCGATGAAAACAGGAATGAGCGGCGTTCCATGGCTAGACTCCCGAGCCGTCCGATTCGAGCGGCTCCCGCGCTGTTTCCAGCGCTGGATCCACCGTAAAATCACCGTGTTCCACCGGTGAATTCACCAGTAAAACACCGTCTTCTTGCGGTGAATCCACGCTGATGGCGGCGGCCGGCGCCGGCTTCAGCGCCTCGTAAATCTCCATCGCCGAATCCCACACCGCGATCCGTTGCGCCGTGCGGAATAGGATGAACGCCTGCTGCAGGATCACCAGTAGCAGGATCGCGCCCGCGAGGGTCGGGTGCATGGCGTTGGATGCCGCCAGGTACAGTGCCAGCACGCCGGCGAACGCCACGGCATTCATCAGCCAGACGCCCATCGTCTTGCCGAAGTGATTGAAAACAAATGCAAAGGACTGCAGCAGCCCCATCACGGAGCCGCGCGCATCGTCACACACCAGCCGCACCTTGGCATAATCCAACACGGTCGCCATCCAGCCCAGCAGCAGCACCGTCAGCACGCTCCCGGCGATGCCCGCCACGCCCATCGGCCAGTATTCCAGGCCGTCTTTGTAGATCGCGCTGACGATCATGCGGGGGAGCGAAGCGACCAACACCGCCAGACCGTAGCAAATGAATCCCAGCAAGCTCAGCCGGAACAGTCGCCAGAAGTGTCGCCCCGCGCCGGCCAGGAACGGGCCCAGGCGGAAGCAGTCCCAGCGCTCGCTGAGCATGCTCAGCACGCCGCCGGCGAGCAGGATCGTCCCCAGCCACGTGAGCAGCGCGGCGACCACGACGGCTGGCGCGAGGCCGACGACGGCGGTCCCCAGCGCGTCAGTGTTTTCGCTGAGCCAGACCGGGTCGAAGCCCGTGAGAAGCTGGCTGGCCATGCGGCTGTGAGCCAATGGCTGCAATGCCATGGAAGTGGCCGGGCCGGCCACGATCAGCGCCACCAGCGCGTAGAACACCCATAGGATGGAAAGCGCGGCTTTGGACCGCGCCACGGCCGCCCAGCCGCGAATGAATGCCTGAAATGCCGTCATTGGACTCTCCTTCATTTGCGTGCCGCCAAAGCCCGAGCCGCTACGACCCTAGCGCTTGAGTCGAACCTCGGCCCTGCAACCAATCGCTTCCACCGGCCACGAACTCCTACACAAACGCGCTCAGCCACAGCAGCAGATTCTGCATCCAGAACTCCACCTGCCCGCCCCAACGCGCGGCGAGATTCCGGGGATAGTGGATCGTCCAGCTATCGTTGGTCCAGTTCACGTCGAGCATGTGTTTCCTGAGCGGATCCACCTGCACCCAGTCCACCTTGGCTTTCTTTTCGGTCTTGAACTTCACCCAGCGTTCGATGCCGTCCCACTGCTGTTTCTCGATCGAACCATCGTCGAAATGGATCCACACATCCACCGGCAGGACCGCGTCGCCCTCCCGCCGGATGCGCACCGTGTTCTCGTACAGGTCCTTGTGGCCTTTCTCCTGCGCCGCCTTGAAGTCGATCTTCGACGCCTCCGCGACGCCCATGGTGCGACGTTTGCCGTGCTCGTCGAAGACGCCCAGCCAGGTTTCGAGCTTGCGCGAGTCCACGGCGTCCACCTTGTAGTCCAGCCGCCGCGCATGAAAGACGAACTGGTCGAACAACGGCGTGAAGTCGCGGCCGGAGACCTCGTTCACCACCTGCAGAAAATCGAGCGTATCGGGATGATGGAACCGCCACCGCTGCTGGTAGGTCCGCATCACGCGCGACATCGTGTCGGCCCCCATCAGGTTCTCCAGCGTGCGCAGAAAAACGGCGGTTTTCGGGTATGAGTTGATGCCGTAGCTGCTGCCGTTGGCGTAGCTCCAGGCGTTGCGCAGAATCGGGTCGGAGTCTGGCAGGGCGACGTACTCAGCACGATTCAAGGTCTCGGCTGAGAACTTCGGCAGGCCGAACCAGCCATACATCTGGATACCGAAAGGGCGCAGCGGTAAAGCCGACGGTCCATACACTTCGTCCAGAATCTTAGTCGTAGAGTAGGTATTGAAGCCTTCGTCCATCCACGACTCCTCGAATTCATTGGTTGCCACGAGCTGCATCCAGAACTGGTGGCCGAATTCGTGGACCGTCACGCCTTCGAGTCCCTCAATCATGTCGGCGGGCTGCCGCCAGTCCACGCCGCAGGTGATGAAGGTCGGGTACTCCATGCCGCCGGCGCCGTCCGCGCCGTGGGGGGGATCGACCAGCGTCAGCGTCCGGTATGGATAGCGGCCGTAGCGCAGACCGAAGCCCTTGATGCCGGCCATCGCGGCGCGGAAGTAGCGGTCGGCCTGATCGGCGTGTTCGGGCTGCAGCATCAGCGTGATTCTGACGTCGCTCAGCCGCACCTGCTCCTCGGGAATTCCGAACAGCTTCGCCGCGCGCGCGATCTCCTCGGGCTTGACCTCACGGGCGGCCTCGAAGGTCCGCTCGATTTTCAAATAGGTCGGTTGCGCGGTCCAGGCGAAGTCGATCACGCTCGGCTGTTTGTAGATCCACGTGGTGGTCTTCTTCGCCTGATCAGTACGCTGGCCGAACAGTGCGCCGGTGGCGCCGATCTTGTACTCCGAGGGCAGCGTGATCTCGGCCGAGTAGTCGCCAAAATTGGCGAAGAACTCGCTGTAGGCGTGAAACTGGTGGCAATTCCAACCCGCCTTCTGGGCATGCCGGAAGCCTGCCGTCTCCCACACGCCGATCTTGGGAAACCACTGCCCGGCGAGATAGAAAGTCCCGCGGTAACCCGTGCGCGCGAACACCGTCGGCATCCTGGTTTCGAAATCGATGTCTAGCCGCAGCGTCGCGCCGGGCTTCACCGGCGCGGGGAGCGGGACCCCGATTACGGTCTGGTCGTCCGTGTTGCCGTCGTCGGGTTGAATGAACCGGGTCGCGCTCGTGAGGTCCGAGCCGCCCTCCACGCGCATGCTCTTGACATCGATCCAGCCCCACTCTTTGTGGTCGAACTGGTCGCCGCGCAACTGCCCGCCGGATTCGCGCATGAACGTGCTCTTCTGGTTCTTGAAGGCGTTCATGTAGAGGTGAAACCGCAGCGCCGGCACCGTGTCCGGCGAGTCGTTGAGCCAGGTCAACGTTTCGCCGCCGTGCAGCATGTGCGTCTTCGGATCGAGCGCGACCTTCAGGTCGTAGCTGGCGATGGGTTTCGTCAATTGACCTGCCATGGGTGGCGTCAGTTGACCGAAAAGTCCGACGGAGAAAACCAGGAACAGTCCGGCCAGCGAGGCTGCCGTGGGCCATAGTTTGAAACGGAATTCCATCACTTCTTCTCCAATCCGGTTTGGCGCCGAATCCACTGCGTAATCGTTTCCAGCGCCACGGGGGCGATGGTTTCCTCTATCCGACCATACTCCGAGGGCGCACCCGTCACGGCCGTCTGGAATAGATGGTTCAACCCCGGCAGGCGCAGCGTCGTGAACCTGTCGTTGCCGCCCTTCTTCAGCGCCGCCGCGATCGCCGCCAGGTTTTCATCCGGCGCCACCTGCATATCCAGCCCGCCGATCAGCGCCAGCACGGGCATCTTCAGCTTCTCGAGCGCTGTCGCCGGGTCGTAGTTCAGGAAGTAGCGCGACCAGGCGTCGTTGTGCAGCAGCAGCCGATCGACCTCGGGCGAGTATCCGAATTCGTCGTGGATCTTCTTCTCCGCCGCCGGGATAGAGCGCTCGGCCTTGAGAATCGCCACCACGCGCTCCACGCGCTTGTGCTGCTTCGCGATCTCGGCCTCGATCATGCCCTCGGAGCGGGACATGGTGTCGGTCTGATCCAGCACCACGCGCTCCCCGTTGACTCCGGTCCCGGCCAGCAGCACCACGAACGCGATGTCCTTGCGTTCCGCCGCCACCATCGGCGCGAGGATGCCGCCCTCGCTGTGCCCGATCAGTCCGATCCTGCGGTGGTCGATGTCCGGTCGCGCCAGCAGGGAATCCACCGCCGCCGAAGCGTCCGCGGCAAAGTCGGCGCTGGTTGCCGTCTTGTAGACGCCCTTCGATTGCCCCACCCCGCGCTTGTCGTAGCGCAGCACCGCGATGCCGTGGCGCGTCAGGTAGTCCGCCAGCACCAGGAACGGCTTGTGCCCGAGGATCGACTCGTCGCGGTCATTCGGTCCGCTGCCCACGATCAGCACCGCCGCCGGCGGCTTGCGCGTCTTGGCCGCGCTCTCGGCCTCGCGCGGGATGGTGAACGTGCCGGCCAGCGTGATGCCCGCGGCGCGATTCTGGAACTCCGCAGCCTCGGAAATGTAAGGGTACGGAGGCACCGGATTCTGCGGCCTCTTCGGCCCCTCGGCCACGCCGCGGTGGAAGACCAGCTTCATCGCAAAGCCGCTCTGCCGGAACTCGCCGTCAATGCTGTCGCCGATCAGCTTGCCCTGAAACGTGGCGCCGGCCTGCTTCAGGCTAAAACGCACGATATTCAGTTCCAGGCGGATCTCGTCCACCGGGATCCCGCTGGCGTGCTGGTCGAGGCTGTCGAAGGTTGCCTGCAGGCCGCCGCCGGGCGCCGCGCTGACATGCAGCGCCAGGCGCAGATTCTGGCCTTGGGCCTCCAGCGTGCCGATCCAATCGCCTGCCAGCGGCGATTGCGCCGCCGCCGCGCCGCACGCCATGGCCGCCAGGAATAAGGCGGACCATCGGACCGCAAAACGCATTACAGCTATAATACCCGTCCGCTTCGGAGCGAGCACCGCACTACGAGGTGGGAGCGCGGCGCCCAAGCGGCCGCGCGTTGGAGGAGACTAGCGGATGGGCCTGCACGCTCGCCGCGGAACCGTGGCTACAATACCGCGGCACACCGGCGCGAGGCCCGGATTTACTATGCGCATTCATCTTTCCCAGTACGGCGAAGCTTCCTCGCATCCCTCTCCCGTGAGCCGCATGATGTCGGAGTTCGCGGCCGGCTTCCGCGACGGCGTCGACATCAACCTCGGCGTCGGATACGTGAACGAGAGGACGATCCCGATCGACCATTTGCGAGAAGCGATGGAGGCCGTCTCCGGCGACCCCGTGCGCTACCGGCAGGCGTTCAACTACGGCAGTCCGGCCGGTTCGCCCAACCTGGTCGCGTCGCTGCGGCGTTTTCTGATCGAGCAGCGCGTGGGCCAGTTGGAAGAAGCCACGCTGGCGCGCCAGCGCGTGGCCATTGGCGCCTGCGGCGCGACCAGTTTGCTGGACGCATTGGCCGACGTGCTGCCCCGCGGCATCGTGGTGACCTCCGATCCGATGTACTACATCTACACCGAAGGCCTGATGCGGAGAGGCTTCGAAGTGTTGGCCGTGCCGGAGGACGACGAGGGAATCGACCTCGGCGCGCTCGAGCGCAAGCTGCAGGCGCTGGGCGACGCGGCGGCGCAGATCTCGTTCTTCTACACCGTCACGGTGAACAATCCCTCCTGCACGATCCTCTCGAACCGGCGGCGGCGCGCGCTGCTCGACGTGACGGCGGCGCTGTCCCGCCGGCAGGGCCGGCGCATTCCGATCATTTACGATCTGGCCTACGAGCCGCTGTTGCACGATCCGCTGGCCGAACCCTTCCGCTCGGTGCTCGCGGCGGATGAGTTGGGCATCGCCTACGAGATCGGCTCGCTTTCCAAGGTGCTCGCGCCGGGAATGCGCATCGGCTACATCCTCGGTCCCGACGGACCGTTTATGAACGCCATGGTGGAGGCCACCAGCGACACCGGCTTCAGCGCGCCGCCGTTCGTTCAGGAGATGGCCGGCTACTTGCTCGACCATCACATCGCCGGTCAGATCCGCGCGGTCAACGCGGGCTATCGCGAGAAAGCGCTGGCGGTGCGCGCGGGGATCGATCACCACCTCGGTCCGCTCGTCGAGGAGTGCCGTGGCGGCAGCGCGGGCTTCTACTACTACCTGACATTCGCGGCCGTCGAGACCCATCCCGACTCCGCTTTTTTTCGCTTCCTGAGCCGGACCACCGGGGACGCGGCCGTGGATGGACCGCCTGAGAACCGGCGGCCGCGCGTCAGCTACATTCCGGGCCAATACTGCGTCCATCCGCACGGCGATCTGGCCGCGCGGGGCCGGCGCCAGTTGCGAATCTCCTACGCCTTCGAGGACGTCGAGCGGATCCTCGATGCGCTCGCGTTAATGCGCGCAGCGGCGGAGTACCCCGGCCACTCCGCTTAGACCAGCCGGAAATCCACCTTGGGCCAGCACTACGCGACGCTGTTCTTCGGCTTCTACGACAATGCGGCGCGCCGCCTGACCTACGTCAATTGCGGCCACAATCCACCCTTCTGGATCCGCGCCGATGGGACGGTCCAGCGGCTCGCCGCCACAGCCACCGTGATCGGACTCTTCGAACGCTGGGATTGCGCCGTGGCATCGATCGAGCTCGCGCCCGCTGACCTGCTGGCCATCTTCAGCGACGGCGTGAGCGAAGCCGAGCGCGGCGAGGAGGAGTTTGGCGAGGCCCGGTTACTTCAGACGTTGCAGGAATTGCGCGGCAGCTCCGCCAGCGCGGTGGTGGCAGCGGTCTTCGCGCGCGCTCAGGAGTTCAGCGCGGGCCTGCAATCGGATGATTTGACGCCGTTGGTGGCACAGGGCGGCTGATTCTATGAATTTCAGGGAGCAAACGCCAGCTACTGTTTGAGCACCGTGCCGCGGCGGCGGAGTTGGAACAGCGTCGCAGGCTGCTGCTACTTCTTGCGAGTCCAGTGGAAGACTTCCACTTGTTCCTTGCCGTTTTCGACCGAGGTCCATTCCTGGGTCATGTGGTCGGCGTCCTGGAACGTAACAGTCAGGTCTTTGATATGGCCCCCGTCGGGTTTGGCTAGGTTGGTGATGTCGGCGAAACGGAAGCGGATGGTCTTGGCGTCGCCATCGGCGGCGCGCATGCGCGGCTGATTGCCCATGCTGCAGTAGTGGGTGGCGACGAGACCGACGCCGTCGCGGTGGTATATCGTCACCATGTCAGTGTGAGGCGCGGGCGTCTTCATACTTTCCATGACCGCGGTTCCGTCGCTGACGACGGTGTAGGTGATGCTGGCCTTGCCGCTGTCGCTCTGCCAATCGCCAGCCAGGGACTGAAGGCTCTTCCAAGCTGCGTCTACGCCCTCGCCGGCGATGGCCGGAAGGGCGAGCAGAAGTGAGAATACGAAGATAGTGAGCTTCATGGCGGGATGATAGCGCATGCCGTTCACGTTTGAAAAGGGCAGAGTTTCGTGTCCGAAGATCCGGGCGCAGACAGCGCCAGCGCGGATCGAGAAGCAGAAGCGCCGGCTACTGTTTGATGACCGTACCGTCGCGGCGGCGGATGACGCCCCAGCCGCCGTTGTTGCGCTGGCGGGTGCCGCGTTCGCCCGTGCCGTAGGGGTACTTCTTCGCCGCGGACTCGTCCACTTCGATGCCCCAGCCGGGCGCCTCGTTCACGTAGTAGTAGCCGTTCTTGATTTCAGGGCAGCCGGGGAAGACTTCCTTGACGGTATCCGGGAATTGGTAGCACTCCTGGATGCCGAAGTTGTAGCACGCGATGTCGAGCGTCATGTTGGCGGCGTGGCCGAAGGGCGAGATATCGCCGGGGCCATGCCAGGCGGTCTTCACGCCGAACATCTCGCCCAGGGCGGCGATTTTGCGGCAGGGCGTGAGGCCGCCGGCCTGGGTGACGTGCACGCGGATGTAATCGATGAGACGCTCGGAGATGAGCGGCGTCCACTCGTGCGGCGAGTTGAAAAGCTCACCCATGGCCAGCGGCGTGGTGCACTGCTGGCGGATCATGCGGAACCACTGTATGTCCTCGGGCGAGAGCACGTCCTCGAGGAAGAAGAGACGGAAGCGTTCGACCTCCTTGGCAAAACGAACGGCCTGGATGGGCGTGACGCGCTCGTGGACATCGTGCAGGATTTCCAGTTCGTCGCCAAATTCCTTGCGCACGGCCTCAAACATTTTGATGGTTCTGTGCAAGTAGGCTTCGGGTTCGAAAACGGGCTCCGTGTGGAGCTTCTCCACCTGCACGTCGCCGCCGGAGCTGCCGTAGGCCGCCATGCCGGGCACGCCGACCTGCACGCGGATGGTGCGGAAGCCTTTGGCGAGGAGCCGATGAACGGAGTCGAACAACTGCGGGAAGTCGGCGCCGCCGGCGTGGGCATAGCAGTCGACAGCCTCGCGGCACTTGCCGCCGAGCAGTTGGTAAACGGGCAGGCCGCACTGGCGTCCCTTGATATCCCACAGGGCCTGGTCGACGCCGCTGATGGCGTTGTTGAGTACGGGGCCGTTGCGCCAGTAGGAGGAGTCGTACATTGCCTGCCAGAGATCGTCGATGCGGTCGGCGGGCCGGCCGACGAGAAACGGCTTGAGGTACTTTTCGACGGCCGCGACGACCAGTTCGGCGCGCTGGGTAAACGTGCCGCAGCCGTAGCCATAGAGCCCGTCCTGGTCGGTGAGGATTTTGACGACGACCAGCCGCAGGCCATCGGGCGCAGTGGTGATGACCTGGACGTCCGTGATCTTCGGGCTGGGCAGCGCGCGGGTGGCTTTAGCGACCTGTTCATCGGCCGCCAACTGACGCGGCGCCAAGGCGCCGGCGGCCATGAAACTGAGCAAAGACCGTCGATTCATGAGGACTCCTCCAATCACCCGCGAACGGGGCAAAGCGCGAGCGCGAGGCCGCGCTTATGGAAGCGATTGCACGAGCGGAAAGTGCGTACTGCCGATCGCGACTGGGAAGGGCCACCGCAGGATCCGCACGCGACTATAGCTTGCCATGATCCTCCATCATACGTCGCAGGACGTCGATCTGGGCGCGGATCTTCCCCTCGCGGCTGACGAGCGTGAGCACGTAGGCGACGAGGATCACCCACACGGCGATGAGGCCGTAGGCCAGGTATTCGAAATTGCGGGCGGCGGCGTCGTTCATGAGATTGCTCCTCTAAGACGGCTGGTTTAGAATGCGTGGATTTCGCGGCGCAGGGCGTCGAGCTCGCGCTGGCGGCGCTCCTGGCCCATGCGAATGGCGATGAGGATCACGGCGAACAGCAGAATCGGCACCCAGTTGCCGTACAGCATGATGCGGTAGGCGGAGTCCATTTTCCCTCCGCCGTAGAGCACGGGCTGCGGATGCTGGGTGCGGAACCACTTGATGGAGAAGAAGACGAAGGGCACGACACTGAAGCTGAGGATCGACATCACGGCGGCCAGGCGCGCGCGCTCGGTCGGTTCCTCGATGGCGTCGCGCAGAACCAGGTAGCCGGCGTAGAGCAGCCAGCAAACGAGCATGGAAGTGAGGCGCCAGTCCCAGGTCCACCAGATGCCCCAGATGATGCGCGCCCAGATCATGCCCGTGACCAGATTGGCCGCGCCAAAGGCCAGCCCGACCTCGGTGGCCGAGACGGCGAAGGCGTCCCACTTCAGGTTGTGCGTGGAGAGGTAGGCGATGGCCGCGATCAGGGTCATAAAGAAGCACAGGAAACAAGTGAAAGCGCAAGGGACGTGAAAGAAGATGATGCGGAAGATGGCGCCCTGAAACGCTTCGTCCGGCAGCTTCGTGAGCATGGTCCAGATGTTGCGCGTGAGCAACAGGGCGGCGACAACACCGAGCGCGTAGAGGATTTTCTGTTTCATCGTTGGCCTCGTAACATTAGCTCCTCGACTCTCCACAAAACGCAAGCCCCGCTGCCCGGCGGCCGCGGCGGCGTCTCAACCCACAAGAACAGTGTCGATCAACGTCACCGCCAGGGCGGTAAAAATGACATCGAATGCAATTAACATTTTGAACCAGGCGAGCTCATCGCCAGTGACGGGCTGACCGGCTAGGATCAGCGTGGTGAGGCGCATCGACGCCATCAGACACGGGATCAGGACCGGATAAACCAGCATCGGCAGCATGAGCTCGCGCAGACGCATGTTGACGGTGAGCGCCGAAAAAACCGTGCCGACGACCGTCATGCCCCAAGTTCCCAGCAACAGGACCAGCGCGAGCCAGGCCGGCTGGAGCGTCCAGCGCACGTTATAAAAGATGCCGAAGACGGGCAGGCAGACGCATTCGATGCCCAGCAGCAGAACGTAGTTAGCGAGGACCTTGCCGAGCAGCAGTGCCGCACCGGGCAGAGGCGAGGCGATGAGCGCGTCGAGACAATCGTTGGGTAGCTCGCGGGCGAAACTGCGGTTCAACAGGAGGACGCCGGCGAAGGCGAATACCAGCCACAGCAGGCCGCCACTGATCTCGCGCGTCATGTCGGACGTAGGATCGAAGGCGAAGCTGAACAGCAGCAGGATGACGAGGGCGAAGGAGAGCGAGGCGTTGAGCGCCTCCTTGGTGCGCAGCTCGCTGCGCAGGTCCTTAACGGCGATGGTCAGCATCTGGCGCAGGAACTTCACGATGCTTCCCCGTAGGTGCGGTACAGCCAGCCCGTGTCGGCGAGCATTTCGGGCGTGCGCTCGCCGCGATGGGCCATGCGGCCGCGGTTCAACAGCACGACGTGCGAGGCGAGATCCATGGCTTCGCGGAGCTGATGGGTCGACATGACCACGGTGCCGCCGGAGTTCAGCGCGTCGCGCACAAGGCCCTGCAGAAGGGCGATGGCGCGGTCGTCGAGAGACGTGAAGGGCTCGTCGAGCAGCAGCAATCTGGGGTTATGCAGGAAGGCGCGGGCGACGGCGAGGCGCTGGCGCATGCCGCGCGAGAACTCGCGCACCGGGCTGTCCTTGACGCGATCGAGGGCCGTGCGCTCGAGCCACTCCAGCGCCGAGCGGTGCGGGTCGGGCAAGGCGTAAAGCGCGGCGTAGAGCCTCAGGTTTTCGTAAGCGGAGAGCTCATCGTAGATCGCGATGCCGTGGCCAATGATGCCGGTGAGGGAACGCGAGGCGCGGTCGTTGTGGTCCTTGCCGAAGAGCTGGACGCGGCCTCTGGTGGGGCGGGAGAGGCCGGCCAGGATGCGCAGCAGCGTGGTTTTTCCGGCGCCGTTGCGGCCGAGCAGCGCGACGCACTGGCCGGCGTCGGCATCGAAACTGATGTCGCGCAGCGCCGGGTAATCGCCGTAATACTTCCAGACCGCGTCGACGGCCAGCGCCTTCATGCCTTGCGGCTGCTCCCCTTTCCGCCTTTCAGATACATGGCCGCGAAGCCGCAGGCCAGGATGGCCAGCGACAGCGCCAGGACCTTGTAGAAATTGCGTTCGTAGCCCGGCGGCAGAATGGTCTCGATGGTCGGGCCATCGTCTTCGGCCTGGTCCTGCGGCTGGCTCGCGGCGGCGCGCAAACTGCCGGAGCCGGTGACGGCGACCTTGAAGGAAGGTTGTTTGATGTCGTAGATGAGGAAGCCGGTTTGCGGCTCCTTGCCGAGCGGCTGGATGCCGTCGCCCGAGGCCTCCATGCCCGCGGGCAGCACGAGGCGCACGGGCGCGCCCGTGTCCAGGATGCGGCTGGCGAACTCGGCCGTTTTCGGCGCGACGTAAGAGATCTCGAAGCGGGACTCGCCCGGTTTGACGGGGTAATCGACCGAGTAAACGCCCTTCTCGCGGGCGGGAGTCAGCTCGCGCTCCAGCGGCATGCCGCCGGGCGCGGTGACGTGCGCCTTGACCTGGCCGGGCTCCACGCCCGCGGGCAGGAAAAAGCGCGCGGTGCCGGTCTTGGCGTCGTACCAGGTCAGCAACGAGTCGTTGCGATAAATGATCATTTCGCTCTCGACCAACTGCTGCCCGTCGCTTTCGAGAAAGACAATGTGCTGCGTTACCTTGGCTGCTTCGAGCTTTGGCCGGACGTCGTAGACGACCATCTCCACGCCGCTCTTGGGCGCATTGGGCGGGAGGTTCTGGCTATACTGAACGCCCTGCCAGTTGGCCTGGACCAGGAACATCCCCTGGCCGGCGTTGTCGAAACGGAAGCTGCCGTCGGCGGCGGTTTCGGTGCGGCCAATGGGGCGCATGCCTTCCTGCCCCAGCCCGGTCAGACGGACGGTGACGCCGGCGGCGGGCTTGCCGGTGGTCTTATTGATGACCGTGCCGTCGACGGCCAGAACGGGTAGCGATGCGGCGAACAGCAGCGCCAAAGCGGCGGCATTGGCGCGCCCGACTTTGGAATGGAGAAGTTCGAAAAGGCGGTTAAACGGCATCAGGCGTGGGCCTCCGGGGCTAGCCCCAAGTCCATCGGTTTGCCGCATTCGCCGCAGAATTTCATGGGCTTGTTGAAGCGCGTACTGCAATGCGGGCAAACCAGCGGATTGACCTTTTTCCGTGCCGGCTCGGGCGCGGACGTCTTGGCTGCCGGCACAGGGATGCGCGCAGTAGCGGGCGCGGGCGCAGCGCCGGTGAGTGCGTCAATTTCAGCCATGACCCGAGCCAGTTCCTCTTGCAAGCCGAGCTTGCTCTTCTCGTAGTCCGAGTCGGAGAGCTTGCCCAAACGAAACTCGAAGGTCAGGTCGCGGAGGTTTTCGTAGATGGCGGCCTTGCGCTCCTCGAGGTACGCGGCCGGATTGGGCGGCGGGCTCGCAGCCAGATCCGATGGACGGATCCAGAAGACCA
>Ga0187851_10001379_pt1 | contig 23399 bp, 26 predicted proteins | sample June2016WEW_6_10_FD_132997 | JGI IMG/M metagenome (GOLD analysis project Ga0187851, IMG submission 132997) | Peatland microbial communities from SPRUCE experiment site at the Marcell Experimental Forest, Minnesota, USA - June2016WEW_6_10 | ecosystem: Environmental > Terrestrial > Soil >...
ACATAACATCCACCATCAAGTCGTTTGATATCTGCGCAGCCGCCTGCCAGGCTCCCGATCGGCGTCATACCCATAAATGCCAGCATATACACGCTCATGACCCTTCCCCGGATTGCATCCGGCGCCAGCGATTGCAGAAGCGTATTAGCCGTATTATAGAATATGACGAAGCTTGTCCCGATAATTGCCGTTAGAATAACCGACGAAATCTCGTTCCGGGTAAAGGCAAACGTCAGCAGTGCGAAGGGGTAAAGAATCGCTACGGCGCAAAGAATCCGTCCCCTGCGATCGCCATGACCGTGCGTTGCAATGGTTAAGGCTCCGGTAAGCGCGCCAACCCCCCGGGCCGACTGCAGCATGCCGTTGGTCCCGGCATTGCCGTGCAGCACGGAAACCGCCCACGCGGGCATTAGGCTGAATACCGAGAACCCGAACGCACTGATTACCGCGACCATAGCCATGAGTGATCGAACGATGGTATTGGAATAGGCATAATTGATACCTTCTTTTACTTTTAAAAATGTCGGCCGGGTGTGAGCGAGAAGCAGCGGCGCGGGAATTTTTATGAGAATCAGGGCAATAATAAGCGGGATATAGGATAGTGCATTGATGCCGAAACACCACACCGGCCCCACGATAAGATATAAAGCGCCGGAAATTGCCGGACCGACTGCGGTACCCAGATTAAAGATGCTGGAGTTGAGCGATATCGCATTACCAAGATTGTTCCTTTGGACCAGCTCCGCAACCAGCGCCTGCCGGGCCGGAGCCTCTACCGCGGCAACCGCTCCGCTGAAAAATGAAAGTGCAATAATATGCCAGGGCCTGATGATGCCGCTTTGGGTCATTGTTGCAAGGACTATTCCGACTATCATGGCAAGAATTTGTGTACAGATCAGAATAGATCTCTTGGAATAATGATCCGCCGCCGCGCCCGCATACAGGGTAAAGAACCAGGCACTGATCCCGGTTGCAAAGCCGGTCAGGCCAAGATATACCGGCGATTTTGTCAGGTCGAAAATAAGAAAGCCTATCGCGGTTATCTGCATCCAGGTGCCGAGAACGGAGAAGCCCTGCCCGATAAACCAGTACCGAAAGTTAGGTTCCCTGAGAGAGTGGAAGGTTTTCAAGCGGGGGGTTCCTCGATAGCCAGTCCTTCGATCTTCATTGAACCGAAGCGCCGGATGATTTCGCCATCCGCCTCGAAAGCAAGTGGCGGCAGGGAACCGGTGAGCGGGAACCACTCCAGCGCGTCAATATCGTCGCCCGGCTGCAAGAACCCCGCTCTCCGGTGCGCAAGAAAAACGGTGACGATGCTGTGGAGCTCCCTGGTAAGGAAGTTGCTCGTAACCTGGATAATGGAGGCAAGGTCGACGGTCAATCCGGTTTCTTCGAGAACCTCCCGTCGTGCGGCATGGAGGAGATCTTCATCATACTCGACAAAGCCGCAGGGAAGACACCATATCCCGCCCCCGTAAACACCGGGAATGCGCCTGCCGAGCAGCACGGCGCCACCATTCTCGATGAGTACCGATACGCCGGGAAGAGGGTTACGGTACGTTACGAAGCCGCACCCGGAACAGATAACCCGAACTCCCCTGCCGGCAGGCATGCGATTATTGAGCGATCCGCAGCGTGAACAGAATCTGTTCACATGAGCATGGGGCTCCGGCGACTTATAATCATAGTCGACGAATACCTGCTGAACGGGAGTTTTTCCAGACAGTATCATGGATTATTCACCTTTTTTCAACACAATCATCCTCAGGCGATCCCACTTTTCTGCATGCGATTTCCCAAACCCTTTTAATCACGCCCCGCCTCATTGTTTCGCACTCGTTGCATTCTACGCCAGGCCATTGCGTGAAAAATGTGCAAACATCATCATAATCAAAAAACCGTTTGTGCCGGCCGTTATCGACTGCCCGGCCAGTGTTGAAAAAAAAGTGATGCTCGATTTCCTCCCCGGCGCCTGCACCGAAGTTCGTATCATTCATGGAATTTACCCGGCACAACAGCGTACCATCCCCGGCAATCGCCTCGTGGATATTGCCCAGTAAACGGTGTGTGGTTTCGGCGTCGAAATAATGCAGTGAAAGATCTGCAATAATGCAGTCGAACGATCCTTCCTTGAAAGGAAGTCCATCGCGCATATCAAGCAGCACACAAGGCATTTTCCTTTTGCGGAACCTTACGGATCGCAGCGCTTCGACCGCAAAATCGGCGCAGATCGGCAAGCATCCTTCGTCGGAAAGCAGCAGCGAGTTACCGCCTGCGCCGCAACCGAGGTCAAGTATCGGACCCCGCGCGCGCACCAGGGAAGGCAGATATTTTTCAAGCCAATCGCCATGCACCGGTTTTTCCGTCCGACGATGCGCATAGCCTGAATTCCAATTTACCAAACTTATCTCTTTATTGGCAGGCATTTTTGGCTAAGTCCATCTTTTTCATAACGGCGGGTTAATCGTTTCTTCAGCCCTGCTATGACAATTGAACGCTTACTTCTTCACTTTTGATATATGGCGATAGTGTCCGCAATTTATCGACGATCCCGGGCAGAACGGCAAGTACCTTGTCTATTTCCCCTTCCGTCGTGTACCGGCTCAGGCTGAATCGGGTTGCGCTGTGCGCACGCGTATAGGGAATCCCCATAGCCCGCAATACGTGCGAGGGCTCAAGCGAACCGGTGGTGCATGCCGAACCGGATGAAGCGCAGATGCCGTATTCATCGAGCAGCAGCAATATGCCTTCTCCCTCGATAAATTCAAAACTGATGTTGGTGGTATTCGGCAGGCGTTCCGTCGGGTGGCCGTTCAGGATCGCACCTTTGCACGTTGCCAGGATCCCCATTTCGAGCCGGTCACGGAGCGCGCGTACCCGTGATTTTTCCTCCGGCATATTCTTCTTCGCCATTTCGCAGGCTTTGCCGAGCCCAACGATATAGGGTACATTTTCAGTTCCCGCCCGCACCCCGCCTTCCTGATGACCGCCGATAAGCAGGGGATCGATATCCATTGCGTCGCGGATGAAAATTGCGCCGATGCCTTTGGGCGCGTGCAGTTTATGTCCCGACAACGCAAGGAAATCGACGGGGATTGCCGTGACATCGATGGGAAGTTTTCCCACCGCCTGGACCGCATCCGTATGGACAAGAGCGCCTCGTTCCTTTGCAATTTCGGTGATTTTCTCAATCGGAAATATCACACCGGTTTCATTATTGGCCCACATGAAGGACAAGAGCGTCCGCTCATCCAGAGTCTGCGACTTCAAGTCATCCAGATTCAGCATGCCGTTTTCATCGACTGCAAGCTCGGTAAGCGCTGCGCCGTGTTTGTTCAGATATTTGCAGGTATAAAGCACCGCATGATGCTCTACCGCTGAGGTAATGAGTTTCGTACAATACCCCTGGCGCCGATAAAAACCCTGCAGAGCGAGGTTATCACTTTCGGAACCGCACCCGGTAAAGTAAACCTGTGACGGTTTGGCATTGATCAGCGCGGCCACCTGTTCGCGGGCCGTCTCGATAATTTTGTGCACATTTCCGCCGAAGCGGTGGATGCTTGATGGATTGCCGTAAAACCCACCGAAATACGGCAGCATTGCCTCGATGACCTCGGGTGCCACCTTTGTGGTGGCGTTATTGTCAAGATAAATCGTTTCGGACGACATTGGAACCGCTCCTGATTTTAATGTTAAGAGGCGAGGATATCAGTCGCGGTGCTGGCGACAAGGGCCGTAATGCCGGCGTTCTTTTCGACATCGCTTTGCGGGCCAACACCGAGGGCACGGATGGGATAAATGGTGCTGAACCCCTGCCGTTTGAACATGCCGCAGTACCGTGAGACGATATCGGCGAACATTTTTTCGTCCGGATTTCCCTGGGGAACAACCAAGACAAGTTTTTTGTTCGGGGCAAGACGCCCCGGATTCGGGTTGGTCCGGTAGTCCGGCTTGTAGAGAGAGTAGAGACGGTCAATCAAGCCCTTTGCCTGTGCGGTGACGTCGCCGATATAGACCGGCGCGGCAATGATGACCACGTCCGAAACCCTGATTTGCTCCAAAACGTCGGTGAGGTCATCCATGACTACGCAGGTTTCGGAGGTGGTTTTACATGCCATGCAGGCCTGACAGCCCCGATAGGTAAGCTTGTTCAGTTCGACGACCATTGTCTGCGGTTTACCGGGCTGTAAGGCATCGATTAATAGCTTAACGATGGTAGCACTGTTGCCCTTCGAACGAGGGCTTCCGATAATGGCGGTGACCTTCATGATCTCTCCCTTAATGAAAAATGGTGGAATAAATGGCGCTTTATGCTATGGTCCTGGCGAATGGTTGCCGAAGTTCATTAATTGCATTTTCGGCCCGCGTGACCTCATGGTCCGCCGGGGCTTTTGTCTCGGGAAACAGGAAATCGAGAAATTTCTCCGCCACGATCTCCCCTTCGGGTGGGGAGATGGCCAGATCGGGGCTGAGCTCGATGATATGATGGTGCCCGTTCTCATTCCAAAGGATATCAACGCCGAGTACCGGAATTTTCAACAGCCGGGCAATGGCTCCTCCCATTGCAATAACCTGATCGCCGATAGTATCGCCGATAATCCTGACGTCCCCGCCGGTGTGGTAATTGGAGGTTCGACGGACCCGGATTATTTGCCTGTCCGAAGGGACCGAATCATAGCTGAGTCCGATTGACGCGATCGCTCTTTGGGTTTCTTTGTCAATCGGTATTCGGTTGCTCGGATCGATTTTCCGTGCCCGTGCATTCTTTTGCCGAATAAGCGACCTGATGGTATCGAATCCGTTTCCGCGGACCGCTGCAGGCGTCCGGAGAATTGCAGTCACGAATTTGCAGTCCACATAAATCAGCAGCCAGTCATCGCCGTGAACGCACTCTTCGAGAAGCAGTTCGTCGGAGTATCGTTTTGAAAAGGCAATGGCCGCCGCAAGCTCCGGTCCGCTCGACACATGGGTCGAGACTCCTCTACCGCCCCACTGCGAAACAGGTTTGACCACAATCCGTTCATGGTGTTCGAGGAATGAAACGGCTCTTTTGAAGGTGGTGTAGCACTCCTGAGCCGGAACATGGAACCCATTCTTTCGCAGGAAACGATTTGCTGCACCTTTATCCTGAGCCAGATGAAACGATGCACCACCGGTAAAATCGGTAAGCCCGTTGTAACAGCGGACCGCTTTATTGCCATGGTAAAGCGCAAATATCGGCAACACCGGATCAAGCACCTCGATGCGGATACCGCGCTTCGCCGCCGCCTTCGTTATGGTTGTCGTATAAATAGAGTCCATGGTCGATCCTTGCCTGATCTATGCCGCTTTCCGTAAATCGGTTACATGTGGAAACCGAGTCTTTGCAGCCTGTCGTGATTACGCAAGGATCCCGTAACTTTGAAATGTTTGAACTCAAGCCTCCGCGGATAATTTTTCCGCAGCGCATCGAAATAATTTCCGCGTCCGCCGGGATCAATTTCAGAAAGCCTCCGCAAAGCGCGGTCATCCTCGTCAATCGCATACGCCTGTGTAATAATTTTACCGAGTTCATCTCCCGCGTCATCGATCTCAAGGTGACGAATTTCGTTATCAATCGATTTTCTGACATCGTTTTCCGGTTTGATTCCAACGAATTCGCAGAATGATGTATAGACCATCTGGGTGCCATTGAGCTTGCCGTCAAAGGAGTAGCCGGCTATATGCGGCGTCGCCGAATCGACAATTGCAAGAGTCTCAAGGTCTATCGTGGGTTCGTTATCCCATACGTCCAGTACGACGGGACCGATTTTCGCCCGAAATGTGCGGAGGGCGGATTCATCGACCACCGCACCACGGCTCGCATTGATAAACATGGCGCCCGATTTCATTCGTTCAAAGAACTTTGCATCGGCCAGGTGTGCCGTCATGTCCGGTCCATCCAGCGCTAGCGGCACATGGAGCGTGACAATGTCGGAATTTTTCAGCAGATCACCGAGATTGCAGAAATCTCCGGGATCGCCCGCCCGTTGCCTCGGCGGATCGTTAAGCATGCAACGCATGCCAAGCGCCTGAGCTGCGGAATGCACCCGGATTCCGACATTGCCCACTCCGACAATTCCTATAGTCAATGATTCAAGCGGGCGATCGAATCGAGCCGAATTTTTTACAATTGCTGTTGCGATATATTCCGCCACCGACCGGGCATTGCTGCCCGGCGCACTGGCAAAACCAATACCTTTTTTCTGTAACCAGGCAGTATCGACATGATCGACGCCGATCGTCGCGGTTGCAACAAGACGGACGTGGGTTCCTTCAAGCAGGTTTTCATCGACCTTCGTTATGGAACGAACAAAAAGCGCATCGGCGTTTTGCAGAGCCTGCCTCGTAATCTCCCGACCTGGAATAAGCGCTACATCACCAAGGGTACCGATTGCTTCCCTGATAAGGGGGATATTTGCATCGGCAACGATTTTCATCTTTTACCTCCTGTCGGGCAGGGAGCACCGGGTTTCCCTGCATTAAATCCCTCACCGAGCAGACCGCAGGCATCGGCACGGCAGCGCGAGCAGTGCGCCATCTGCAACAGATGCTCTCCCGCCTGCGCCCGGATTGCGTGAATGAGCGCCGGTGAAGGCTGCTCCTTGGTACCGAACGCCGTCCCGGCTACGGGCAGGAGCGGAATGCAGTTTTGAACATCTGCCCCCCAGGAAGCAACCTTTTCCGATACTTCGGCGACATGGGTATCGTTGATTCCGGGAATGATTATGGTGTTGACCTTAGCTATTATTCCATGCGCGACAAGGGCCTGAATGCCCGCTGTCTGGCGGGCGATGAGGATTTCCGCTGCCTCAAGCCCGGTAAGGTTCCGGTTGTCATAGTGGACCCAGGCATAAATTTGGGCAACGATGCGCGGGTCGATGCCGTTCATGGTGACAGTGACGTGGCTCACCTCAAGCTCGCAAAGGGCATCGATGTTTTCAGGCAGGTTCAGCCCGTTCGTCGCCACGCACAAGAGCATCTCCGGATATTTTGCATGCACCAGCCGCAATGTCGCCAGGGTAGCCTCGGTATTGGCGAAGGGATCGCCCGGACCGGCAATCCCGACCACCGCGATGTCGCCCCGTTCCGATACAATTTGATCCAGGTGGCGCAGCGCCTCGCGGGGGGTCATGACCGACGCCGTTACCCCCGGCCGGCTCTCGTTGACGCAGCAATATTTCCGGTCGCAGAAATTGCACTGGACATTGCAGGCAGGAGCAACCGGAAGGTGAATGCGTCCGAACCGCAGCCGGGCTTCGGCATTAAAGCAGGGATGTTTCGAAAGATCCGCCATGATATCCTTTAGATGCTCATTGCCTGGCCCTGCACCTCACTGTTTGCAAGCGCAAGTAAATGCGTTGCCCATTTTTCCGCCCATGCCCTGAGTTCGTTCTGTTCCAGCGGCTGCGGAACTATCGATTTTTCATGGTCCGCTATGGATTGTGCGAGACGCTTGTAGATCTTCGCCTGCTCCGAATCCGGCGATGCCTCGATGGTCGTTTTTCCCTGGAGTTCCGCCTGGGTAACGGTAACCGAGCGCGGCACATACTCCACGACCCGTGTAGCCGTCTGCTTGACAAAATCGTCGACGATTTCCTTTGCATAGGGAGCATTGATCGAATTGGCGATCAATCCTCCCAGAAGCGCACCCTTGCTGTTCGAATACTTCTTGATACCCTTGAAAAGATTGTTCGCAGCATAAATAGCCATAAAATCGGCCGATGAAACGGTAAAAACATGTTCGGCGATACCCTCACGAATAGGAACGGCAAAGCCGCCGCACACCACGTCTCCAAGGACGTCGAAAATCACGAAATCGAGATTGAGCTCTTCGAACACCTTTCCCTTTTTGAAAAGCTCCACCGCGGTGATGATTCCCCGGCCCGCGCAGCCGACTCCCGGCGCCGGTCCGCCCGCTTCAACACAATAGACGCCGCCGAACCCTTCATAAATGACCTCGTGAGGCTTGACAACATTTTTCTCCCGGAGCGTATCAAGCACCGTGGGGATGTACTTACCGCCCCGCAGCGTATTGGTCGAGTCACTCTTGGGGTCGCAGCCGAACTGCATGACCTTGTACCCCGATGCCGCAAGTGCCGCGCTGATATTGGACGTGGTTGTGGATTTCCCGATGCCGCCTTTCCCGTAGATGGCGATCTGCTTCAATTTCCTGGTTCCCATATTTCTACTTTCGTTCCTGTCTTCTTAGAAGTGTTCGTAGTTTTCCAGACTTGATAAGCGATTGCAGCGCACCTTCTACCGTATCGTCGATCTGCGCCGCCCGGATGCCGCGGTCGACCAGGTAGGAGACGGCGCCATTACCGATGCGCAACGCCACGATAAACCGGCAATCGTAGATGATCCCGATAATCTGTTCGAATGCCGACCCGCCGTGTTCATCATGACAGCCGCACCTCCCCGACAGATTCTCCCTTCTGCCGACCCGCACGATTTCATTACCGTCGATATCGTAAACATCAAAGAATGCCGCTGTTGCGAAATGCCCGTCCACCCGTTCGCCGGTGGAGGTTGCCACCGCGACCCGAACCGTTGTCGCCTGACGGGCCGGAGTCGGGGCGCTCACGATATCACCGCCATCAAAACCTGATTTCCCGGACTACGCCTTCGCATACAGAACCGTCGACAGGTAACGCTCCCCGGTATCGGGAAGCAGCACAACGATATTTTTTCCCGCATGCTTTTCGCGCTTGGCAATCTGCGTCGCCGCAAATGCCGCCGCTCCCGAGGAGATCCCGATGAGAAGACCTTCGAGCAAAGCCAGGTCGCGGGCCGTCTGAATCGCTTCCTCGTCATGCACTTTATAAATTTCGTCAACTACCGCCCGGTTAAAGTTGTTCGGCACGAATCCGGCGCCGATGCCCTGGATCTTATGAGGGCCGGGCGCTCCGCCCGAGAGAACCGAAGACTGGAACGGTTCGACCCCGATAATCTTGACATCAGGGTTTCGCTCCTTCAACACCTCCCCGACGCCGCTTATCGTGCCCCCGGTACCGACTCCGGCGACAAACGCGGCAACTTCACCGTCGGTGTCGCGCCATATCTCTTCGGCAGTCGTTTTTCGATGAATTTCCGGATTTGCCGGATTGTTAAACTGCTGCGGGATAAACGATCCCGGTATCTGCGCGGAGAGCTCCTCCGCCTTGCGAATGGCTCCCTGCATGCGATCGGAGCCCGGTGTCAGGACCAGTTCGGCGCCGAGGGCGCTCAGGAGATTGCGGCGCTCGACGCTCATGGTGTCGGGCATGGTCAGGATAAGCCGGTAGCCCCTCGCCGCAGCGACAAAAGCCAGCGCAATGCCGGTATTGCCGGAGGTCGGCTCGATGATAACCGAACCCTTCTTGATCAATCCTTTGTTTTCGGCATCCTGGATCATTGCCCACCCGATCCGGTCTTTCACCGAACTTGCCGGGTTGAAAGATTCGAGCTTCGCGATGATCTTTGCGCCGGCGTTTTCCTTCGCGCCGTAGTTGCGCAATTCCAGAAGCGGCGTGTTGCCGATGAGATCGGTGAGGTTTCCGGCGATTTTTGCCATACGACGACTCCTTGAGAGTTAAAGTTTGTTAAATGGTATAGGAAAAGTATTTTTCAGCCTGAAGATGAAATTCTTCAAGCAGCTCGTCTTTGATTTTAATAAAATCGAAACTATCGCGGTCGCGCGGACGGGCGAGCGGAACCGGTATGATCCGTTTGAGCTTCCCGGGCCGCGCCGACATGATGACGATCCGGTCGCTCAGGTACACCGCCTCCTCGACATCATGGGTTATCATGATCATGGTGAGGGCGTTGTCGGTCTTGTCCGCCTGCTCTTCCTGCTTCCAGATGCGTTCGAGCTCCTTCTGCATGTGCATGCGGGTAAGCGCATCGAGAGCTCCGAGAGGTTCGTCAAGGAGAAGGACATCCGGTTCGTTCACCAGCCCGCGGGCAATTGCCGCCCGCTGCGCCATGCCTCCGGATAGCTGGTGAGGAAAGGATTTTTCAAATCCCGTAAGCCCCACCAGGTTTATGTGCGTTTTAATTCTTTCCGCGCGGTAGGCCTTACTCCCATTGCGCAGGCCGAAACCGACATTTTTTTCTATGGTCAGCCAGGGCAGTAGCCGGTGGTCCTGGAAAATGACGCCCCGGTCGAGCCCCGGCTTTATTATTGGCTTGCCGTTAAGCAGTGCATGCCCGTCATATTCGGTTTCGAGCCCCGCGATGATGCGCAGCAGGGTCGTTTTGCCGCATCCGCTGGTACCAATAATCGATATGAATTCGCCGCGGGCAATGTCCATATTGACATCCTGGAGCGCAACGACTTCCTGCGTTGTGCCTTTATTGAAAACCATCGAGAGGTTTTTCAGTACCAGAAAAGATTCCGTATCCGCTTTCATTCACGCTCCAAAACCGCTGATTGAATGTTCTTGCTTTTCCCTATGTCAAATGGGCTGGCGCTTCCAGTGCATTACCCGTTTTTCCAGGAGTCCCAGGAGATAATCGAGGAAGAACCCGAAAAAACCGATAATCACGATGGCCACATACAGGCGCGGCGCATCAAGAAGTTCCTGCGCATCATTCAGGATCCATCCCATGCCATGGCGACCGTTCATCATTTCGGCAAAAACGACATACCCCCATGAAAATGAGGCGGCAAGCCGGAGTCCGGTATAAATTGCCGGAAAGGCGGCCGGAAAAATCACCCTTCTCACCGTCTGCCAGCGCGTGTATTCGAAAACGCTGGCGACCTCGATGTACTCCTTGTTTACCGCCCGGATCCCCTGGTAGACGTTCAGGTAAACATGGACAAACACGCCAACCGTTATGAAGACGACTTTCATAGGCGTGTTGATGCCGAAAAAAAGAACAAAGAGAGGAAACCATGCAAGAAGAGGCACTTGCCGTATCGCATTGAGCGTCGGCGAAAACAGGGTATCGTTAAGCCGCGAGATCCCCAGCATGAACCCCTGTATCAGGCCGAGCGTCACTCCCAGGACATACCCGATCAGCATCACATGAAAAGAGACCCAGAAATCATCGAGCAGGCTTTCAAAGCGGATCATTTCCACAAAGCGAACGGCGATTTTTTCAAGTCGTGGAATGAAATACGGCTTGATCCACTCTTTTTCGGTGACGAGAATCCAGAACGCAAAAAGAATGACCGGCACCACGAGCTGAAGCACGATCTTGGGGATTTTTCTCCGCGTCTTCCGAACCGGATAGGATACCACATGTTCCGTAACCTGGAACGCGCGGGAACCCGACGCGGCACCGCTTTGAATTATTTCACTTGCTGCGGGCATACGTATCTGACCTCATCGTTAATAGTTTCATGCGGTACCTTGATATTCACCGGATTTGCCGAAGCGCGACAACCGGGGGCATCGCGCTTCGAAGCCTGCCGGTACCATCACGACTCAATTGCCGAATGCAGAGTATTGACCGCCCTCAAAGAACCTTTTGTCAACGAAGGCTTCGAGATCCTTATCGTTTAGCGATTTCTTGAGATACAGCGGCTCGCCGAGATTCCGGTACTCTTTCTCGCACTGCTTGAGGGACTCGACGGTCTTATCCCATGAACGTTCGCTTAGCGCCAGCGATGACCACTCCTGATTGGCATTCTGGAAACGCGCGACACCGATGGGGATACGAAGGTCTTTTGCCAGGATCTGTGCAGCCTCCTCGCGATTGGCGGGATTCATTACCCAGCTCCTCGTTTTATCCACAAGCCTGGCAAATGCCTGCGCAAGTTCGGGATGCGCGTCGATCCATTTGACCGTACCGAAATAATACGCACGCCCGCCGTAGCGCTGATAAACGGAGTTTTCCGGCAGGGTATCAATGACCCGGTACAACCCCTGCAGATAGGCTTCGGTATTCGCTGTGACTTGTAAGTGGTCCGAGGCACCCTGAATCTTGCCTGCCAGAAGCGCCTGCTGGATCGCGGTACTGCTCGGCGCAACCCAGACCCGTACGGCGCCTTTCTTCAGGTCGGTATCGATGTTGTAGCCGGCGTGATTGAAAATTTCAAGCGCTGCCGCATACCCGCAGCAATAGCGGATGGAACCGATGGTCTGTCCCTTCAGGTCGGCGATGGATTTATACGGGCTGTCCTTGAGTCCGAATACCAGCACCGACTTCCGGATGGTGGGCTGCGCAGCCCAGATCACCTTCGTGTCAAAGCCATTGAGCTTATAGTCGGTGGCCATATAGGCCATGGCCGAACTGAAATTCAGGTCTCCCCGGTCGAGCATGGCCGCCGTAGCGCCCGAGATCTTGACGGTAGACAGGTCGACCGTTTTGACCTTGTACCCGAATGGTGCAAACGCTTCATCCGCCCAGCCCTTATGCGCTGCCACCGCTATGGTATTATCGAGCGGCAGGAAAACGACCTTATCGGCAAATGCGGAACCGGACCATAGGGCCGCCAGCAACAAAAAGTACGCGCACTGCTTTTTCATACTGCTTTCTCCTTCTGTTGAAGAGATTAAAAGTTAAAGAAAAGCTCGGCCAGTAACTGGTTTTTCCCCAGCTGATTAAATGCCTGTCCCGATGTATTGGATTCAAACCGCCAGATGTAGTTCAACTGAAACTTGATCACCCGATTGGTTTCGGCAATAGGGTAAGGGCGGCGAGAAAGCGGCTCGGTCTGGTAGAAAAACCAGTTAAATCCCGCAGTCACCGTGGTCGTTTTATCTGATTCGATTGCCGGAGTATTATTCGCGGTATTCGGATTGAAGTAGTCGAACCTGACAAGCGGCTGCCAATCCGGGAGCGCGGTCGGCGTATAGAAAAAGGTCCCGACCCAGCTCTGCGAGTTAACCTGTGGTCCTGTAGTTGTAGTGTGCCTGACATTGTTTTCATCAACCCATTCACCCGTCAGCAGGAACGGCTTTTTCAACCACTGAATCTGCGCGCCGTAGAGATTTACCGAATCCCCAGGATCGCTGTTCCGGATATCGAAGCCACGCCACCACGCACTTGCTCCGAACGAGAGCTGCCCGAGATCGCTGAAATAATGATCGCCCCAGGGGGTGAAGATGATTTTGGCCGACAGGTCCTTTTTCTGGCTGCCTGCAGCATCAAGCGTATTGGCGCCCTGGCCATTATATGCTGCCAGGGAAAGCGCGACTTTCGCGACGTTGACGCCGGTGAAGTTATCGACGGAGTTGAAAAAACCCGTGTTGAGCTTGAGACCGATATCGCGCCCCAGCGCAAGGCCTTCCATGCCGTACCGATAGAGGTATTGAGCGACCAAAATGGTAGGACGCTGATCTTCGGTCGCCTGGTTATCGGCCCCGAAGAGGTACTGCTGCTGTCCGACCACGGTGTTGAGGGTGAAAAACCGCTCGAAGGTGTTCTTGGTGGTAAGAAGATCCCATTCGAGGTTCGCATCCAGCAGGTAGACCGTGGTGCCGGTGAAATAGGTCATCAAGGTATACTTGAGATCGTACTCATCCTTGGGATCTTCACGCAGGTTACCGGTAAAATTCAAGCCTGCATAGGGCGTGATGAAGCTGAATTGATCGTCGTACGAGGGGGGAGCGTTGTTAGTAATATTATCCGCGGACCAGGTATGCGGCTGCGTATAAGCGGCTCCTACTGCACCGTACCCGGATAAATTCACAGTATAGGCGGTGGTAGCCGTCCGCTTGAGTTCATCCTCAAGGAGCGCCTGGAGTCCGACGATATCCGATTGGTGAGCGACCGCATCTGCTTTGTTGACGCCGGTATCCGTCGCCGCGCTTACGGGCGCCACCGGCGGTATGGTAGAATCGATTTTCTTCTGAGTTATCACTTCCGCTCCCGGCTGTGTTTCCGCCAACTTCTGCGGTTCTGCAGCCCGGACATATTGCCCCAGAATAACGCCGGAAAGCAGAATCAAAGGTAAGGCTTTGATTCTCATTGTTACACCACCTTTCATGATGTAGGTCTGAGAGTGCTTCCAGTAGTCTGGTCAACATCGCAGGAAATTTTTATGAGGTTTTTTGCTGAGGGTTGTCCTCTTACAGTGAAATTTGCTGCACTGCTTTTTCGAGAATGTCTGTTAGCCCCCTTCCGTTTTAGTTGCCGGACCCATGTTGCTTTTGTAGCCTGCTTCTTAATATAACTATTCCTACCAAATAAATCAATATTTTTTTACAGCTCCGGGCAATTATTTTATAACATATTGATATTAATTATAATATGAACATTTGTCGCCCAAATTAAACCAGCCATCCAAATCAACATTAATAAAATAACTATTCCAACCAAGTAAGTCAAGATTTTTAATATATTTTTTAAAAATAGGTCAAATTCGAAGGATTGATTTAATGGTCCGGCACAATATACATTAATTTGATTGATTTTATTGGCTATTGACATGATAGTCAATTATTTCGCGGTTCACTTCCAATAACCCGGAGGGAAAAATATGAGCGTACACGCCGTTATCACCTCGCGCCGAAGCATCCGGGCCTATACCAATGCCCCGATCGAAGATGAAAAGCTGGAGTTGGTTCTCGAAGCCGCACGGCTCTCGCCCTCGGCGCGCAACCGGCAGGAGTGGAAATTCATTGTGGCAAAAGATGCGGCAACCAGGCGTAAATTGGGCGCAGCCTCGGGTGACCGGCAATGGGTCGCCGATGCCCCCGTTATCGTCATCGCCTGTGCCACCGAGGCGGAATATGTCATGTCGTGCGGACAGCTCGCCGGCACCGTGGATACGTCGATAGCCTTTGCCTTCCTGGTTCTTCAGGCTCACGAGCTGGGACTCGGGACCTGCTGGCTCGGCGCCTTCAATGAAGCAGAGGTCAAAGCTATTCTCGGCATACCGCAGCATGTTCGCGTGGTCGCCATGACTCCGCTCGGCTACCCGGCTGAAAGTCCGGAGGCAAAGCCGCGTAAGAGCCTCGCGGAGATTGTCGCCTGGGAGGGCTATCGGTAGAGTCCCCTGCGCCGGTCGTGGAGAGCCTGACGAACTATGAACGGCATTTCCAGAGGTACACCGTTCTCATATGGTAATGTTTCGCATCGGTCCGCTTCTAAAAGCTTGAGCTTAACAGAACCTTTACCAATACCGGGGCTGCAAGCTGGTTGCCGTTCATGTATTGATATACCGGCAATTCGACATCCGTGTAGAGCTTAACCGAGTGGAAATGGAACTCGACCCCCGGTGAGAGCAAAACACGCTTGTACCCCGAACCCATCATGCCGGAGGCGTTGGGGCCGGAGTCCTCCGAGCGCTGCGAGGCTATAATCTGGGCCAAAGGTTTAATCTGGAGTGACCCCAGGGAAAGCCGGTTGTAATGGATTCCCGCACTTTCGTCGAATTCATCGCCGGGATCGTAGCCGTCCTGGGATAAAATCGGCTGGTCCAGCTGTGCCTGCACAAACCAGCTCCAGCTATGGTCGGCTGTCAGGGCATGGCGGTAAAATCCGCCGAGCAGAATATCCGTGCTGCCGCTGCCGATCTGGGTGTCCCGGTCAACGACGTTCGAATCCTGGGTGAAACTGCCGGTCGGCAATTTCACGCCAAAGGTTACTCCGGTGGAAAGGTCCTTGGAAAAACCGGTGTACACTCCCCGGATCCTGATGTCTCCGAGACCGCTATAGTGAACCGAAACGGCGTCGCTCATACCCATCTGCGTTTCAAAATGCCGGTACCAATACGGCACGGTAGCCTGGATTCCCCAGCTGCGGCTGAACATATATTGCAGGCCGAGCGTGACGAAATTGGTCCTGATGTCCTTGTCGCTATTGCTGTCGGCAGGGGCCGGCGACGATCCGCTCCTGTTATGGTCCTGATCCTGAAAGCCATAGTCAAGGAACACCATCCCGCCCGCTCCCGACGGCAGCATACCGCTTGTTCCCACATCAAAAACACCGCAGCCGCATGCGCAGGCATGAGCAATGTCGGGAGCGAGGGCTGTCCAAATAAACGGCAACGCTATCAGGTAAAAAACGCTATGTTTCATTTTCTCCCGCCTTCTCCGGCTCTCTGCCGGATTTTTGATACATGCATTTAGAATTGATGCCTTTGATCGATTTCAGGGTAAACCTATGCAAATTTCTAAAATAGACTCTGGTGCCAATCAATCCCTTACGTCATTCAGCAAATTGAGAATGCCTCCAGTAGTCCGGTCGGCATCCCAATGCATTTCCATTACAAGTGCTCCATCCCCTAATCTATACCTGTCAGGTAGGGATTTAAACTGAGAATCCGGCTTCAAATCCCCAAATATATCGGGAATATCTTTCCCTCTCTAAAAGGATCAACCCCCTCTCTCAATGAATATACACTAATCCGATAGGATATGCAAGGATAAATTACATTCAAACGATAGGAATTACATTTATGCTCAGGGTATCTCCCCGGCATAATAATTTAATCGCTTTTAAATCAATGCCTTAATATGCTCAAAGGTATGCGGCGAATATACAGTGATCCGGAAGGCTTCATGGCGAGCCACTATTTCTGAAATAGGTGATGAATTATTTTATAGCATGGCTTCCCTGGTCACCATTTCTCAAAAATGCCAATATGCTTTGCGGGCCATGTATGAACTGGCGCTTCATTATCCCTCCGATCAGGTTATAGTTCTCTCTGAAATAGCCAATGCCCAGGACATTCCGGTAAGATTTCTTGAGCTCATTATTGCCAAGCTCCGCAAGGCGGGATACGTGTATTCTCACCGCGGCCAATCCGGCGGCTATGTGATAGCAAAGCCTCCCGATCAAATAACGGTCGGCGAAATATTCAGAATTATGGAAGGACCGGAGGCGGTATTGAATTTTACGCTTCCGGTTTTCGATGAGCCGGATAAAAGAATCGATTCCGGCGTTTTTAAATCGCTCTATGAAGAGGCGCGAAACGCAATTTCCCTGGTATTCGATACAAGAACCCTGCATGATCTCATTGCGAAGAGAAAGAATACCATTGACGGATTCGACTATTCGATTTAAGTCGGCCGGGAAGACTTTGACATTTTCCAGTCCGATCATATTGTGGTATATGATCGGAGGTTCATTCCATTCTATTGCCCGTACCGGTTGAACCATGCGCGCTCTTTGAACGGAAGTTTTTCCCGCCGTGGAAGCGTTTCCTGCGGAACGCCGACCGGAAGCAGAATCTGAACCTTCTTCGATGGAGGCAGCCCGATTGCTTCGCCGATTTTTGCCGTGCGTCCATCCATCCGCAATACACCATCGAGCCATACCGATGCATAGCCCAGGGCAGTTATCGAAAGCAGGATATTTTCGATGGCTGCGGCACAGTCCTCAAGAATGAAAATGAAACCCCCCTCCCGGTATGGTTTCGGTTTCGAATCGACGATTGCAGCAATAAAGGCGGGTGCAGTAGCGATATACGGGTGATCGCCGAAGGCTGATTTGACATCGGAAATAATGCCCGGATCGGTGATTATGACGAATTGGGTCGTCTGGCGATTGCCGGCAGACGGCGCATCGAGCCCCGCCTGCACGATCTGTTCGAGATGATCGACCGGGATTGCGATATCTTTGAACGCACCGCGATAACTGTAGCGCTCTTTGATCGCTTCGAATAGTTCCATGGAGCTTCCCTTTTTTTATGCAGGTGAATATGTTCCAGAAATTTGTGATGTCCGGAACATCATGATATTTTTCCATTGTTCAGGCCAACCCGCTTCTCCTGCGTTTCGCTTCTTTCCATTTCCTGCGAGCAGCCCGATTGCTTCCTTACCATCGTTTTCAACCTTTGACTCATGAGGCATTTTGAGAAATAATGACATTAAGCTTTTTATCGGAAAGAATAGTAATAATGCCATTTTCCAGTGCATCATTGAAAGCCTGAACGACCACCTGCCAGGTGGTCGTTGTCGATCTATACGATCGGCTTCCATGCCCCCGGTAGGTTTGCTCAAAGGTTGAGTTGCCGTCCACTTGCCCGAAGGAAGCACTGAGTATTGCAATCCCTCCACCAACCTGCGTAATAAAATGATGCTGAATTTCAGCGCGGAAGTCTTTTAATTCGATAGTAAGGATTTCTTTTGAGCTGTCGGAAACCACATAACCCATTTCTAAAAGTTTTTTCCTTACCTCGCTATATAGCTGCGTCTGCCAATTTACAGCAGCTCTTCTAATTATTTTTGCATATACCGACTGCCTTGAGGATGCATCATCGTTACCGGAAGGCACGTTCTCTTTGCCGGACCAGCTGTCAATGATTCTCAAGGAGATGCTTTTGTTCGGGTGGGCATGAAAAACCGGAACAAATTTTTCAAGGGAGCAGTTAGCGGGAATCGTAGAGGTGCAATTGATCCCGATAACTGCTAGAATAATCGACAAAAGAAAATTGTGATATTTCATTCTTATCTCCATTTTTATCGATTCATTTAATCCAATATCTAATGGGCACCTCTAATAATTCGTTTTTGTCGCGAGGCCGAGCGAAAAGGACGGCAGCAAGGAGCCCCGACAAGTCGTAACAACAATGAATTACGGCATGGTAATCTTTCGGAGCGATTATGGTCATCGGTTATCCCCTGGTTGATCCGGCTGAAACCTCACTATACTATACATGATAATGCGACCTGGTAATCGCCGCTATGGCCGTCAACGTCAGAACGGCATACGCCACCACCGCAGCGATGGCAAGACGCCGCTGGAAAGGCGGCAGATCCTTCGCCAGGCTCTGAATTTTCCCGAATAACGAGAGTACTCCCACGCCCGCCCCGCAGATAACCCCAGTTAGAATTGCACCATACAGAGGATAGCCAATATAATGGTATTCCGGTTGCAGGATGCAGAACGGGCAGTGATGCGATGGAAGTTCGTAAATATATACCGAGAGCGAGGAAATAACCGCTTCGATGGAGACTGCTCCGGTTATGACGCTGGCAAGAGAGAAAACAATCGCACCTCTGCGGCGCAGAATAAAGAATGTGCCGCACCCGAGCGTGATAGCCAGTGCGGAAAAGAAGCCCTGCAAAACGGGAATGATCGGCGCACCGGCCATTTCCGCAGCCACATTCCGTCCGCCCGGACTGAAAAGGCTCCCGCAGCAGGAGGTGATGATATCCGGATGCAACCCGATGAAAAAAAACCACTGGACGACATTTTCCACAATAATGCAGGGTGCAAGGATGATCAGGAACCAGTATTTAACCCTGATGAGCGGATAATCGAATCCCTTGTTGTCGGCGTGATTGAGGATGATCCATATTCCCGCCAGAATGCTGGTGGCAAGCTTGATAAGCACGGTCGGGAAACCGAACCGGTTCACCTCAAAGGTTCCCACGGCGCACATGGTCCCGGCAAAGAGCGTATGCAGTGTATCGGCAGTGTATACCAGCCAGAAGAGCGAGGCTATCTGAATTGCCAGAAAGTAATTTACGATCGTTGCAACAAAGTAGGTACGCCGTTCCAGGAGAATTTGCCGTTCGCTTCCGCTTGTCCCATCCCATTGCGCAACGATGCGAACCCCGTACCATGCAGCATACAGCACCATGGTGCCGATGAGGAGCGACGAGACGAGAAGCGCGAGAATAGCGGGATGCAGGATCATGGAAGCGCCCCATCCCCGCCGATTTCGCCATGGCGGATTTCTACGATCCGGTCGGCAAGCGTCGATTCGTACACCAGGGGATCATGGCTGGCGATGATGATCGTTTTACCCTCACCCTTGAGAATTTCCATTATGGAAAGGAATTCCCCCGATAGTTTTCCGTCAAGATGCGCCGTCGGTTCGTCGGCAATGATGATCGAGGGGTTGTTGATAAGCGCCCTCGCAATGGCTACCCGCTGCGCCTCGCCTCCGGAAAGCCACTCGGCTTTGGCGTCGTAGCGGTGATCGAGATCCAGCATCCCCAGAATATCGATCGCCCGTTTTTTCAACGGCGCATATTTTTCACCCTCCGGGAGAGCTGGAGCCATCACGTTTTCGAGTGCGGTAAACCCCCGCAGCAGGTTGAATCGCTGGAAAATGAAGCCGAATGTCGTACGACGGATTCCGGTGAGGAACCGTTCGGGAAGGCTCGTAATCTCCCGGTTATCAATGAAGATCCGGCCGGAAGTGGGGCGGGTCATGCAGCCGATGAGGCTGAGAAGCGTGGTCTTGCCCGATCCGCTGGGACCTTTCAGCACAGTCGTTTCCTGCAACGAAAGATGCAGCGAAATACCGGCAATAGCGGTGAATTCATTGGGTCGCCCGGTATTGAAAACTTTGCTGACGTTTCTGATATCGATCATAGTGTTCCTCACCGCATCACTGCATCGGGATCGATGACCGCGACTCGCCATGCGGGTGCTATGGTCGCGATGGTATAGGGAACGACCGACAGGAAGAAAAGCGCAAAAAGGTCCCCGGCGTTGACATGGGCTGCCAGCGTGAAAGAGGGATACAGGGTAGACCACCCCTTTAATATCGGCGCGAACAAAAACCCGCCGCCAAAGAAGACATGGGCATAAGCGATAATGGCGCCCAGGAAAAACGCAACGAGAGAAATGGCGATGCCTTCCCAGAATTTCATGGCCAGTACGTCGCCGGTCTCCCAGCCGATTGCCTTGAGAATACCGATCTCCTTACGCTCCTCTGCCGAAAGACCGGTTGCCTTATCGAATGAGAAAATGAAAAAAGCCAGGATAACCACCGTAAACAGCAGCATGATAATTCCAGCCCGCCAACTGAACACCGCATCGTACGTGCGCAATATTTCGTTTTTAACGATCGGCCGGGTGTCGGGCAGGAGTCGGGTGATTTTTTCGGCAATGGTCGGGAATTCGCGAGGATTCCGTGCGGTCAGGATCAGATCGGTGGCATACCCTTCGGGAATGCGCGAGAAAACGCGATAATCGGCTTCGGACATGAGGATCAGGTCGGCAGATACCAGCGCGGATTCGTCGGCAAGGATATGCGCAACAGTAAATGTTTGCGGATTGCCGTCATACCCGATGAGCGGGACGATATCGCCGATACCGATTTTGCGGAGCTTGGCAATACCGCTCCCGATATCGATGGTGCCGGATTGTACCGTATCGATGGTCGGTACCATCAGCGTATAGTTCGCGCCGAATCCGCCATCGTAGTAATAACCCCATAATCGCGGCGCTATCGAAGCAATGCCGCGGATGCTTCGCAGGCTGTCGGCATAACGCACAGGAATAAACTGATAGCGACCGGTCAACGTGCGCTGAACGATGATATCCGGGGAATTTTTAAGGACCGCGGCCACCTCGGTACGCAGGGACCGGGTGAAAAAAAGCACTGACGCAAGAACAAAAATCACGAGCGTATAGACCAGCAGAAGCGCCCCGTTTTTGCCTTTGCGCCGCAAAATCGACCCCACGGTAAAATCGATCAGGTGAAGCTGCCGTTCAATACTTCGCGACATGGGGGTGTACCAGGGATGCGGGTGGTTGCATAAGCGAGCCGGTCGGGAAATGCTCGAAGGAGAGCGGTGAATCCTGAAACGGCGTATTCAGGTCGGTCAGGGAGGGATGGCGGGTATAGCTTGCCTCTGTAAATAATGCGAGGTCCGTGAGCCCGAGCGTGGCAACGAGGCTCCCGGTGCGCGCATCGGCAATCGTTGCCCTTTCTGCGCCGACCCCAGCATTGACAAGGAGCAAAAGGGCGATTGCCGCAAGGACCACACCTGTTCCTATCATGAATGTCGACCGCCTCATGAATACTATTCCCTTATTCCAGGCCTTTAAGAGTTTCCGCCGTTACATCCTTGAATCGCAGCACAGCCGACCCGTTATGATCTTTCTTAAACTCGCCTGCTGCCGCTTCGGTTGCAAAGGGAATAAGTTCCCGTCCCATGGGACCGTTGATGTCGCTGCCGATAACGTACCAGGCGGCAAGCCCGTCGATAGCCTCCTGCGTATAATAGTCGGTGACAAAAACCTTTCCGATATCCGCGGATTTTTTGCCGGGATTGTAATGGTCAACGGAGCCGTAATACCTGAAAAAATCCTTTGGCCCGTCGAAAAAGGCGGTCGTACCATGTTTGAACTGTATTTGCGCCAGAAATCCGGGATATTTGGCAACGAACATGCCGCACACCGGGCACTTGTCCTGTTCACCCGGAGTCTTTGCCGTGCTAGGTACGGTCTGGCCACCCGCCTTTATCATCGGACACATCTGCATCATGCATCCGTCAGGCCTGGCGCCGTGCGCATGAGCCGTATCGCTGCCGCACACGCATTTGCCACCGCAGGTGCATTTTTTCCCGCACACACATTTACCCGTGCTGTCTTTTCCACACAGGCACTTTCCGCAGGTGCATTTTCCGCACAGGCATTCGGCGATTTTTCCTTTCCAGACGTCCTGAAACGTCGCTAATTTCCCGCCAAATGCCGCTATGAATTTCTTCGCCCCGCCCTTGTCGGAAAAGGCCCATGTCGGAGTGGAACTCATCACTCCCGGTTTTTTGCCGCCGACGACCCAGACGGCCGTTTGGGCATCGATCAGCTTCAGACTCGTGAAATCGGCGACTTTAAGGCTGGTGATTTTCTTTGAGGCATTATCCGCCGCGACTTTATGTGCGCAGGCAATGCTGCACGTTCCAGCCTTCAGGGTGTCGTCGAAAACGATCAGGACCCGGCTGTAGGCGTAGGTCTCCCGATTCATCCCGCAGTTGACGCAGTTCTGAGGATTTTCGACGGCACTCAGTGCGATCGTCATAAATAGGGTGCAGATTAACAACAGGGCTGTTTTCATCAACTGCCTCCTTGAAGTTTAAGGGTGTGCAATTCCTGCTATTCGTCGCTGTTCCCGATCATCCGCCTTGATGTACTCCTCAATCAAATCGCCGACCGCTATATACCCCTCGAACTGGATCCATTGGTGTCTTTGCGGCAGGTATAGAAATACCAGCGGGTAGAAACCCAATTTGTTCTTTGTATGGGAACTGAACGTATTCATGGCCTTCTGTATTTTATCTTCGCTCCCGGTGAGGAAAGTCCAGCCGGGCTCCGCCCGATATCGCTTTTTAAAGAGACGCAACGCTTCTGCCGAATCATGTTCCGGATCTATGGTGATCGACACGAGTCGCACGCGGTTCGTATCGGGCTTCAGCCGGTACTGGAAATTTGCAAAAACCGACGTGACAATCGGGCAAACGGTTTTGCAGCGGGTGTAAAAGAAATCCAGCAGCACGAATTTATCGTCCCCGAGTAGCGAGGGCATCGACACCGCGGCACCGTTCTGGTCCTCAAGCGACACGGATGGAATTGCGTAAACGTGTTCGCTGCGTACATAGTGAGCGCCGCCCTGTGCCTGGGTAGGCGTAATGATGCCGACCGAGACTACGATAAGGCCCAGGGCCAATGCAACCGGTTGTCTTACTCTCTCTGCCACGCAATTATTTCCCGGATATTTCTATTGGGACCCTTAAGAAACCACCAATTTCGTCCATCGA
>Ga0187851_10001380_pt1 | contig 23381 bp, 17 predicted proteins | sample June2016WEW_6_10_FD_132997 | JGI IMG/M metagenome (GOLD analysis project Ga0187851, IMG submission 132997) | Peatland microbial communities from SPRUCE experiment site at the Marcell Experimental Forest, Minnesota, USA - June2016WEW_6_10 | ecosystem: Environmental > Terrestrial > Soil >...
AAATGATCACCCAGGACTTAGCGGATGCCGACGTGGTCGTCATCGCGTTGAGTTCATTGGACTGGCGTGAACTGGAACTGGTCCAATGGCTGGATTCCCTGACCGTCGGGAAGGCGAACCGCCCGGAGCCCCGGTTGTTTCTCGGCCTGCTCGGTGACGGAAGAGGCCAGGCCGGAGAACTGGATTGGACGGTGGAACAATTTCTGCGTTGCGCCCGGCAAATGGGCCGGGATTTCATCTGGCACTGGATGGACCGGGATGCGATGGTTGATGACGATTGGCTGACCGACCGGGTGGCAGCGCTATTAAGCCGCAAACCGCCCCGGTACAATGTGATTTTTTTGCCGGAGGCCGCCATCGAAGTTGCCTGAAGCTCCGCTTCTGTCGTTGGAACCCGCACCGCCGCCGGCTGGTCAGCGTCAGCGCAGTTTTGCCCTGGCCAGCATGAACATTGCCGCGGCAACGGCGCCGGCGATGGCCAGGCCCGTAAACAAGGCGGCGAGCAGAAGGCGCATTTCGCGCCGGCGTTGATCAGGTTGCAAACGCGGGAACAGCAACTTTCCTAAATTGAGTGTCATAAAATTCAAAAAATTTGACCTGGAACCTGCCGTTGCGTTCAAGAGTGAATGTTAAGAGCCGGTTACGGATTTTCGTTCCAGTTTGTCGTTCGCATCACATATTTTACCCGCCCCCGGTCCACGAGTTAACGCGCTGGCTGACATCAAATCGTTGGGTCGTTACACGATACCACCTCGTCAAGACGGAAGACCTCTTCTGACGGCGCTCCAACCTGATGAAAATCCCGAACGCGTCCCGCCCTTGCGGGATGGAACGCACCGGGAGGCAAGTGCCGCACGGGCGCCGTGTCTCGTTGCGCGGCTCTGGCGGTTTACGCGAAGGCCCAAGTTGGTTCACCCGTCGGCGCAGGTTTACTTAAACAAGGAAGCGGAATCGGCATAGACCCGGGCGACCTGTTCCATGGTGGGTCGGCGGTCGGGATTTTTCTCCAGGCATGCCATGATGATGACCACGGTGTTGCGAAGCACATCGTGTCCTAATTTCAGCGGCGAAGGCGGCGTCGCCTCCCGGATTGCCCGCTCGATTTGCGCCTTGCTGCCGTCGAACGGGTGTTTTCCCGTGCATGCATAATAAGCCATGACGCCAAAGCCGAAGACATCGCCCTTGAAACCCTTCGTGAAATCTCCCTCCCATTTCTCCGGGGCGGAATATTTGACCGTGCCCGCCGGGTTGTTTTTCTTGTCCATGATGAAAGGCGGCAGATTCCCCTCGAAATACGAGTGCGAAAAATCAATGAGCCGCGTTTCCCCGGGCGCGGCCACGGGCACCAGCACATTCTTGCTCTTCAAATCGTTGTGGACGATCGGGCGTCCGCAAAAGATGCCGGCGTGCATATCCGCCACCGTTTCCGCCACGCTTTGCAGGAGACGATGCGTCCGGCCCGGGTTCGAGCGGGTGACACCCGCCTGCACCAGCTCATGCAACGTCGCCCCCTCGATGTATTCCAGAAAAAGCCGGTGGGCCGCGGCGTCATACGCCAGTTTGCGGCGGATGCGCGGGTGCGTCACCTCCCCCAGCACATAGGCTTCGTTGGCGATGAAAATCTCGTCCCAGAAATGGGCCGGCTCCTTCAGCAAGGCGGGATACGGATGCCGCGCAAACTCCACGCGGGCCAGCTTGGACACGCCGGCCTCCACTGCCAACGGCTCCCGTTTTGTGATGGCTCGTAGGTTCATGGTCATTCGACCCTGGCGGGCCAGAGCAGTGGCAGAAACCCTTTTGGCCGTCAAGCGATGAATCCCGAATCGCCCACAATCACAGGTGCAGGTGCGTGACTTGACTTCGCCGACGAAAAGATCTTCAGCTCTTTTCGGTCAATCGCAAGAACCTCGCCCGCCAATTACATTCAGAAGCGCTGCGGCTGAAGGAGCAGGACACGGGAGTGCGGACAGCCTTGGCGCAGGGTGCTTTGATGTCCTGCCGCCTTCGTCGTTTTCCGAAACGTCACCGGCTTGTTGCCGTCCTGCCTTTGACGAAAAAGACGGGCTGTGGTTTAGTAGGCGTGCAAGTTGGCACTACTACTACTACTGCTGCTGGTTTGGGTTGGCCCCACAGGCGCTGGTGTACGTTCAGACACCAGCGCTCTTCTATTTCAACTGTTCGGCGGTTGAGACGAATTGCTCCCGGGTGGCAGCCGCGCTGGATAAAGTGGAGAATAACGGAGCGTAGCGGGCGGAGGCGAATTGGACCTGCGGAGTTTTATCTTCCGGCATTTCCCGGGCCGGAGAGTTGGTCAGCCCCGGGCAATAATACAAGTCCGCCCAGACATAAACCGTGGCGAGATAACCGTAAACTTCGAATTGTCCGAACCGGCCCATGGTGTTGGGTGGATCAACTCCCAGCAAGACCACCACGTTTGCGCCTTTCCCGGCCGCCTCCTGTCTCATATGCGCCATGGCATCGTCAGCGTAATGCCGGGTCAAGCGATCGTTAAATGAAGTCCACCCGACACGCGCGCCGTCCGGGGGTGGCGCGGCCAAAAAAAACACGTCACCCGGAGACACCTTGGCGGACGTTGTTGAAGGGGATTCGCAACCAGTGCCCAGCAAGCAAAGGCATAAGATTACCATTACTTTCGCCACACATCTAATCTAACTGAAACGCCTTGCTTGGCAATCAATTTGAAGGGATTTGCGCCAAAATTTCGTAATCGGGATTGAATCGCGTGAACGAATTCGTCCGCACAGTGTCTCTTTTCAGCGTTATTGTCCGGTAAGTGAATTATCTTGTCACGAAATTGTAGCCGGCCTGACACGCGATAGTCACAAGTCGTCTTCAGTCTTGTGGCGGTGAGTATTGAGCGACATCTGCTGCTGCAGGAACTGACCTTGCGTCCTTCGGGTGAATGGATTCCCCGCCATCATGAATGGTTCATGGTGCGGGTGGCCGAGGGCGTCGGTTACTGGCTGCAACCGGGCACCGACGCCCGCCAGCTTGCCGTGGGGGACGGCCTGCTGACGAGCAGCAGCAGCAACGGAGTGTTGCGGGCCAGCCAGCTCGGTCCGCTCAAATTACAGTTTTTCAGCGTCCAACCGCAGTACCTCAACGGCCTGCTCACGGTCGCGGAATGGCATCAACTCGAAGTGGCCCCCAACAACCTGACATCGCAAGTTGCCCTCTTCACCGCCGGCGAGCCGCTGGGGCAGCGGTTCACGCGGCTGGCGGAGCAAACGCAGCGGGAGGGCCTGCCCGTGCGTTGCGGCCTGCTGCAAATTTGGGCGAATGCCATTACCGGTTTGCTGCCGGCGCCGGCGATGGATTCCGCCGAGGGCGGCCGGCTGCATGACCGTTTCCGGCAACTGGTCGGTCAGATGCCGGAGGCCGAACTGTCCCAATGCTCGTTGCGGGACCTGGCGGGGCAGCTCAATTGCAGCGAACGGCATTTCAGCCGCCTGTTCCGCGAGGAGTTCGGCGTGCCGTTCCGCGCGCGGCAGATTGAGTTGCGGCTGCTGCACGCGCGGCAGTTGCTCGCCAACTCGGACGATAAAGTCATCAACGTCGCGTACGACAGCGGCTACCGGCATCTCGGCCTGTTCAATGCCATGTTCAAAAAGCGTTTCGGCGTCACGCCCAGCGAATGGCGACAGCAGAACCTGCCCAAAAATAATCCGCCGCCGCACCGGAACGGTCTCACAAAGGTCACCGCCCGCGCCGCGGTCTTGCTCGTCCTGTTCGCCTTGAATTTTATTTTACCCGCCCGGGCGCAGACCGATTCAATCGCCGTACCTGCCGACGTCACCGACGTCAGTCCGGCAGCCACAGCGGAGAGCAACATTGGTCCTCATTTTAACGTCCGGGCGTATGCCGTCAAAAGCAACACCTTGCTTCCCACGAACAGTCTGGCCGGCATCTTTTCCAGATACACCGGCCCGAACGTCAGTTTGGACGAGATAGTGAAGGCGGCCACAGAATTGCAGTTGGAATACCGGAACCAGGGCTGTCCAAATATGTGCGTCGCAATCGCCGAGCAGCAAATCACCAACGGCACGGTCACGATGAACGTTTTTCCGATGGCATCTCCCCAGATATGGGTGTCTGGCGAACGTTACGTCAGTTCCGACAACCATGCACATCATGCACAAGCCGGCTCAAGCTTGCGGTCTGCGGTACCGGCTTTGCCGCCAACAGCTCCGGCATCTGCCGCCGCCACCAATGCCGTTCCAGTTGTAATCGGCCATCAGATCGAGCCAGCCGGTCCCGAGGCAATGGCCCAGGCGCGCGCCGCCCTGCTCCAGAAGCTGGCCGGGCTGAAAGCCCAGGCAAATGATACCCGGGTTCACGTCGTTTCCACGAACGCCGGGCCGAGGTTTGCCGTGGATAAATATATGGTCATGGGCAACACCATTCTGCCCCCGGAAACCATCGCCCAGGCCATCACCAACGTGGACGGCGCTTTCGGCACCAACACCAGCTTTGACGGGATTCGCGCGGCGATGCTGGAACTGCAGAAGGCATATCGCGAGCGCGGTTACGTTACGGTGTCCGTCGGCCTGCCCCAGCAAACGCTTACCAACGCCACGGTGAAGGTGAAGGTCATCGAAGGCCGCCTGGCCGCCATCAACGTCACCGGCAACCATTACTACAGTTCCAACAACGTGCTGCGTTCCCTGCCGAGCCTGCAAACGAACACGCTGCTCAACTCGCACATCCTTGAGCGCGAACTGGACAACGCCAATGCCAGCCGTGACCGGCAGATTTATCCCGTCATCGGCCCCGGCCCGGAACCGGACACCAGCGAACTCACGCTCAAGGTCAAGGACCAGCTGCCCCTGCACGCGCGGCTGGAACTCAACAACTCGGGCACGCCGGGCACGCCCGATCTGCGTGTGAATTTCAACGCCCAATACGACAATCTTTGGGATCTCGATCACCAGGCCGGCATCCAATACAGCTTCATACCCAATTATTACAAGAACAGCGACCCATACAACGCCTCTCCCTTTGATGATCCGCTGATTGCCAGTTACAGTGCATATTATCGCCTGCCGCTCGGTGGTTATAATTCGGTGGAACAGCAGGTGGACGCCAATCCCGGCAGCTTCGGTTACAACGAAATCACCCACCAGTTCCAAATGCCTGCGCCCACCGGCCGGCCGGATCTGACGTTCTACGCCAGCCGTTCGACCTCGGACACGGGCGTCCAATTGGGGGCGCCCAATGTAATTACCGGCTCCACTCCGGACGGGAATCCGACCAATCTGGTGGCCCTCGGTCATCAGACCGCCGGTGAGAATGTTACTCTCAATGAGGGACTGGGCTTCAAATTCTCCCTGCCCCTGCCCGCCTTGGACAAGCTGGCTTCCACGCTCACTTTTGGCGCGGATTACAAGAACTATCAGTCCAAAAGCGCCAACGCCGACCTTTTTTATGAGCTGGTCAGCACGACCAACAATGGTTCGGCGGTCAAGTTTGGCAACCTGCTCTACACGCTCCAGCAGCCGGTCCGGCAGACGTCGGTGGATTATTTTCCCCTGAACCTGGGGCTGAGCGGGTCCGTTCCCGACGAGCAGGGAACAACCTTTTTCAACGCCCAGGCCAATTTCAACGTGCCGGACATGTTTTCCAATGATAAGAACGCGAATTTTTCCGGGGCGGCCTATTCGACCAACGCCCGCGCGGCTTACATCACCCTGCAGGCGGGTGCCAACCGCATCCAGACAATTTACCAGGACTGGTCGGTGAAGCTTCATGCCGATGGCCAGTGGGCCAATGGTCCGTTGATCAGCAACGAACAATATGCCATGGGTGGCATGGCGGGCGTGCGGGGCTATCAGGATGGCCAGTCCTATGGCGACACCGGCTGGCGTTTCTCCATCGAACCGCAGACGCCGTTATATAAAATCGGCATGGTCGGCAATGAGGGACACCTGGAACCCTGCTGGGTTCGCGCTTCGGTGTTCCTGGATTATGGCCAGGTTTTTCTCCTGAACGGAGCTTATTCCTTGAAGGAGCTGGATGTTTTGGTTCCTCAATCCTGGTACGTTGCCCATGCCACCCAGTTGGATTACTGCGGGACGGGGTTTGGATTCACCGCGAACATCGGCAGCCATTTGGACGGGCGGGTGACGGTTGCCTGGCCCTTGATCAGTCATGCCGGGGAATCCGACGGTGTTCACCTCTATTTCGGCGTTGGCGCCCAATTTTAAATGCCATGACCAGCAACATGTCACCCATTTGTAACGTACGGTCGCACGCGTTTGCCCTAAACTTAACAACAAGGATAGTTATGCGCACACTGTATCGCCACTCCAGGTTCCGCCGGCTGGTTGCCGCGGTGCTGATGCTGGGCATTGCCCTGGACGCGCCGGCGAATCCAACGGGCATGACCGTGCGCGGCGGTTCCGCCACTGCTTCCAGCAGCGGTTCACAGCTCACTGTCACCGCGACTTCGCAAAACACCTTCCTCAACTGGCAGAGCTTTAACATTGCCGCCGGTGAGACCACGATTTTTCAGGAACCTTCATCCACCTCCATCGTGTGGAACCAGATCAACAACGCCAACCCGTCCCAGATTTATGGCAGTCTCCAGGCCAACGGCATTGTGGTGCTGCTCAATTCCTCGGGCTTTTATTTCGGGCCGAACTCGTTCGTGAGCGCTGCCGGGCTGGTCGTCTCCACCGCGAATTACCTCCCGCCGCAAAATTCCGGCGGCGGTTGGGAATTCAACGGTCCGCCGCCCCTGGCGAGCATCGTCAACTACGGGCAGATCAAGATCGGCAATGGCGGCTCGGCATTTTTGATCGCCGACCAGGTTGAAAACCACGGCAGCATCACGGCGCCCGGCGGGACCATCGGCCTCGCCGCCGGGCAGACCGTGCTCTTGAGCGACCGTCCTGACGGCCGCGGCATGAGCATGCAGGTCACGCTGCCCAGCGGTTCGGTGGACAATGAAGGCCGGCTCATCGCCGACGGCGGCACGATTGCCATGAACGCCAGGGTGGTGAACCAGGATGGCTTCATCCAGGCCAACTCAGTGAAGGATGTCAACGGCACCATCGAACTCGTCGCTGCCGATCAGCTGACGCTGGGTGCGAATTCTCAAATCAGCGCCAGCGGTGACAATTCATCGGGCGGCAGCGCCGGCGGCAATGTGACGCTTCAATCGGGAAACAATTTCAGCGACAGCACTGGCAGTCAAATCATCACCACCGGCGGCGCGCAAGGCGGCAATGGCGGCAATGTTGAAATCAGCGCGCCCAGCGTTCAGTCGCTGAATTCCAGCATCGACGCGCGGGCGCAGGCGGGTTGGACGGCGGGGAAATTGTTGCTGGATCCGGATTACATCATTTTGGACACGTCCGGCTCCGGCAGCGCCGGCAGTGGCACAGTGCTGGCAGGGAGCAATCCCGGCAGCACGTTGGATTTGAACGTGAACAGCGCATTCGCCAACCTTGCGGTTTCCCAAATCATCCTTCAGGCCGTGTATGATATTACGCTCACCGGCGGCACATCATGGGACCTGAGCGGAACCATCGGTGCGAATCTGGGCGGCGTGACCAGTGGTCAGTTGACGCTGGAAGCCGGGCGCAACATTATCTTTGGCAATGGCTCCCAAATCACGGACGCGAACAATTGGTCGGCAACGTTGGAAGCGGGATACAATTTCGCCAACAACACGATCCAATCAGGACAGGGAAACATTTACCTTAATGGCGGAAGTGGCCAGTCGGGAATCGGGTCCATTCAACTGTCGCAAGGGTCCATCAACTTGACGGCGGGAAACAGCATTGTGGTTGGTTCGGGTTGCCAACTCATTGATGACGGCAGCACCATTGGGTTGTACGCGCAAACGGTGAGTCAATACGGCCTCATCCAAGCCAACTCCGTGGGCAATCAACACGGCGTCATCGAACTCGTCGCCTCCGATTCACTCGCGCTGGGCGCGAATTCCCAAATCACCGCCAATGGCGACAATTCCGCATCGGGCAGCGCCGGCGGCCAAATCATGCTCCAGACCGCGCAAACATTTTCCGATGTTGCCGGTTCGCAGGTTTCTGCTGATGGCGGCGCGAACGGCGGCAATGGCGGCAGGATTTTGATTTACGCTGCGCAATCATCAGTATATTCATCCCTCTACGTATCTGCACCGGCCGGTTCCATAGGCAATGTATACTATTACACTCCGTTCAAAAATCTGACGCTGACGGCCAGCACACTTGCCCCCTTTGCCGGTTTTTCCTCCATCCTGTTGCAGGCGTCCGGCAACATCACGCTCCCGGCGGGGGAGGTGGATTTGGGCGCTGGCAGCGGCCAACTGACGCTGGAGGCGGGTAAAAACATCATCTTTCAAGACGGTTCTTCGATTGTTGACGCCAACGATTGGTCGGTAACGCTCGATGCCGGATATAATTTCACCACGGAATCCGTCGTCTCCACTGTCGGCACCAGTTCCAGTTCCACCGCCGGAAACATTTATCTGAATGGAGTCAATAACGGAACGGGAAGCGGGTCCATTCAACTGTCGCAGGGGTCCGTCAACCTGGAGGCAGGCAATGGCGTTCAAATCGGTTCCGGCACCGTGAGCGCCGGCGCCGGGGCAGTGACCTGGCTGGCGGGTGGCGACATCCAGTTTGGAGACGGTTCACAAATCACTGTTGGCAGTGGGGCGGTAACGCTCGATGCCGGATATAGTTTTGTCAACAATGCCGTCCAATCGGGTTCCGGCAGCATTTATCTGAACGGCGGTTTGTCCGGTGACGGCATTGGCGGCTCAATCCAAACGGGCAGCGGCGACATCTATCTGACAGCCGGCCAGAACATTCTGGTCGGGTCCGGATATGTGATTACGACCGGGGGTGGCAGCATCAGCGCCCATGCTCTGGCGGGCAACATAGACACCGGCTCCGACGCGCAAGGTTATCATTTCAGCGGCAGTCCCGTCAGCTCCCTCAGCCAGGCTTACAATTTGCAAGACGGTTTGGGCGGCATCAGTACCGCGGCGGGTGGTGATGTAACGCTCATCGCGGGTGGTGATGTGACCAGTTTCCTGCCCGGCAACCAATCACCCGGCAATCCTGATTATGCCACGGCGGGTTCCGGTGCTTATGGCCACCAGCTGGGGAATATAACCATCGTGGCGGGCGGCAATGTGACCGGCAACTATCTCGTGGCCAACGGCACGGGCGCCATCTACGCCGGAGTGAAAATGGTCAATGGCATTCCGGTGGATGCCAATGGCAATCCCGTCACAGATGGTAAAAGTTATGTTTTGGATTCCCCCACGGGCAGCGCCGGGACGGCGGACAACGAACTGGCGTTGAATCTGATCACGGGCGGCTGGACGGTGAACGCGGCGCAGAACATCTACCTCCAGGAAGTCCGCAATCCCAATGGGGTATTTGACATCAGTGCCGGACGCTCGAACGTCCATTACTTTGATTACGCGCCCGGCGACTATGTTGATTTGAACGCGGGAAACCTGGTACAGTTGGGTGCCTCTGCCTCGGTGCTGCCCCGACCTACGGGCATTCTGGTGCCATTCATCTATCCCTCCATTTTGAATATCAACGCGGGTGCGGGTGGTGTGGAATTGGTGGGCGACTCCGAACCGTTTAACCAGTTGATTTTGTTCCCTTCACCACAGGGAAGCCTCACCATCAACACCACGGACGGCGGCTCGCTCTACAGCGGCCTGGCGCCTTCGGGGGAAGCCCCCCAAATTTTCTATCTAATCGTTTCGGACAGCGGCAGCCATCAACTTACAGCGAGTTCCTCCGATCAGAACTGCACCTTTGGCATAAGCGATTTTGCCGCCTCGCCGATTCATGCCGCCACATCGACCGATCCCAATAATTCCACCCCGATCGACTTGAACATTTCGGGGGACATGAGCCTGGTGCTGCTGGCCGCTCCGGAGGCGGCGCAAATCAACGTGGCGGGAAACATGTACAACTGCCGGTTTCAGGGCATGAACTTGTACGCCAACGACGTCACCAGCATCACGGTGGGGGGTGACATCATTAACCGGGGCAATTTCACCTCCGTTGATTTGAACCAAGCCGGGGTGCCAGCCCCGGATATGGATTATCTTTCAGAAGCGTATGGCTACTATTTGGGCAACAATTTCTATACCATTTCGCCGGCAACCCTGATCTCGAGTTTGTTTTATAATAAAGATACCCATGTGCTGACTTATCAGAACATTACCGGCATGAGTATCGCCGAGGTTCTATACATACTGCAAAACTTGTATATTTCGACCGGGGTTGACGCCGACGGCAATCCGATAAAAAGCTCCGCGCCGGTTTCAGTCCTGACCGCCGCAACCGCGCAAGCGCTTTTGGATCAATATAACGCGGAGAATGAGGCTTGCCATATTCCTGACGGGATGGGACCTCCGGACAGCACTTACGGTTACACCATCGGCGGCGGTGGACAATTCAACATTACCGCACGAACCATAGACCTGGGAACCACCGCCGGAATTCAATCGGATGGCGTGGGCGGTCCCTACGAGTATCGCGGCGGTTATCCGCTCGCCAGTTTGTTTGGCGACGGAGGCGTGTTCGCTCAGTCGGCTGACATCACCATCACCACCACTGGAGACCACGATGGAACAACCGCCGCCGGTGAATCTTACGGCGATCTGGACATGTATTCCAGTTCCATCGCCTCCTTGCAGGGCGGCGATATCACCATCTACGCCGGCGGAGATATCAATGCCGGCTCGGCGGATTTTTCCGTCAATACCACTTCTGCCCGCGGCATTTATTCGACTGATCTGGGCAATGTTTTTGTTTATGCCAATGGCGACATCAATGTCAATGGCTCCCGGATTGCCGTCTATGACACACGCCAGAGCACGGACAATAGTTCCGGGACGCCCGGTGGTTCAGTAACCGTGGTGTCCAGAAATGGCAATATCGATGCGGGGAATGGCGGTTCCGGGTTTGTGAGTGTCAGTTCTTATCTGGTCAATCCCAACCAGTCGGTTGCCGCTTATTCGCAAACCATTCCGGGCAGCGGCATCATGGAAGTCTCATACACCGAAAATGGCAATATCCTGGTGGAAGCTCCGAATGGCACCGTCAATGCCTCCGCGGGCGGCATCCTCCAGATTCTCTTGAACGGGCCGCCGCTTCCTGAATCAACCACTCTTTTTGGTATTGGGCTCAACCATCGGGCCCTGGCAAAAATGTTTGATCTGGCGCTTACCGGTAAGACAAAGACCGCTCTGGCCCTGCAAACTGTTCTCAATGGCAATCCGGGAAACTGTGTGGTGGATATTTTTGCGGGTTATGAGTTGCAACAACTGGATGGGACCGGCAATCCCATCCTGGATGCCTACGGCGACCCGCTCATCACAGCCCTCAATCTGGCTGACGGCACATTGATGAAATCATCCGACAATCAGGATATTGATGCCAGGGGATCGGGTGTGTTGGGTGCCGGCACAGTAAACTTAAATGCTTCCGGTAGCGTCGCGGGAAACATTTATGGCGGCAATGTAAATATTGCCGCCGTTAACAACGCCGATGTCAATGTCCTGGCGGTTGGTACAGCCAATGTCAGTGCGAACAGTCTTGAGAACAGCAAAATCGTCGGGCTCCAAGGCGTCGACGCCACCGGCGACTCGAGTAGCGCTTCGTTATTTTCGAACGACCAGGTCAGCGGTGGCCAGAATAGCATGGCGGTGGGTACGGCGGCCGATGCGGCCAGCCAGGGAGCGGCCAGTGAAACTTCCGCCAGCCCCGTAAAAAGCGACGACACCACCTCCACCGATGACGACGAGAAGAAGAAAAAAGGCAAGGTCGCCCTGGTGCAGAAGACCGGTCGCGTGACCGTGATTTTACCGCCCCGGCAGCAATCCCAAGTCCAAACCCTGGAACCCAGAACCTGATTAATCATCCATGACCCCCATGTTTATCCATCCCCTGTTCGCCGCCAATGCGGCGGTGTATGCCATCCAGAACGCCACCACCGAAGGCAAGATCACCGTTCTTGTCCTGCTGGTCCTGTCGCTGTTCAGTTGGACCATCATCATCACCAAGTTCCGCCAGTTGATGATTGCGCGGAAGGCGACCAAAAAATTCTTTGCCGCCTACAGTTCCACGCGCGACCCGCTGGACATCCAGCGCAAAGGCGAGGAATTCGACGGCGCGCCCGCCTACCAGCTTTACATCCGCGGCGCCGACGAACTGGCGTATCAATTGAAAAACAACCCGGTGCCGGTCCAGGCCGTCGCCGCGTTCGTTCCTCCGGACGGCGGGGAACATACCAACACCGATTTTCTCGCCCGATCCACTGACACGAAGGTCAGCATGGCCTCGTTCGAGGCGGTGAAAGTGATTCTGGAGGAGGCGGCGGGCGCGGAGGCGATGGGGCTGGAGAAGGGAATGATTGTGCTGTCCACGGCGGTGGCCGGCGGCCCGTTCATCGGATTGCTGGGCACGGTCTGGGGCGTCATGTCCACCTTCGCCGGCATTGCCGAAAGCCGGGCTGCGACGCTTACGGCGATGGCTCCCGGCGTGGCCGCGGCGCTGGTGGCCACGGTCACGGGCCTGCTGGTCGCCATCCCGGCCATGTTCGCCTATAACTTCATGGTCACCACCATCCGCCACATCACCCAGGAATTGGACGGATTCGCCAGCCGTTACGCCAACCAGATCGAACACGTCTATGTGGATCACCGTCCGCTGGCCGACGAAATCCGGAACGCGAACGAGGTGCTGGCCGGGCGCATCGTTGGCGCGTTGAAGCACAAAGAAACCCCCGAGCTGGTTGAACGATGAAAAAGTGTTCGAAGACGGCGCATCATTCACTGACGGAGTTGAACATCACTCCGCTGCTGGATCTGGCGTTCGTGCTGCTGGTCATCTTCATCATCACCACCATCCCGCCGGTGAATGACCTGGACTTGAAGCTGCCCACCGCCGCCAAGCGGTTGAAAGACCCGCCGCGCAAGGCCAATTACATCACGGTGCAGGCCGATGGAATCATTTATCTGAATAAGAAGCCGATGAACGTGACCGAGATGCTGCAAACCCTGATTGGTCTGCGCGTGGATGATCCGGACTTGAACGTGATCGTGCGCGGGGACAGCCAGACCAAGTACAAACAAATCCGGGCGGTGCTGGACGTGTGCCAGCAGGCCAACATCCCCAAGGTGGATCTGGCCACCGAGGCGGCCAACCAGAAATAAACCATGCTGCCGCAAAGCCAGGCGCGCAAAAAACGCAACTCGTCGAAGGTGAACCTGCTCATCTCGTTCATCTTTCACACCCTCATCGTTTTGGTGATGTTTTATTTTGCGGCGCGGCAGGGGTTGCTGGGCAAACAGATGAAAAAAATCGCCGTCGAGATGGTGAAGGAGAAACCGCCGGAGAAACCCAAGGAACCGGAGAAGCCGAAGGTGGAACCGCCGAAGATGGAAACGCCCAAGATGGCGGAAAAACCCAAGGAAGTGGAAGAAGCCAAAGCCGCGCCCCCGCCGCCCACGGAAGCGCCGCCCACGGTGGCGCCACCGGCGGCGGAACTGCCGTCGTTTCAATTCGAGGGCGGCAAGACGGTGGAGACCAGTTCGGATCCGGTGCAACTTTACAAGGGGGCGGTGGAGTACGCGTTGCGGTCAAAATGGACCCGGCCGGACAACCTCATGGATGATGATTACGTGGCCGAGGTGGACGTCACCGTCAGCCGCACGGGCGACATCAGCAACCCGGTATGGAAAAGAAGTTCCGGCGACCCGAAGTGGGACGATTCGGTGCGGCAGGCCATCGCGGCGGTCAAGGAGATGGACCGGCCGCCGCCGACAAATTTTCCTTCACGGGTCCTGGTGCGGTTTGACGTGCAAGGGGAAACCGAACCGGTCAGCCAATGAAAAAGACATCCCATTCCCATCACAGTTCATTGAGTGAATTGAACATCACGCCGTTGCTGGACCTGGTGTTCGTTCTGCTCGTCATCTTCATCATCACGACGCCGCAGATGATGAACAACCTGGAGATGACGCTGCCCTCCGGCAAACCGCCGCCCAAGACCGACAAAAAACCGAAGATCAATCACATCGTGGTGGATGCAAAGGGACAGACCTATTTGAACGATGCCCCGGTCACCATCCCGGCCCTGAAAACCGATTTGCAGCTAATGAAGGCCGAGGACCCGGGAATAAGTGTGGTGGTCAAGGGCGCCGACGACGTGGATTACCAGAACATGATCAACGTGCTGGACGTGCTCCAGCAACTTGACATCACCAAGGTGGGCCTGGCGACGGAAGCCGCCGCGAACTAAGCCAAAAATTAATTTGTTCCGCCGGGACCAGGATTCCGCCAAGGCCAGCGTGCGCGAAGCTTTTTGACTCAACAACATTCCGCCGTCGCAGACGCAAGGCGTGGCGCAAATCTGTCAGCACCGCAGGTGCGAAATCTTTGCAGCTTGTGAAATAATTTTCTGAAAGCTCCGTTCAGGAACGGCATCATCGGAATATGTCGCTCCTTCGGAGCTTGATGATGATTTGCGAATATAATCTACAAAGATGCCGCGCCTATGGCGCTGGTTTTGATTTTTTGGAAGACCGTCCGGCAGGTCCAATCGCTCGAATCGTCAAGGGGACGGCGAACAGGTCTCCTTCTCCGTGGGGAGAAGGCCGGGTTGAGGGAGGACGTGTCTTAAATCATATGAATAATTTTAGCCCGACCACTGCTTTAAATCCGCCCGGGTTTCATTACGCGCCGGCCGGAGGCGCGCCCTGGCTTTTAATACCGGTGTGCCGGATGTCCTGCGCTTCGCAGAGATAAACGACGTCCTCCGCCACGTTCGTCGCATGGTCGGCGATGCGCTCAAGGCTTTTGGAGACAACCATCAGATGCAGGCAGCGGCCAATCGTGTCCGGATTTTCGACCATGTGCTGCACGAGGGCGGCGTGGATTTGTTTGTTGAGCGCGTCCACTTCCTTGTCGTGTGGAATCAGGGCGCGGGCGGCGGCGGGATCCTGGTTCACAAATGCGTCGAGCGCGGTCTTGAGCATGCCAAGAGCAAGACCGGCCATGCGCGGCAGGTCGAGGACGATTTTCACCGGGGGCTCCTGTGACAGGTCGCGGGCGCGCTTGGCGATTTTGGAGGCTTCGTCGCCGACGCGTTCGATGTTCTGGGAGATTTTCATCGCCGTGGTGACCAGACGCAAATTGCTGGCGAGCGGTGCCTTGGTGAGCAACTGGATGACCAGTTCGTCAATTTCCACCTCAAACTGGTCAATGACCCGGTCGTTTTCCTTGACGCGCAGGGCGAGATCGCGGTCACGTTGGGTGAGCGCCTGGAGCGCCTCGTTCACCGCCGTCTCGGCGTGGCTTGCCATCGTCAGCAGCTTTTGTTTCAGCACGTCCAGCTCCATGTCGAAATGTTCCATAATATTTTTCCTAATCTTAATCCTGCTCGTAATTTTAATCTTACTCTTAATCCTTATTCGACCTTCATCGCCTGTGACTGCGCAGGGAAGACGAAGATTAAGATTAAGATCAAGATTAAGATAAAAATCAGCCAAACCGGCCGGTCACGTAATCCTCCGTTTGTTTCTTCGCCGGGCTGGTAAAAATTTTCCTGGTCGAGTCGAATTCCACCAGGTCGCCCAGATAAAAGAACGCGGTGAAATCCGACATGCGCGCGGCCTGCTGCATGTTGTGCGTCACAATCACAATCGTGTAATCCTTTTTCAACTCCAGAATCAAGTCCTCGATCTTGGACGTGGCCAGCGGGTCGAGCGCCGAGGCCGGTTCATCCATGAGCAGCACCTCCGGCTGCACAGCCAGCGCGCGGGCGATGCACAACCGCTGCTGCTGGCCGCCGGAAAGGCTGATGGCCGGCGCGTGCAAACGATCTTTGACCTCATCCCAAAGCGCGGCCATGCGCAACGATTGTTCCGTGCGCTCGGCGAGCAGCCGGCGGTCGCGCAGGCCGTTCAATCGCAGGCCGACCGTGACGTTGTCGGTGATGGACATCGTCGGGAACGGATTCGATTTTTGGAACACCATGCCGACGCGGCGGCGGACGATGACCGGCTCGATGCCGGGCGCGTAGATGTCGTCGCCGAACAGTCTTATCTCGCCGGTCATCCGCGCTTCGGGCACGAGTTCATGCATCCGGTTGAGCGCGCGCAAAAACGTGGACTTGCCGCAACCACTGGGCCCGATGATGGCCGTCACCGCCCGGGCGGCAACGTCGAGCGAGACGTTTTTGAGCACGTGATTATCGCCGAAAAAGACCGAGAGATTGCGCACGGTCAGGGCCGTGGCGTTCGCGTTGGCGGCCGGCGTTGGCGGTTGGGCGGGCTGTTTCTCGGTGGCGGTCATGGGAAAATCAAACGTTGCGTTGGAACCGGTCGCGCGTCAAAAAGCGGACGCCGGCATTGACGAACAAAACCAGCAGCAGCAGCACCAGCGCGCCGGCCCACGCCTGCCGGTGCCAGTCGTTGTACGGCGAAATGGCGTAGTTAAAAATCTGCAGGGGCAGGGCGGCGATGGGCTCGGTCAGCTTGTGCGTCCAATACTGGTTGCCAAACGCGGTGAACAGCAGCGGCGCGGTCTCGCCGGCCACGCGCGCCAGCGCGAGCAGGACGCCGGTGACGATGCCCTTGAGCGCGGTGCGCACGACGATTTGCACAATCATGCGCCACTTGGCGATGCCCAGCGCGAGCGCGGCTTCGCGGTAACCGTTCGGCACCAGTTGCAACACCTCCTCGGTCGTGCGCATCACGAGCGGAATCATCATCATGCCCAGCACCGCGCCGCCGGCCAGCGCGGAAAATCCGTGCATCGGCATGACGAGCAGCGCATAGACCACGATGCCCCAGGTGATGGACGGAACGCCGTTAAGAATGTCCGCCGCGAAACGAATCCACCAGTTGAGATGGGAAGAGCCGTATTCCGAGAGGTACACGCCGCCGAGCACGCCGACGGGCACGCCGAGTGCGGCGGCCTGGCCCAGCAGGATGAACGTGCCGACGATGGCGTTGGCCATGCCGCCGCCGGTTTCGCCGACCGGTTTCGGCAACTGGGTGAAGAACGCCCAGTTGATTGCGCCAAAACCCTCCTTGACCAGATAATAAAACACGAGCACGAGCGGCGTGACGACCAGAATCGCGCACCCGAAGGTGACCGTTTGCATCAGGGCATTCTTGAACTTGCGCCAGCGATGGTTGGGAGCGGTCATGCTTGGGAAAGGCTGAAGGCTGAACTCCGATAAATCGCGAGCAGGCGCTGAAGGATGAAAGTGGTGGAAAACATCGAACATCCAACATCGAACACTGAACTTCGAATTAAGGATACAGACGATTTTACCGCAGTCTGGCTGGCGCCACGCCCAATCGTAAATCGTAAATCGTAAATCATAAATGGAATCATTGTTGCGGTTTCACGCCCGAACCGGCGAAGGTCTTCAACAGGAGTTGTGCCAGCGCGTTGACCAGCACGGTCACGCCGAGCAGCACGAGACCGATTTCAAACAGCGCGCTCAGATAAACATCGCCGGTGGCCTCGCTGAATTCGTTGGCGATGACGCTGGCCAGCGTGTAGCCGGGCGCGAAGAGGGATTTGACGATTTGCGGCGAATTGCCGATGACCATCGTAACGGCCATGGTCTCGCCCAGCGCGCGGCCCAGCCCCAGAATCACCGCGCCAAACAATCCCTTTTTGGCGTAGCTCAATACGGCGATGCGCGTGACCTCCCAGCGCGTCGCGCCGAGCGCGTAGGCGGCCTCGCGTTGCAAACCCGGCACGGAGCGCAGGATTTCGCGCGAGACCGACGTGATGATGGGCACAATCATGATGGCCACGATGATGCCCCCGGCCAGCATGCTGACGCCATAAATCGGGCCTTTGAAAAACGGCAGGAAGCCGAGGGTGGATTGCAGCCGCGGAAACAGATGGTCGCGCAGCCACGGTACCATCACAAAAATTCCCCACAAACCGAGAATGACGCTCGGGACGGCGGCCAGCAGTTCGATGAACATGATCAGCGGCTGGCGCAGCCAGAGCGGGGCGAGTTCGGTGAGATAAACGGCGGTGGCGATGCTGATGGGCACGGCGATGATCAGCGCGATGGCGGATGAAACCAGCGTGCCGAAAATGAACGGCAGCGCGCCAAACTCGTCGTTGACCGGGTCCCAATTGCCACTGATGAGGAAGTGCCAGCCGAATTTTTGCAGCGCGAGCCGCGAGCCGTGCGCCAGTTCGTACCCGATGAGCACAATCAGCGCGAACACGGTCAGCGCCATCAACAGCGTGAGCCATTGGAAGGCCCGGTCGCCAAGGCGAAAACCACCGTGCGTTCGCATGACCGCTGATTGATTTGGCGCAGATTCGTTCACATTTTCTATCGTCGTCATTTATCGTGGCAGCCAACGTTAGTCGGCTCATTCTTTTCAATTTGAGCGGACTGACGTCCGCTGCTACGAACCCAATTAAAATCAAAAGGACGAAGAGCGGGAGGAATTGCGCTCTTCGTCCGGCCCACGCCGATAAAATTATCCGGCGCCGGAGCGAAGTCAGTATTTAATTGTCTCCAGCAGCTTCAACTCGCGCTGCTGGACGTTGGCCGGCAGCGGCGCGTAGTCGAGCGCGGGCGATAATTTTTGTCCCTCCATGACCGCCCACTTCAAAAAGGCGACCAGTTTCTGGCCGTGGTCGGCGTTCTTTTGCTTTTGATAAATGAGGATCCAGCTCGCCCCGGAAATGGGATAGGATTTGTCGCCGGACGCGTTGACCATGGAGAAGCGGAAGTCATCCGGGATGGTGGCGGTGGCAAGCGCGGCGCTGACGGAATCCGGCGCGGGCGAAACGAAATTGCCGGCGGCGTTTTTCACATCGGCGTAAGGCATCTTGTTCTGGTCGGCATAGGCAAGTTCCACATAACCGATGGCGCCGGGCATTTGTTTGACCGCCCCGGCCACGCCTTCGCTGCCTTTGGCGCCCAGACCGATGGCGCCGGGCCATTTTACGGAGGCGCCCTTGCCGACCGAATCCGCCCACGCCGGGCTCACGCTGCTAAGGTAGTCGGTGAAGATGAAACTCGTGCCGCTGCCGTCAGAACGGTGGACCGGGATGATGCCGGTGTCCGGCAGTTCCACGCCCGGGTTGAGCGCGGTGATTTTCGGATCGTTCCATTTGGTGATGTTACCGAGGTAAATGCCGGCAATGACATCGCTGTCGAGCTTGAGTTTGGGGTTGTTGGGGAGGTTGTAGGTGATGGCCACACCGCCGGCGACGACGGGTAGGTGCAGGATTTTGCCCGTGGCCGTGGCCATGGAAGCATCGGTCATGGGCGCGTCGGAAGCGCCAAAGTCCACGGTCTGGTTGAGCAGTTGCTTCTGTCCGCCGCCGGAGCCGATGGACTGGTAGTTAAAACGGACGGACGGGTCAACCTGGGCGTAGGCTTCGAACCATTTGGTGAAGGCCGGGTAATCGAAGGACGAACCCGCGCCATTGATGAGCGTTTGTGCCTGCACGCCGGTTTGGGCGGCAAACAAACAACCGCAACCCAGAAGGGAGAGGATCAATTTTTTCATGGTTGGAATTTAAAGAGTTTGTGTTGTTCAATCACGTTACGTTCCGGTTAAAACTTCCACATCAGGTCGGCCATTGCGTGGATGGCGCTGTTTTTGGGTTCCCCTACGCCGCCGGTGTTCAGTCCTGGATTGATCAATTCATTCAAAAAGCAGGTGAATGAGAAAGTCAACGCGTCGGTTATCGAGTAGTTGGCCTTGATCAAACTGCCTTTCAGGTTCGTGCCGCCAAAATACCCGACCGCACCTCCGGTGGGGGCGTTTTGGTAGTAAGCGCCGTTATCGTCATCCACCAATTGGTCATACATCGCGTCGGCTTCGAGATATTCATAACGATAGGAAACGTCCCAGGCGTGCTTCTTGCCGGATTTCCCGAAAGTGACACCAACCCAACAGCCCTGGTTGTTGTTGTTGTTTTGATTCGCACCCACATTGTTGATGTATTCGCCGGCCACCTTGATTGGGAATGCGCCGGGGTAAAGCGGGAACGAGTCCAGTTTATAGGTCACGCTGGCGTCAGCGATGATGGGCGTGTAATTGTTGACCAAAAACCCGACCCCACCGGCCGCAATGCGCGTATTGCCCTGGTTGATGTAAGGCACGGAAGCGGTCGTGAGGTTCGTCTGGTTGATGATGGCGAATCCACCGATGCCAAGTGAGGTTGCGATTCTCTTGGTCCAATTCGCATTCCAGATTGCCTGTCCGCCGAACAGTGCCGGAGTCCGAACGGATCCCGTGTCCCCCCCACCGACCTCCTGGTCCTCTACAAACGCCACGCCATTGACCAGGATGGAATGTTGATCATTGAAAGTGTAACCACCTTGCACCGCTGCGCCTTCCGGCGTCCAATCCGGGTCGAACACCATCGGTGTGAATTGGAGTGGATTATACATTTTGCCAACGGTCGCTGAAAGCAGCCAGCCGTCGCTGTTCAATACCGTCCATTTGCCGTAGGCGGTGTCAAAATAGACGTCTTTTTTCGTGCCGTTATCCTGAAACGTGCTGTTGTTCGAGAGGGGTTGCCCCGCGTTGTTAAAACCGCCGGAGCCAGATGCCGGATCGCCCGAGGTGATGCTGAATCCCACCTCCAAATTGTCCTTCATTGAAACGATCAAACCGGCGCGCAACCGGTAGCGGTAGCGGATTCGGTCGACAAAATGCGTGTTGCCATCGGTACTGGCCACCTCGTCGTATCGACCGCGGAAGTCGCCGTATATTTTGTAACTCGTTATCCAGTCCGGCATCTGGAATTTGGAGTTCATGGCCTTGTTAAAGTCGTTGGTGGAATCCTGCTGGTTTTCCGCCTTCAACTCCTTCGCTTCGTCCACCGTGAGGATGCCCTTCTGCTCGAGCTTGTTGAGCAGCGCGTCCACGGACGATTGCGCGTGAGAGTTCGGGATGAGAGCCATGAGCGCCGTGGCTCCGGCAAACAGTGCAACTTTCGCGTGATTTTGTTTTTTAGGTTTTTTCATGGTTGTGGTTTCAATGACAACCACACAATGAAACCACGCGGTTACAATCAAACGACGGGAATGTAACAATTCGGTGACAAAACTCCGGTTCGGTAAGAGTGCGTCTGAAATTTGCGTCGCGCGGAGAACGAGAACGAAGGCCGTTTTCAGAGAACGCGTTTTTACCGGGCCGAAATCGCGAGCATCCGCTCAATCGGCAGCCGGCTGCGCTTCAAAATTTCCCCAGGCAATTCGATGCGCGGGGCGAGTTTTTTCATGCAGTCGCGCACCTTTTCCAGCGTGTTCAATTTCATGTATTTGCACTCGCTGCACCGGCAGTTGTCCGTCGGCATCCGCATCACGTCGAAAACCGGCGCGCACAGAAATTCCTTGCCCGGACACTCCTTCTGCATCCGGTGAATGATGCCCGACTCGGTCACGATGACGAACCGCTTGGCCAGACTCGCCTTGCAGTAAGTGATCATTTTCTCCGTCGAGCAAACCGCGTCGGCCAGATCGCGCACTTCGCGCAAACTTTCGGGATGAACGACAACCTTGGCGTCGGGAAATTGTTTGCGTAATCGCAGCACTTGATCGCGCTTGAATTCCACGTGCGCATAACAGTCGCCGTGCCAGAGCGTCATCGGCCGGCCGGTTTGTTCCATCACCCACGCGCCCAGATTTTCATCCGGCACGAACAACAGGTCCTTGTCCCTGGGCGCAGCCTCGACAATTTTCACCGCGTTGCCGCTGGTGCAGATCACGTCGCTCAACGCCTTCACCGCCGCGCTGCAATTGATGTAGGCAACCGTCCAGAAATTCGGGTTGGTTTTTTGCAGCGCGGCCAGCTTGTCCGCCGGACAGCTTTCCTCGAGCGAACAGCCGGCGTCCTTGTCCGGCAGCACGACAATTTTGTTCGGGTTCAAAATCTTCGCCGTCTCCGCCATGAAATGAACGCCGCAGAAAACAATCACGTCGGCGCTGGTCTTGGCAGCCTGCTGGGAAAGGCCGAGCGAATCGCCCACGAAATCCGCCACGTCCTGAATTTCCGGCACCTGGTAGTTGTGGGCCAGGATGACGGCGTTGAGCTGTTTTTTAAGCGCAAAAATCTCCCTGGCCAGCGGCTCGAATTTTTTCCGCACCATCGCGCCGCGCGGGTGGATTTCTGCGATATCAATCATGATGGAAAGTTACCGTCATGAACTGGCGGCGTCAATGAAGGCAAATCATTTGAACCACGGATAGACACGGATTGACCACAACCATCTACCCCCTTTCGGATTTGTGTGTCCCACTCTGCGCCTGCAGTTCCATTTTCCCAGCGCCGTGGGTACGACATCTTTGTAGAACCACATCCCAAAACCAAATCCAGCCCCGTCGGGGCGGCATATTTCGCTCCTACGAAGCTTTTGAATTTTTTGAATCGGATTTTCTACAACGATGCCAGCCCTGACGGGCTTTAAATCGGAACTCAATTCGCGCAAATTCGCGGAATTCGTGTCAAAAAATCCGCGTTCATCCGTGTCCATCCGTGGTTGAAACGTATTTACATTCTTCCGCCGTGAGAAACCGCCACTGGCCGGCGGGCAAGTCGCCAAGCCAGAACTTTCCGATGCGCACGCGCATCAGCCGCAACGTCGGATGGCCGATGACGGCGGTCATGCGGCGTACCTGCCGGTTTTTGCCTTCGACCAGTTCCAGCCCGATCCAGCAGTCTGGCACGCTTTTGCGGAAACGGATGGGCGGGTCGCGCGGGGGGATCTTAATGATAGTAGCAGCGGAAGTAAGTCCGCTCTGACTTTTGGGATTATAGAGCCGACTCACGTCGGCTGCTACGACTGAAATTTCCGGCTGCGGCTCCAGAATCCAAGCGCGGCAGGGCAATGTTTTCCGGCCCTGGATGGAGACGCCGCGTTCCAGTTTTTTCAAAGCTTCCGGCGACGGGATGCGTTCAACCTGCGCCCAATACTCGCGTTCGTGAGCGTGGCGCGGGTGCAGCAGCCGTTCGTTCCATTCCGGTTCGTCGCTCAATAGCAGCAAACCCTCGGAATCCGCGTCCAGCCGGCCAATGGGATAAACGTTTTTCGGAAAACCGAATTCCGCCAGCGTGCGGTTGGAAGATCCCTCCGGCGTGAATTGTGAAACGACGCCGTAAGGTTTGTTGAAGGCGATGAGCACCGCCGGAGTTTCAAGTGTCGGGGTTCAAGTTTCAAGCCAATCGTCGTCTACGTCCACGTTCCGAGTTGACTCAAATTAAATGTTACCCGGGATGGGAGGTGGACGAGGAGTCTGCCGATACGTTGACTCATATTCATGGTTACCGAAGCCCTGACTATGAGTTTGTCCTCCAAACGGGAGTA
>Ga0187851_10001382_pt1 | contig 23330 bp, 23 predicted proteins | sample June2016WEW_6_10_FD_132997 | JGI IMG/M metagenome (GOLD analysis project Ga0187851, IMG submission 132997) | Peatland microbial communities from SPRUCE experiment site at the Marcell Experimental Forest, Minnesota, USA - June2016WEW_6_10 | ecosystem: Environmental > Terrestrial > Soil >...
AGCATGTCCTTCGGCGTGAGGAGGGCCGCAACGGGAAGTGCGGCGAAGATCAGGAAACGCATGGCTCCTCCTGCCAAGATATTACCACCTGCTGCACGCGCCCGGCCCAGGCTATAGTGGGACTTACCCATGGAGCGCGACTTCCGGACAGGCCACATCGAAATCGATTTCGAGACCGAGCCGTTCTCTTCCGCCGGACGCCTGCTGCTCCGCTCCGGCCGGCTGTTCTTCGTCAATTTGCCCTTCCTGGCCGCGCTCACCCTGGTTGTCTATCTCCCGGCCAAGCTCGCGATCCAGCTTGCGTGCTACGTGGGGAATGTCCCGGGCGAGGGACTCCTTTCGTATGTCTTGATGGAAACCGCCGACCTGGCGCTTAGCGCGCTGGTGATTCCGGCGGCTCTTTACGCCCTGGTGGAGAAGCAGCGCTCGGGCAGGCTGGCGGGCTTCGGCGAATCGCTGCGGTGGGGTTGGCGGCAATGGGGCAAGACGCTGTGGAACAAGTTCAAAGTGGAGATCACGGTTTCGCTCTCCCTGCTGTTGCTGGTGGTTCCGGGCTTGCTGGCCGTGGTGAAGCTGGTTTTCACGGACGTGGTGGTGGCCATCGAGGGCGACCTTGAAACAGCGCCGCTCCAGCGCAGCCGCCAATTGAGCCTGGGCCACCGGTGGAACATCTTCCTGGTCCTGGTTCCCTTGGGGATTCTGGATATGGCCGGCACGTACCTGGCGCTGAACGCGCTCGAATCGGCTGCCAGCCCGCGCGTGGTTCTGGCGCTGGCGAGCAGTCTGCTGGCGGTGGCGGAGCACTGGCTGACGGCGGCCGTCCTGCTGATGTACCTGGGCGTGGCGGGCCGTTCGGGCTATGAAGCGACTCCCGCCGTTTCCCTCGACCGCGCAAATTCTACCGCGGCGCGCATCAGCTCCAAAGCTCGCAAGATCCGCTCCACGTCTTCGAAGCCGTAAGACAGGCGCCACTGGCGGCGGCCCGCTTCGGCCAGGTCGCCGCGCGGGTGCACGCAGTACTCTCCGGGAATGTACATCACGCGCGGCAGACGCCGGCCGGGCGGGCCGTCCACGGCCGGGTTGCCGGTGGTGCGCGTGAGGAAACGGAAAAACGCGGAGGCGGTGTGGGTCTCGATGCCGGCGAATGTCAGGTAGTAGTAGAAGCCGGCGTGGCCGCCGCGAATATCCTCGAGGTATGGCCCCAACTCGCGCTCGATGGCCGCGCGCACGGCCACGGCCTTCTCGCGATAGCCGGCATTCACCGCGCGGAGCTGCGGCTCGATGTGCCGGTCGAGCATGAAGGCCGCCATCTCCTGGACGAACACGGGCGCGCTGAAACCGGTGTCGCTGGTCTTCTGCACCATGGCGTTCATGAGCGGGCCGCCCGGCCCCAGCAGATAGCCGATGCGCATGGCCGGCGCCAGCACCTTCGAAAGCGTTCCGATTTCGTAGGCGATATCCAGGCGGTCCCGCCCCAGCGCCGATTCGAACGCCTGGCCCCGCGGGTCGTGCAGGAGCAGCTCGTAGGCCAGGTCGAAGACGATGGGGATGCGCCGGCCCTGTCGGCGCGAACAGCGGGCGGCCACATCGTAAAGCGCCCGGCGGCGGGCGTTGGAGAGGATGGTGCACGACGGGTTGTTCACCGTGACCACATAGAAGAAGGCGATATCGGCCGCTCGCGCGCCCAGGCCTTCGAGCTTCGCCTCCAGCATGGCAAGGTTGATGCCTTCCCCGTCCTCGGGTACGGCAAGCACTTCGAAGCCCTTACGCTCCAGGCAGTTGCAGTAGATGTAATACATCGGGTCGGAGGTCACCACGATGCCCGGAGCGAGCACCTCGGCCAGAGCGTCCAGGATGCTGGTGGCCCCGCAAGGCCCGATGATGAGCTGTTTGCGGGAGAGCGTGGCCTCGTCCAGGCCGCCGATGCGCCGCCGTCCCAGGAAGCGCCTGAGGGCCGCGATCAGGTTCGGCGAACCGTCCGGCCCGCCATAGTTGAACGCTTGGCGGTAGGTGGTGTTATCGCCCGCCACGGCTTCAAGCGCCTGGGCGAGGAGCGCAGCCGGGATGGTCTTCTCGTTAACGTAGCCCACGCCGAGGTCGATATCCACGCCATCGCGGAAATCCCCGACAAAGGCCGCCATCATGGCGTTTACCGGCGAAGGATGAGTGGAGGCGCGGCCGAATCCAGAGAAACGGATGTCCATAAACCTCTATCTTCCCAAATCCGAGTAGACTTGCCCGGACCCGTCGGGCCGCGTCATAGTCGGCGGCGGGCGCCAAAGGGAATGAAAATCGGTCGCAGGAGCCCAGGCATGACTTTCGACGGAGTGGCCGGGCGACGCCTGGCGATGCCGGCCCTAGGTTTTTCACGAAATGCCGCGGGCCGAAGGCCCATCCCAACAGACCACGTGACACGATGGTCCGTCCCACCAAGCGGAAGAGTCCGGCCGCGTTACCATGGAGTCGTGAGGGTTTTCTTGTTGGCCCTGGCGGTCCTGGCGATGCCTTTGGAAGGCGCGGATGCGGTGGTCAAGCAGGCGTTCGATCATTTCTACAACCTGGAGTTCGACGAGGCCATCGCCATGCTCCAGGGCGAACAGGCGCTCCATCCGGATTCGGCGGAGCTGCACAACCACCTGGCGCAATGTATCGTATTCCGGGAGATGTACCGCAACGGGGCGCTCGAGAGCGAACTGGTCTCGGGGAACAACTCCTTCCTGAGGCGGCCGCGCCTGAACCCCACTCCAGAAACGGAGAAGTGGTTCCTCGATGAGATTGCCGCGGCCGTGCGTCTTTCCCAGGCGCGCCTGGTGGCCAATCCCAACGACATCGCCGCCCTGTACGCCGAGGGGATTGCCTACGGGCTGCGCTCGGATTACTTCTGGGTGGTGAAGAAGGCCTGGCACGATTCGCTCAAGGACGCCACGGCGGCGCGCCGGCTCCACAACCGCGTTTCCGAACTCCAGCCCGCGAACGTGGACGCGCGGCTGGTGCAGGGGCTGCACGATTACATTGTGGGCAGCCTTCCGTTGACGGTCCGGATGCTGGGTTTCCTGGTGGGGATACGGGGCGATAAGGAGAAAGGGCTGCGCACGGTCGAGGACGTGATGCTGCACGGAACGGACAACCGGACGGACTCGCAGGTTATGTTGTGCGCCTTGTACCGCCGCGAGAACCAGCCTCGGAAGGCCATTCCGTTGGTGCAGGATCTGATCCAGCGGTACCCGCGTAATTACCTGCTGCGATTGGAGTTGGCCGAAATGTACAGCATGGCTGGGGACGGCGCGGCGGGGCTCGATGCGATGCGGGAAGTGGCGGCGCTGAAAGGGCGCAACGCGCCCGGCTACGACCGGCTGTCCTGGGAGAGGATTTACTACCAGGAGGGCACGATTCAATTCTGGTACCGGGATCTGGGGGCAGCCCTGGAAAACCTGAAGAAGGCGGCGGCGGCGCCCGAACGCCTGGACCTGAATACGGGAGCGCTGGTATGGCTGCGGATGGGGCAGATCTACGACCTGACGAACCGCCGGGCACAAGCTTTGGACGCCTACAAACGTTCCATCGCGTTCGCGCCCGACGCGGAAGCGGCGCAGGAGTCGAGGAAATACCTCGGCGCGCCTTACCGCCGGACGTAAAGCGCCGGCGGGCGGCTACTCCACGGTTACCTTAACGGGCTGTTCGATGAGCTTGGGCTCCTTGCCCGAGGTAAGCACCTCCAGCGCCAGCCGGCCCGTAGCCTTGGCTGGGATCTTGAATTTAATGGCTTTATCGGTCTGCTCGGTAACTTCGCACTGGATATCGCTCTTACCGTCGGTCAGATAGACCTTCACCACCAAATCCTTTTGCAGGTTTTCGCCGGCAACGGCGAGCACATCTCCGACCTTGCCGTTCGCGGGCTCCACGGAGACCATGTGAGGCGACGGCGCCGGAGCGGGCGAGGGCTGTTGGGCGTACGCCGCAAAGCAAGCGGCTACGATGAGGAGCACCATTAAAGACGTTTTCATCTGGAATCCGACCTTCGACTCAATGCTATGTCCATTAGGCCCCGAATTCAAGGGGCGCGTGAAAACATCCGCTGGCCGGGGGCGGCGCGCCGGGCCCGGTTTGGGCTTCCCTACGCGCCGCCGTCCTCCGTGGCGCGCCTCGACCCTGGTATGCATTGACGCCACCGCGGCGCCGGAGTAGTCTAAGAATGGAGACGGAGTGGGAGTGTGACGACTCACTACAAGCCGACGGCGCATTACTTGTGGTTTGGCATCCTGGCAGTCGCGCTGGGCGGTATTTCGGGATGGCTGGGCTGGAACTGGCGGGCGCCGCTGTGTTATGTGGCGGGCGGACTGTTTCTTCTCACCGCGGCGGCTCTGTTGGCGATGGCCGCGCGGCCACTCATCGAAGTCTCGGAAGGGCATCTGGCGATCGGCAAGCGCGTGGTCCCCTGGATGGACATCAGGCGCCTGGACCGAACCGGATGGATGTCGCCGCTGATCGCGCGGATCACCCTGTTCGACGATAGCCGCGTGATGCTGTTGTATCCCGGCGACCTGGCATCGTGCGGCGGCTTGCTGCGCGAGCTGCGGCGCCATTCGCGCGATGCGCTGATCGACGGAGTGCCTTACCGGCAATACTGGGGCGAGGTACTGCCGCAGAGCGAACGGAAGCAGGCGCCGCCGCCGCGTTACCGCATTCTCCGCGCCGAGGACGAGGCCGAGGTGGAACGTCTGTACCAGCGCCTCAAGACAGTGGGCAACCTCGATCAGAAGAATTCGGCGGACGAGAAGTAGTCCGTGGGGCCCCGGCGGCGGTCGAAATCCAGGATATTCGTATTGGCGTTGGTCGTCCTGCTGGCGGCGGGCGCGCTGGCGCGCTCGTGGTGGCTGCCCGCGCTGGGGTACGCCTTGGTCCGCGACGACGGCCCGGCCAGGGCGGACCTGGTAGTGGTGCTGGCGGGAGATACCTTCGGCCACCGCGTGCTCAAGGGCGCCGAACTGGTGCGCCAGAGTTACGCGCCCGCGGCGTTGGTGAGCGGGCCCTACGGCTTCTACGGATCCTACGAATCCGACTTGGCGATTCCCTTCGCCGTGCGCCACGGGTATCCGCGGGAGTATTTCATCCCGTTCCCCAACCAGGCGCTCTCCACCCGGGACGAAGCGGATCTGGTGCTGGCCGAGTTGCGGCGGCGCAATGTGCGCAGCTTCCTGCTGGTCACGAGCGACTATCATACGGCGCGCGCGGCGCGCGTCTTTCGCGCGGCCTTGCGGGCAGAGGGCGGCGGACCGGCCATGCGCGTGGTTTCCGCCGCGGACGAGTACTTCCGCCCCGATTCCTGGTGGCGGACGCGCCAGGCGCAAAAAACATTCCTCACGGAGTGGTGCAAGACGTTCGCCTCGGCCTTCGGCGTTTGAGCCATGCGGGCATCATCGCGCCGCGACTCCCTGAAGGCCGCGGGTGCGTGGCCCCGGCTTCCGTCTGTTATCCTGATACATCGCGCGCCACATGAAGCTCCATCGATACTTCTGGCCGGCCGTGGCCTGTGCGATCGCCGCCGCGGGAACTCTCGAAGTGACGTCGGCGCTCGGCGAAACGCAGACCTGGGACGAGGGAATTCACATCTCGGCCGGGTACGCGTACCTGACGCGCGGCGATTTCCGTTGGAATGACGAGCACCCGCCCCTGGTAAAGCTGATGAGCGCCATGCCGCTCAAGGGGCTCGGGCTGGCGCTGCCTGTGGACAGCGAAGCCTGGCGGAAGAACGACGAGATCCGTCTGGGAATCGAGCTTCTCTACCATAGCCCGATTTCCGCCGACCGCATCCTGTTCGCCGCCCGAAGCATGACCATGTTGCTGAGCCTGCTGTTCCTGGCCTCGCTGGCCTGGTGGACCCGGCGCCGCTTCGGACCGGCCGCGGCCCTGCTGGCTGTTGTGCTCTGCGCATTCGACCCCAACCTCATCGCTCATGGCCGCTACGTCACCACGGACCTGCCCGTGACGGTGTTCTTTTTCTTCACCTGCGTCTTGTGGGTGGAGTACCTTGAAGACGGCCGTCCGCGCAACCTGGCCGCCGCCGCGGTGGTCTTCGCGCTGGCCATGGTGACCAAGTTCTCGGCCGTCCTGCTCATTCCAATCCTGGCGGCGCTTTACGGTTTCCGCTGGGCGCAGCGGCCCCAGGAGTTCCCGATTCGCCGCGCGGGCATCGCCGCGGCCGCGCTGGTGGGAGCGCTGTTGGTGGTGGTTAGCGCCGTATATTGGCCGGAAACCGTCCGCTGCCTCACCACGCGCGTCGAGCGCCTGGACCGGGTCGCCGATAAGAGCACTTTCACGGGACGAATGCTCTATCGCGCGGGAAAGTGGTTTCACTTGCCCGCGCACGAGTACCTCAAGGGCTTGAACAATGTGGCCACCCATAATGCCTCCGGCCACGCCAGCTATCTGCTCGGCCGGCGCAGCGACAAGGGCTGGTGGTATTACTTCCCGGTGGTCTTCGGGGTCAAGAGCACGCTAGCCGCGCTGGCGGCCGCGGCCCTGCTGTCGGGCGCGGGCGTCTGGCGATTCCTCAGGCGCCGCGGGCCACCGGGCGAGTCCTGGCGCAGCCGGTTTGAGGCCATCCCGCTCCTATGGGCCGGCCTCCTTTTTTCCCCACTGTTCTATTTCGTTTTCAGCATGACCAGCGCGATTAACATCGGGATGCGCCACATCCTGCTGGTCTATCCGTTCCTGTACGTGGCCTCCGCGGCGGCGCTGGCGCGGCTGGGCGCGCGCCGGGCGGCGCGCTACGCCATGGTGGCGCTAGGCGCGTTGCAGATGGCCGAGTGCGCCTCTATCGCGCCGGATTACCTGGCTTTTTTCAATACCCTTTCGGGAGGCCCCGCAAAGGGCCCGGAGTACCTGGTGGATTCCAATATCGACTGGGGGCAGGACGTCAAGAAGCTGGTCAAATGGCTGGACGCGCACGGCACGCGCAAGGCTTACGTCTTTTACTTCGGGAACACCCGGCTTGAATCTTATGGCGTGGAATACATGAACGTACCGGACCCGCTCGATCGCAAGGCCTGGGATGAAATGGATGGCTGGCTGGTGGCCAATGTGACGCCGCTCGAAGGGGTCTATGTGCCACTCGACGCCCTGGCGCCGGTCCGGCTCAAGGACCCGGTGGCGCGCATCGGCTGGACCATGTACGTCTACGACCTTCGCAAGCCGAAGCCCGCCGCGCGGTAGCGCGCCACGCGCTATACTCTGGGCAGCCGGGAGCCCGGGCATGGGATTCCCGCAGATAAGGAGACGAACATCTCATGCGATGGTCTTACCTGATACTTGCCGTGGCGATCGCGGCGTTGGCATTCAGCGGACGGGCCCAGCAGGCTCCCGCCGCGGGTCCCTACAAGGTGCTGAAGACGGCCAAAGTGGGCGGCGACGGCGGTTTCGACTATGTTTATGCGGATGCCGCCGGACGCCGGCTGTATATTCCGCGCACCGGCCCGAATCCTAGGATTACGGTCTTCAATCTGGACACTTTGGAGAAGGTCGGTGAAATCCCCAATGCCAGCGCGCATGGAGCGGCCGTGGACCCCAAGTCGGGGCACGGTTTCGCCACCAGCAGACCGATAGTCATGTGGGACGCCAAGACGCTGGCCACCATTAAGACTATTGACGTCCAGGGCGGCCCGGATGGCATCCTGTTCGACCCATTCAACGCCCGGGTCTACAGTCTCAGCCACGGCGCGCCGAACGCCACGGTGATCAATGCGGCGGATGGCTCGGTGGTGGGAACCATCGACCTGGGCGGAGCGCCCGAGCAGGCCGTCACCGATGGCAAAGGTCATTTGTACATCGATATCGAAGATAAGGACAACGTCGCCGCGGTGGACGCCAGCACGATGAAGGTGACGGCCCATTACGACCTGGCCGGCAAGGGCGGCGGACCCGCCGGACTGGCATTCGATGCGAAGAACGGAATCCTGTTCGCCGCCTGCCACAACCCACAGACTATGGTGGTTTTGAGCGCCGCCGATGGCAAGATCCTGGCCACCCTGCCGATCGGAAACGGCGTGGACGGCGCTGTATTCAATCCCAATACCATGGAGGCTTTCAGCTCGCAGGGCGACGGTACGCTGACCGTGGTCAAGGAAAACAGCCCCACCAGCTTCGTGGTGGAACAGAACGTCGAGACCATGCGGGGCGCCAAGACGCTGACGCTCGACAGCAAGACGGACCATATCCTGTTGATCGCCGCCGAGTACGCCGCGCCTACGACGCCACCCCCAGCCGACGCGCAGGGCGGCGGCCGCGGCCGGGGCGGGCGAGGCGGCCGGGGCCAGTTGGTCCCGGATTCGTTCACCATTCTGGTGGTTGGAAAGTAGGGCAACCGGGTAGGGCAGGCCCTTCCGCCTGCCTGCCGGATTATCACGGCTTTGCAGGCACGCAAGGGCCAGGCTTCGGAATTCTGCGTCAGTTGCCCACCCGGCAGCGCCCGCCTGCGCGACTACACCCACTCGCGGCGTTTGGCTGTGGACTTTCACCTCTTGTTTTCTGCTGTTTATGCGCAGGCGCACGCTGGCGCCGCAATTGCACCCGCTGGAGCATATGGCATACGTAATTACGGACACTTGTACCAAGGATGAGCTGTGCGTTCAGGCCTGCCCTGTCGATTGCATCCACCCGAAGCAGGACGAAGCCGGTTTCGCGGAGGCTACGCAGCTTTACGTGAACCCGAACGACTGCATCGATTGCGGCGCATGCGTGCCGGTGTGCCCCACCAACTCGATGTTCCCGCTGGAAGAGGTCCCGGCGGAACAGGCCCACTTCGCGGAGATCAACGCCGCCTACTTCAACTAAACCGGCTGGAAGGCTGGTTTACCGCCGGGAACTGACGGACCGTTTCGCGGCTGCGATGCCGGGAGCGTTCCGTTCGTTCCCGGTTTTTCGTTTCGGCCGCGGATTCCTCGGCACAGCCAGGGAGACGCTCCACCAGCTCATTGACCAACTCCCGGACGCGCAGGCGGAACCGGCCTGCGTGTGGCTGGAGGATCTCCGGGACGCGGCCGACGCCGGCGGTCCTCCACTGGACGCGGCAAGGTGGTCGCCCACGAAGCCGAAAAGATCCTGGGCCGGCTCGATCGTGCGACCGAGAAACGCATCCGCGCCCGCCTCGTGCAACTCGCGGACGATCTCTTTGATCCTCGGCTTTCGGCCCGGCTCACCGAGCGAGACCAGCCGGCGCGTTTTGGCCATGCTGGAGAACCCGCCCAAGCCGAACGCGAAGCTGCTGGCGCGGCGAAGCCGTTGCAAGGCGCCGGTAGGCGGAGGCGCGGCATTGACTCCCATACGTCAACGCCGTATAGTAGGGTAAAGTGATCGCCGAAATCGTCAGCCTGTCCGGATACGAGTCCCAGGTTTCGGCGCTCATGGACGAAGAAGAACGCGCGGCGATGGAGTTCTTCATCGCGTGCGCGCCGGAAGTTCATCCGGTGATCCCCGGCGCCGGTGGGTTCCGCAAGGCGCGGTGGGCTCGAAGTGGCCACGGGAAGAGCGGCGGTTTTCGGGTTGTCTATTTCTTCTTAGCGGAACCGGGGCGGGTTTACATGGCATCCATAGACGCCAAGTCGCGCAAGGAAACCCTCTCGGCGGCCGATCGGAATGTGCTCGCCAAACTCGCGGCGCGGATCAAGAGAGCGGTGAAGGGAGGCCGGTGAAAGTGGGTATGTCCAAGCGGAAGGTGGAAGCCGGAAAACGCACGAAGCTCGGCTTGGCCTTGGAGGAGAGCGCCAAAGAGATCCTGGCTCATGTCAGGGGCGAGAGGACGCTTCCCACGCGGCGCGTGGTCCTGCCGAGGGAGGTGGATGTGGTGCGCCTCCGCAAGAGAGCCGGCATGTCGCAATCGGAGTTCGCCTCCGCGTTCTGCATCAACCCGAGGACGCTCCAGGAATGGGAGCAAGGGCGCCGGAAACCAGACGCAACCACGCGCGCCTACCTCGCGGTCATCGCCAGGGACCGCGAGGCGGTATTGAAAGCGCTGGCTTCGTAGGCGGGGAGACCGCCAACTGCCTTGACGACCACCATCTGGCCACCATTTTGGGACCGACTTTTGAGACGCTGAGAGCCTTGATTTCGGGGCTCGCCGGGTTTGTCCCGAAACTTACCCGTTTAGAGACATGGAATCCGCTACGATACGGGAATCCAACCTTTGCCTGTCCCACATAAGGACCCTTTTTGAGATGGAAGGGTGCGGCAACCGGCGTCCGCTCTCAACCTCCGGCCAATGTGCGAGGTTCCAGCAGCGCTACGGGGTGACGGGCTTTCTGGCATGCGGATGCCAGACCCTGGTCCAATGCATCGGGTGCATGTGGTTGGCCCAGCTCAAGGCAAGCCACACGTTTAGATCAGGCAAGTAGGACGTCGTACGGATTCCCCCTGTCGGGACTGCCGGCTGCGGGCTTACCTTTCTTTCCCACCAGGGGTCCGGTCACTCGCCGCGATGGCCGCGGCCGGAACTGGCTCTCGATGGCGCTGGTAATCAGCGAACGGATCGAGGCGCCCTGCGCCGCCGCGCGCCGCCGGAGCGCGGCATGAAGATCGTCGGGGATATCGATGGTGGTTCGGACGCTCATGCCATGATTGTGTCACTTTTGGTGGTGCAGGGCGGTAAGAACGCCGGTAAGAACGCCGGCGCGGACGCCGGCGTGGCAGGCTGGAGGCCCGCTCTACGAAGTGGATTTCTCTTCCCGCAGGCCGGTTTCAGGCTCGGCTTCATGGATGGCAGCGTATCGCGACGCGCTTCCTAGTGTAGTGCGGCGTAGGAACTGCCCATTATCCACTGCCAGCCAAGCATCGCGCTCGATCCGTAGAGCGGGCTTCCAGCCTGCCATGCCGGCGTCCTCGCCGGCATTCTTCGAGGAATGCCGGTACGAATACCGGCATAGCAGGCGAGACGCCCGCTCTACGGCTCGCTCGATAATGCGCATCATTTGCGCCGCGGACCACTAGCTGAACGGCGCGGAAACGGAGAGGGTTCTGCACGGAAACCCTCACTCCGAAAGGGAGCCTATCAGCGGTAAATCCGCTCATTTGGGGCGCCTATGGCTTGTTCCAGCGTCAAGCGAATGAAACGCTGGTAGGGGACGCCGGCGCGGGCGGCACGCTCGCGGACGGCGCTGTAAAGCTCCCCGGACAAACGCAGGTTGATGGATTTGTCCTTTGGCTTGATCTCGAAACGCGTCAACTGCGCGCCTGAAAGGTCGTACCGGGTCAGGTCGGCTTTGTCAACGAAATCCGCCGCCGCGCGGTCGGTCTTGAAGGCCGGGATTCTCTTCTTCATACGCTTGGATCTCCTTCTTGTGCATATAGCGGGCGCTGATAGGCCGGACGAGCGCTTCGTCGCCCTTGCGGCGGAGCGTGAAGACGATGAACACGCCGCGCCCCCTTTCCGTTCGCCCTATGGCTCGAAAACGGCGTTCGCCCTGCGAATGGGCCGCATCTGGGAGAACGCCCAGGGGGCGAGTGAAAAGGTCTTCGATGGCTAAAACGGAAAGCCCGTGCTTCTCGCACTTGACGCGATTGCCCTTGTCCCAGTCAAAGCCGTTGGCATGCAAAGCCATGACGCCATGCATGGTATGCAATTGTATAGGCAAATGTCAAGCGGTCTGATTCAGGGAGCGGTTGGAATGGTTATCACATGACAAGCGCTAAGAACGCCGGCGCGGCAGGCCGGAGGCCCGCTCTACGGGGTGGATCGCTCTTCCCGCAGGCCGGTTTCCGTTAGCGCCCCAATGCGCAGGTCGAGCAGCAGGTTCGCTTCGCGCGGCTGGGCCAGTTCCACCTTCAGATAGTTGCCGGTCAGGGCTGCGCCGGGCTCATGGAGGGTCACGGCTGAGAGCGTGCGGCCGAGCATACTTTCGCGGAAGGCGCGGTTCTTGGCCGCGGCCAGGTCGCGGAGAGCATGGTTGCGCTCTTTGCGCACCGGCAGGGGAACCGATTCGGGGTCCGCGGCAGCCGGCGTTCCGGGGCGTTCCGAGTAAGTGAAAACGTGCAGATACGTGAACGGAAGGCTCTCTATAAACCGGCAGCTCTCTTCGAAATCGGCGTCGGATTCGCCGGGGAAGCCCACCATGACGTCGGCGCCGATGGCGGCGTGGGGCATGAGAGCGCGCGCCTTCAGCACGCGGTCGGCGTAGTGGCGCGGGCGGTACTTGCGATGCATGCGGCGGAGGATCCGGTCCGAGCCGGTCTGGAGCGGGGCATGCACGTGTTTGGCGATGCGTGGAGATTCGGCCATCAGGCCCAACAGGTCGTCGGAGAAATCCATGGGCTCCACGGAGCTGAGGCGCAGGCGCCCGACTTCGGTCTCGGAGAGCAGGCGGCGGAGAAGCCCGGCCAGGCGTAGGGCGCTACCCGGTTCCCTGCCCCAGCGGCCCAGGTTGATGCCGCTGAGCACGATTTCCCGGTAGCGGTGGGCCAGGTTGCGAACCTGGCCGATCACCTGTTCGGCGGCCGCGCTGCGGCTCGGCCCGCGCACGAATGGAATGATGCAGAACGAGCAGCGGTTGTTGCAGCCATCCTGGATTTTCAGGTTGGGGCGGGTGCGGTCGCCGGCGGCGTCTTCCACGGGTGCGGAGAGGAAGTCGCGTTGGGCGAAGATGTCGCCCACGTGAATGTTGCCATGGTAGGGGGCCGCACTGGGCGACTCGACGATGTCCGGGATCTGCGTTTTGTGCGAATTCCCAACCACCCATTCCACGCCCGGCAATTCGGCCAACTCCCGAGGCGCGCGCTGGGCATAGCAGCCGGTGACCAGGATGCGGGCGGCGGGGTTCTCGCGGTGGACGCGGCGGATGGCGTGGCGGACGTCCTCATCGGCCGAGGCCGTGACAGTGCAGGTGTTGAGCACCACCAGGTCCGCGGCGGCGCGTTCGACGGCGGGCTCCAACCCCCTGGCGGCAAGCAGGGTCTCTAGCGCCGCGCCATCGGCCTGGGTGGCCCGGCAACCGAAGTTCTGGACAAAGTACTTCCCCACTATCTCGATTGTCTCAAATGGGTGGGAGGCTGATTTTCGGAATGCAGGGGGAAGCCAGCGCGCGTCCGAGCTTCGTTCGGATCGACAAGGCTGGAGCCTTATCCCACCGCGCGCGCCACATGCGAGACTGAGTGGTTTGAAACGCATTGCCACCGCCCTGGCCCTCTGCGCGGCTGCCGTATACGCCGCGCGACCATCTTTCGGCCCCGAAGATCTGTGGGCGTGGCGTTCCCTGTCCGAAGCCCGCATCTCGCCGGATGGCCGCTGGGTGGCCTATGTGGAAGCCTGGAATGACCGCGTTTCGGACGCGCGCCGGGCCAACCTGTGGCTCGTTTCCGCCGATGGCAAAGAGCGGCGCCGCCTCACCACCGGAGACTGGCAAGACGCTTCGCCGCGCTGGTCGCCGGAAGGCGACCGCCTGGCCTGGATATCCGACCGCGGCGGCAGCTCACGTGTCTACGTACGGAACCTGGAGGGCGGTTCGGAGACGGTTATCGCGCTCGCCATGCCACCTTCGAACCTGGCCTGGTCCCCCGATTGCAAGTGGATCGCGTTCTTGAGCCAGGCGCAGGGCCGCGCACACATTTTCGTGGTCTCATCCTCCGGCGGCGCCGTCAGGCAGATTTCCACGGGCAATTTCGACGATGGACCGCCTGAGTGGATGCCCGACGGGCAGTGGATTCTGGCGGACCGCGCCGGCGCCGGCGTCTGCGCTTTCCCGGCCGTGGGCGGCGAGGCCCGGCCACTCACGCCGCCCGGAAACTACGAAAGTCCGCTGCCCTCGCCCGATGGAGCCAAGATCGCCTACCTGGCGCGCGACCCCAAGCCGCGAAGCTACGTGGTTCGCAAGCTGTACGTCATGAACGCCGACGGCTCCAGTCCCCATGCGCTCTCCGGCGCGCTGGACCGCGACGCCTTCGATCCGCGGTGGAGCGCGGATTCGCGCACGATCTATTTTCTGGCTGACGATGCCGGCGCGACGCACGTCTACGCGGCGCGCGCCGATGGCACGCTGCGCCAGGTCACCGATGCGCCCGAGCGCCTCCGGGATCTGAGCGTGGCCGCCAACGGCCGCGCCGCGGCGGTGCGTTCCACGGTCTCCGGCGGGGACGAGGTCTTCGCGTTCAGCGTGTTCGACCCGGCGGCGCGCGCCACGCTGTCCGCGCCGAACGCGGAGCAGCTGGCGTCGCGGGAGATCGTTCAGCCCCAGGAAATCCGCTGCCAATCCGCCGGAAGAAGCGTGCAGGCGTGGCTCTACCAACCAGCCGGCTTCGACCCGGCCAAGAGGTACCCGCTGCTGGTGGATCAACGGGAAGCGCTCCGCGGGATGAACGGCTTCGAATTCAACCTGCCCGCGCAAGTCCTGGCCGCGCGAGGCTTGGTGGTGTTGTGCGCCAATCCACGCGGAACTCCCGGCTACGGCGAGGATTTCGGAAACCTGTTGCGCACGCGCGACCCGGGCGACGACCTGGACGACCTGCTGAGCGGAGTGGATTTCGCCATCGCCAAAGGGTACGCCGATCCGCAACGGGTCTCGATAGCGGGAGGATTGCCCGCCGCCTGGGCCTTAGGGCACTCGGAGCGGTTCGCCTCCGTAATCGCCAGGCGATCCAAAGCGCGGCTGGAGGAGCCCTGGGACCCGCAGCGTTCGCCGCTTCTCTTCGCGAGTAACTTCAAAACGCCCACGCTGGTAATAGCGGACGCCGACGACCCGCAAAGCGACCAACTCTTCGAAGCGCTCCAGACCCGCAAGGTAGACTCAACCCTGGTGCGGTTGCCAGGCTCCCGACCAGGCGCAATAGTCATGGAGTTAGAAGCGATTCTGGCGTGGCTGGCCAAGTGGTGACAGGGCTTTGCGATTTCCAAGGGTCTCGAGAGGAAATGGCAGGCGAGCGAAAAGAGACAATTTGGGCTTAGGACCTGGCAGGAAATAACCAGTCCAAGTGCCGGCAACCGCTCCCTAACGGGGCGCCTCTGGGCCCGGCTCGTTAAGAGCCTGGCGAGCCGCGACCGTCAGGGAGCGGTTGGGATGGTTATTCCATGACAAGCGCTTAGCGTCGCTGGCGGCCGGGGCTTCGCGGACTTCGTGGCGCCTCTTTCCGCCCGTCCCTAAATGGCTGAATCGTGACCCGTTTCACATACATCCTGAGATCTGAAGGGTACTATGTAACCGATACGCGACAGCTCATCTGAAGAACAAGGCGTGGGCTGTGAAGACGAGATTGGCCGGCAGACGGATACAAATTGAAAAGTCCGGAGAAGGACCTTTGTAAGGAGAAAGGGCGAATGAAGGGAATCGAGCGGGGTATGTTTTCGGCGGTTGTGGTCCTGTCATGCTCCGCGCTGGTGATCGGCCAGGCGCCTCCCGCCGGCCGCGGAGGCCCAGCGCGCGTGTCATTCTGGGTCACCACGACGGCATGGCCGGATGGCGGGGAAGTTCCCATGAGATACTCCATGCGCGGCGACAACAAATCGCCGGCGTTCGAGTTCCACTGGAACCTGGGAGGCAATCCAACCGCGGCCCCGGAGAATTTGAGAACTTACGCGGTGATTCTTCACGACGTGGAGAATTCGTCGAACAAGACCGTCACCGATACGCTCCACTGGACGGCATTTAACATCCCCGGTACGGCCTCGGGCCTACCGGAAGGACTGGCGGCGGGCGATCTGCCCGATGGGACCCGCAACGGTCCGGGGATTGCTTCCGAACGCGGGAGTGCACCCGTCTATTTCGGGCCCGGCGCTGGACCGGGGCCGATCCATCACTACGTGTTTGAGTTCTACGCTCTGGATACGAAATTGGATCTCCCCGCCAACACCTCGCGCGACGGTCTTCTGAAGGCTATGGATGGCCACGTTATCGGTAAGGCGGCTTGGTTTGGCCGCTTCCATGCGCCGCCCCAATAAGGACGTGCGTCGGATTATGCGAGACTTGCTAAACCCCAAGTCGGCAATCGCAGCAGCGGCGGTCCTGGCGGCAGCCGGCGCCTTAGCCCAGGCGCCCGCCTCCGTATGGGATGGCGTTTACGCCGATGAGCAGGCCGCCCGCGGCGTCTCCCTGTATCAGCAGGAATGCGCCTCCTGCCACGGCAAGGCGCTCGAAGGCGCCGGTGTGTTTCCGCCCCTGGCCGGCGACGACTTCAAATCCAACTGGAACGGCAAGCCCCTGGGCGATCTTTTCGAGAAGATGCGCGTGACAATGCCCGCCGACCATCCCGGCAAGCTCAGCCGGGACCAGAACGCGGACATCCTCGCCTACATGCTGAAACAGAATGGATTCCCCGCCGGCTCCACGGCCATGAAGGGCGACGCCAACGCCCTGAAATCGGTTCAATTCGATGCGGCGAAACCGGGCAAGTAGATTCCGTCAGTCACGAGACGAACTGGAGATATACCCGCGATTACAAAGTCCCGGCCATAACGGCACCACCAAGAAGGATGGTTTGAAAACAACATGAGACTTTCGTTGCGCGCGGCGATTACAGGCGCCGCACTGTTGGCCTGCACGGCGGCCATCAAGCTCGCGTCCGGCGATGCCGACCCGAAAAACGTACTCACCGGCGATTCGGCCTTCGCCAGCTTCACCGACTTGAAGCCCGGCATTTGGCGTCACATCACCGTCAACAGTCTGCCGAAACCCGGCGCCACTCCCTCGTCGTCGACGCGCGCCGAGATCGTCCCCCGTCCCGCCGATGTCTGGCCCCAGGCGCCCCCTGGATTCAAAGTCGAGCTCTTCGCCACGGGTCTCGCAAATCCGCGCATCATCCGCCGGGCCCCCAACGGCGATCTGTTCGTCGCCGAAACCACCAGTAACGGCGAACTCACGGTGTTTCGCGGCATCACCGCCGATGGCAAACCGGAGCAAACCTCTACCTTCATAACGGGACTGAAAAGCCCCTTCGGCCTGGCCTTCTACCCGCCGGGAAAGAACCCGCAGTATATTTATGTCGGGAACACCGCCTCGGTCGTGCGCATCCCCTACAAGAACGGCGACCTGAAGGCCACCGGTCCGGTCGAAACCATCATCCCGACCCTTCCTGTCGGCGGACATTCCACCCGCGATGTGGCGTTCTCGCCCGATGGCAAGAAGATGTTCGTCTCCGTGGGTTCCGGATCGAACGTCGCGGAGACCGATCCCGACTTGCAGAAGCAGGAGTTTCATCGGGCCGACATCCTGCAATACACCCCCGACGGCGCGCTCGAGAAGGTCTACGCCTCGGGCATTCGGAATCCCGTGGGCATCGCCATCAATCCCACCACGGGAGAGTTGTGGTGTTCGGTGAACGAACGCGACGCCCTCGGCGATAACCTGGTCCCGGATTACATCACCCATGTTCAGGAAGGCGGCTTCTACGGCTGGCCGTGGTTTTACATGGGGGGCAATCAGGATCCGCGGCACGAAGGCAAGCATCCCGAAATGAAGGACAAGGCAATCGTTCCCGACGTGCTGCTGCAGCCGCACAACGCCTCACTCCAGATGACCTTCTACGACGGCGAGCAATTTCCCGCCGAATACCGGGGCGACATTTTCGCGGCCGAGCATGGATCGTGGAACAGATTGGTGCGCACCGGTTACGAGATCGTGCGCGTACCCCTGAACCATGGCCACGCCTCGGGCATTTACGAGGATTTTCTGACGGGCTTCGTGCTGCCGAACGCCGCCGTCTGGGGCCGGCCGGTCGGAGTGGCGACTGCATCGGATGGGTCGTTGATGGTTACCGACGATGGCTCGAAATCCGTCTGGCGCGTGATCTACACCGGGGCGCTTCCGGCTCATTAGTGGCTCCGGGAGCCGGGTCGCACCTGCTTGCGGCGCCGCCCCGCGCCGTGTACTTCACCCACCGATCCTGGCGGTGATGAATTGCCTGCCGTCGCTCCAACCATGCCGTGAACCGGCCGAAACTCCATGGGGCCTGGAACAAGCTATAACAGGACTTGAGGCTACTGGAATGGAACCCCGGAACACAGCCACTCTTCTAATCGATTGCCCCGACCGTAAGGGGTTGGTGGCCGCTATCGCGGAGTTTCTCTACTTGCATGGCGCCAACATCCTGCACGCGGACCAGCACCAGGACAACGACCTGGGCTTGTTTTTCATGCGGGTGGAGTGGGAAATGGCGGACTTCGATCTGCCGCGGGGCCGCTTCGAGGCCGAGTTCGAGCCGGTGGCTGGGCGTTTTCAGATGAACTGGAAAGTGCGATATTCGGCCCATCTGCCGCGGGTAGCGGTGTTTGTTTCGCGCGAAAGGCACTGCCTGCTCGATCTGCTGCACCGCTGGCAGATCGGCGAGCTGCGCTGCGAAATTCCGCTAATCGTGGGCAATCACGAGGATGCCAGGGCCCTGGCGGGGTTCTACGGCGTGCCGTTCCATCACATTCCGGTAACGCCGGAGACACGGGAAGTAGCCGAACGGCGGCAGCTCGAACTGCTGCGCGAGAACGGCGTCGAGCTGGTGGTGCTGGCGCGCTACATGCAGATTCTATCGCCGGAATTCGTGGCCTGCTATCCCAACGGCATCATCAATGTGCATCACTCGTTCCTGCCGGCTTTCAGCGGCGCGAGGCCCTATCACGCGGCCCACCAGCGCGGCGTGAAGCTCATCGGGGCCACCAGCCACTACGTGACCGCGGAGCTGGACTGCGGCCCCATCATCGAGCAGGACGTGGCCCGGATCTCCCACCGGTACGAGCTCGCGGACCTCAAGGAAAAGGGCCGCGACCTGGAGCGCGTAGTGCTCTCGCGGGCGGTCCGCTGGAGCCTGGAAAACCGGATTCTGGTGTATGGGAACAAGACCGTGGTGTTCGACTGAAGACGCGAAGCCGGTGTCCCACGGCTTGCGGCAAATTGGCCGGCCGGCGCGGGCCGCGCCAGGCGGCTTCGCGGTTGGCGGCTACTGGTCGAGAATTGATGCGGCCGGTTGAAATTGAGGTGCCTCGCCCGAGCGTTCTCCCGATCCGGCGCGTACAGGAATCCTGTACAATATAGCAGGGTGGCTCATGGCGACGGAAACCACATATACGAGCCTGCGCGCGAACCTGGCCGGCGTTCTGGATCAGGTCGTGGATCAACGGCAAACGGTCATCGTTCGACGCAGAGGGTCGCGAGACGTGGCTCTTGTTCCGGCGGATGAACTGGCGGGGTTGATCGAGACCGCTCACCTGCTCCGTTCGCCACGGAACGCGCGCCGATTGCTGGCGGCCCTGCATCGGGCGGGCCGGGGCAAAGTGAAACCCCAGAGCGTCGCCAATTTGCGGCGAGAGATTCTCGGTGAAGAGAGACGGTAAGCGGTTCGCCATCTTCCATTCCGAGTTCCGGTAGGATCTGCGGTACTGGGTCAAAACCGACCGGAATACCGCAATGCGAGTCCTGGATCTGGTGGAAGCCGTGTTGCGTGATCCGTTCCAGGGGCATGGCAAGCCGGAGCCGCTGCGATTTCTGCTGGCAGGCTGCTGGTCAAGGCGCATTACCCAGGAGCACCGATTGGTGTACAGGGTTGGCGATGAAGGCATCGATTTTCTTCAGGCCCGCTATCACTATTGATCTGGCCCGGCCCAAAGGGCTGCCCCACATCGCGCGGACTTGAGATAGCGGGGGCGCGGCCTTCATAATGGAATTTCATGCCGTTCGACGATCGCGCGATCGCCATCAGCGCTACCTTTACCGCCGAAGCCATGCAGCCGGCGCTGGCCTTTTGGGCGGGCGAGCTGGGACTCGACTATGAGATCCGGTTCGCTGGCTACAACACGCTTTTCCAGCAGCTTCTAGACCCTGGCGGGCTGTTCGCCTCCAATCGCGGGGGCATCAACGTGGCGCTGGCGCGCTTTGAGGACTGGCTTTCGGCCGGCATCGGCGACCAGGTGCGGCGTTTCGGGGAAGCGGTGCGCACAGCCGCCGCGGCGTTTCCGGCGCCGCTGATTGTGGCCGTTTGTCCGCCATCTCCGGGGCGCGACGCAGACTTTGAGGCGCGCCTGGCCGGCTTGCGGGAAGCGATTTCGGAATTGACCGGCGTCCATCTCATCACCCCTAGGGACGTGCAGGCGCTCTATCCGGTGGAAGAAATCCACGATCCGCACGGCGAACAACTGGGCCATCTGCCGTACACGCCGGTGTACTTTGTGGCGCTGGCGACGGCCATCGCGCGGCGCATCCATGCGATTGTCACGCCGCCGTATAAGGTGGCGGCGCTCGATTGCGACGAAACCCTGTGGGCGGGCATCTGCGGCGAAGACGGGCCGCACGGGGTGGTGTTGGACCCGGCGCGGCGGGCCCTGCAGGAGTTCATGGCCGAGCGGCGCGCCTCCGGCCTGCTGCTGGCTTTATGCAGCAAGAACAACGAAGAGGACGTGGTGGAAACCTTCCGCGCCCACCCCGAGATGCCGTTGCGGCTGGAGGATTTCGCCGCCCGCCGGATCAACTGGGAGAGCAAAGGCGCCGGCCTCGCGTCTCTGGCGGCGGAGCTGGACCTGGGGCTCGACAGCTTCATCCTGGTGGACGATAATCCCAAGGAATGCACCGAAGCGCAGGCCGGGGCGCCGGAGGCGCTGGCATTGGCGCTGCCGGCGCCGGCCGAAGAGATTCCCGAGTTTCTGAGACATGTCTGGGCGTTCGACCGGGCGGGCGTTACCGAGGACGACCAGCGCCGCCCGGAAGTTTATGCGCAACGCGCCGAACGGGCGCGGGCGGCGCGGGCGGCGGCCAGCCTGGAAGAGTTTCTCGATACGTTGGAGCTGGAAATCCGCATCGCGCCCCTGAAGGCGGCCGACCTGGCGCGGGTGGCGCAGTTGACGCAGCGCACCAACCAGATGAATGCCACCCTCGCGCGGCGTACCGAACCCGAAATCCAGATTCTCTTGGCCGGCGGCGCGGAATGCCTGACGGTGGACGTGAGGGACCGCTTCGGAAGCTACGGGCTGACGGGGGTCATTATCTTCAAGCTGGAGGATGGCGCGGGCCGGAAGAACGCTCTACGGGTGGACACTTTTTTGCTCAGTTGCCGCGCGCTGGGCCGGGGGGTGGAGCACTGCATGGTGGCGCGGCTGGGCGAGATTGCCTTGGAGCGCGGCCTGGCAACGGTGGAGATCCCTTTGGTTGCGGGCCAGCGCAACCGGCCGGCGGCTTTGTTCCTGGAATCCCTGTGTACGCCCGAGGCGGGAGGAGTATTTTGCCTGTCGGCCGGGGACGCTGCGGCCATTAAGTACCGGCCCGGTTGGCAGGCGGAAGCGTCTGCCCCACAACGGCCGGCGGAGGCGCCTGCTTCACAACGGCGCATCGACTACGCCCGCATCGCCAACCAACTGCGCGACCCGGCCGCCATTCTGGAGCGCATACGCGCCACCACCCGGCGCGCTGTCCGCGCGGGGGCCTCCGAAGATCCACCGCGCACCCCCATCGAGCGCGATCTGGCCGAGCTGTGGGCCGCCCTGCTCAACCTGCCGTCGGTGGGCGTCCGCGACAATTTCTTCGATCTGGGCGGCCATTCGCTGCTGGCCGTGCAACTTATTTCGCGCGTGCGACAAATCCATGGCGTGGACCTTTCACTGGAAGTGGTCTACTCCGGCGATTTCACCGTGGCCGAGCTGGCCAGCGCCATCGAACTGAAAGAAATCGAGCAGGCCGGCGGCGATTACCGGGACCTGTTGCGGGAACTCGATGGCCTCTCCGACGAAGAAGCCCGCAGCCTGCTGGCGGAAGAGCGGGATGCCTCATAAGCTATGCGCATCCTGGTGACTGCTACCGCCTCCTACACGCCGCCGCGCGGGGGCGCCACGCGCAGCAACCTGGCGTGGCTGAACCGATTGGCCGCGCGCGGCCACGAGTGCCGCATCGTGTGCGGGCCGCCGGGCGAAGGCGCGCCGTTTCCTTGCGACGAATCCATTTCCGTGCTGGCGGTGGCGGACCCGGCGCGGCGCGTGCAGGCGTTGCGCAAAGAGATTCGCGAGTTCCAGCCCGATAGGGTGCTGGTGTCTTCCGAGGACCTGGGCCACGCGCTGCTGCGGGAGGCGCGGCACGCGGCGGAAGGGACGGTCGTGTACCTGGCGCACACGCCGCAGTTTTTTCCCTTCGGCCCGGCCAGTTGGAACCCCGATCCGCAGGCCGCCGAAATGGTGGCCCTGGCAGCCGGAGTGGTGGCCATCGGCGGGCACATGGCGGATTATATCGAACGCGAGCTGGGGCGCCGCGCGGCGGTGATCCATCCGCCGATTTACGGGCCCGGCCCGTTCCCCAATCTGGCATGTTTCGAGCACGGGCTGGTCGCCATGATCAACCCCTGCGCGGTGAAGGGCATTTCTATTTTTCTGGGCGTGGCGGCGCGGCTGCCGCAAATCGAGTTCGGCGCCACGCCCGGCTGGGGCGCCACCGGCGAGGACCTGCGTGCGCTGGAACGGCTCCCCAACGTGCGCATTCTGGGCAACCCGAGGGGCATCGACGAAATGCTGCGCGAGACCCGCATTTTGCTCATGCCCTCGCTGTGGTACGAGGGTTTCGGGCTGATTGTGATGGAAGCCATGCTGCGCGGCATTCCGGTGGTGGCCAGCGATTCGGGAGGGCTGCGGGAGGCCAAGGCCGGCACGGGTTTCCTGATACCGGTGCGCGCCATCGAACGTTACGAACCGGTATTCGACGAACACGACATGCCCCGGCCCGTGACGCCTGAGAACGACCCCGGCCCGTGGGTGGAGGCCGTGGTTCGGCTGCTTTCGGAGCGCGCCGTTTACGAGCGCGAATCGGCGGCTTCGCGCGCCGCCGCGCACGAATTTGCGGCCGGCGTGGATCCGGACGCTCTGGAGCGATATTTGGCCTCGCTGGGCGCCTCCGCGCCCGCCGCGGGCGGCATCGAATCCCCCACCATGGAATCGCTTTCGCCCGATAAGCGCGCTTTGTTGCTGCGGCGGCTGCGAAGGCGCAAAATGGCTCGTTGATGCGCATTCTGCTGGCCCAAAACTCGCCCTACTTTCCGGCGCATGGCGGAGGGGGAAAATCCAACCGCCTGCTGATGGAGGCGCTGGCGGCGCGCGGCCACGTGTGCCGCGCGGTGGCGCGCATCGCGGAGTTCGGCGCCACCGAAACCGAACGCTACGCCGCGGAGCTGGCCGCGCGCGGCGTGCGCCCCGCATTTCCTGAGGAAGGCATAGCCGCCTTCGAGCGCGGCGGAGTGGAAGTGCGCGTGATTACCGCCGGCAGCCTGCGCGCCCGATTCGCCGCCCAGGTGGAGGCCTTCCAACCGGACGCCATCCTGACTTCCACGGACGACCCGGCGCAGGTGCTGCTGGAGGCGGCCCTGCGCATCGCGCCGAGCCGAGTGGTCTACCTGGCGCGCGCCACGCT
>Ga0187851_10001384_pt1 | contig 23312 bp, 20 predicted proteins | sample June2016WEW_6_10_FD_132997 | JGI IMG/M metagenome (GOLD analysis project Ga0187851, IMG submission 132997) | Peatland microbial communities from SPRUCE experiment site at the Marcell Experimental Forest, Minnesota, USA - June2016WEW_6_10 | ecosystem: Environmental > Terrestrial > Soil >...
ACGGACGGACTGGATAACCTCCACCCATCGACCCCACGGTCACGCCCTGGCCAAGGGCGTCGATCTGCGGGCGGCGATGGCTGAGCTCTACGGCAAGGCGACCGGCTGCTGCGGCGGCAAGGGTGGGTCGATGCATCTCGGCGACCCCTCGGTGGGGATGCTCCCGGCGATCGCCATCGTCGGGGGAGGCAACACGGTGGTCACGGGCCTCGGGCTCGCATTCAAGCTGATGCACACCGACCAGGTGGCCGTCTGCTTCTTCGGTGAGGGCGCGAGCAACGAGGGTGCCTTTCACGAGGGCCTCAACTTCGCAGCCGTCCAACACCTCCCGATCGTCTTTGCCTGCGAGAACAACCTCTACGGCGCCTCCACCCCGTTCACCCTGACAAGCCTCGTCCCGGATGTGGCCGCCCGCGCCGCTGCCTACGGCGTGAGGGGAGAGATCGTCGACGGGATGGACGTGCTCGCCGTGCGCGAGGCGGCCGGACGGGCGGTGGCCGACGCGCGCGCAGGGGCGGGCCCGATCCTCCTCGAGTTCAAGACCTACCGATTCGCGGGTCACAGCCGCGGTGACGTCAGGGGCTATCGCAGCCGTGAGGAGGAGGCGGAGTGGAAGGGGCGGGATCCGATCGTCCGCATCCGCGAAAGCCTCGCCCTGACCGTCGGCGAGGAGGTCCTCGACGCGACGGACACCGGGGTCGAGGCGGCGCTCGACGACGCCATCGAGTTCGCCCGGCAGTCACCCCTGCCGCGAGCCGAGGACGCGTTGACCGACGCCTACGCGACCGTGATCAGCAGGGAGTCCGCCCCGTGACCGCGGGGCTCCCTCCTTCCCAGGGCGGACGCCGGCTCACCATCGCCGAGGCATTGCGGGAAGCGATCGCCGAGGAGATGCGGCACGACGAGAAGGTTTTCCTCATCGGCGAAGACGTCGGCGTCCCCGGAGGTTTCGGGGGTGCGTTCGGGGTCTACCTCGGCCTGACCGAGGAGTTCGGCCACGAGCGCATCATTGACACTCCGATCAGTGAGAAGGCGATCGCGGGTGCCGCGGTGGGCGCTGCGCTGATGGGGATGCGGCCGATCCCGGACCTGCAGTACTCCGACTTCCTCTTCGAGTGCATGGACGAGTTGGTCAACCAGGCGGCGAAGATGCGGTACATGTCGAACGGGAAGCTGAGCGTGCCCATGGTCCTCCGCTGTCCGGTCGGCACGGCCAACCGGGGGGCACAGCACGGTCAGTCCCCGGAGAGCTACTTCGTGCACGTGCCCGGCCTCAAGGTCGTCTGCGTCTCCGATGCGTATCACGCCAAGGGACTGCTGAAGAGCGCGGTGCGTGACGATGACCCGGTCATTTTCTTTGAGCACAAGTTGCTCTACGGCAGCAAGGGACGTGAACAGGCCGGTGGGATGGATCTGACCTCGTACGTGCCCGAGGAGGAGTACTTCTTCCCCATCGGCAAGGCCGTGGTGAAGCGTGAGGGCACCTCCGTCACGGTGGTGGCGACGCACATGAGCCTCTACCGCTCCCTCGCGGCCGCGGAGGAGCTGGCCCGAGATGGCATCGAATGCGAGGTGATCGATCCTCTGACGCTGCTCCCTCTCGACGAGGAGACGATCTTTGCCTCGGTCAGGAAGACGGGCCGTCTGGTCATCGCTCACGAGGACACGCTGACCGGGGGATGGGGCGGCGAGCTTGCCGCCAGGGTCGCTGAGGAGTGCCTCTTCTCCCTGGAGGCGCCGATCAGGAGGGTTGCCAGCCACGATGTGCCGCTTCCGGTCGCCCCGGTGATGGAGCAGACCGTGGTGCCGTCGGTGGCGAGGATCACGGCTGCGATCCGCCGCTGCTGCGAAGGCTGAGGCGGCAGATGGCGCATCGGATCGACATGCCGTCGCTGGGTCAGACCACCGACGAGCTGCTGATCATCGAGTGGTTCAAGAGAGAGGGCGACGCGGTCAAGCTGGGCGAGCCCCTGCTCAGCGTCGAGACCGACAAGGCCCAGGTCGACGTGGAGTCCGTGGCCGCCGGGACACTGCTCAAAGTCCTCCACGAGGCCGGCGAAACCGTGCGAGCCGGTTCGCCGGTGGCATATGTGGGTGCTCCGGGCGAGGCCGTGCCGGTTGCGCACGTCGGAGTGGAGGAGGGCCGCGGATCGGCGCCAACGGACTCCGCGACCGCCCGGATCGCGGCGGCCGAAGCCTCGCCGTCTCCCGCCCCGCGCCCAGAGCCCGAGCGTCGCTCCCCAGAGAAGGCATCGGGCCGCGTCTCGGCGCTGCCCGCCGCGCGGCGGCTGGCGAACGAGCTCGGCATCGACCTCACCAGGATCGTGGGCACCGGCCAGGACGCGGTCATCACCGTCCGCGACGTCGAGCGGGCCGGGCAGGCGGCTTCGGTTCCCGCAGACGACCCCGACCTCGTTGCCATACCCCAACTGAGGCAGGTCATCGCACGCCGGATGTCTGCATCGGCCCAGCGGATTCCCCAGTTCACACTGACGGTCTCGGTCGACGCCAGCGGAGCACGCGACCTCATCAGGGCCCAACGCGCGTGCGTCTCCCCGGCTCCCGGCTCACGCCTGACCTACACGCACCTGGCCGTCCGGGCGGTGGCCACCGCGCTGCGCGATTTCCCGACCGTCAACCGGCTCTGGGTCGATGACGGGCCACGTTTCCGCCAGCTCCAACGATCGGACGTGGGGCTCGCCGTCGCCTGCGACGACGGGCTCCGCGTGGTGAGCATCCCCGAGGCCGATCAGGTCCCGCTGGCGGAGCTTCCCGGTCTCCTCGGCAGCGCTGCCGAGCGGGCGCGGTCGGGCTCGCTGCTGGCGGTGGACCGCATGCCCGTGGCGGTGACGGTCAGCAGTCTGGGCATGTACGGAGTCGAGCAGTTCCAGGCGCTCGTCGATCCCGACCAGACCGCGATCCTGGCGGTCGGCACCGTAGAGGACCGGCCCGTCGCCCGAGATGGCACGCTCGGTGTCCTGCCCATGGTGCGGGTCAGCCTCTCGGCCGACCATCGAGTGGTCGACGGCACGCTGGCGGCGCAATTCCTGCAGGCTGTCAAAGGCGCCCTGGAGACCCCGGGTGGGGCGCGATGAGGTGACCACCGCCGAGACGCCCGGGGTGACCAGCCGCTGGCAGGATGAGCAGGCGGCCGGCTGCCGAACCGAGCTGGAGCTCCGTGCCTACAGCTCCCGCCTGCTGGGCCAGGATCCGCTCCTGGTGCTGCACGGCGGTGGCAACACCTCGGTGAAGCTCACCGAAACCAACCTCTTTGGCGAGGCCGAGGACATCCTCTGGGTCAAGGGTAGCGGCTGGGACCTGGCCGCCATCGAGCCGGCCGGATTCGCGCCGGTCCGGATGCGGCAGCTGCTGGCGCTCGCCGAGCTCACCACCCTCTCCGACACGGACATGGCACGGGAGCTCCGCATCGGCATGATCGCCCCCGCCGCGCCCGACCCGTCGGTCGAGGCGATCCTCCACGCCATCATCCCCTTCAAGTACGTCGACCACACCCACGCGGACGCGGTCATCACCCTCACCAACTCGGTGAACGGAGCCGCGTTGATCCAGACGCTCTACGGCGATCGCCTCCTCCACGTCCCCTACGTGATGCCCGGCTTCAAGTTGGCTGCCCTCTGCGCGGACCTGTATCCGAGGCGGCGCGGTCCCCAGACGATCGGGATGCTGCTGATGAACCACGGCATCTTCACCTGGGGTGCGACGGCTCGTGAGTCGTATGAGCGGATGATCGAGGTCGTCTCGCTGGCCGAGGCGTGCATCCACCGGGAGGTCCGAAGCCGGCCCCGCCAGGCCACGCCAGCGCGCAGCTCCTACTCCCCCCTCGACGTCGCCCGCCTTCGGCGCGAGATCTCGGAGGTGGCCGGGGCCCCGATGATCCTGCAGGTGGACGACTCGCCGACCGCACTCTCCTTTGCCCAGCGCGCCGACGTGCCGGCCATCTCTCAGCAGGGGCCGGCGACCCCCGACCACGTGATCCGCACCAAGCGGCTGCCCCTCCTGGGACGCGACGTCGCCGCCTACGCGCGCGAATACGAACGCTACTTCGCAGAGCACTTGAGAAGCTCCGAACGCCCCCTGCACACCCTGGATCCCGCGCCCCGGGTCGTCATCGACCCGCAGCTGGGAGTGGTCGCGGCCGGCCGATCAGCGGCCGACGCGTCCATCGCCGCGGACATCTACCGGCACACCATCGAGATCATCCTCGACGCCGGCGACCTGGGTGGCTACCGCGCCCTCCCCGCCGAGGACATCTTCGACGTCGAGTACTGGGACCTGGAGCAGGCCAAGCTCACCAGAAAGGGCACCGGGCCGCCATTCGCCGGCGAGATCGCCCTGGTCACCGGAGCGGCCGCGGGAATCGGCCGCGCCTGCGCGGAGCTCCTGCTGCAGCAGGGCGCCGCGGTGGTGGGCCTGGACCTCAACCCGGCCGTGGCGGAGGTGGCCCCGGGGCCCGCCTGGTACGGCGCCCAGTGCGACGTGACCGACCCTGAGCAGGTGACCGCCGCGATCGAGGCCGGGGTCAAGCGGTTCGGTGGCATCGACATCGCCGTCCTCAACGCGGGCGTCTTCCCACCCAGCCAGCGCCTCGACGCCCTGGAGATGGGAGCGTGGCGTGCGGTCATGAGCGTCAATGTCGAAGCATCGGTCCTGCTCCTGCGTCACCTCCACCCCCTCTTGCGACTGGCGCCCGGCGGCGGGAGGGTGGTGGTGATCGGCTCCAAGAACGTGCCTGCCCCGGGCCCTGGGGCGGCCACCTACTCGGCCTCCAAGGCAGCCCTCACCCAGGTGGCGCGGGTGGCAGCCCTGGAGTGGGGTGCGGACGGCATCCGGGTCAACGTGATCCATCCCAACGCGGTCTTCGACACCGAGCTGTGGACGGCGGAGATCATCGAGGCCCGCGCGCGCCAGTACGGTCTGAGCGTCGCCGAGTACCGGGCCAACAACGTGATGCGGGTGGAGGTGCGCAGTCGGGACGTGGCCCAGATGTGCTTGGCCATGTGCGGGCCCGCCTTTGCCAGCACCACCGGTGCGCAGGTGCCCGTCGACGGCGGCAACGATCGGGTCATCTGAATGGGTACTCATGGCGATGCACCAGAGCTCGCTTTGGGCCGGCCACCGGGGGTCGAGCGCGACGTCGAGCTGATGACCCGCGTCGCCTCTCAGTACTACCTGGAGGGGATGACCCAGGAGGCGGTGGCACGCTCCCTTCGTCTCTCCCGGCCCAAGGTCGGGCGGTTGCTCGATCGTGCCCGGCGGGTCGGCATCGTGGAGATCACGGTTAATGTCCACCCCGACCTCGGCCTTCGAGTGGAAGCCGAGCTGCTTTCACAGTTCGGCCTCGACCAGGTTCTCCTGGTCAACGACCAGACCGATGAGGCGGGTCGGCGGGCGGCGGTGGCCCGGGCCACCGCTGGTTTCCTCAAGCGGCAGCTCAAGGACGGAGACGTGGTGGCGCTGGGCATGGGTCGCAATGTCGGCGCTGTGCCCGACTTCGTCGGCACTCCCCCAGCGCGCACGGCGACGTTCGTCAGCGCCATCGGAGGGTCGCCGCTGGTGGATACCGGCGTCAACCCCAATGAGATCTGCCGCCGCCTCGCCGAAGCGTTCAGGGGCAGTGCCGAGGTGCTGTATGCGCCCGCCTACGCGGAGACACCAGAGGTCCGGAATGCGTTCGTGAATCACGACGAGGTGCGCGATGTCCTCGGGCACGCTCGCACCGCCGACATCGCCCTGATAGGGATCGGTGACGCGCGGGACGGCAGCGCCGTGGTGAGAATGGGCTGCTTCTCCGTGTCCGAGATGCGCGAGCTGCGCGACCACGGGGCGGTCGGCGATATCCTCGGATCCTTCTTCGACGCGGATGGTCAGGCCGTGGTCGGCGGAATGGGGGATCGCGTGGTGGCGATCGACCGCGCGGATCTCGAGAGGATCCAAGCCGTGGTCGCGATCTCCAGCGAGAGGGACAAGGGTGACGCGATCCTGGGTGCGCTGCGCAGCGGCATGGTGAACGTCCTGGTCACCACGCTTTCCACGGCTCGCACTGTGCTCGATCTTGCAGCGCGCCCGGGCCGCGCCGGGGTTGGCCAGATGACTCGCTTGCCAGGCCCGGGTCAGTCGTGCTGAGGCCATTCCCGTGATGAGCCGGCCGGCCGAGCGTGGCACTCTCGACCCGCGCGTCCTCTGTGCGGGCATTCTTGTCGGCGACCTCTTCGTGCCTCCGCTGCCTCGCCTGCCAACGGCCGGTGAGCTTCTCGTGTCCGGTGACTTCCTCCTGGAGGCCGGGGGCTGCGCCGCCAACGTCGCCGTGGCCCTGTCGAAGTTGGGCGTCGGCTCCAGGGTCGTGGGCAGGGTTGGCCATGACGCCTTCGGCGACTTCGTCTGCTCGGCGCTGGCCGGACATGGGGTCGACGTCTCCTTCATCGGACGGTCGGAGACGATGGGCACATCAAAGACCGTGATCGTCCCGGTGGTCGGTGAAGACCGGCGCTACATCCACACGCTGGGGGCCAACGCCGACCTCACGGAGCGGGACTTCGGCCCCGGAGCGATGTCCGGGGTCGAGGTCGTCTACCTGGGCGGCTACCTGGTTCTGCCCGGTCTTCACCCCGAGGAGGTGATCGCGCTCTTCGAGGCGGCGCGTCGAGCGGGCGCACGAACGCTGCTGGACGTCGTCCTCCCCGGAGAGGCTGAGGCCTCGATGGACGATCTGCGCTCGATCCTGCCGAGCGTCGACTTCTTCCTGCCCAACGGCGACGAGGCGCGCCAGTTGACGGGCGAGCGGGACCCAGAGCGCCAGGCCGCCATCTTCAACGAGGCCGGCGCGGAAACCGTGATCATCACCTTGGGCCGAGCGGGGGCGCTCGTTCGCACCGCGACCTACACGCGGCAATTCACCGCTCCGAGCGTCGATGTGGTCGACGGTTCAGGAGCCGGCGATGCGTTCGCTGCGGGGCTGATCGTCGGCATCCTCGAGGGCTGGCCCTTGGAGCGTTCCCTGGGGTTCGCGAGCTGGGCCGGCGCTCTCGCTTGCACTGCACTGGGTTGCACCGACGGCATCCCGGATCGGCAGCGAGTGGCCGCCATGGCTGGACAGGATCTCTGAGGGTGATCGGCATCATCCTCGCTGCTGTGGGCGCGGTCAGCCCCGATCATGAGGAGTGCTCGAGCTGTGTTGACACATGATCAGATCCAGGGCGCTCGGCGGCGAGCGGCGCAGCTGCTCGAGGAGGCCGGCTTCGTCCTCACCCCCGAGGAGCACGACAGCATCGAGGTGTCCGACTTCGGCCTGTCAGAGCTCGATCAAACGGGACTGGAGGTCGTCGTGTACGTCAACACGCGGCGTGTCTGCGCCAAGGAGCTCGTGATGTTCCCCGGCCAGACCTGCCCCGAGCATCGTCATCCGCCTTTCGACGGCACCCCCGGCAAGGAGGAGACATTCCGCTGCCGCCGGGGCCTCGTGTACCTCTACCTCGAGGGTCAGCCGGCGGAGAAGCCCACCTGCCGGCCGGCAAAGGTGGACCAGGGCGCGTACACGGTGTGGCACGAGGTGATCCTCCGACCTGGTCAGCAACGCATCGTCCCGCCCAACACGCTGCACTGGTTCCAGGCGGGGCCGGAGGGTGCCATCGTCTCGGAGTTTTCCACGCAGAGCCGTGACGATCTCGACGTCTTCACGGACCCTGACATCGCTCGGACCACCGTGGTCGCGTCGAGCTGAGGGTCCGCGGTTCCAGTTGATGGAGGGGAATGGGCCCAGCCGCCACCCGCCGAACGGCCCCAGGAATCCGAGCCATCCGGCCGTGTCGATGGCGGCGGGCAGGGTGACAAGGTGTGGGCACGCCGGAGGGCTCCTCCCCCGACCTTACGGTGGAGAAAGAGCGTGGTCACCACCCCGAACCGATGGGCGCCGGCCGAGCAACCGGTGCCCTCCGATCCGCCCCGGGGGCAAGAGCTGCTGGCCGACCCGCAGCTCAACAAGGACGCCGCCTTCACCGAGCAGGAGCGAGCCGATCACGGTCTGCGCGGGCTGCTCCCCTGGCGGACGCTGACCATCCGCCAGCAGGTGGCCCTGGAATTCGAGCACCTCCGCCGCAAGGGGGACGACCTGGAGCGCTACATCGGGCTGACCGCGCTCCACGATCGCAACGAAACCCTCTTTTATCGGATGCTCATCGACCATCTCGAGGAGCTGGCGCCAATCGTCTACACGCCCACCGTGGGCTACGCGTGCCGGGCCTACAGCCATCTGCTGCGGCGCCCTCAGGGGCTGTGGATCACCCCCGACGACATCGATCACATCCCCGAGCTGCTCCGCAACGCAGGCCGGCCCGACGTCCGCCTGATCGTGGCCACCGACAACGAGCGCATCCTCGGCCTGGGCGACCAGGGCGCCGGAGGGATGGGCATCCCCGTCGGGAAGCTGGCGCTGTACACAGCCGGAGCCGGCATCTGTCCCACCCTCACGCTGGCCGTCTCGCTGGACTGCGGGACTGACAACGCCGAACTCCTGGGCGATGGGCTGTACCTCGGCTACCCCAAGCCGCGACTGCGCGGCGCCGCCTACGACCGCTTCATCGAGGCCTTTGTCGAGGCCGTGGATGACGTCTTCCCTCACGCCGTGCTGCAGTGGGAAGACTTCAAGCAGCACAACGCGATCCGGCTTCTGGACCGGTACCGACAGCGCATCCCCAGCTTCAACGACGACATGCAAGGGACCTCTGCGGTGGTACTGGGGGGCATCCTGGCGGCGCTGGGCGAGACCGGGGGGACGCTATCCGACCAGCGGGCGGTGTTCGTCGGAGCCGGCGCCGCGGGCATCGGCATCGCCCGGCTGCTCCAGGCGGCGATGCGGAAATCCGGCGCGTCCGAGGAGACGGTGCGCCGCGCGGTGGTGATGATCGACTCGCGCGGCCTGATCTTCGAGGGTCGCGACCAGCTTGAGGAGGACAAGCTCCCCTACGCGATGCCACGCGAGGAGCTGGCCCGGCTCGGGCTCGACCCCGGCCCCTCCTGCGACCTGGAGACGGTGATCCGCCAGGTCGCGCCCACCGTGCTGGTGGGCACCAGCGGACGGGCCGGTCTCTTCACCCAGGCCGCCATCCGCGAGCTGGCCGCGGGCACCCGCCGCCCCGTGGTCCTGGTGCTCTCCAACCCGACCTCGAGCTCGGAGGCGGTGCCCGCCGACGTCCTGGCCTGGAGCGACGGCCGGGCCCTGGTGGCCACCGGAAGCCCGTTCCCTCCGGTCGAGGTGGAGGGCCGGCAGCAGCTGATCGCGCAGGCCAACAACGTCTTCGTCTTCCCCGGGGTGGGGCTGGGCGCCATGGTGGCGCACGCCCGCGAGCTCACCGACGGCATGTTCCTGGCGGCCGCATCCACACTGGCCGAGATGGTGACCCCAGAGCGCCTGGCCCGGGGCGCGCTCTACCCGGCGCTCACCGACCTGCGAGCGGTCTCGCGCCGGATCGGCATCGCCGTCGCACGCGAGGCTCGCGACCGGGGGCTGGGACGTCTGATGGCGGACGAGGAGATCGAGGCCGCAGTGGACGCGACCATGTGGGATCCGGCGTACGAGGGCGCCGAGGCCATCAGCCCCTCGGCGGCGCCGGGGCCGCCGAACACCGTCGCTCGGCGCGGCTGACGAGGATGTGGCGGGCCACCGTCGCGGGGCACATCTGCGCCGACCTGCGGCCGAAGCTGAGCGGCGATGAGCGCATCGTCCCTGGCGCGATCATCGAGGTGGGTCCGCTCGACATCCGGCCTGGAGGCTCGGTGGCCAACACCGGAGGCGATCTGGCGGCGCTCGGGGCGCAGGTGGTCCTGGTCGCTGACCTGGGAGATGACGAGCTGGGATCGGCCGTCGCCCGTGCCCTCGCGACGGTCGGCGCCGACTGTCGAGGCATCCGGCAGGTCGAGGGCCTGACCACCTCGTACTCGCTGGTGTTCGAGCCCCCGGGAACGGATAGGTCCTTCTGGCACCACGTGGGTGCCAACGCCTTCTTCGACGGGACCCGCGTGCAGCCGGACGCGGCCGATCTGGTGCACCTTGGTTACCCGGCGCTGCTGCCGCTCCTGCACGCCGACTGCGGCAGCCGCCTTCACGACCTGCTGGCCCGGGTGCGTCAGGCGGGAAGCACGACCTCACTCGACCTCTCCTTTGTGACGCCGGGGTCGCCCGCGGCAGAGGTCGATTGGGGGCTCCTGCTCCGGCGGACAGCCCCCTTGGTCGACGTCCTCTCCCCCAGCGTGGACGATCTGGTCAGCGCATTGGGTGTCGCCAGGCCAACGTCGGTCTCAGAGGTGCGGGAGCTGGGACTGGCCCTGCTGGGGCAGGGCTCCGCCGTGGTCCTGTTGACCAATGGGGAACAGGGGATGCACCTCTTCACCGCAGGTCAAGATCGGCTGTCACGCGCCGGCCGCTGTCTCTCTGAGCGTGCCGAGGCGTGGGCGGACCGGGAGCTGTACCTGCCCGCGTCCGCCAGGGGCCCTCTCGCCACGACGGGCGCCGGCGACGCCGCCACCGCCGGCCTGCTGTTTGGCGTCCTCGCGGGAAGTGACGCCGAAGAGGCGGCGACGAGTGCTGCGCGCGCGGCGGCCCTCAAGGTTGCGGGACACCAGCGACTCCCGCGCTTCACGACCACGGCGCGGGGCGACTGAGGGCGGACCCCCGCCGCCCGCAGGGTTGCCCTACCTGGCGGCGAACTCGCCCATCGTGGTCTGAAACGAGCGCCGTGCCTGCTCCTGGAGCGTGAGGTGGCGGAAGTCCTCAGAGAGGATCTCCACGCCCCAGGGCCCCGCGTATCCGGTCGCCCGGGTGGCGGCGATGAAGCCGGCAACGTCCTGATCACCCTCTCCGCACAGCCGTCGGAAGTCCAGCGTGTCCTCCGACAGGGTCGCGCCACGGACCTGCTCGTCAGCGTCATCCAACTCGACAGCGAAGATGTAACGCACAGGCAGGTCTCGAATCTCGGCAAGGTCAACTCCGCCGCGCGCCATATGCCAGAGGTCCAGCATCAGGCCACCATTGGCCTGGCCCGCGTCGTCAACGAGCCTGCGTCCGAGGGCCAGATCCTTGACCTGCCCGAAGGGCATGGGCTCGACGGCAACTCGCGTACCGGCGTCCGCCGCCTGGCGGCACAGCTCGGCGAAGGACTCCACCAGCCGGCCCCACGGCCACTCGTGACCACCGATCTCGCTGCCAACCTTGATGTGCCGAGGCCGGAGTCGCTCGGCTGCCCGGAGGAGGTCCAACCGGACCAGATCACTCGCACGCCGCCGTGATCCGGTGGCAAACCAGTCGTTAAACATCTCCAGTTCGAGGTGAACGATGGCGTGGGTTGCGAGCATCGCGGCGATGGCATCGAAGCCGGATGTCGCATCCGCCGCCAGATCCGCATGCACGATGCCAAAGCCGCGGTAGCCGGCGTCGGCCGCCGCCTCGATGCGCGATGGCAACGAGAACGGGCTGCGCTCGTCACCGCGGGTGGGTCGGGCGTCGCCCGCCGTCGTCCAGCAGGAGGCGAGCAGTTCGACGGGCTGGGATCCGAGCGCTGTCACCGCTCCTCGAGTGTCCGGACGTCAAGGGGCCGGCAGGTTTGGAGCATGGGACGTGTCGCCAGCCGGCCGGCTCGCTGGAGCTCCAGTTTGCGCTGGCAACGCATCCGGTACGCGCCGACACCATGAAACGCGTCAGACGACGCTCTCCACCCTCCGCCGCCGTTCGGCGCGATCAGCTCCGGGTGCGTCGAGGAAGGCGAATGCTAGCCTTGGCGCTTGCGGCTTCGGGGCCGGTGGCTGACCGCCGCCTGGTGGAGACCGAAGGGACTGATGATCTCCAGACTGGGAGGATTCTTCGTGGGTCGGACGCGTCGTCTCATCGCATCGTGGGCGCTCGGAATGGCCGCCCTTGCCGCGGCCGGGTGCGGGAGCACCTCGACCTCCGTCGCCACGCCGGCCACCGCGGCTCCGACCGCCACCGGCTCCACGACCGCCACCACGCCGACCGCGACGTCGACAACGGTGTCCGGTGTCACCGGCGGAGCCGGTGACACCTCCGCCAACCCCGACCAGACGTTCGTCTGCGGGGCATCCGGCACCATCGACGGCTCCCTCGTTGCCTACCTCACCGTTGCCGGCACCGACTCGACGTCAGCGAAGTCGCTGTGCAGCAGCCTGGAGGGGGCGGCCGGCTGGGTCGCGATAACCACCATCTCCGCCGGTGAGTACGAGTCCGTCCCGGAGTGTTACGTGACCCTGGGCGGGGGCGTCATCACCGCTCGCATCTACACGGCCAAGGGCGGCAGCGATGCGGAGACGAAAGTGCTCTGCGACACCCTTCTCGCGGGTTCCACCCTGCCGACGCTCGCTCCCTGACGCGAGGGGTGCCGGGCAAGCACCGGCATCACGCCCCGTCACGCGGATGGCGGGAGTATCGTCTCGGCCGTCATGACGCGATGGGCCTCGATGCTCCCGCTCTGCCTGGTCGCAGCCGCCACCATCGCGGGGTGCGGCAGCCCGGTCGACACGAGCAACCTCACCCAGGTCCAGATGAGCTCCTCGCAGGCCCTCCCGCCCCCCTACGGGTCGGCACAGGCGGTGCTCACCTCCGCGACCTCCCTGGCGACCTTCCGGAAGGCGATCTTGTCGGCCGGCATCGGCCTGAGTGGCACCACCACGAGCAGCGGGGGCTGCGCCGGTGGAATCCAGTACACCATCGTCCTGGTGAGGAGCGGCGGTAAGGGATCGACGACGCTCAACGCCTACGACTGCGGGGGGCAGATCACCGGCAACATGGCCGGGAACGTATCGGGATTCCTCGACTACGTCAGGCCCCTGCTGGTCGCGACGCCGTCAGGGTAGGGGTGGCGAGAGCCGAGCACCGCCGCGCGCTGTGCCGGAGAGAGCGACTTGATCGCCTCGGTGAGGGTCACGCCTGACGCCCTTCCCGCCCGTGGGAGCAGCCACGCGTAGATCAGGTCAGGACGCTTGCGCCCGGTGTCGCGCAACACCCAGCCGATCGCCTTGCGGATGAAGAACTCCCTCTCCTCCAGCATCGTCTCCGCGTACCGGGAGAATCGCGAAAAGTCGCCGCCGCCCCGGCGGAGTGGGACCAGCAGGGCGAGGAGCGCGGATCGCCGGATCCAGAAGTCCGGGTCGCCCGCCCAGCGATCGAGCACGACGCCCAGCTCAGGATGGCGCTCGACCAGGGGGCCGGCCACCAGGGCGGCCAGCTCGTCGACGAGCGCCCATGTTTGGGATTCGCGCAGCAAGCGCTCGATCAGCACGGTGTCCGCCGGTTGGAGGCGATCGCCGCCGAGCTCCAGGAGCTCGACCGCCGTCCTGCGCCACTCGTAGACGGTGCCCGCCCAGAGCGCCTCCACCAGGGAGAGAAGCTCCTCCCTCTCGAGGGGAGCACGCCGCTTGGCCATGCCCCGGGCCACGGCCCGAACCGCCGGGACACTGACCCCGTAATGGTCGAGCCGGCTCTTCAGGTACGCCTTCTCCTGCACGGCGCGCTTGGGAGAACCCCCGGCGCGAAGCTCCGCGTCGATCCCGGCGAGCAGGTCTGCGACGTCCATCAGGTCACTGCTCAGCGGCGGCTCGCCAGGCAGCAGTGCTTGTACTTGCGGCCGCTGCCACACGGGCACGGATCGTTGCGCGACGCGACCCGCCATCGGCGCCGCTCCTCGCGCTCGTCGATCTCCAGCGCTCCCATGATCGCCGCCACCCCCTTGCCGGAGCGACCCAGGCTCACCATCCGCTGAAGGTGCGGCAGCATGTGCTGGTACGACTGCCGGTAACCGGCGCACAGGTGGTTGAGCCCGGTTTCCCCCTCCGGCGTGAGGTCGAAGCGGTCCTTGGGACAGCCGCCATTGCAGAGGAAGAGCACCGGGCACGCGCGGCAGAGCGCGGGCAGACCCGCCCTCTTGGCCTCGCCAAAGGCGAGCTGCGCGGGTGACTCGACGAGCGCGCCCAGACCATCGGTGACGACGTTCCCCAACCGGTGGGCCGGGTCCACGAAATGGTCGCACGCATAGACGCTGCCGTCGTGCTCGAGGGCGAGAACCCGCCCGCAGGTCTCGGACATGATGCAGAGGTTGGCGGGCTGCCCGCTCACCACCTGAAGCGCCTCGGCGAAGTTCTGCACGGCGATCCGGCCCACGTCGTGGCGCACCCATTCGTCGAAGACGGTGCAGAGGAAGGCCGACATCGCCTCCGGGGTCACGGAGCGCTCGGTGACCGCGCCGTCGCCGCCCCGCTCGACCACGGGCAGGAACTGCACCCAGCGCACCCCCTCGGCGAGGAAGAAACGGTAGACCTCGAGCGGCGCCGAGGCGGTCCGCGCGTTGAGGGTGCAGAGCACATCCGGCTCGACACCGTGCTCGCGGAGACGGGCCAGCCCCCGCATCGTCCGAGCGTGGCTCGGGAGCCCGCGACGATCGGGGCGGCTGCGGTCATGGAAGCGGGCCGGGCCGTCGATGCTGATGCCCACCGCAAAGCGGTTCGCGGCAAGGAACGTGCACCAAGCGTCGTCCAGGCGGGTCCCGTTGGTCTGCAGGTTGTTGAGGCAGCTCCATCCCGGCGGGAGGTACCGCTCCTGCAGCTCGACCACGCGCCGGTAGAAGTCCAGGCCGGCGAGGGTCGGCTCTCCGCCATGCCAGGCGAAGTAGACGAGCGGGCCCGGGCTCGCGTCGATGAAGGCGCGGATATGGGCCTCCAGGACCGCATCCGACATGCGGTACCGCTCGCCGGCCGGGAAGAGGCTGGTCTTGCCGAGGTAGTAGCAGTAGTCGCAGGCGAGGTTGCAGAGAGGCCCGATCGGCTTCGCCATGACCCCGAAGGGCTCTGCCAGCCGCGGGGACGGGGACGCCGCGGCGGGCGGACGGGGAGGCCGGAGGGGATTCATGAGCGGCTTCAGAGTGCCACTGATCATCCGCTCCAGGAGGGAGGGTCGGAGCCCGCCGGGCCTCCCGCTCGATGCGCCTAGAACCTGATTGCAACTATCTCTTGACGGTCGCCACCATGTTTGTTAGTATCGAATGGCAGTCAATATCAAAAGGATGACACCACCATGAACGCACCGGCACCCCCGCGCGGAGTGGGGGCCCGGCGTTGGTGGGCGCTGGGAGCAGTGATGCTCGCCGTCCTCGCCGTCGGGCTCGACGCGACCGTGCTCAGCGTGGCCCTTCCCACCCTGGCCACCCAGCTGCACGCCTCCGAGGCCGACCTGCAATGGTTCTCGTCCGGCTACCTGCTGGTGCTGGCGGCCCTGATGCTGCCCGCCGGCCTGCTCGGCGACCGGATCGGACGCAAGCGCGTCATGGTCGGGGCGCTGCTCCTCTTCGGCCTCGCATCGGCCGCCTGCGCCGTCTCCAAGACCCCGGCAGAGTTCCTCGCCGCCCGGGTGCTGCTGGGCTTCGCCGGCGCCCCCCTCATCGTGATGGCCATGTCCGCCCTGGCGGTGCTCTTCACCCCCGAGGAGCGGCCGAAGGCGGTCGGCATCTGGGCGGCGGTCAACTTCATCTCCTTTCCCATCGGCCCCATCCTGGGCGGCTACATCCTCAGCCACGCCTGGTGGGGGTGGGTCTTCCTGATGAACGTGCCGGTTGCCCTGCTCGGGCTGGTCGCCGTCCTGATGCTTGTCCCGGAGTCGAAGTCGACGCAGCGGCCCGGCCTCGACCCGGTGGGCGTGGGCCTCTCCACCGTCGGTTTGGTGGGCCTCACCTACGGCCTGATCCAGGCCGGCCAGAATGGTTGGGGGAGCGCCATCGCCATCGGCCCGATGCTGGCCGGGGTTGCCCTGCTGGCGGCCTTCCTGGGCTGGGAGGTCCTGCTCACTCGGCGACCCGGCGGCCAGCCGCTCGTCGACCTCGAGCTCTTCCGCTCGCGCAGCTTCACCTGGGGAGTGCTGCTCCTCGCTGTCTCCGCGGTGGTGATGATCGGCGTCATCTTCACCCTGCCCCAGTACTTCCAGGGCGTCACCGGGGTGGACCCGATGGGCAGCGGCGTCCGGCTCCTCCCCCTGCTGGCCGGACTGCTGCTGGGGGCTCTGCCCTCGGCCCTGTTCATCCGCTGGATCGGGGCCAAGCTGGTCATGAGCCTGGGCTTCCTGATCCTCGTGCTCACCGGCCTGTGGGCGGCGTCCACCACCCTCGGAACCGGAGCCGGCGTCACCGCGGCGTGGATGGTGGTCGGGGGCCTGGGCATGGGCCTGGTGTTCGCCCCCGCCGCGTCGGCGGCGCTGGCCCAGATCGACGCCGAGCGCAGTGGCGTGGCGAGCGGCGTGCTCCAGGCGATCAACAAGATGGGAGGCCCGCTGGGCGCGGCCGTCTTCGGGAGCGCCCTCAGCTCCGTGTACCAGGCGCATCTTCCCGTCACCGGCCTCACCGCCAACCTGATCGCCACCATGAAGGAGGGGCTGACCCAGGGGCTGGCGGTGGCTCACACGCTCGCATCCCCGGCGCTCACCCACGGAGTCCAGGCGGCCTTTGTCCACGGCATGGATGCGGCTTTCCTGGTCTCCGCCGGCATCGCCGGCATCGGCCTGGTGCTCACCCTCCTGTTCATGCCGCTGCGCACCCCGGCGCTGGGTCCCACGCCGGAGAGCGGCGCCGCTGACCCAACCGGGGCGGCCCCGCAACTCCTGCTCCCCGACGGTGCCGAGGCAGCACCAACATCCTTGTGAGCAGCTACGATCGTGGCCGGAGACACCTGGCACGCGAAATGAGGATCGGGTCGAGATGACGTCATCAGAGGCCATCGAGGGCCGAGGTCCCGGGCTCCGCGAGCGGAAGAAGGCGAAGACCCGCGCCGCCATCCAGCAGGAGGCGATGCGCCTCTTCGTCGAGCGGGGCTACGCCGGCACGACCGTCGAGGACATCGCCGAGGCCGCCGAGGTCTCACCGAGCACCTTCTTCCGCTACTTCCCGACCAAGGAGGACGTGGTCCTCCGCGACGACTACGACGAGGCGCTGATGGAGGTGTTCCGCCAGCTGCCACCCGACCTCACCCCGCTGCAGGCCTGCCGCGAGGCGCTTCGCAGCATCGGCGGCATCACCGCCGAGCTCTCCCCCGAGGAGCGGGAGCTGGAGAAGGTGCGGATGGCCCTCACCTTCTCGGTACCGGAGGTCAGAGCCCGCTGGATCAACGAGCTGGTCCGCTCCTTCCAGGTGCTCGCCGCAGCGGTTGCTGCCCGGGCCGGACGTCCCGCCGAGGACATCCAGGTGCGCGCCTTCGTCGGTGCGGTGCTCGGCGTGATGCTGGTCGCGATGGAGCCGCTCGTCGAGGACCCGGCCCGAGAGTGGACCGAGTTCCTGCCCGACATCGACGAGGCACTCGGGTACCTGGAGCAGGGCCTCCCGCTCTAGCGGCCTGGACGGCGCCGGGGGGCGCACCCACCCCGGACGCCCGCTGACCGGACGCCCGGGGATGGGAGCGTGCGGACCTCAGCTGCCGGCCAGCTTCCCGCTCAGGAAGTCGTCGTACGCCTGCAGGTCGAGGAGCCCGTGCCCGGAGTAGCCGAAGAGGATGACCTTCTCCTTGCCCTCTTCACGAGCCTGGAGGGCGGCATCGATGGTCGCCTTGATCGCGTGCGCGGTCTCGGGTGCGGGGATCGTCCCCTGGGTCCGCGCCCACTGGATGGCGGCCTCGAAGACGGCGGTCTGGTTGTATGCCGAGGCGCGCATCCGCCCGGTGTGCACCAGGTTGCTGATGATCGGGGCGTCGCCGTGGTAGCGGAGCCCGCCGGCGTGGATCGAGGGCGGCACGAAGTCGTGGCCCAGGGTGTACATGGAGAGGAGCGGCGTGAGCCCGGCGGTGTCGCCGAAGTCGTATTCGAACTTCCCGGTGGTGAGGGTGGCGCAGCTGGTCGGCTCCACCGCCAGCAGCTCCACACCCTCGTCCGGGACAAAGGGCAGGGCGAGGCCACCGAGGTTGGAGCCGCCACCGCAGCAACCGATGACCAGGTCGGGCTTCTCCTCGCCCGCCAGCTGGAGCTGCTCCTTGGCCTCCAGGCCGATCACGGTCTGGTGGAGGAGCACGTGGTTGAGCACCGAACCCAGCGAGTAGTGGGTGTCCTCACGGCTGCCCGCGTCGCGGACGGCGTCACTGATCGCCATGCCGAGCGAACCGGGGCTGTCGGGCTGGTCCACCGGCGACGCCACCACCTCGCCGCCCCAGGTCTCCATCATCAGGCGCCGGTAGGGCTTCTGCTGGTAGGAGGCCCGCACCATGTAGACCTTGCACTTGAGGCCAAAGAGCGAGCAGGAGAAGGCAAGCGCGCTCCCCCACTGGCCGGCACCCGTCTCCGTGGCGATGCGCTTGATCCCCTCCTCGCGGTTGTAGTAGGCCTGGGGGACGGCGGTGTTGGGCTTGTGCGAGCCGGCCGGGGAGACGGACTCGTCCTTGTAGTAGATCCGCGCCGGGGTGTCGAGCGCCTGCTCGAGGCGGCGGGCACGCACCAGGGGAGTCGGGCGCCAGAGGCGAAGGATGTCGAGGACCGGGCCGGGGATGTCGATCCAGGGGTCGGTCGACACCTCCTGGAGGATCAGGGCCATCGGAAAGAGGGGGGCGAGGTCCTGGGGGCCCGCCGGCTGCCTGGTCCCGGGGTGGAGCGGCGGGTCCATCGGCTGCGAAAGCCGCGGCACGACGTTGAACCAGGCTTCAGGGACTCGATCGGGCGGCATAGTCCAGCGCATGAATCTTCCCCAAACGTTCGGCGGGCGGTCGCCGGGACTCTAGCGCGCTCCCCCGGTGGGGGCGCGGTCCGTCACTCGGGAATCGCGCTGTTGGGGAATTCGCCGGAGGCACCGTGGGGAGAAACCTGTGCAGCGCTTCAGCCTTCTGCCGATGTCAGAGCGTTTGACAGGAGAGGACAGTTCCTGATAGTCTGACCATGCCCAGGAGGGGTGTGCCCGGAGGGGCAGACGCTGGGCTTGGGGGAAGGCGACGTGTCGTTGCTGAGGCGCCGGAAGGCGGTCGAAGCGGAGATTGTCGGCGTACCCGCGGCCTCGCCCGGACACCCCAGCGAGCAGCCGTGCTCGGAGCCCGGCTGCCAGGCTCCCGACCGGGTCTCGTGCGACTACCGTGACCGGCGGGGAGCCCCCTGCCCGACGGCGTGGTGCGCCGACCACGTCGTGACGGTCAACTCCTGGCATCTCTGCCGGCGTCACGCCCGCACCGTCCAGGCCCTCGCTCCCGTGGAGTTCCGCGGGCAGCTGCCGCCGCCCGACCTGGACAATCGCTCGCCCTCCTTGGCGTCCTACCTCGGCGAGGCGCTCGACTCCCGGATGCGCGCGGCCCTCACGGCGCTGTCGCGACCGGCGAGCGGCGAGCGCATCGGCACCGAGGCTCTCAATCTGGTGACCGACCAGAGCCGCGGCCGCCGCTGGGCCCAGGGTTGGGAGCTCTTCGACAACACCGGCCCGCTGCTGCGCATCGACGTCGAGGTCGACGAGGCTCGGGACCCGGAGTGCGCCCTCCGGCTCAACAGCCGGGTGATCCTCCGCTGCGTCCCACCTTGGATCCAGGACCGCAAGACGGCGGTGCCACCGCTGGAGGGGGACGAGGACGCGCGGCGCCGCCAGGTCTTCTACGACGGCCTCATGGAGCAGCACGTCTGGCCGGCACTGGTCGCCGAAGAGCGCTGGGTGCGGCGGTGGGATCGCTCGCCGAACGCCGCGGTCTAGCCGTCCGTCCCCTCTGAAGGGACTGGCACCTCCCCGCGGCGCGCCCTAGGCGCCGCCTCAGGCCTGGAGGCCCAGAGCCCGCAGCGCCCGCCGGTACTTGGAGGTGCTCTCGGGTGGCCCCGCGCCGGCCTCGCGGAGCCGTGCCGCCACCCGGTCCGCGAGCTCGTCCGCGCCATCCTGCATCTCGACCTCGAGCTCGCGAAAGCGGTCGACGATGGGACCGCCCGCGGGGGCGCTGACCTCGACGGTGTCGTCCATCACCTCGACGGTGCCGGCGCCCTTCTCACCCGACGCCGTGCGGCCCAGAGTGAGCACCCGCCGGGTGGCGCTGAGCACCGCCACGGGGTGCAGGACAGTGGGATCAACCGCCTCCGGGATCAACGAGAGCAACTGCGCCGGCGGTGCCGTCCCCTCCGCGCGCAACTCGTGCTCCCCTCTCACCATCCGGTCGGCGTCCATCCGCCCGGGGGTCTTCAGCGTCCAGATCCCGGGATCACCCGGCCGGTCGAGGCGGCGGCGGTGGCGTAGCCCATAGCCCTGCCGTACGAGCTCCAGGGAGTCGCTGTCCCAGTACGTCGACTCCTGTGGCTCCGGCCCCGAGTCCTCCACCACCCCGGCGGTCAGGTCGTCGAGATCGGGGAGGACATAGCCGCCATCCGCGCTCAGCTTGATCTCGCGCTCCACCCCGTCTGCCATGCCGCGATTATGCGCGAGCAGCCGCGGGAGCCCAGCGGCCCGCCGGAAGGTCAGCTCTGCGCGCGGCGCTGGTCGAGCATGGCGAAGAGCCGCTCCGCCACCCGTCCCGGGGTCACCCGGTACGCCTGGTGCTCGTGCTCGTTGGTGATCCACACCTCGCAGTTGCCGAGCAGCCCAGCGGTCTCCATGGCCAGGCCACGTTCCACATAGGGGTCGTTCCAGTAGACGGTGCCGACCACCGGGACCCGGTTGGCCCGCAGGCGGTCGACGTCGTAGAGGGGCGTCCACGAGACCTGGGTGGCGAGCGCCTCCGCCGTCGCCCGGAACGGACGCAGCGATGCCCACTCCTCGAACATCCAGGGGAACATCATCTCGCCGGTGAGGCAGGGTGCCGGCTCCGCGTCGAGCCGGAAGCGGGGATCGGCGCCGATCACGCGCGCCGCCGCCCACCGGGTCGGACCGCCCTGTCCATAGCACGCCTCCTGGAGCAGGGAGTAGAGGGGATTGGTCGCCGGCGACATCAACCCGGCGACCTGCTGGTGCACTCCATCACCGAGCACCCCCAGGGTCTCCAGGTCGTGGGCGGCCCGCTCGACGGCGCCGTGCACCTCGGCCGCCCCATGAAGGTGGCCCAGGCAGGTTCCCAGGGTGAGGAACGCGCGGGCGGTGAGACGCTCCCCGTGTGCGTCGACGTCCGGTGCGGACAAGAGGTGGTCGACAATCCGGCGCAAGTGCTCCGCGTCCTCCGGGAAGCGTGCCAGGAAATCCGCGTTGCGCTCGGCCATACGGCCGGCCAGCGCCGTGTAGACGTCGTCGGCGTCGCGGAGCACGGGGGCGAAGCCGCCGGTGATGATCACCCCCGCCACATGCTGGGGAAGGAACGAGAGGTGGGTGAGGCTGCAGAATCCCCCGAAGCTCTGCCCGAAGAGATGCCAGCTCGCCGCCTCGCCGAGCAGAACGGAGCGGAACCGGTCGGCGTCGCGCACGATCGAGTCGGCGCGGAAGTGACGGAGGTACTCGGCCAGCTCACCGGGATCGCCGCGCGGCAGCGACCGCGCCTCGAGCGGCGAGCTCATGCCGGTGCCGCGCTGGTCGAGGAGCAGCACCCGGTAGCGGGTGAGCAGCTGCTCCAGCCAAGCCCCCCGTGAAACTGGGAACGCGAACTCCATCCCCGGTCCGCCTTGGTACCAGCAGATCATCGGAAGGTCCCGATCGGCCGCCTTCTCGGCGGCCACCACCTCGCGGGCAAAGACGCTGATCGTCTCCCCGCCGCCGGGCCGGCTCCAGTCCAGGGGCACCTCGAGGCGGTGGCCGGTGACGATCATCCGGTCCACGGCGACCCGGGAGACCACCTCGTGGGCGCTCATGCTCCGGGCGGCACCAGGCGGTCGACGCCGCCCATGTAGTACCGGAGCGGCTCAGGGATGTCGACGCTCCCGTCCTCGCGCTGATAGGTCTCGAGGACCGCGTCGAGGACGCGGGGGACGGCCAGACCGCTGCCGTTCAGCGTGTGGACGAATCGGGGCCGCTCGCCCGCCGCGGGCCGGTAGCGGATGTTGGCCCGACGCGCCTGGAAGTCCCCGAAGACGCTGCAGGAGGAGACCTCCAGCCAGCGCTGCATCCCCGGCGCCCAGGCCTCGACGTCGTACTTCTTCCACTGGGCGAAACCCATGTCACCGGTGCACATGGAGAGCACCCGATAGTGGATGCCGAGGCGCTGGAGGAGTGATTCTGCCTGATGTGTCAGCAACTCCAGTTCGTCGAGAGAGGTCTCGGGACGGGTGAAGCGGACCATCTCGACCTTGTCGAACTGGTGGAGCCGGATGTAGCCGCGGGTGTCCTTGCCGGCCGCCCCCGCCTCGCGCCGCCAGCAGGCGGTGTAGGCGACATGGCAGATGGGGAGTGCCGCGCCGTCCAGGATCTCCTCGCGGTAGAGGTTGGTCACCGGCACCTCGGCGGTGGGAACCAGGAAGAGGTCGTCGTCGGTGCGGTAGGCGTCGTCCTCGAACTTGGGCAGCTGGGCGGTGCCGACCATGCACTCGCGCCGCACCAGGTAGGGCGGCAGGATCTCCGTGTAGCCGTGCTCGCGGGTCGCGATGTCGAGCATCCAGGCGATCAGGGCCCGCTGGAGCCGGGCCCCCTCGCCACGCAGGATGGCGAAGCGGGCCCCGCTGATCTTGGCGGCGCGCTCGAAGTCGAAGATGCCGAGCCGGTCGCCCAGCTCGAAGTGGGGTCGCGGCTCGAAGTCGAAGTGCGCAGGCTCGCCCCCGGTGCGGATCGGCACGTTGCCGCTGTCGTCGGGTCCGATGGGCGCGGACTCGTGCGGCGGGTTGGGGACATAGAGGAGGAGCGACTGGATGCGCCCCTCCAGCTCGCCCAGCTCGGTCTCGCCCGACTGCATCCGGGTCTTGAGCTCGGCGAGCTGCGCCCGCTGCTCGTCGGTGGGGGCGCCGCGGATGGCGGACGATGCGCGGCGGCGCTCCGCCTGGGCCGATTCGACCTCGTTGCGGAGCCGCCGGGCGCGCACGTCGAGCTCGAGGATCTCGTCGACGGGGGCCGCCTCGTGCTTCAGCTCCGCCCCCCGGCGGAAGTGGTCGGGGTCATCGCGCAGGGCCTGGAGAGGGATCACGCGTCAGCCTCCGCGTCGCCGGTCGGGCGCATGGTGGGAAACAGCAGCACATCGCGGATGCCGGGACTGTCGGTGAGCAGCATCACCAGACGGTCGACGCCGATGCCGAGGCCCCCGGCCGGGGGCATGCCCGCCTCGATGGCCTCCAGGAAGTCCTCGTCCAGCGGCTGGGTCTCGGTCGCGCCCAGATCACGCTGGCGGGCCTGTTCCTCGAAGCGAGCGCGCTGGTCGATGGGGTCGTTGAGCTCGCTGAAGGCGTTGGCCAGCTCGCGCCCGGCGACCAC
>Ga0187851_10001385_pt1 | contig 23309 bp, 18 predicted proteins | sample June2016WEW_6_10_FD_132997 | JGI IMG/M metagenome (GOLD analysis project Ga0187851, IMG submission 132997) | Peatland microbial communities from SPRUCE experiment site at the Marcell Experimental Forest, Minnesota, USA - June2016WEW_6_10 | ecosystem: Environmental > Terrestrial > Soil >...
AGGGTTGGTAGTTGCTTGATTGATCCACAGCTTGTTTATTAGCAAAATGTACACCATCAGTGGATGTGTATCTGTAGATTACATGCGGTTGAGGATCGATATCAACAATCCACATGTAATACGTTCTCGTAGCTTCATCATACAATACAGCTGGTGATACACCATGAACATTGACGTTTATTTCTGGTGAAACAGTGATGCCATCATACGTTTTAACTTTAGGGCTTTCTATGGTTGCATTACCAATGACATCCCCAATTACATAGTAGCACATGAATTTTCCGGTATTAGGATTATATACGAGATCAGGATCAGAACCATAAGGATCAGAACCATAAGGATCAGAACCATAAGCATTTGAGTCATACTCAGATTCTATTTGCGTTCCGATCGGATTTTTCACTCCTGGAGGTACATGCCAAACTAGTCCATCATCAGAATAGTACAAACATGCATTTTCATATGTACCGTTCGAATATGCATATGGTGTGATAAACATCCACCATTTATGACCAAATACGCCAGTCTCATTGAAATAAATCGATGGATGATTGAACTGGTTATACCCGTATGGATCAGGTATAGATAAAGGAAGACGATTTTGGGTTACATTTAACATACACATGTTTGCATTACCAAAAGAATCATAACCATATGCCACTGTATGCGAAATATTCTCTTTGATATAATCACTTAACATGATTCCAGGCGTTGGCATCCCAACATCAGAACTGTTTGAGTTTGCCCAAATCATTGAATTATAAATTCCCTGACTTTGGAATGACCCACCACCATTGGCGAATCTTGTATGCCACCAATCTGCTCCTCTGATCCCACCTACGAGTACACCGGAACCAAAAGAAACATCCGAAAACGTACCAACGTCATGAGTACCTCCTGCTAATGTTTCCTTAACCGCCAATTCAATGCCGTTAGTGAATTGTTTATTCAGCACAACATTCGCAGAAGATGTGTTACCAGAGCCTGACAACACAAGATGTCCATTTTGTACGCCTATTGTTGCATTATTACTTCCTTCTTTATAAGCTGTCCATTTTGATTTATTTAAGCTGCCTGAGCTGAAGTTATCGTATTCCCACATGACCCTATCTCCATTGGGAGAATATCCAGAGGTATTGTACATATTGAAGTATTGTGCGTTGCCATTCATGTTGACGTTGAGCCACAAATTATGCTGAGGATCAATGTAATATGGTTGTGCAGCAGATTTCAAAGTCGAAGATGCTGCAAGTGTAATTGCCGACAATAAAACCATGCTGATTAATACAAAGAAGATTTTGTATTTCATTTCCATAATATCCGATCTTGTAAGTATTATTTTGATAGTTTTACTGAGTGATAGGCTCAGTTACAGAATTGAGTGTTTTTTTAAGTTCACATCTGGATTGGATTCTGAAAGCCCGCTGAATAGTATGTGTATTGACATATCTTTTTTCCATGAGTGCTTAAATAGTATCCAGTTAAAAAAATAAAATCGATGTTCCAAAATGACTAATTAGGAATTATGCCGTTGAACTGAAAAATCAATAGCATCAATTCATTAATGATATAAGATCTAAATTTAATCCACGACGTCTGCTGTATTTGGTTATATCCTTTAGCTGAGTAAGTATTAACAGGATCATCAATCGTAGGACTGACAAACTCGAAGAACAAAATCAAATGCAATGGGCTGTATTATTTCATTGTGAATGTTATATAGTTGAAAATTTAATGTTATTTATTCTTCAGTTCAATTGCATAAATTCTAAAATGCTTTTATAATATAGGATTGATAAGTGTTACATATATATCTTTTTATATTACGTTGTTGGATAAATTTTAATTTTATTATTAAGTATTCCATTTTACAAAGGTTCGGGAAGGCTTTATATTTAGAGTCAAATTGTAAATTATAACGACAACTGTGTTCATAAAGACTAAAAAGAGGCTTGTATAGATCCTGGAAATAAATATCTACAATGATAGAATTACAAAGAAGGGATCAACGATAGTAACGTAGATTCTAAAATAGCTTGGTACATATTTGGAACTATTCCAAGGCATGAATCAAGCTGATTTCCTTAAGAAAAAAATATTAAAATTGCCGATTTCACAATTAAGGTATTTTATAAGATTTAGATAGAAAAGATTGTCGCTGTCATAGTACTAGTTTCCACTTGTACATTTTTTTGTTTTGGGTGACTGCAACTCCTGCAGGTCTCTTTTCTATGGGCACCGTGGCTTTAACAGTATTAGTACCCGTATCAATTACAGAAACATCGCTGCTCCCCAAGTTCGTCACATATAACTTTTTTCCATTTGGATCCACTGCAACTCCAAGAGGATAGGTTCCTACCTTCACCGTGGCTGTAACCTTGTTTGTTGCGGTGTCAATTACAGAGACATTTTGGCTGAAGAAGTTAGTCACAAATACCTTCTTCCCATCTGGATCAACTGCAATCCCCTCCGGGTCATTCCCTACCTCAATAGTGGCTATAACTTCGTTTGTGTTTGCATCAATTACAGAAACAGTTCCTGAAACGTTGTGGCTGCCTGAATTCACTACATACACCGCTTTTCCACTAGGGGTGATTACAACTCCCGAGGGTTTTTGTCCTACATTTACAGTAGCTGTAATTTTATTTGTGCTTGTGTCAATTATGGATACATTGTTGCTACCATAGTTCACCACATATACCTTTGTTCCTGCTGGGTTGACTGAAACTCCACGAGGCCCTATTCCTACATTCACAGTAGCTGTAACCTTGTTTGTGTTTGCATCAATCACAGATAAAGTTTTGTCGCCGTTGTTCGCTACATATACCCTTTTTTCATCAGGAGTGACTGCAATTCCTCTAGGATGGGCTCCTACAGGCACATTGGCTATAATTCTGTTTGTAGATGTGCTAATTACAGAGACGATGTTGTCGACGGGGTTTGTCAAATATACCTTTGTTCCGTCATGGGCGGCTGCAACGTCAATAAAAAAATGAGATGGTTCTAAATTTACCGTGGCTGTAACTTTGTTTGTAGCAGTGTCAATTACAGAGACCGTGTTACTGCCAGCGTTTGTAATATATGCGAATGGTACTGCGCCTGAGGTACTCATCAACATTGAAGATGCTATCAAGGATATTACTAAAATTTTTAGGAGTATATATCTTTTGTGTATTTTATTCCATATCATTTTATTCATTTTAGGCCTCAGGACATTGATTTCTATTGAGTAAGGTAAAAAATTAACAGTAAAAGATGTGTCATTGTGCACTTGCAGCTGAAATTCTCTACTGGCCTATTTTTACAAATGGGGAATAACCAGTGCTGAAAAGTCAAGTAACAAAATTAGGATGCTTTTTTGTTTCTGCGTTTATTAGCATATAACATATAGATGGTTAAATTATATTTTATATTTTTTGTAATATTTGTCATATTTAGTATTACTATTTTTTAAAGTTATGCTATCTACCAAAAATAAATACAACACTTAAGGACAGATGTTGTAATTTTTGAAAAGACTAGTTGTGAAGAACCACAGTTATTATAGATTTTTATATCTTTGACGTGGCCATTTTTTTAACTGGATAATTATTTACAACTCACATAAAACAACGAAGAACCCGATTTTCTTGATTGGTAGATAGATAAAAATTTTGATAAATCTATGAGCTTCACGAATCATTTTATGTACCATTTTATAATCCTATGACGGAATGTAGGAGCTTATTGGAATCTTTTTAAGCATTTTTTTGAGATTCTTTTGATTTGTATAAGTGGTTTTTGGAATGAGTAGATCTGGAAATACTGGTAATATAAGAAAATTTTTATATGCTATTGCTCACATGGCTCTTAAATCTGAAAATCAACTCAAGGAGTTCTAGATACGCTTATAAGTTTCATTTCATCAAGTTCAGTCTCTTCAGGTGCGCTACCAATGATATCCACACCAGGAATTCCTGAAGGGGCTCCTGTGGTTACATTAACTTTGCTTTTGCTGCTTTTGCTCAGAGATTTCCTTCCATTGTCAAAACAGTGGAAAAATATAGTAAAAGTCTCGTTGCATATGGGAATTATTCCACTGTTATTTATCTTTGGTGCTAGCATTGTTTTAAAGCTCGTCGAGCTGTTTTAATGGCTATAATATTTTATATTTTTTAAGGATATTTTTCAAGTGTCTGAATTTTATTATATCTCATTTATTGCTAATTCTATTTATCTGGTTGATGTTATCCCATAATACTCTTAATGCTGTTTGCAAGTCTCTTTTGTTTCGCATTTCAGTGATATGGGGACAGACTTGTTTCAATGAATGAAAATGTAAGCTTTCGTTGCATGAAGCTTAATACCTCATAGCATACTCTATAGGAATTCTGAGCTGATCAGAAGATTTAAAACGACAACTGCATCACTTCATGATTCGTATGTAAATTTATCAGAAAAAATGAGGTGGTTGGCAGCAGCACGGTCTCTGTAATTGACACTTCTACAAACAAAGTTACAGCCACGGTAAATTTATAAAGGGATCGTGGATACTTTTGAGCAAAATCAAAAGGTTATAATGCAACAATAAAAAGAGTAGTAAAAGAACATCTCCTGAAAATAAGGGATACATTAAGAAACAAGAGGATCAATTCCAAAAGAGTTCCAAGGGCGTGAGTTTATGCAGTGACTCTACAAATATTTAAACATGAAAATTTTTGTCACTACTATCCAAAGAGTGAATCTGAAGATGTTATGTAAAGCTTTTTATTATAATTTCTATCAATTAAGGACATTGAAAATAAAAGGAGTGTTTTAACGATAGCGGAAGCTATCTTTAAAATCAAAGAATAATTAATACGAAAATAAAAAATCGGGTCAAATACAGAAATTCACGGAAAAGATTTAAACAAGGTTCTCACGAAGAAAAAAACAAAGATAAATCGGAATCCTCCGAATACTAAAATTTCTGATTTCGGTTAGAGCTTTAAAAATAGAGGATGTGCAGATTAAATAAAAAATAAATCTACTTTCAGTACTATGAAAAATGGAAAAATGTCATGACAACTTTAACTGTTTTCAGTTTATTTGGTCTTAGTTCTGACATTTTATCTTTGTTCTGGTTTTTAAAGTCTTTCAAGAAAATTTTTTACTGTAACACACTCTCAAAGCCCTAATTACTATCAATTCTATTATACAATCCCTCCAAATCTTTCTGAAGCCTGTCAATTTCCTGTTTCCAGAGCATTTTATTGGATTTCAGAGATTCGCCCAGCTTCAAAGCTGCGAGCTTTGCATAGTTTTGGGAAATTTTTTGATTGCTCCAGGGAAGTCCAAAAGCTATATCTGTTTTTTTGATACTGTATTTTTCGTGGATCAGGAATTCATAAAGTTCAGGAACAAGATCTAGCTTTTTTTCTGAATTTGTGGAAAAGTTTGTGGTAAGATCAGCCAGATTCCGGAGACTAGACTGGACATCACAGCTTTCAGGACATAGTTTCTCCGAGTTTGCGAACTTGAGCATCTCTTTGAATTCAAGAAAAATATCAGTTTGCTCGAAACTGGATGGTAGAGTTTTTCCGAAGAAAATTAAAGTATGGATGCATTCGTGAAAGAGAATTTTTGCAATCAGGAACTCTATTCTCTCCTGAAGGTTCCAGAACATTTCGACCAGTTCTTTTCCCCATAATTCATAGGGATTTATCAGGATAAGGGACCTGTAGATTATTTTGTTATTTTTTCTGGAAACGATCTTCTGTGGTTCGAAGGCTAAACCCGGCATCTTCCCAAAAAATTGTATTTGGATAGCTAGATTCCAGCAGTATTCCCATTTTCTGGAACTTACACATTTTACTTGATAATATTTTCCATCAAAGTGCATCTTTTTTATTAACTGGTATAGATCATTACTCTGTTTTTTAATAAGAATTTTTATCATGGTTTCTCGATAAATGTTTAGGTCAAGATAGAGAAACCCTGGATAAAAAACTGAGCAGTTTGGATCAGGATAAGAAACGGGGAAGAATAATTTAGAAATAGGGAGAGTTGATAATGATGCCGGGGATAACTTACCCTGTTCCACATGTACCTGCAAACTGTTATTTTGCTCTAGCAAAGCCTTTTTTGTTCTAATTTCTTGCAACAAGAATCCACCCTTTACAATTCATCTTATTTTCTTATATTATGGAGGTTAGTAGTACTAAATTTTATTTTTGTATCTATTTATAACAAAATAGTTTTGTAAATATATACTTATTCATAAAAATATGAAAATTAGTATTAACAACATCGATGGTAAAAAGGAACTTGAATTTTTTGAAAAAATAGTAAATAAATGCAAATAATTAGTGTGAGAACTAGAATCTAATCCATTTGTTCAACTAAAATCACAAGAATTTCTCGGCGGCTTCCTTCAATTACGTTTTTTCCAGAGACATATTTCCCCATACTTTTTTGCAGTTATTATAACATATTCTATTCTCTTTAATCATAAAAATCGCTATCACTTTTTTACAATTTTCTGAACTCAAAAGCAAAAAAATTTATAAGTTAATTCCCAAAATGACTTTTCACAGGCGTTTTTGAAATATTCATCCTTTTCAGAACATCAATCAGTTACCTTTTTGAATACATTAAAGCTATATTTTGGTATTATTTATATGAAATTATTTATCAGTTTTGTGTGTAATAAATATCAAATAGGAAATAATTTATCTTAAAAAAACTAACATTAATATGAATAAAAAGCTAAGAAAATACTGTTTAGCAAGGAAAGGAACAAAATATGCCTAAGGAAGCTGCGAAAACAAAATTTTTTGGCTTAAAAAATACGCGCATACAAAGCCTAAAAATAAAAGGTATAACGCCAAAACCATTCACCATAAAGAACTTGCGCTAAAGGAAGCTGCCTTCTATAGAATCAAATCATAACAATGCACGAAAATTGGTTCTAAATTCACATCAAATTTGCAATGTTGCCAAAAAGGCTCTAAAACTCTAACCTTTGGAAAATAGTGAGCTTACCCACCCAAAAGAAAAAGCTGGATACAAAAACATTCTGAAAATCAAACTAAGAGAGTAGGAAAAAGTTTTGCAAGGAAAGGGTCTGTAATACCTCTCTTTTTAGGATTTCTTGGAGGAATTTGCATAGACTGCAAGAAAGTTATTGCCAACTACTGGAATATAAGGTCTTCAACATACACAAATGGGGTAAATGGTTTTGATGAAGAAGAACGCCGTGTCTGGAAACAAACATTTGAAAATTCTCTGCCTGCCAATGAACGTTTGAAAATATTGGACGTCGGGACAGGTGCTGGTTTTCTCGCCCTTCTTTTTGCTGAGATGGGACATGAGGTAACAGGTATAGATCTTTCTGCAGGCATGCTCGAGAAAGCGAAGCATAATGCAGAAAACATGGGACTCAAAATTGATTTTTTTCATGGTGATGCGGAAAATCTTTCATTTGAAGACAGTTCTTTCGACCTGGTTGTAAGCAAATTCTTGCTCTGGACTCTCCCAAAACCTTCTTGTGCGGTTAGGGAATGGAAGAGAGTCCTTAAACCGAATGGCAGAGTTTTTGCCATAGATGGAGATTGGTTTGATCCTAGACCAAATAGACGAATAAAAAGAAAGATTTCCGAGTGGACAGGAAGACTTGTAAAAAAGAACCATAATTCGTTGGTTTTCAAAAATTATTATGGATCAATCCGAGATTTTTTGCCTCTCTATGAGGAAATAAGTCCGGAAAATGGTTCATTTCTTTTTTCGCAAAACGGGCTTGTAAACACTGTAGTCAATCCTCTTCTGGAGGTACAAAAATTTAAAAAAAATAGACAATCATTCACGCAGAGGTTTCTTGGGAATAACTCTATTTTTCTGATATCGGGAGAAAAAAGGTAAGAATAAATCCATTTAGTACTGATATTCTTTGGGTTAGATCCTCCCTGAAAATGCCGTAACATGCCTTAATTTTTGCTGTTAACAAATATCTTTTTTCCATTTTCATACAAGTTTGAAATTTATTGCTAAGCCTTCTTAAGTTTGTTATCATATTTTCGATTTGTCAGATACGAATATTTTATTTATACATACTTTTCTATAAAACTCACAAACTTTAAATATGGATTCCCTACAAAAAAGAATTATTGAAACTAGGCTATTATAAATCCAACATTTTGCAGATGTACACGGATGTATAATTTGTTTGCCTAGTTGGTCACTGTTATTCGTTAATAGTTAGATTAAATTTTAAGCTACTGCCATATTGAGTAAATAGACAGCATTTTTGTGTACATCTACGGAAAATAAAATGAACATAATCTGAATTATATTTAACTGTGAGGAGTGGGGGATCGAACGGTATGAGCACTGTACAGATAACTGAAAATATTAATTTCCCAGCCTTATTTCAAGCTCCAGAGAAGCAACTGCAACTATATGATATAAGATCCCAGTTGTTACTTTTTTGCAGTAAAATTACAGAGTTTGATTTGACCAAAATGACAGATTCAAATCTGGCTGAACTTTATAATATTTTTGCAGAATTGGATGCACTAGGAAAGTTGAATGTTGATAACGAAATGTGTGAGTGTATTCTTCAAGATCCAGTGATTCAGTCTTTACTTCCTACAATCCATTCCAGCTACAGCAGTTTTTTCAGCTTGCATGAGACTCATCTTGCACAAAAAATACTGAACTATGAAAATCCCTGGGAAATGTTGCAATCTTTTCCCCTGTATCCTAAATATGAAAATCTGATCCGTGTCCATTTTCATAATTCCCCCAAAATTGAAGTGCTGGCTTTTGTAGGCTGCGGGCCCATTCCTATTACTCTGTTACTTTTCAGTAAATTATATGGCATCCCCTGCATTGGCATAGATCAGGATCCAGTAGCAGTAGCACTGGCAAAAATGTGTGTAAAGCACTTTGGCCTCGAAAAAGAAATCAGTATTATTTGCGGGAATGAAACATCACTTTCAAAAGTTGAATGGAATTCTGTACTCATAGCAGGGCTTGCTGAACCAAAACTACGAATTTTCCAGAACCTCCATAAAATAATTAAAAGAAAATCCGAGCCGATAAAATCAATTTCTGTATGCTATCGTAACTATACTGGCATGAGACAGTTGCTCTACTGGCCCGTTCAGCCGAAGTGTACCGGAGGTTTTCGGACAATAAATGAAATCGATCCCACAGGTGGAGCAAACAACACTCTAGTCTTCCTGGAGTGTGAATAATATCTTACAAGTCGAAGCTTCGTACTTAATTTCAGAACTTCGACAGATTCATGCTCTGATAAAGGATATTGGAGAGAAAGAAGTTTTGGAGAGCTCCTCGGTAGAACTGCAGGTAGCTTTTAAGAGGCTGGATGAACTAGCTGCCCTTGAACTAGATGAGGAGTCTGCAGACAGGATCATCAAAAGCCCGGAGCTTGAACCTTTGCTTATTTCTATTTCTAACTTTCGGTTCTCCTACAATCTGAAACTTGAAATCGAAAAAGCAAACAGCATCCTTGAAAGCCAGGATCCGTGGGAAACCCTCAAGAATTTTACATTTTATCCAAATTACCTGCAGCTCGCTAGGACTGAATATATAGGTTCCAACCTAAAAACAGGAGACTGCGTTGTGTTTCTTGGCAGTGGTCCTCTGCCCCTAAGTTTGATCATGCTCTGTCACGAGCATGGTGTTCAAGGAATTGGAATTGAGCAGGATGGACAAAGAGCAAGTATCTCACTGGAAGTAGTTTCTCAACTCAAGCTTTCAGAAAAAATTAGAATAATTGAAGGAAATCACATCTGCCTTCCTCTCGAGGATAGATGCGAACTTTACATGATCGCTGCCCAAGCCGAACCCAAAAAAGAGATATTTGATCACCTAGCAAAAGTTCTGCCCAAAGGAAGTAAAGTTTCCCATCGTCTATATGGAAAAGGCCTTAGAAGAATACTGGACGGCGGCATTTTCTTCGAACTGCCTGCAGAATTTGAAGAATACCTTAGAGTTCAGCCAGAACCTCCGGTTAATAATACGGTTGTGTTTTTAGAAAAAAATTAGTAATTCAGTAGCCTCTATTTACCTTTTAGTTTGGCTGGGAATTTATTCCACTCCTCTTGTCAATAATAGTTAAGATCGAGCAGTTGATAGGTCGCACGACAACTTGCAGCATCTAGATTTTTGTAATTTTGGATATTGCCCGGTCAGTTACAACCTTAAGTCTCATGCTCGTGAATGTGCTCCTCATCAAGGGCAGGGTGCAGATGATCATGCACAAGCATGCCGTGAATGTGCATGTGTTCATGGATCAAATTTGCGGAAAGAAGAAGTTCCAGGTTCTCAATCACTTTTTCAGATCTATCGTCCACTATAATCCTATGGTCTTCGCCCATTACTATGGATCTTTTGCTAATCTGCTCGACGGTTTCAAGGTCATGAGTTGCACTAATTATTGTCTTTCCAGCAATCCCAAGATCTTGTAACAGCTCTATAAGCCATAGTTGGGTTCTCGGGTCCAATCCAGCAGTAGGTTCATCCAGCAAGAGGACATCTGGGTTGTTAGCCAGAACGGAGGCAATGCATACTTTTTTCTTCTCCCCACCACTCAGAGTGTGAGGAGATCGATCCTTAAGCTTAGTGATTTCTATCATCTCCATGACTTCTAGTACTCTAATCCTAACATCTTCGGGATTCATATCGAGCTGCAAGGGTCCAAATGCAATCTCATCAAAGACTGTGGGCGAGAAGAGCTGCACATCAGAGTTCTGAAAGACAAATCCTATTTTTTTCCGGAAATAGGACCTGAATTTATTATCCTTTATAGTATCGAAAACCTCTTCGACTATCTTATTATCAAAGGCATAGAATTCTCCCAAAGTAGGATATATAAGCCCATCTAACATAGCCAACAAAGTAGATTTGCCACAACCATTTGCGCCAATTATAGAAATCTGCTCACCGGGCTCCACTTTGAAGTTAATATCATTTAAGGCATTTATCTTTCCTACATATGAATATGACACATTCCTTACGTCAAAAATCGTTTCCATATCCATATCACCGGATGGTGTTCTGGGAAATAAACACCAAGGCTATGCTCAGAGATATTACCATTGTCCCTGAAATATAATCTCGGATACGCATTTTGAACTCCTGCATTGTTTTAACATCTCCATTGTAGCCCTTGGACTTCATAGCTTTATAAACCTCTTCACTCATTCCCAGAGATCTTATTAATGCATATCCTATTCGCCCCCCTACCCATTTTTGCTCCTCAAACATGCTTCTAGATTTAATTGTCCTAGCTTTCTTTGCAATGTACATATCGCGAACCAGATTCGTTAAAACGAAAATATACCTGTAGGTCATACCCAACGTGAAAACATAGATTTTTGGAACGCCAATACTGCGAAAGGACTTAAAGAGCATTTGCTGAGGTGTAGTAAGAAAAAGTAGAACTGTAGAAGAAACACATGTTGCAACACGCATTGTAAATATTACAGCGGCATTAACGCCCTGTCTGGTTATATAGATACTCTCAGGTAGTGAAAATGGCCCCAGATGGGATCCAGGGCCAAGGTATGCTAACCTAATTAGAGGATCACCTGGTAAAAAGATATTGAAGATCATGGGTATAGCGATGATGCCTGAAAAGATGGGGATAAAAAGCCAGACCCGCTTGATGAAAAACATAACATCTATTTTACTGAGATACGAAAATAACAGTGTAAGTGCATAAACAAAGATCAGTAATCTTAGATCTCTGATCAAACTCGTTGCGACTATCACGGTCAGAATGGAAACCAGCTTGATCCTGGGATCCAAGCTCTGAAGCAGGCCTTTACGCCTTGAATAGGCTTCTGAAAAAAATGTATTTTCCATGAACCCGATTATTTCTTCAATCGTTCTACCTATGAAGCTCTTCTTACCATGATATACAGCAGAGCACCTGCAAGGTCCTGCATTCACTTCTTTCATCCAGTCCGGGATCATTTTGCCTCTAGTAAAAATAAATAAAGTATTATTATTTGTTTAATCGTTGCAGCCTCTCTTGTCCATGATAACTGTATAGAGAGCAGGAAAGCTGGAGTCTGAGAATAGCGCCTTCCAGAGATTTAAAAGCTTTTCCAGTCTCTCTGACACAAAGCCTATTTTATCATTAAGCTCCTATTGTGCAAATTTTTCATCTGTAGTGCCTGCTGCAAATGCGGGCACTAGAGCAAGTAACTGAAGCCTTTCAAACTAGAGAGTCCCTATTTCCCTTTTTGCATAAGTCCAAATTGAGATTATGATTATCCAGAATGCGATAGATGTATGCGGCCCTAAAAACTGAAATCTTTATTTTGATTGAATAATTCTTCATGATATGGAGAATGCTTCTTATGTGAAGAATATGAACACTCTCAAAACAAGCTTTTTGAGAGTGGTTTTCACAGATGATTCAGCTTCTTCAAACATCTAATAATGTTCTTGTGAATTATTCTTGAAGAATATGAGAATTGTGCACTTGAGAAATGAAATAAAATACAACAGAAGCTGTTGTCTAAACATCTATTTTAGACAGTTTAAGGTTAAATGATATTGATTTTTCAGTTCAACTGCGTAAGTTCTAGAATACTTTTATAATAATAGATTGTTAAGTATTACATATGCACCATTTTATATTACTTTGTTGGATAAATTTTAATTTTATTGATAAGTATTCCATCTCACAGAGGTCCTAGAAACGCTTTGTATTCGGAATCGGAGTGTAAATTATAACGACAAGTGAATCCATAAAATAGAATGCAAAGCTTTTACAGATATTGGATTTAAAAATTCTCAAAGATAGAGTAGTAATATAAGATTAAAAAAGTAGCCGCGAATATAGATCTTGGGCAATTGAAATTGATGTTATAGTTAAGCTCCTTGATTTCTTGGTATTATCATGTGAATTTTCCACATAAATATGATACAATTCATGCATGTTACAACAGAATTACTCAATAGGTAGGCAGCATTGCAAATTTGATGTGAGCTCGAAGTTAGATTTTGTTTACTGTGTGTAATCAGGTTTCTGATATGGAACTTTTTTATTCAAGAACTTATTGAGATTTGTGCTTTTACAGAAAATGAGACAATTAGATGTAATTTCTTCTCGTTTGTCCCGGTTTAGAGCTAGCTACATGTCTATATTTTTCAGAACTGATTCTCCGGTTAAGTTTGTTGATTCTATAAAATATCCTAAAGCATTAGCAGTTTTCAGAATAAATGAGGTGAAAGATTTCATTGAGTTAACCCTCTGCAGGTGTGCACAAGAATACATATATTTTTTAGATATGACAGTAGCTTAAAAATTAATCTAACTATTAACGAATAACAGTGACCAACTAGGCAAACAAATTATACATCGTATACATCTGCAGAGTATAGGAAATGGGAAATTAATCTCATTTAGCAGGCAACTATTCAAAAAAATAAGAAATATATGCCAATTAGTATTACTATATACTACTTACTTTGCAAAAAGTATTTAGCAAATAACAATTATAATTTTATAAATAGCCGAATGAAATTAAGGTTCTAAAATTGAGTTTCTGATAGTTTGGCTGAAAAATAAGACAGAGGGTGAAAAATATGGAAGAAAAGGAAACGCACATACATGTACATAAGCCCGATGAACAAAAACTTGAGGAAGCGCAAGTACACATACACTTACATGTGCACGAATATAAACATGAGCATGAGCATGAGCACGAAGAAGAGACTCACATACAAGAGCATCCACATAAAATCGAACATGAGCACGAGCATGAGCACGGGCACGAGCATGAGCATCAAAAATAAGGATAGATCATGAAAGCAGTCTAGTTAGTTATGAATAATTGATGGACTGGCCAAAAACTTATTTTTATAGGAATGCCCAGAGGACAAGAGAAAAACTTATGAGCAATCGAGAAAGGTTCATTTCATCTACTATCTAGACAGATATGATTTTCTCGATCTAGCTCATTTGTATTTCTTTTCTTACTGGCCATGGTTTTTTTAAATAATGCGTAATCATATTCATTGATCATCTGTTGAAGAATTTTCAAGGAATTTTTCTTGTTTACGTTAGCTATTTTTGAGCAAAATATACTGTCCAAACTTTTAACATTAAAACTTGAATTAACACTCTATTCCAGTCTCACATTAATGAATATCTTGAAAAACTGTTGTGAAATAGGTGCAATTTACCATAATTCTCGAACCAAAAACGTATGAATTGCGACTCAGTTCCAAAATGGTGGTCCAACAATAACAAGTTGATGTTTTTTTTCATAGCATTTACATATCCTCGAACTCCGTCTAGTAATAAATGCAGATGAAAAGGAAATATTCAAAAAAAATGCCAGTAGGCTAGTGGAGCACAATTTATTGCATTAAATAAGGAAGCTGGGAGATATGCAGACTACAAAGAAAGGAAAGAATACTAATGGTTCCAAAATTCAAGTAACTGAGCTATCATCTAGCAACAAAAAATATAATTATGGAAGAAAAATATTAGAAAATTCCCATGAATTTCATGAAGAAGGTGGGCATAAATCTGCTGGAAACATGCTGCATCATGATCATTCGGAAGATCAAGAACGACATGCTGGCGAGAAATCAGGTCATGATCATCATGAAGAGGGGGAACATTGGAATCATAAACAGCAACCTTATCCCCAATTTGGAGAGGTGAAGCATGAACAGCATAAGGAAAGTAAACATGCAGCCCATAAGCAACACAAAGAAATAAAGCATCAAGGCCATGAAGGTCATGAGCCATCGAGAGGGAGAGACCATAGAGATCACCATGCGCATATGCTTGCAGATTTCAAAAAAAGGTTTATTGTTTCTTTTATACTTACTTTTCCGGTTTTACTCCTCTCTCCTACGATCCAGAGTTTTTTTGGCTTTGAGCTCCGTTTCCCTGGTGCGGATTTCCTCACGTTTCTGCTTTCTTCAGTTGTTTATTTCTACGGCGGTTATCCGTTTCTCAAAGGGATAAAAGAGGAGCTTTTTGAGAAATCTCCGGGAATGATGACTCTGATAGCAGTTGCTATCAGTGTAGCTTATTTTTACAGCTCTGCTGTGGTTTTCGGACTTCCTGGAAGCGTTTTTTTCATGGAACTGGTGACTCTGGTCGATGTAATGCTGTTTGGGCACTGGTTAGAGATGCGTTCGATAATGGGGGCTTCAAGAGTCCTAGAAGAACTGGTGAAAATCATGCCATCGGTTTCTCATCTGAAAGACAACGGCAGAATCGTTGACTTGGGCGTTGACCAGCTAAAAATTGGGGATAAGGTTCTGGTTAAGCCCGGAGAAAAAGTGCCTGTGGATGGGACTATTGTAGAAGGAACAAGCAGTGTTAATGAATCAATGCTTATGGGAGAGTCTAAACCTGTCACGAAAAAGCTGGGAAATGAGGTTATCAGCGGTTCCATTAATGGGGAAGCGTTTTTTGTTGTGAAGGTGGAAAAAACTGGAAAGGATACCTACCTGAGCCGGGTTGTCGAGCTCGTCAGAGCTGCTCAGGAAAGTAAATCAAAAACTCAGGACCTAGCAAACAGGGCAGCGATGTATCTTACAATCATCGCCCTGACGGTGGGAACTCTCACTTTCATTCTTTGGATTTTTTTTGGCAAGGAACTTGTTTTTGCCCTTGAAAGGGCAGTTACTGTAATGGTCATTACCTGTCCTCATGCCCTTGGGCTTGCAATCCCTCTGGTGGTTGCAGTTTCAACTTCCGTTGCCGCAAAATCAGGGCTTCTGATCCGGGATCGGCAGGCATTTGAAAGTGCACGTAATCTTCAAGCTCTCATTTTTGACAAAACAGGTACACTCACAGAAGGAAAATTTGGGGTCACGGATATAATTTCATTTTCACCAGAAAACAACGAAAACAAGCAGGAAAATGAAAGAATCCTGAGCCTGGCAGCTTCCCTGGAAGCCAATTCGGAACATCATATCGCAGCAGGTATTTTGGAAAGCGCCAAAGAAAGAGGATTGAAGATTCAATTAGTAGAAGGATTTAGTTCACTCCCTGGAAAGGGTTTAGAAGGATTGGTAGATGGAAAGAAATTCCTTGTTGTAAGTCCCGGTTACCTTGAAGAAAAGAGAATTGTCCTGAAAGAAGAAAAAATTGAAGAAATCAAAGAACAGGGAAAAACCGTTGTCTTTCTACTTGAAGGAGAAAAGGTACTTGGAGCCCTTGGACTTGCCGATATTATCCGGAAAGAATCCAGAGAAGCAATCTCAAAACTCAAAGGTATGGGAATAAAATGTTTTATGCTTACAGGGGACAACCGCTATGTTGCAGCCTGGGTAGCCAGAGAACTGGAACTTGATGATTACTTCGCAGAAGTTCTTCCTCATGAAAAGGCAGAAACGGTTAAAGAGATTCAAAAGCAGTATATTACCGGTATGGTAGGGGATGGAGTTAATGACGCGCCTGCACTAGCTCAGGCTGATATAGGGATTGCTATCGGAGCCGGTACGGATGTTGCAATCGAAACCGCAGATATAGTGCTGGTCAAAAACGATCCAAGGGATGTTCTAAATATTATCGAGCTTTCCAGAAAGACCTATTCTAAGATGTATCAAAACCTTCTCTGGGCAACTGGATACAATGTTTTTGCAATTCCTCTGGCTGCAGGGGTACTCTATGGATACGGGATTTTACTGAGCCCTGCTATGGGTGCAGTTCTTATGAGTCTGAGTACCGTAATCGTAGCTATAAATGCAAGAATCTTAAAGATGGGGTGATTTGATAATGGGAGAAATCTGCAGTTTGAATAAAATATTGGTTTTATTTGCATTGGCTTATGCAGTAATTTTGCTTTGTAGAAATATTCTCTAAACCAATATCATCAGGTTAAATTTGAATCTAGAAGCTTGACATTGCAAATTCGACTAAAAACATTTAATATATTATAATTTTTCCGATCTGCTGTAGTTCCTAATAACTAATTATGTTACTGAGACTAAATAGTTCAGGGGAGGACACAGCAAGCAAGCTGTTTGTAGCTATATTGGACATGGAGCCATTTTTAGTGTCATATTGAGCGACTACGTAATCTTCAATAATTGTTATAATCACACCGTAACCTGTAAAAAAAACAGAGCTCGAAACTAAAGAGGTCCAGCACTACTATTTTACAATATGAGGATTTCTAAAGAGCCAATAATGAAATTAAGAAATTCTTTCCACCTTTCAGAAGCTATGCTTGAATTTTCTACGCAAAAAATTTAATTTGAGAAATCAAGAGAAATTTCATCTATTTATCAAGTTTGACTTTCTTTGACATTAGAGTACTGATTTACATCCTTACACTAAATAGTCACACTTTTTCGTTTGATGGTACAGTTGTGAGTTTTGAGAATTTTACACCCTTTAGGGCCATTATAGATTCGTCAACCTCTTTAATTCTTTCACCATCTCCATCCAGAACAATTACTTCAAAACAGTTTTCATCATCGATGTGTATATGCACGGATGACTTTATCAGGTGAGAGTATTGATGCTGGATATCTGCAAGGGCGTTTGAAAGACCTCTTTTATTGTGGTCATAAACAACGGCAATGGTTCCGATACGATGACCTTTAATACCACCCATCCACTCGTGATAGGAGATATAACTCCTGATGGCATCTCTTATGCCTTCTGAACGTGACGAATAGCCTCTTTTTTTGGTAATCTCATCAAATTTACTCAAAAGGTTGTCAGGAAGGGAAACCCCTATCCTCATAAGTTCTGTTTCCATCGTATCACCAAATAATCTGGATTTATCCATATGATAATACTTTATTATAACATAAGTATTACTATATATGCTTTATCTTCATAATAACCACATAAGATAATTGGTTATGATCCCACATTAGAAATCAGTACTTCATAAACTCAGAAAGATGCTTTGAATCTGTTAAAGCTTCGAAAAATTCAATATTTAGCAATTGTTTATAGTTCAAAACATCTTCAATACCGTCTCTAAGTTTTTTTCGTTCCGTCTTCGATGTGGCAAGGATAGAACTTCTTCGATAGATGAAAATTCAAGCAATCGTTCCACTGTAAATTTATCATCAAAACGTTAGCTGTGTAATTATTGACAACCAACACATTCAGAATCAACCAAAATTCCGTAGTCTATGATAGTGTTTACCTAAGTGCTGATTTATGTTACTGGGTATTATAAATAATAAATTTGATAATATTTAATGATATAATATTAATGAAAAGTGTTAAATACGAGCTCATCATAAATTTATATATCTTCCAAAAGACTCAAAAACACCAACGTCTCCGAAATCTACGACCTGAACTTCAATGCTAGTAATTCCACACCTGCAATTGCGGACAGGTGGGGAATTTCTGGTGCAGCTTCATTTCCATATAATTTCACAAAAATGCGATCTATTTTTTCACTGAAACAGCAACTTAAAAAATCATCTCACCTTTAATGCACAATAAATAGTTGGCAAATAGGCAACTAAATTCTATACCCATGTACATCTACAGAATTTTTGTTTGAGGGATGTTTTTCTAAATATGATTTTCTTATAGGTCTATTATATCCTTCCTCTGCTTTTCCTTCTGATAACCTTGTACACCTTAAGTTATCAGAAGAAGTAAATTTTGGATTTTTGGGCCTCAAAACGTATAATTTATAAAAAAATAAAACCATATTTCAGTTTGAAATTTAATAATGCGTTTTGATTTTTGCCTATGTACTTTTAAACTCAATCATTTTATTTCATATAGGAACTACACTGCACATAGAAATACACTACACGTGCTTGATTACATGCCCCGTAAATGCAAAACAGAAATAAATTCATGAAGACGATTAAAAAAGCGTTATCAACTTTGATTTATTTTTTGTATCCAAATTTTTTGTCGTATTTTTTATGATTGATTGTGTCAAGAACTAATATGATAATCATAATACCTGAACTTTCTGCTGTAAGCATATAAAGCATCCTCCATAAATTTGGAAACTCTACTCTAAATAGTCAAACTAAACTTCAAAAAATAGTTGTGCGAGGTGAAAGTCTCCCTGCATCATTCTTAGGGGATAAAAGAGGAGTAATTTTCCCAACTTAACCGACAGCATCAAGGGACTCGGTTAAAAATTGCGAGGGCTTATTATAAAGTTTATGATACTCACACTTTAACTCAAGTAATTCCTCATGCTTTCCACTCTCAACAATCTTCCCGTTTTTTAACACATAAATAACATCCGCATTTTTTACAGTCGACAAACGGTGCGCGATGATTATTACTGTCATATCTTTTGAAATTCGATCAATTGCTTCCATTACACGCTGTTCAGCCCTGTTATCAAGTGAACTTGTTGCTTCATCTAAGAGCAGAATTTCAGGTTTTCGCAAAATTATCCGTGCAATTGCAATACGTTGCCTTTGTCCGCCAGAAAGTTTAATCCCTTGGTCGCCAACAATTGTATTATAACCCTCAGAGGTCGATTTAATAAATTCATGAGCATCGGCAAGTTTTGCAGCTTCAATAATTTCATCATCGGTACAGTTCAGCCCGAATCTGATATTTTCTTTGATGGAATCATGATAAATAAATGTCTCCTGCCCAAGATACCCTAGCCTCCTCAAATAATCTGAATACCTAAATTCATTAAGATTTATATTATCAACGAGGATTTTTCCAGATGTTGGCTGATACAAAAGTGCTAATAAATTGGCAACCGTAGTTTTTCCAGCGCCAGAATTACCAACAATTGCAGTCTTTGTGGTTTTTTTGATTTCAAATGATAAATTGTTGATAGTATATTTTTGAGTGTCATTATATCTGAAAAAACATTTTTGAAGGTAATCGAATTTTGAAATAAAAAACTTCTCTTCGAAACATCATTTCTATGGACGCTTAAATCGTTTTTTTCCTGTAGAAAATTATATACTACTTCAATTGCAGGAAGCTGCTGTACTATTGAACCATATTGTGCCTGGCAACCGTTTAGGGCAGGTAATGTTCTATAAAGAGCAAGCAAGAGTGTTCCAAATATACCTATATATGGTAAAATACGACTATTAGTTGAATAATAAAGTCCTGCAGCACCAAGTGATATAATCATAAAGATCAGAAGATTATTTACTGCAGCTGAAAGCCGTTGAAGAAATATAGATACTGTATAATTTCTTTTAAGTTTATCTACTGCATTATTATAATTATTATTCCAGAAATCAATTGAATCGGTAATAAATATTATTTTAATTCCTGAAATGAACTCATTATATAGCACGGATTTTGCTCGTCCTAAGTTGTTCAAAATCAATGAATGTTTATAAATTTTCGAAAAAATCGTTTTTTTCACGAAAAAAGTATAAATGGCTCCAAAAATCAGCAGAATAGCACCTATCTTAAAAGATATAAGAAAAATAAAAGAAATGTAGAACAGACATAGCAGTATATTCTGAAGAAACCCTATAATATTGAAAACAGCAAGTCCTGTTTGATCCACTGCTTGTTGTCCAATATATAGAATATCACCCTGCTTATTTCTGGCGAAATATTCATATGGTTGATTTTTCAGGATCTCAAAAACCGAACGATCAGTTGTATCTCTTACAGTAGCAAATGTTTTGCTACCAAGATACGCTACTCCCACCTCTACTCCTGCGCTAATTATACTCACAATAGCAAGCATGAAAGCCGATGCGAGAAATAGATTGAGATTTCCAAAGTTAAATAACTGATAAATCTTCTCAATAAAATTAGAATTTTGATGTACATTGAGTCCATAGTTTATAATAGGATAGATCAGAAATACTCTAAAAACATCCAAAAAGCTGAAAACAATAAGACTGGTGAGGTAGATGATTAACAGTTTTCTATGTGGTCTAAAAAGGAAATAAAGTATTTTGAAGCGAATTTGTCATATTAGTCATAGAAATGAATTCATATAAAATGATTCCACTAAATTTAAGTCGAAGTCACCAAATATTACCTCGTTTTTACGTTCAGCAAAAAATGCCTTTTGCAATAACAACTCTCCTAAATAATAACTGAGTTTATTTTTATACCAGCATGCTTAAGCACATGTCCTCTTGATTCTCAGAATCCCAAAAAATTGAAAAGGCTAAATTCGGACTATGTTCCAAAACGAACATGAAATTCTTCTAGTGATTGAAATATCCAAAGCCGGCTTAAAATTTAATTCAATTTTAATCATATTTTACAGAACTTTCAGTCTGCTGCAATCCGTGGTAGTGTCGCTAATTTGCTGTAAACTGAAAGCTAAATTTTTGGATACTGTGTGCAATTTTATTCCTTCGATAAGGAATCTTTTACATAATAACTAAAAAAATAGGATTGAATAGACTTATTTCATTTGCTTACGTAGGGTCCTTAACTATTAAGATATATATCAAGCAATATAATTTTCCATGTCTTTACACATTTATTGGCTAGATTTCTGTTACGAAAAATTAATTCGAGTATCTATATATATATAGATGAATATAATACCGTATTGTAACACATTTGTGACTAAACATATCGATAGCTTAATACAAAAATAATAATAAGTATACTTGTTAGAATAAATTTCTTCGAGCATTTATTAAAGAAAAAATATCTAAATTTTTTAGAAGAAACTATAGGCAAAACATATCGAAAGGGGAGAAAATACATGATAAGTAAACATAAGTTGTATAAAATAACCTTAGTTTCAATGGTTATGGTTTTAATGTTGGTAAGTACCGCAGGTGCAATGAGATCTGGAAATGTAATATTGACAACAGATAATGCAACTCAATCTGTGGATTTCTTAAAATTCCCAACCTGTGGATATGGATTTCCAACCGATGGATATCGATGTGACAATAGTGACAGAGCCGGTGAGGGTTCCTATGGCCATAGTGACAGAAACTGTTGATGTGGACTAACATTAAAAACCAATTCTGTAACTCAATCGATCGACTTATTAAAATTTCCATCTGGAAGTGTACAATGATGGCATATTTTATCAAACATGCCACCACTTTTTTCACCAAAAAGTGAGTAAACACTGATTGATATAGTAAGTGCTATAATTAATGCATTAAGTAACCAAATTTAGCAAGCAGAGGCCATTTGGATTAATTGAATCTAGATAGCAATTTCCAAGTAGGAATATAAAATCATTTTTTTAGCTATTCTTTAACATGATTCATCACTTAATCGAAGATGCAGGACGACTTTTTACAACATGCGTTATTGATTTTTCAAACGTTTTTCAGAGAAAAAAAAAATGGAGAATAAAGTTTTTTTGAAACGTTATTTATATAGCCAAAAAAAGTTCCCTTAAAAAGTTGCCGATGTTCCTGAATCTCAAGATGTCGATGAGCCTGGAGATGCAGATGAATCTGGAGGTACTGGTGCTCCGGTAGCTGGTTTTGTTTCTAGGTCTTTTGATGCTGTTTCTGGAAATAGAGTTGCTCCCGCAAGATTTGGACTTGGATCTGGAGCTTTTGCTGGCTCTGCAGGTGCTGTAGTTTGAATGGTATATGGCATTCCCGATGTAGAATTGAATCCAGGGCAAAGCCAATTATTACCACCCACCCACATACAACCAGGACCATAGCCCCAGCCAGGCCAGCCCCAGCCGCCACCCCAGCGACCGCCGCCGTGTGCACTAGCTGCCACTGTTGTCACAGATAATACCAAAAGTACTGCCAGCAAAATTGTCAGTACCTTTTTTATTCTACTAAACTTTTGTTTCAACATTCAATTCACTCCTTTTTTATTAGGTTTGATACAATCTTAATCCAGCTATAAAGCAATTAGTTGAGATCGGAGGTTTTTCTAAATTCCCATTTGGGTGTATAACAAACTTATATTTAATATTTTTCTTTTATTTAATTGCATTTTATGATATCAAAGTCAAAATTTGTGTTATTTATTATAGAAAAAAATTACATATGTTACTGATTGAACAGTTACTCGGCCAAATCAATAAGCATTAAAAATCCAAAAATGTTGGCATTTTACAGATGAAAGCCAGAAAAGATTTCGGAAAATATTGAAATTTATCGATATCCGTGTTTTTTACCTGGCTTCCGAAATATTTACACTTGTAAGCCGACAAAAGTTTGTTAATATGCACGAATGTGTTGTCCCATTCATCACAAGGTTGCAGCGTACTAAAAGTTCTGTAGAAATTACTTTTCCATCCTTTTTTCATTAAAAACAGGATTTCTAGGTTTCACTGAAGCATAGATTTTCTAATAAAAAGAGTTATCCACGAAAATTGGATCTATTCAGAATTATATGGTCATAAAAAGAAACAAATTAAAGGTCTCATACTTACTTTTACGACCAATTGCTA
>Ga0187851_10001386_pt1 | contig 23297 bp, 18 predicted proteins | sample June2016WEW_6_10_FD_132997 | JGI IMG/M metagenome (GOLD analysis project Ga0187851, IMG submission 132997) | Peatland microbial communities from SPRUCE experiment site at the Marcell Experimental Forest, Minnesota, USA - June2016WEW_6_10 | ecosystem: Environmental > Terrestrial > Soil >...
AATTCTGGAGGTGGGCCTCGGCGGGCGGCTGGATGCGACCAACATTGTGGATCCGATGCTCGCGGTCATCACCGACATTGCGCTCGACCATCAGGAGTATCTGGGAGAGACGATCGCCGAGATTGCGCGCGAGAAAGCTGGGATTTTGCGGCCGCACGGCACGCTGGTGACGCTTCCGCAGCATGTGGAAGCCAACCAGTCGATCGGAGATGCAGCGCTTGCGCTCGACGTGCATGTTATCGACGCGGCGGAGTTTCTTCCTGGACGCAGCTTGGCGCACTGCCTGGCGGAGCAGGCAGCAATGGCCCCGTTGCGACCGAATACCTACGAGATTCTGCTCGACGGCGAGCGCTTGCAGGTACACTCTCCACTGGCCGGCGAGCATCAGCGGCGCAACATTGCACTGGCGATTGCCACGGCGGCTGAATTACGTAACAAAAATAGTTACAATATCACAAACGCCGCGATTGAAGCGGGAATTGCCGACACCTCGTGGCCTGGTCGGCTCGAATTTCTGCCCCCCGACCTGCTGCTGGATGTGGCCCACAATCCGGCGGGCGCATGGGCGCTGCGCGCGGCCATCGCAACGCTTCCCGAAGAGCGGCCTCGCACTCTGATCTTCAGTTGCCTGCGCGATAAAGACCTCACGGAGATGGCGCGGATACTGTTTCCGCTCTTCGATGCGAACGCCGGCAGGCCGCGCGACCACATCATTTTCACGCTGATCGACAACCCGCGCGCGGCGAGCATTGAAGAGTTGCAGAAATCCGCGCGGTTGCTGGAGATTCCGGCGCACACCGCAGCCAATTCAACCGAAGCGCTAACACTGGCCAGAAGTTTGACACCTGCCGGCGGCTTGATCGTCGCGACCGGTTCCATCTATCTGGTTGGCGCAGTGCGCGAGGCGGTCCTGGAACCATGAACGAGAGCCGGAGCCAGAGCATCATCGATCCAGACGTAGATGCGAGCGGAGCGCCGCCCGAGCATCGGATTCCTGCCCATCTTCGTTATCTGACGATGTTTGTGTGCATTCCGCTGATGGCGCTGGTGACCGCCGGATTTGGGAGTGTCTCCCTGATCTGCGGGCTGTGGGACCGGGCGGGCCGTCAGCAACACTTTATCGCGCGCGTTTGGGCAGCAGTGATGCTGCGGTGCGCTCTGTCTCCGGTGCGCATTGTGGGCGCGGAGAAGCTGAGGAATTCTCCCGTCGCGGTGTATGCCTCGAACCACCTGAGCTATATGGATACTCCGGCGCTCTTTGCCAAGCTGCCTTTCCAGTTCCGCATTCTGGCCAAACAAGGCCTGTGGAAGGTGCCGTTCGTCGGCTGGTACCTGAAGCGGTCAGGCCAGGTGCCGATCGATTCGGGTAGCTCGCGTTCGGCGATCGCCGGTCTGTTGCGCGGAGTTGCGTCGCTGAAGGCCGGAATACCGCTGCTGGTATTTCCGGAAGGCTCGCGAAGCCCGGACGGACACATGCAGGCCGCCAGCTCGGGGGGCGCGTTCATGGCGCTGCGGGCAGGCGTTCCGCTGGTTCCGCTGGCGCTGATCGGGACCTATGAGCTGCTGCCGATCCACGTCTACAGCCTTCGCCCGCGGCCGCTGATGATTATTGTCGGCGACCCGATCCCGACCGGCGGGCTGACTACCCGGGACGCCGACGCCCTGACTAAGCGTCTCTACGAGGAGATCAGTAAGATGTACTATCAGTATTCGGATTTTGCGCCAGCCGCTGACTCTCACGCTGCGGCCAAGTCCCACAACAGCGCGACTCGTGGAGCCTAGACCATGATTAGACCCCGTATCGCCATTCCTGTTCCTACCAGCACCGATTCTGAATACAACGTCCAGGGCTGGAAACAATACGCGACCGCAGTGGAGCGGAGCGGGGGCGAGGCTGTCGAAGTACCGCTGGGCGAACCTCCTGCCACAACTGCACGGCTGATTGCCGGCTGTCAGGGAGTTCTGTTGCCGGGCAGCGGAGCGGACGTCAATCCGCAGAAGTACGGGCAGGAGCCGATCGCGGAGTGCGCGCCGGCCGACCTTGCCCGCGAGAATGTCGATGAATTGCTGCTACAGGACGCCCATAATATGGGAAAGCCGATCCTAACCATCTGTTTTGGGACTCAGATGCTGAATGTGTGGCGCGGCGGAACACTGGTGCAACATCTGACGGGGCAGGCTGTGAACCACAAGGCTGGACGCACGGTTCCAGTCGCCCATATCGCGGCTGTGGCGTCGGATTCGTTGCTCGGCGAGCTGGTCGCCGATAAAGAAGTCACAGAGCACGACGGGGTACTGCTGCTGCCAGTCAATTCGAGCCATCATCAGGCCATCGAGAGTGCCGGTGACGGGCTGCGCATCTCCGCCCGCACTCCCGAGGATGGTGTCGTGGAAGCGATTGAAAACACGCCAGATGGGTTGGGCGGAGGCTTTGTGGTCGGCGTACAATGGCATCCCGAGCGCAGCTTCGAGGCGAGTGCCGTCTCCAGGGCGCTCTTCGCGCGATTCATCGGCGAGGCAGCGGAGTGGGTTCCGCGCCCAACGTCACCACCCGCAGTTTAGAAGGTTCCCTTTGACTCCAGATTCGATCGCTGAACTGCTCGAACCCTATGTCAGCTTGCCCGACGGGCAGGCCGTGGGAGTAGCCACGGAGGAGGATGTATGGCCTGAAATATACTCACAACTAATTATTTATCTTGAACTTATAATGAAATGGAACGCGCGGATGAACCTGACTGCGGTCCGCACTCCAGAGGAGATTGTCCGACGCCACTTCGGCGAGAGTCTGTTCGTCGGAGCTTACCTTGGAGCGTGCGGGACGCTGCTCGATTTCGGATCCGGCGCCGGATTTCCCGGGGTACCAATCCAATTGCTGAGGCCGGACGTGCGGGTGACTCTGGCAGAATCGCATGGCAAGAAGGCGGCGTTTCTGCAGGAGGTGGTTCGCAGCCTGAAGTTGCCGACAGAGGTCTGGGCAGGGCGGGTGGAAACAATGCCTGCGGAGCGGCGGTTTGACGTGGTGGCTCTGCGCGCGGTGGAAGGGATGGATCGGGCCGTGGGTGAGGCTGGACTTCGTGCGGCCGGGCGAGTTCTGATTCTGGGGACGGCGCGCCATTCGGTCCACCCTGGGTTGGCGGAGAACTTTCGTATGGATGAGCCTGTGCCGCTTCCGGAGTCGAACGACGGCGTACTTTGGATCGGGCATCGCTGTTAAACCCGAACCTCTATTAAGCAGCAAGGTTTGATTTACTCCTTTTCTCCAAAGTGTTCCACGTGGAACACTCTCCGCACCTGCGATTCTGCGAGAGAGACTCGTGAGAGACATGGTTGGGTCGGTTCCGAATGTTCCACGTGGAACACTCCCTCATTTGCCGCACACTGTAAATAGTTTTCCACACCACCTATACGCAATCCCTAGCCGTAGCAACCGTTATTTGAGCCGTCCACAGTTTCTCCACAGGGATGCAAACTTCTGCACAGACTGCGGCATTGCCATCCATACCCATCGCCCGATAGTCTTCCACTACACCGTGTCCACCATACTTTCAGCGCCATATACGTCTTCCAGCCAGACCGAGACAAGTCTCTGCAAGGTCATTGCCGTGGTCAACCAAAAGGGCGGAGTGGGCAAGACCACTACCGCCATCAACCTGGCTACCGCTCTAGCGCTCGAAGGGCTACCTACTCTGCTGATCGACTGTGACCCCCAGTCCAATGCCACCGGGGGACTCGGCGTAGCCCGCAGTGAATCCCGCCTGAGCGTCTACGATGTGCTGATGGGATCGGCGACCCTGGAAGAGGCGCTGATGCCGACCGAGATCGCATCGCTGGGTCTGCTGCCCGGAAGCAAGAACATGATTGGCGCAAACCTCGAACTGGTATCGCAGGAACGCCGTGAGTTCTGCCTGCGCGAGGCCATCGCGCCCGTTCGCGGCGCCTACTCATTCATAGTGCTCGACTGCCCGCCCGCACTCGATCTGCTGACCCTGAATGCGCTGGTTGCCGCCGATGGACTGCTGGTGCCAATGCAGGCAGAGTACTTCGCTCTGGAAGGCATCTCGGAGTTGATGCAGACGCTCGACCAGGTGGCCCATGCGTTCAATCCAACGCTGGCACTCGAAGGCGTTCTGTTGACCATGTACGATGATCGCACCAACCTGTCGCAGCAGGTCACGGAAAACCTGAAGGCGTTCTTCGGGGAAAAGCTGCTGACCACGACCATTCCGCGAAACATCCGGCTGGCCGAGGCACCCAGCCACGGAAAACCCGTGCAGCTCTACGACCCTCGTTCCAAGGGCGCGGAGGCGTATACCGCACTCGCGGTCGAATTGCTGCGCAGGAATGGAATCGCCAGCCGGAAGGATCAAAAGCAACAGAATGATGGACGTGAAGAGATCAAGTCGGTTCCCCGGTTCTGGCCGTATTCAAAATAATCACCGCTGGGCGTTATGTGAATCAGTGATCGACGCTGGCGCAGAAAGAGGTTTATACGATGGAAACAACCACAACCCATGCTGACGCGAAGCGCCGACCGGCGCTGGGAAGAGGGATTGAATCGCTGCTTGGACCGCGACCGCAGATGGCTCCCGCGCCTGAAGCGACGGGCAAACCGCTGGAGATCGCACTGGACCGGATCGACCGCAATCCCAACCAGACCCGCAGCAACTTCGACGCGGAGAAGCTTGGCGAGTTGGCTCAGTCGATCGCCGCAACCGGAGTGGTGCAGCCGGTGGTGGTGCGCGAGCTGGCTGGCGGGCGATACCAGCTCATCATGGGTGAACGGCGCTGGCGGGCGTCCCAAGCGGCAGGCAAGACGACCATCCCGGCCATTGTGCGCCAGGTCTCCGACGAGCAGGCGCTGGAGATGACCATCGTCGAGAACCTGCAGCGCGCGGACCTGAACCCGATGGAGCAGGCGCGCGCATTTGAACGGCTGAGCCGCGAGTTCAAGCTGACCCAGGAGCAGATGGCGGTGCGCACGGGAAAGGACCGATCCAGCGTTGGTAACTTTATTCGTTTGTTGAAGTTACCTGTTTCAATCCAGGGACTTCTAGAGTCCGGTCAACTCAACTTCGGTCATGCGCGGGCGCTGTTGGCGCTGGAGTCGGCGGAGCGAATGACGGCGGCGGCGGCGAAGATCACCGCGCTGGCGATGTCCGTGCGGCAGACCGAGACCTACGTGCAAGGACTGATCGATCCAGAGTCGAAGCCAAAGAAAGTGAAGGCTGTAATCGAGCCACTCGATCCGAATGTGCGCGAGGCGCGCGATCTGATTCAACGGAGGCTTGGGCTGAGGGTGCGAATCGAGGACAAGGGCGGCAAGGGGCGCGTCATCATTGAGTACGCAGGGGTCGAGGACTTCGACGCGATCCTGGCAGCTCTCGGCGAAAACTAGTGGGACTGCAAAGCAGCAAACTGCTTCTGCATTGTCCGATTATGATACCGTATTTGTTACAAATACAATTTACGCTCTTGATTCTTAAATGCAGAACCGGCCCGCCGCCTGAGCCGTCTCATTGTTCCTGTGGCTTTGCAAGGGTGTACGCGGCGGTCTCATTGCGAGAGATCGTGCCGAAATCCTATGCTTTGCCTCCACAGCTACAGTGAGACTGCTCGTATCCGCAGAAGAAACCGCGGGCGGCGGGCTGGACTGCTTCTGCCTGCAACTTCCGTCTGACCCAGGGGAGGGACTACTTCTTTGGCGGAGCGATGCTGTCCTTCGCGGCCTTGGCGACGCGGAACTTGACCACGGTCTTGGCCTTGATCTTGATGGTTTCGCCGGTCTGCGGGTTGCGTCCGAGGCGGGCCTTGCGATCTGCCTTGACCAGCTTGCCGATGCCGGGGATGGTGAACTCTCCGTTCTTCTTGGTCTCCTTGACGGCTGTCTCAGCCAGCAGCTCGAGGAAGCCTGCGGTCTGCTTGTTGGTCAATTCGAGTTTTTCTGCCAGTGCGCGTACGAGCGCGGTCTTGGTCATTCCTTTTGCCATGTGTGTTGCTCCTTGGTTCCAAGTTGGTGGTTCAGGATCGTGGTGCGATTGCATTGTGGTGCTGATCGGTTCGCCTGACCCACCCGCGTTGAACCAGCTCCCGGTGGTTCTTGTCTGTGAAATCTCCGGTGTTTATGCGGGTGTCAGGAAACGTACCGCAATTCACCTTCGACCATTCGGGTTGCTTTGTCAATGGGTTTTATGCGGTTTCCACAGATATTTTGCCGTTTTCTTCGGGTTTTGTCCTATTTTTGGAACATATGCAGCAATTAATGGGACAGTTGGTGGAAATTCATGGGATTTTGCAGGCCGGGCAGACAGTATCGCGTGGTTGAGGAAGTGGACGATGGGAGCCGCATGCGCAAAGCGCGAGGTGATGTCGCGCAGCAGCGCGGGCCGGGTTGCGCGCTCGGCGGGAAGCGTGGTGGAGACGCCCCACTGGCGGCAGAGCAGGAGGTCGAGAGCGGGTGAATCGGCGGAGAATCCGCGCGGCGGCCGGGTGAGGCGGTTGCCGTCGAACTCGGTCATCGCAGCGCGCAGCTTGCGGTTGGCCAGCAGGGCGCGCAGTTCGGTGTGATGGTCCAGCAGGTCGCGCCGGATGGCAAGCGTCTGTTCGGGGGTGGGCATGTAGACGCCGGCGGCGATGACGGTCTCGGTCGGGCTGAGGTGGAAGTAGAAGCCCGCGCCGGAGGTCTTCTGCATTCCGGCGCACGCCCACCAGGCGGCGACGTGGGTTTTGAAGGGACTCTTGTCAGCGGCAAAGCGCGTGTCGCGATAGATGCGGAAGAGGCACTTCGGCGCGGGGCGGACGTGGTCCGGCGCGAAGGCGGCGAGGGAGTGATTCACCTCCTCGATGAGCGCAAGCATGGGGGCCTTGAGTTCTCGCTCGTAGACAGCCTTGCGCGGGTCGAACCAGGCGCGGTCGTTGTGGCGGGCGAGCCCGCGCAGGAATTTGAGGGCCTCCGGGGTGAATTGCGTGGGCAATTTGCGCCCTCCTGAACCGATTCTTAATCGATCCTTCGCTGAGTGGACTTACGCCAGTGCGCGGGCGGCCTGCTGGGCGAAGTAGGTGACGATGAAATCGGCGCCGGCGCGGCGGATGGAGGTGAGGGACTCCAGGATGGCGGGGTCGGGCGAGAGCCAGCCGCGCTGAAAGGCGGCCTGGAGCATGGCGTACTCGCCGGAGACCTGGTATGCGCCGAGCGGAACGTCGTATCGCTCGCGGGCGGAGCGGATGACGTCGAGGTAGGGCAGGGCGGGCTTCATCAGAATCATGTCCGCTCCCTCTGCGATGTCCTGGTCGATCTCGCGCATGGCTTCGCGGAGGTTGGCTCCGTCCATCTGGTAGCTGCGGCGGTCGCCGAACTGCGGGGCGGAATCTGCTGCGTCGCGGAAGGGACCATAGAAGGCGGAGGCAAACTTGGAGGCGTAGCTGAGGATGGGGGTGTTGTCGCAGGAGGCGGCGTCGAGTGCGGCGCGGATGGCTTCGACGCGGCCGTCCATCATGTCGCTGGGGGCGACGATGTCGGCTCCGGCCTGGGCGAGGGAGACAGCGGTCTTGGCGAGCAGGGGGAGTGTTGCGTCGTTCTGAATCTCGTATTGGGCTGTATCATCTGGGCCGCGGGCGCTGTCTCGGGAGACGATGCCGCAGTGGCCGTGCGAGGTGTACTCGCAGAGGCAGACGTCGGCGATGAGAACGAGCCCGTCGAGCGCGCGGTTGCGTTTCATCGCGCGCAGGCCCTGCTGGACGATGCCGTCGGCGGCGTAGGCGCTGGTGGCGAGGTCGTCCTTTTCGGCGGGAAGGCCGAAGAAGAGAAGGCCACCGAGGCCAAGCGCGGCGCAAGATTCAGCTTCCTTGACGGCCTCGTCGATGGAGAGGTTGAAGACGCCGGGCATGGAGGCGACCTCTTTGCGGACGCCTTCGCCGGGGCAGAGGAAGAGCGGATAGACGAGCGCGCCGGGATGCAGATGCGTCTCGCGGACGAGAGAGCGCAGGGCCGGAGTGCGGCGCATACGGCGCAGGCGTGTGGCTGGAAAGTTCATGGGGATAGTGTACGAGGTTCTGGGTTCGAGGTTCGAGGGAAAGACAGATACGGAGATTCTGGCAGCGCCAGAATGACGACTCGTGGGCTGCGCGCAGAATGACGGCTTGTGGGGCTTCGTGCAGAATGACGTGCTAGACGCAGCTAACGGTCAGCGATGGCGTTGTACTCGATTGCGGAGGCGGACGGCATGAGCACCCAGAGGGTGTAGATGCCAAGGGCGGTGCCGAAGGGGATCTTGATCAGCGAAAGAATGGCAACGACGATGGCAAATACTCTTCCCCAGGACTTGCGCATCAGCAGAGAGATGCCGGTGACCAGCGAGAGCAGCGCGCCGATCGAGGTCAAGACCACAATCAGCGTTGCCAGGCCGCCCATCCAGGGAGCGAACGGCATATAGGGAAGGCCGTGCGGTGCACCAAATCCGCCAAGGAAACCCGGCATCGAGATTCCCATGAGAATGAGGGCTGCCAGAAACCCCGACGCGACACGGTATGCGCCGTATGCGCACCATAAAATGCCCAACGTCTGCAGGTGGCCCTGCACCCGCGGGGCAACCATGACCGGTTGCGGCGCGCCGTAGACCGGAGGAGGAGACGGTGGTAATGGAGCGCCACACTTCGAACAAAAAGCACCCTCTACAGGACACCCGCATGACGGACAGACCATCGCTTGCCTCCCTTCATACTGAACTCCAACATGCGATACGCAGCGCAGGCGCAAATGGTTCCACGCGTGATGCATCGCCTGGACGTATTGCCAGATACCATAGCAGATGTGAGCCTGCTGCCGAATATTCCGTTGCCACTGGTTGAGGCCAGCTCTGTTGCGCTGGAGTGGCCACGGCTGCGCGAGCTGATTGCTGGCCATGCCACATCGCCGCTGGGACGCGCGTGGGTGCAGGCGCTGGAGCCGTGCGCGGACCGGGCGTGGATTGACGCGCAGCAACAGCGGACGGGCGAGATACGCGATCTGCTGACGGGCGGCGAGAGCTTCGAGTTTCACGGGCTCTTCGATCCGACGGACCTGCTGGACCAGGCACGGCTCGAAGGCGCGGCGCTGGAGGCGCAGGAGATCAACGCGCTGCTTACGGTGGTAGAGCGGATTGCGGCGTGGCGCACGCTGATGATCTCGCCGACAGGGCGGGCACGGTCGTGGCCGGGGATTGCGGGGCTTTCGGCGGCGCTGGTGGAGCACGACTATGCGCTGCTGCTGCAGGCGCTGCGGGGAAAGATCGAGCCGGACGGCTCGATCTCCGACGACGCGAGCCACGAGCTGCGGCGCATCCGGCGTGCAATGGAGCGGCAACACCGGGCGATTGAAGAGAGCCTGAGAAAGTCGCTACGCGCGCTGGCGAGCGAGGGATCGACGCAGGAAGAGCTGATTACAGTGCGCGGCGAGCGGTTTGTAATTCCGGTGAAGGCGGAGTTCCGCAGGCGCGTGCCTGGGGTGATTCACGGGTCGTCTTCGTCGGGGCAGACGGTGTTTGTGGAGCCGCTGGAGACGATCGAACAGAACAACGAGCTGGTGCGGCTGCTGGACGAAGAGCAGCGCGAGATCCACCGGATTCTAGTGGCGATGACGCGGGCCATCGGCGAGCAAGCGGATTCGATTCTGCTGGGGACATCTGTGCTGGCGGAGGTGGAGAGCCACTTCGCGCGGGCGCGGTTTGCTAACGAGCTGGGGTGCGTGCGGCCTTCGTTTACCACCCCAGCGAGCAAAGACCGCTCGCCGGGGGCCCCGGTGTTTAGCGAGTCAGCGAGTCAGGGGGTTAGCGAGTCAGCGGGTGGCTTGTTGCTCACGGCGGCGCGGCATCCACTGCTGGAATTGCGGCTGCGACGGTCGGGCGCGGCGACAGTTCCCATTACTCTGGCGCTGGAGCCCGATGCGCGGCAGTTGATTATCAGCGGGCCAAATACCGGCGGCAAGACTGTGGCGTTAAAGACCACGGGGCTATTGGCACTGATGGCGCAGGCGGGAGTGCCCGTGCCCGCGGAGGCCGCGACTCTGCCGCTCTTCCGGGCGATCTACGCGGACATTGGCGATGCGCAGTCGATCGAGTCGAACCTATCGAGCTTCTCGGCACACATTCTCAACGTGGATCGCATCGCGCGCGTGGCGACGGAGGACTCGCTGGTGCTGCTCGACGAACTGGGTTCGGCGACCGACCCCGAAGAGGGCGCGGCACTGGCTGTGGCGATTGCCGGGCATTTCCTCAGCGTGCGCGCGTGGATCTGCATTACGACGCACCTCACCTCTCTGAAGGTGTACGCGGCTAATCACGCGGGCGTGCTGAATGCGGCGGTGGGGTTCGACCAGGCGACGCTGTCGCCGACCTACCAGTTGCGGCTTGGGGTTCCGGGAGCGTCGGCGGGGCTGAATATTGCGGAGCGGCTGGGGCTGATGGAGGAGATTGTGGCGGCGGCGCGGGCGCAGCTTACAACGCAGGGCGCGGATATTGGAGTGCTGCTGGACCAACTGCACGCACAACTGACCGCGGCCAGCGGCGAGCGGGAGACGCTGCGCTTGCGCGAGCGGGAGATTGCGCGCGAACGGCTGCGGCTGGAGACGGAGGGACGCGCGGAACAGAAAGCGCGGACGAAGGAACTGGAAGGCAAGCTGAGCACGCTGATCGGGGACTTTGAAACCCAACTGCGCGAGATGGTGAAGGCCATCGACGATAAGGCGGTGGCAAAGAAGATAGCGCGCGACTCGTCGGCGAGGATTGCGCGGCTGAGGCGCGAATTTTCCGAGCAGTTCAACTCGACCGTGGTGGCGCACACGACGGGCGCGGACAAGAATGATCCGGCGGCACAGGCGGGCGGGCGCGGGGTTGCGGTGCGCGCGGTGAAGGTTGGCGACCTGGTGAAGCTGAAGAGCCTGGGGCGGCAGGCGCGCGTGGAGCGCGTGATTGATCCAAAAAACTTCGAGGTTTTGGTTGGGACGATGAAGATGCGCGTGGCCGAGAGCGATATTGCGGAGGTGACGCCAATGGTGGCGTTGACTCCGTTGGAGGCGGCGAGGCGGCGAGGCGGAATCACGGTGCAGACGAGTACGGATTCCGACTCCGTGTCGATGGAGATCAACGTGATTGGGCGGACAGCGGAGGAGGCGCAGGATGAGGTCTCGCGCTATCTGGACCGGGCGTTTATGGCGGGGCTGCCGCATATCCGCATCGTGCATGGGACGGGGATGGGTGTGCTGCGGCGGACGTTGCGCGAGTTTCTGAAGAACCATCCGCAGGTGACCAGCGTGACGGAGCCGCCGCACGACCAGGGCGGGCAAGGCGCGACGGAGGTTGATCTCAGGCAGTGACCGTCACGCCTACGCCGTTATGTTCATTCGTTATATCTATGAGGGATGTCTTTGGGATTTGCATTTGCACCTGGCAACGCTGCAAGCATCTCGATCCTACGATGAAAATAGACATACACGCCGATGGGGCAGATATGTTCGGCTATATCAACACGGATTGACCCCTGTACCGAATTGCCACCGCATCACTCAGCCGGGCTGGGCTTAGCCCAGAGGCTGGCGTTGAGGCATTCGACGACGCCATCGACGATGAGGCTGAGGCCGGCGGTGAACTTGGTGGAGTCGGCGATCTGCTTGCTGCTGACCGCGTCGGCCATGTTGATGCTGGAACTGACGATGGAGAGTGCGGCGTCCTTCTTCTGCGCGCCGGACTTTGCGCCGTAGAGCGATTCGACGCCCTGCACAAGACTGGGCAGCAGGGAGATGCCGCGAAAGAACAATTTAAGGAATTCCATGTGATGCCTCCATGTGGTTGCCAACCGAACAAACTGCGGGCTCTTCGACTCACCTTTCGGCAGGCCGATGATCCGCTGTCGGATGACAGCGTTTGTTGCGGTTCGTTTGTGGATACTCTTTTTGCGCTGCCTTGATTGCTTCGCAATCAAGGCAGCGTGGTTATTAATAGAGGTTCTAATTGGCACGGCTGAAGCCGTGCCCTTCCGATAGGCTTCCTCCAGCCAAGGTGTCTAGCGTCTTCCGATGAAGAAGTCGATGGCGACGTGGGCGATGGTGAGCAGGGCGCCGAACGCTCCGGCGATTCCTTTCAACCGTTGCACGGTCTTCTCGTGCTCCTGCATACGGCCCTCGAGTTGCGCGAGGCGTCCTGGCTGTCCGATTCCCATGACTTGTTCCATCTGGCTCTTTAAAACACACAGGTCGGCCAGAACTTGTCCCTCGAAGTCTGTCATCTTTGCTGCTCCTTATTGGGCGGGTTAGCCGACCGGTAGATTTGTGAAGACGGCGCTGGAGAGCCGCGAGTAGAGCGGCGGGTTCGAGGCGTCGACCATGCGGATGTAGTAGCGCTCCACCTGCGCCGAGCGCGGGATGGAGAAGCTGCGGACGGGGCTGCGAAGCACCAGGTTCTGGTCGACGCCGGGGCCGAAGTCCCAGTCGCGCAGGCGGACTTCAAAGCCGCCGCCCGTGGGAGGGTTGGTGCCTGTATCAATCTGTAATGCAGTTGTGGTGGCAGAGGCCACGGTCAACTGCTGCAGGTTTGCAAGGACTGCTCCCGGCGCGGTCTCGGCTGTTGGCGGAAGGAAGGAGTCGGGCGCGATGGCCTCGGAGAGCGTGACGCCGAGCGAGTCGGCCCAGTCGTTGGCAAAGGCGATGCGATAGGTGAGGAGTTCGGGGAATGCGTTTCCATCGACGATGGCGACCTTGCGGACGACGACGTTGAGGGTCTGACCGTTGGCGGTGATGCTGAGAACGTCTCCGGGCCATACGTCTGCCGTTGGATTAATCGCTGCATAGCTGCCAGCAATGGCGGCGGCTCGGCTGGAGGCGAAGCTGAGAACGGCTTCGGCGGCGCTCTCGCAGTCTGCGCTGGAACGAGCGAGCGGACGGAGGACCTTACCCAGCCAGCGTGCGGTTCCCGGCATTCCGCCGGCAGCTTCGGCAGCAATACTGGCGGCGTCTTCGAGGCGTGCGATGGCGCGAGAGCGAAGACGATAGAAGACGGTGACCGTTTCGCCGGCGACAGGAACGCGCCCAGCGAAGAATGTAACTTTTCCGGTGTCGGAGACCTTGCAGTCGACGCCTTCGCCGGCGACTCCGATGAGGCGCGTCTGGGTTGCGCCACCGGGAAGCGTGCTGACGACCCATGCGGAGCCGGTTTGAGTGACAGAGCAGAAACCAACGGAGCCGGTGAGTTCGACCGAGTCGATGGCAGCGAAGGTGCAGCTGGCGGGCGAGTTGACGGACGCGCCGTCGTAGAGGACGGTGGCGGGCGTGTTGGAGGCGTTGCCGAGGTCCTGCAGGTCGAAGACGAGCTTCATGGGCGAGGCGACAAGTCCTCCGCCGAAGGCCTCAATGGCCCCATCGACGCGGGTGTAGTAGGTCTGGAGGACACGCTGCATCTCTGGACTGTGCAGCCGGATTCGTAGGGTGTAGGTGTGGCCTGAGAGCAATGTGAAGGTGGTGCCGACCTCCGCGCCGTTGACGAAGGGCGTGATGACGGTGGAACCCGCGCTCTGACGGACGTTGTATCCGGCGAAGCAGTTGGAACGCTGGGTTGTGCCGGAGTAGAGGCCGCAGAGGACGCCGTCGGAGGGCGAGGTGAGCTGGACGTTGTCCGCCTCGACGACCAGCGAGCCGCCCATCTCGACCTGGTCGATGGCGGCGAGGGTTGTCTGGCCGTCGAAGCCGTTGCCGCCGGAGAGGACCAGGCCCGCGCCGCCGAGCGAGAGATGCGAGCCGGGGTCGGTGATGTTCCAGAGTTGCGTGTTGAAGGTGGACTGGTTGAAGCTCTCGGTCAGCAGAGTGGGCGTGCTGATGCGAAACGGATCGTCGGAGAGGGTGAAGAGCGTGGTTGTGCCATCGCCGGCGAAGAGTTCGGAGACGTAGGCGGTGGGCTCGATCGCGCCGCTGAGGGTGACATCGTTGGCCAGCTCCTTGACCATTGTGGTCTGTAGCGCGGCGACCTGAAGGGTTCCATCGCCCTGGCCCGCATCGAAGTCGAGCGAGTGAGTGACGGAGCCGACCGGGTTCATGCTGAGCGCGCCGTTGAGCACGCGATAGGCGGCGTAAGTGGAAGCGGCGATGCTGCCTGCGTTGGCGGACCAGGGCTGCGACGGCTGGGGCGTGAAGACGCCGATGGGATTTCCGTTCTGCACCTGCGATGTGGTGAGCAGACCAACGGCCGTGCGCGCGGTCAGGCTCTGGAGCAGGGAACCGGCGGGCACGGTGAATCCGTCCGCGGTGAGGGTGAGGGACTGCTTGTCGAGCAGCCACTCGTCGCTGATGGCGGAGAAGGCGACACGATAGACCGGGCCGGCAAGCCCGACGCCGACGTAGACAGGGACCGGCTCGGTGGCGAGGTATCCGGTGAAGAGGACGGTGCCGCTGCTTGCCGTGACCACGACGCGCCCGCGCCGGACAGGCACGGGCAACGTCGTGGATGCGCCGGGATTGGCGGGGGAGCCGACGTCCAACATCCCGGTGCAGCGCGAGGGCGTGTTGAGCACGCGCTCGATGGCGAGAGGCGCGTCCGGGCAGAGGGTCGCGCTATAGTCGATGGCGCCGTTGCCGTCGAGATTGTCGATGGTGAGGATCAAGACGCCACCACCGTTCCGAGCTTCGGCAGCCCACGCTGTTCTCGCACCTCATCTACAGTCAACACGCCAGCCTTTAGAAGCTCGGTCTGGATCTGTAGCTCCTCCATCTCGTCGCGCGCCTCGAGGTCGTTGAAACTGAACTCGAACTCGCGCCAGCCGAGCTTTTTCGCGAACAGGTCGCGCGTGATGTGCTCGGCGAGGAGCTTGGCGACAGGAACGACGGCGCTCTGGAAGGCTTCGTCTGCCATCTCGCCCGCGGTGGACTTATTAACGTCGGACTGAAGACCAAGCAGCATGGGCGGAAGTTCAAAGGCGTTGGCGATCATGCGCAGCAGAAACTCCTGCCACTGGATGCGAAGGTCGGCGTCGGTGCCTCCGGCGAAACGAAGGACCTCGGGCTTCTGCTCGCTGCTGAGAATGGGAACGCGGCCGGTGCCCTCGATCTCGTCCTGCCACCAGCGGATGAGGCGGTCATGCTGCTCGGGCGTGGCCTCGTTGAGCCAGAGAGCGTACTGCACGACAGAGTTGCTGGCGAGGCGGCCCGCATAGCGATTCGCGCTGAGGAACTGGTTCACGGTCTCGAAGGCAACCTCGAGGCGCCCCAACCCAAACGGCGTGTGGCTGCGCGGATTCAGGCGAATGTACATCAGCTCGTCGTCGAGCAGAGGGATGAGGTTCTTTGTGGCAAGGCCACCGCGCGCCTGCGCGTAGCGAGGCTTGGCGGGATCTCCATCCCAGGTGACGTCAATTTCGATGGTTGCGCCATCGACCGCCCAGAGATGGAAGGGACGCAGATCGTCTCCGGTGGCCTCCATCTCGACCGCGCCGAAGCCGCCGACGAGAAGGTCCTCGAGAACCTGCTCGAAGATGGTGCGGAAGCTGTCGCTGACGTTGGGCTCCTCCAGGCAGCGGCGCAGGACCTGCATGCGCGCCTCGGCGTCCGGCACATCCTCGTTGCTGTAGCCGCGGCGCAGCTTGATCTTCCAGCCCATGCTGGCGATCTTGTCCTTGACGACATTGATCGCGCGCCGCGCCACGGGTGTTTCGGCAAACTTCCGCAGGTTCGCGGGAGTCGGCTTGGGTGTCGCATTCTGTCCAGTTCTGCCCTGGTTGTATGGACTCAGGATCGAGGGCAGCATCGCCGTCTTTCTCTCACCTTTGGTCGCGTCCCCCGCCGCTGCATCCACTCCTGTAAGCCTCTGCCATGTGTCCGTCACTCTTGTTCGAAGACCCACGTCCTCACCCCTTTCAATCTCGTTCGTGCAATAAAAATGGCACAGCCGATTCGCTGTGCCTTCCGATACAACATTCCTTCATAACAAAAGCAACCACGGAGATCACGGATAAGAACGGATAGAACGCTCTAGTTTGTAATCCGTGAAAATCCGTGGTTCGCTCTATCTCTATCAGAGCCGCAGGTCTATCCGCGCGGTCTGTGCTGCGCGGGCCAGATCATTCATCGTCACGACGCGAATCTCCTGGCTCTCCATGGTCTCCACACCGAAGCGGTATCGCTCAACGCTCTCATCTTCAAACTCATGCTTCTCCTCATCCTCAACCGTGAGGGCGCGCAGCGGCTCGACCACAGCGGTCAGCTCCAGCCTGGCACCCTCCACGCGAACGACTCCTTCGCGCAACCTGGGCGCGGTGTATGCCAGGACCTTGGCCGCCTCCACATCGCCATCCAGCGATACCGCGTGAAACATCTTGACCACGCCGTTGGGCCTGTACCCACAGTCGATCTTCATGGGATCGCCCGGCAGCGTGTATAAGGAAGCGGCAATCCTCTTACGCATCAATGCCCACACTCCGGCACGCTCGAAGTGCGTCCGCATGGCCCCGGCGATCACCGCGCGTCCGGTACGTTTTCGATCCTGCTTCACACGCAAGGGCTCAACATACAAATGCATCAGCAGATCCAACTCAGCCGGAAGATTCTCTGCCAGGCAGGCCCGCGCCTCCGTCATCTGGAGGGAGTTTGAAAACGTGTCTTCAATGACGGCGATCATCGGCTTGTTGTTCGCAGCACCCAGTCGCAGACGTGTATCGATTTCTCCTTCCAAAGCCTCGAAAAGTCCAATATCGGCATCCGCATCCATGCACCGAACTCGGCTCCAGTCCCGCGTGAAGCGGACTCGCGCGCTCTCCTCCCGGCCTGCCTCTCGCAGCAGGACGCCGATATTCGTGTACTCGCCCTTTACCGCATCCGGGACATAGCGGATGAGGAAGAACTCGCATGGCACGCGGTCACTCACCTTCGACCTCCTTCTACAACGGTCAGCAATTCAAGGGCCATTGCTGCCAACGATAACTCTTGAAGCGCTCGTTCCCAATCCCCCGGCGCAACGGCGCAGTTCGAATGCACCGATGCTGCCAGAGATGGAGTAAAGCTCTACATCACAAACTTTCCTACTGCATCTTCCGCGAACTGCGCTGGAACATGAACACTCAACTTTTTCTCCCACATAGGGAATGGTTCCCGATTTGAATCCCGAAACGACCCAATCAACTCACGCAGTCGCCCGCGTCGGCTCAACATTTGCTCCGTCAACCGCTCAATCACCGCTGTATCTCCCCCATACCATTCGGGAGGAACAATCTCCGCGATCCCCCATAACGTCTCCGCTTCCATCGTCTCCATGCGGCTGAGCCATGGCTCAAAGCTCTTCCATCCCGCAACTCCCGCATACACGCGGTTGCGGGCGTAGACTCCGCGCAGCGGCGTGTCGGGGAAGGTCCACTCCCCGGCGTTGAAACAAAAGCCCTGGTCGATGAACGTCGCCCGATACTTCCGCTCGCGCGGCTTGCGATCGAAGACCGCCTGGCGTCCATTGCAGTTGCCGGTCCACTTATCGAGGGCCAGCATTCCGGCAAACTCCTGCAGGTTACGTACCTCATCCAGTTGCTGCTCGGGAAGGTAGTCCACAACCTGGCCGGGCATCAATCCACCGACGAACTGGCTGCCGAACTGCAAGCCTGGGCGATACTTCTCCCTCTCGCCACGCGGCATCTCGACGTGCATGCCAGCGGTGTTCGCGATTAGCCACTCCGTTACCTCGACCACATCGCTGGACGGAACCGTCAATCCAACGGTCTGGGCAAGACGGGTGGCGATCAGTTCATTGGCCAGCACTCGTACGTGCTGCGGGTTGTTCTGAAACTTGACAACCCACAGCTTGCCATCCGCTCCGAGCATCAACTGACTCTGCGCTCCGCCCCGCATCCGCCGAATTGCCTGTACCGCTAGCACCGCCAATGAACCGAATCCTCCGCACCAGAAGAATACTGCACTCAGGCCGCACGCATCTTGTGGAAACCACTCTGCAACCTCTCTGCCCGCACAGCCTGACCCAACGCCATTGCCATCAGGCAGTCGTCGTGTGTGCCGCTTGCCGCTCCCGTCTTACCTCCAGGATGACTGACAAACGTTCTGCACTCCTCCAACAATTGCCTACTCAGAAACAACCACGGAGACTCCACCAGCAGCGCCCCCATGCGGCTGATCATCCCTGGCTTCGAACCCGCCGAGGTCAGCCATCCGGCCACTCCCGCCTGCTCGTAAACTCGCACGTAATGCTCAACCGCGTCCAGATACGCGAGTACTCCAGCCCCATGATTGTTTCGCTCCACGGCAACCAAGGCCCCGCGACCCGATCCTCCATATTCGCGGCCCAACGAAGCGGCGACACGCGCCAGCTCCAGAGCGCCCAGTCGCTGCTGAAGTTCGGCGCACTGCACTCCAGTGGCCAGGTCGATCACCTGCACGGCAGCGAAATCTCCATCCGATCCGCCTCCCGCAGTATCTACGGCAACGATGTATTCCTTCCCCGGCAACGGAGGCAGCCAGATTCGCAATGCGCCATCGCGCCGCGTCTTCAACGGCTCCCGCACCTCAGCCAAACGCCGCTCCACCGCCTCGATATCGAAGCAGCACTCGCCTGTGGCGCGAAAACAAAGCTCAGCATCCTCGGCGAACTCCTGCGTCCGAAGTCCCCGGTAGCTCGCCTCCAGACCTCGACGAAAGCCGATCTGCGCGGGGGTCAAGCCATGTTTGCACATCAGTGCAAGCTCATCGTCGCGCAGATCCGTGACCGCTGCCGACACATAAGCTGGCTCCATCCACCATGGATAAAAGTGCTTCGCGATTCCCTTCTCACCCGCCTTCTGCCACTCCTCGTAGAAGCATCCATACGCCCCATTGGGCGTACTCTCGATCACCATCTCGCCGTCAGGGACCAGCGCGGCCCGCAGTCCCGCCAAAGTCGCCGCAGCGTCTCCAGGCCAGCGCGACAGCTCACTACAGTGCATGTTCTGCACGGTCAGACCGCGGCCGGCACTCTCATCCGATGCGCTCAGCACACGGTACTCGCTGTCCAACTCGGGAAAGACCATCTGCCCGACGTTCGCCCGGCTCCGCCGGAGACATCCCTTGCGCAAGGGCTCGGGAAGACACTCCCAGAAGCGCTGGACCATGCGGAAGATCCCTTCCGCCGCCTCGCGCGTGTGGGCAACTTGCACCGTCAGCACACCGCGGGCGGTAATGGTCTTCAGGAAGAATCGTCCCGCAACCCATGTTGTTATGCCCATCTGGCGCGCCTTTACGACAATGTTCTGTCGTTCCCGCTCACGCTCGAATCTGGTCTGCACCGAGTTCGCGTTTAATGCACTCTTTTGACCGGTGCGATCCCTAATTCTTAGCATCAGGCGTGCAAGCCAGACCGTGCCTCCGCCCGGCCCGCCACGCCATCCATCGAGTTCCTTGCCCAACGCGAGCATGTCTTCAAGTCCATACCCCACCTCTCTCATTGCAACACCATCACCCATGCCTTCGGATTAGTGAATTCAATCATGCAAATCACCCAGCCGATAGTTGTGCAAATTCAGACCAACGACGAAGTGCATCGCCGCCACGACTATCACTCCTGCAATCCACTCCCGCTCTCCCTCCTACCGTCTCGGCCGGCCGTTTGTTGGCGGGTCGGCGAGGCTGTCCAGGAACCAGTTGTAGATATAGGGCGCGCCGACGTTTGCCCACTGCGTAAACGGCACCGCGTACTGATTGCTGCATGTCGCGCTGGAGAAAGAGAAGGTGCTTCCACTGACCGAGCCGGTGCCGCAGACGGTGGTTGGATAGGCGGTCAGCGTGACGCCGGTTCCAGTGGGCGACGTCAGCACAAGGGTTGGGGCCGAAGTGCAGCCCGATCCGATCCCCACGTTCAGGCCGTCAACAGAAAGCAGCGGTAGCGGCACTCCGTAAAATGTCTCGATTCCATTCGGCACGCCGCCACTGGCAGTCATAATTCCGTTGACCACGCAGTTTGCGCCGCCGCCCGTGGAGGTGAAGGGAGTCAGGTTGGCGTAGCCAGTGCCGCCGCTATAGCTCACCGCGACGCCGCCAGTGAAGTAGCTGCTGAAGAGCGTAGCCAGGGAGTATTGCCCCCAACCCGCGCGGCCACAGTTTCCCAGAAGAGCCACCTCAACATCGCAGGCCAATAACATCGGGTCTTTGGCGGTGCGCGTAAACGGCAGACCACTCCCATAGCCTTGCGGCGTGGATTCTGCCTGATAAGTCGGCATCCCGTCGAGATGGTTCCAGACGTATTGCGTGGCGACGGCATCCAGCGCCGCATTCCCCCAACTACTGGCGCAGGGAACCATTGGCGCATTTGGATAAGAGGCCGCCGTACATGATGGCGGACCCTGCCACCACATAGCTCCGCCGTTCGCAACGTCCCGGTCCCACAACTGCTGCCCAGTCAGCGAAGAGATGCTGTCCGCTGGACTCTGCAAGAAAGCAGAGAGCCAGTTATTGGCCGGAGCGGAGCCGTTGTAAATAATCACCGGAGTCGTGGGATTGTTGGCAAGCACCGTTCGGGCAACCGCCGTGGATGTAGGGAAGCTAGCGGAGGTCTGCAAAGTGGACGCGTTGTAAGTGTTTGTGTCGGCGACTGTGCACCAGGTCGAATCATAACCGCCACTCCCAGCATAGGTAACGCCTACCGGGATGTTTGCCAGTCCAGCCTGATCGAGCATCTGACGAAACAAAAGGCCGCTAATATCGTAAACATCGTGCCCATTTCCCAGATTGCTTGTTATCACACCTTCGATCTTCAGTAGGCCCTGTTGATGAAGGTCGATAGCAAACATCATCCCATCGGCGTTTGCAATGTCCGTGCATCCATCTGTGTCATAAAGCACCACAGGGGGGTTCGCCTGTCTGTTGTTCACCAACGTCTGGTAGAACTTTGTCCAATAAAAAAGGTCGTTTATTTGTGTCTGATTCAGGCTGGTTGGGAAGATTGCGAACTCGTCGATGTAAGTCGGCGTCTGGCTGCTGGTAGCTCCCGCGATACCGTAGTAAGCACCGCTGCTCACATATCCGGGAACCATCAGCGGGTAGCCGGTCGAATTCATCGTAGTTCCGGCCAGCGTTGGAGTCAGAGTAACTCCAGTGCCGGTTGGCGCGGTAAGCGTGATGGTTGGAACGCTGGTGCAGCCATAGTCGAAGGTGTAGTTGATCCCGTTCGGAACGCCGCTGGAAGCTGTCAGCGTGCCCTGGACGTTGCAGTTCGCTCCGCCACCGCTGGAAGTGAACGCTGTGGATGCGGCATAGCCTGTGCCGCCGCTATATGCAACATTCACATCCCCAAAGCCGTACTGGTAGCTACCCGTGAAGGGAGTCTCCGGGAGGTTCGTTGTTTTATCCAGGCCGTTGATGTAAATATCCAGCGCCGAGTTCGTGGAATACATCCCACTCGCGCCCGTCCCGCTGTTCGTCACGATGATGTTGTAGTTGAAGCCGTTGGGCATGGCCTCTAACGTGGAACTCGTGCAGATACCGTTTGCCGCAAGGCCATAGATGTTAGAGCCGGATGCAGGGCTGGTGCGGCTAAAGCATAGCTGCGATACCTGCCCATTTGCTCCGCCCACTGTGTTCGCTGTCATCTGGAGATAGAGTTCCCAGGAAGAACCGCTGGCCAGATCGCCCTTGCTGGCTAGAACAAGCGTGCCCGTCCGGTTCCAGTTCAGCCGGTCAACCTGCACCATCATCGACCACGGACTACTCCAGTCGATAGCTCCCAGCGTGTTATTTGGCGCTGCATTCCATCCGTTCCACGGAAACTCCGCGGAAGTATTATTCAGCAGCGTGCTATCGAATCCCGGCTGGCGCGTCGTTACAGTGCCGGAGATATTCTGAACAGGTGCAACAGCACTTATATCCACTCCCCAGCTGGGATCGTACTGGTCATAAGTAAAAGACCCTGTTGGTGCCGAACCAGCACTTTTTCTATATAAACCTCCAGGGGTGAAAGCCCCTATATTATTTGACCCGCCACCTGCTACCCACGAGCCAAGAATCTGACCGGCTGCAACCGTAATTGCAGGAAAATCAACGCCCCCGACAAAGGTCTGCACAGCAGTTGTGGATGCTACCGTCAGATTGAACGAATTGGTTACTGTAAGAGTTGTCCCACTGACCGAAGCAACCATCACCGTGATAGTTTCAGCAGGCGGTGCGGGGTTGAAACGAACGGACACATAGCTCAATGGGCCTGCTGCCAAGGGTGTATCAACACGGAAGAAGGCATTTCCAGATGCTGAGTTTCCAGACCCGAGAGGCAATGCCGAACTGGGCATGGAACTACTGACATAAGGTGCTTCAGTAACGATGGCTGTAAGTGCCGGTCCATAGTCGGTCGATTGGCTGTATGTCTGCGCTCCCGATGGAAGAGAAGAGGGAGCAGACAACCACCAGCGCGATCCGCTGGTGCCATTCAATGCAGGGGCCGTCACACCGGAAGCTACCCATGTGCCAAGTACCTGACCGGCGGCAACAGTAGTTGCCGGGAAGTTCACTCCCCCGCCCGTGAACGTCTGCACCGCAGTAGTGGCAGCAACGGTCACCGTAAAAGAGTTGGTGATTGTGATGGACGGAGAACTTGGAGAACCGCTGACGGTGCAAATCGCAAAGGTCAGCGAACTACCTGCTGTCGGAGCAACTTTGTATTGCACCGAAACAAAGGAAAGAGTACCCGCAGCCATCGGGGATTCGCTGACAATCATGTACTGCGCAACACTGCCATTCAGCGTTCCGCCGATTGAGCCAGCCGTGACGGGGGCCGGGGATATGATGTTTGTCCCCACAAAGCTCGAACCAGTGACCGAGTCCTTGAAGGCTGTGGTCTGGTCGTTGAAGTTCAGGTAGGTCGATGGGTTGGCAAGCAGCACTGTAGGCGCAAAGCCACTCTGCGGGTTGGGATCTTGCGCGCAGCACGGCCAGGTCAGGCAAAGGCCAATCAGAATCGAAAGAATAGATCGTTTCATTATTGGCTCCTTCCTGTCAGCAGGGTTGCTCCCAGCAGGTTCGCGTTGCCTGCGGCTGTGTCATATGTGCCGATCTGGCGGTGAATGCGGTAGACCACCTTGGTTGGCGTCGTTGGGTTAGATGGGCAGCTTCCCACTCCGGGAGCAACCACATTCGAGAGCGTCGCCGTCGTCACCAATCCATATGCCGTCGAGCTAACAGCGGTTGCATTTCCAAGGGCAGTAAATGTTGGCGAGTAGCTGGAAGTCAATGCCGTGTTAGCAGGTACGCAAGCTGCCTCTACCACCCACCATACTGTCCCTGTGGTTGCGGCGCTGAAGAAGTCAATCGAGATGCTGGTCCCCGTCCAATAAGG
>Ga0187851_10001389_pt1 | contig 23274 bp, 19 predicted proteins | sample June2016WEW_6_10_FD_132997 | JGI IMG/M metagenome (GOLD analysis project Ga0187851, IMG submission 132997) | Peatland microbial communities from SPRUCE experiment site at the Marcell Experimental Forest, Minnesota, USA - June2016WEW_6_10 | ecosystem: Environmental > Terrestrial > Soil >...
GGCGCTACCGGGTCCAGGCGGCATGGGCGGTGGCCTGCTCGGCCTGAGCGCGCAGGGCCTGGATGGCCTGCGCCGGGTCGTCAGCGCCGTAGACGGCCGAGCCGGCCACGAACACGTCCGCGCCCGCCTCGGCGCACCGCCCGATGGTCTCCTCGCTGACCCCGCCGTCGACCTGGAGCCAGATCGCGGCGTCCCGGCCGCCGACCAGTGAGCGCGCGCGGCGCAGTTTCGGCAGCACCATGTCGAGGAAACCCTGGCCGCCGAAACCGGGCTCCACCGTCATCAGCAGCAGCATGTCGATCTCGGGCAGCAGGTCCTGGTACGGCTCTACCGCGGTGCCCGGGTTGACGGCAAGCCCGGCGCGGGCGCCCGCAGCCCGGATGGCGCGCAGGGTCCGCACCGGGGCGTGGACGGCCTCGGCGTGGATCGTCACATTGCGCGCGCCCGCTTCGGCGTACTGCGGCGCCCACCGGTCCGGGTCCTCGATCATCAAGTGGCAGTCAAGGGGCAGCGTGGCGTGCTTGAGCAACGCCTCGACGACGGGCAGGCCGAGGGTGAGGTTGGGCACGAAGTGGTTGTCCATGACGTCCACGTGCAGCCAGTCGGCGGCTCCGGCCACCGCGGCGGCCTCATCGGCAAGCCGGGCAAAGTCCGCGGACAAGATGCTGGGCGAAATCTGAAGGGCCATAGTAAGGCCGAGTGTAGAGTGCCTGGATGCGAGGCAGCTCCCCGCGTGGCGGCATGGACTTCCCGCGTGGCGGCATGGACTTCCCGCGTGGCGGCACGGACTTCCCGGCGGGCGGATGAGGATCGGCACGGGGAGCGTGGCAAAACCGGTCGCGAGTGCAGGCCTTCTGGGCCTGCGCGAGCGATCGGTGCAGGTAGCACGGGCATCAGCCGCAGCGGGTCTTTCCCTGACACGACTTTGGCATAAGACACGGGAACAGGTTGACGAAAATGTCGTACTGCGAGACTACAGTTCGATACTAGGTTCTACTAGCTACCGATCTGGAGGTTGCTTATGCGTTCGGAACCGTCGAGCGCCCTGCTCGACCGGGTACGCAAGCTGCTGGCGAAGGCCGAGTCTGAGGGAGTGACCCCGCCAGAGGCTGAGGCGCTCACCGCCAAGGCCGCGGAGCTGATGGCCCGTTACGGCATCGACCGGGCCCGGCTAGCCGCGACCCGGCCGGACACCGACCGGCCGGGAAGCCGGATCATCGACATCGACAACCCGTGGGCGCAGGTCCGGGCCCACCTGCTGGCCGGACTGGCCGGGGCCATGCGGTGCCAGTGCGTGCTGCTCAGCACCGGCCGGCCCGGCGCCCGCATCCACATCTTCGGCTACGCCTCCGACCTAGAGCGGGTCGACATCGTCTACACCTCGCTGCTGCTCCAGATGGCCCACGGGCTGACCGCGACCGCGGTTCCCGTCGGGGTCCGCAGCCCGCGGGCGTGGCGGCGGAGCTGGCTGCTCGGCTTTGTCACCGCCGTCATCACCCGGGTCAGGTCCGCAGAAGACCGGGCGGCCGCGAACGCGGAAGGGGAGACCCGCTCCGGCCCGAGCACCGCCCTGGTGCTCGCCGACCGGGCCGTCGTCATCCGCCGCCAGCTGGAACAGGAATATCCGGTGACCCGCCGGACCCGCATCACCTACAGCGGCCGCGGCTACAGCGACGGCTACGCCCAGGGTCAGCAGGCCGACATCGGGAACCGCCGGGTGGGATCGACGAAGGCGCTCAGCCGCGCTTAAGCCGCAGGGCGCGGCGACGGCGGGACTGAGGAGCGAGGGACGAGCGAGGGACGAGCGAAGACGGCGCCTTGAGGCGCCCGGAGGATCACCCGCGTCGGAGCAGAGCGATGAAAATGGCGTCGGTGCCGTGGCGATGGGGCCAGAACTGGGCGAACCGGCGATAGCGCGGATCTTTGGAGCGCCTGGGTTCTGGGCAGCGCAGGTCGGGGACCTCGGCCAGGACGGCCGGGGCGTCCAGGACGGTAACGTCGTCCCGGCTGTCGGCGACGGAGGTGACCACGTCCCGGGTCTCGGCGATATGCGGGGTGCAGGTCACGTAGGCGATCACGCCGCCGGGGCGGGCCGAATCGATGGCCGTATTGAGCAGCTCGCGCTGCAAGACAGCGAGCTCCTTCACGTCCGCGGGGGTCTTGCGCCATCTGGCTTCTGGGCGTCGGCGCAGCGATCCGAGGCCGGAGCACGGTACGTCGGCCAGCACCCGGTCGAACGTCCCTGATGGCCAGGGCACCCGGCGGCCGTCGGCGGCCACGACGGCGCCGGTGCGGACGGCGCCGGCGACAGGAGCGTGCTCGGCTTGCTCGGCGCGGCGGAGAGCGTCAAGGACCCGGCGCGCCCGGTGCGGGCGGATGTCGGAGGCGACCAGGCGCGCCCCCCGGGCGGCGGCCAGGCCGCTCAGCAGCCGCGCCTTGCCGCCTGGCCCCGCGCAGAGGTCGAGCCAGAGCCCGTCCGGGCCGGTGAGCCCGACGCGAGCTAGGGCCAGCACGGCCAGCTGGCTGGCTTCGTCCTGGACGGCGACCTGGCCGGAGGCGGTCAACGGGGATGGGTCACCGCCGGCCAGCCGCAGGCCGTACGGCGACCAGCGGGTGGGCTCCGTGAACTCGCCCGCTGGTCCCGCGGTGATCGCCGACCGGTCCGCACCCGGTGTGACCGCGAGTACGACCTCCGGCCGGAGGTTGCCCGCCGCGAGAGCGTCCTCGATCTCCGCGGGCCGCGTTACCGGGGCGGCGCTGGAGGTGTCTGTGACGTTCGGGGTTTCGCTGACGCTGGGGACGGGGTTGGTGCTGCCATCGAGAGCGTCACGGAAAGCGTCGACGATCCAGCGGGGATAGCTGTGCCGGACGGCCAGGTAGCCGGACAGGTCCCGCGACCGGTCCGGCGCGACGATCGCGACCCAGGCATCCAGGTCGCGGGTGGACACCCGGCGCAGCACCGCGTTGACGAAACCGGAAGGACGAGGCCCGCATACCTCCTTGGCCAGGTCAACCGAGGTCGCCACGGCGGCGTGGCTGCCGACCCGGGTAGCCAAGAGCTGGTGCACGCCGAGCCTGAGCACGTCTCGGACGGGCGGATCGAGCTGATCCCGGTCGCTGCACGCGGCCAGGATCTCGTCGTAGGTGCCGCGGCCGCGCAGCGTGCCGTACGTCAGCTCGGTGGCGAAGGCGGCGTCCCGGCCGGTCAGGCGGCGTTCAGTCAGGACGGAGGGCAGCAGCAGGTTGGCGTAGGCGTCACGCTCATCGACCGCGCGCAGGACGTCGTAGGCGGCGCGACGGGCCGGATCCGTACCCGGCCGGCCCGTGCGGGACCCGCCCGTGCGCGGCTGACCGGCGCGGGGCTGACCAGTGCGGGGCTGACCAGTGCGGGGCTGACCAGTGCGGGGCTGACCGGACCGGCCCGCGCCTGACGGCCGGGGATGCCGCTCGGCTGGCTTGGTCACGTCAGATCTGCCTGGTCATGTCAGCCGAACCGTACCGGGCCATCGGCGTGCAGGCCGCGGACCCAGTCCGAGGCGGCCATGAGCCGCTTGCCTGGCGCTTGCACTTCACCGAGGCGCAAGGGCCGGGAGCCGGTGCCGACGAACACCGTACGCCGTGCGGCCAGCAGTTCGCCGGGGGCCAGGTCGGGTACCTCCCCGGTGCCGGGGCCGCTGGGACTGGGGGCGCTGGGACTGGGGGCTGTGTCGGTTTGCGAGACGGGGCCGAGCTTGATCCGGGCGCCGTCGAGCTCGGTCCAGGCTCCCGGATCGGGCGTACACGCCCGGATCAGCCGGTCAACCACGTGCGCGGGCCGTTTCCAGTCCACCCGCGCGTCGGCCGGGCTGATCTTCGGCGCGAAGCTCACGCCCTCGGCGGGCTGCGGAACGGCGTGGACCGTACCGGCCTCGATCCCGTCGAGCGTGGCCACGAGCAGCTCCGCGCCCGAGTGCGACAGCCGCTCGAGCAGCCGGCCGGTGGTGTCGTCGGGCCGCACCGGCTCGGTCAGCACCCCGTACACCGGGCCCGCATCGAGCGCGGCCACGATGTCAAACGTGCTCGCGCCGGTCACGTCATCGCCGTGCAGGATGGCGTGCTGCACCGGCGCCGCCCCCCGCCAGGCGGGAAGCAGGGAGAAATGCAGGTTGACCCACCCCCGCGGCGGGATGTCCAACGCGGCTTGCGGCAGCAGCGCGCCGTAGGCGACCACCGGGCAGCAATCCGGGGCGATGTCTCGCAACCGGTCGAGGAACTGCGGATCCCTGGCCCGGGCCGGGGTGAGCACCTCGAGCCCCGCGGCCAGAGCCCGCCGGGCGACCGGGCTCGGCTCGACCTTGCGGCCGCGGCCGGCCGGGGCGTCGGGGCGGGTCACCACCGCGAGCACCTCGTGACGGGAGGCAACCAGCGCGTCAAGCGCCGGGACCGCCGTCTGCGGCGTGCCCGCGAATACGAGCCGCATCAGCCCTCACGGCACCTTGGCGCGGAAAAGCCAGAGGTCGATGTGCCATAGCACCCCCTAGGAGGGGCCCAACGGCACATCGACCCCCTTCGCGGCATCGCGGGAGAGGCGGCCGGACGGGCGTCGCCCATGTCAGAGAGCCTGACCCAGCGTCTGGTGCGGGGACACCCGTACCTGCGGGATGGGATCGCCCCACCACTCCGCTTCGCGGATGGCCTTCATCGCCGCCTTGCGCTGGGCGGGATCCATCCGGTCGATGAACAAGATGCCGTCCAGGTGGTCGGTCTCATGCTGGATGCAGCGGGCCAGCAGTTCGGTGCCCTCGATCGTGACCGGCTCCCCGTACATGTTGAACCCCTTGGCGACCACGCCCCAGGCCCGGGTCACCGGGTAGGCCAGGCCGGGGAACGACAGGCAGCCCTCGTCGTCCTCGTCGGTGTCCTCGGACAGATCAAGTGAGGGGTTGATCAGGTGTCCCGGCTCGTTCTCGTCCACGTGATAGGTGAAGACCCGCAGGCCCACTCCGATCTGCGGGGCGGCGAGCCCGGCCCCGGGCGCGTCCAGCATGGTCTCGGTCAGGTCCTTGACGAGCCGGCGCAACTCGGCGTCGAAGTCGCGGACCGGCTCGGCCGGCGTGCGCAGCACCGGGTCACCGAACAAGCGGATCGGCTTGACGCTCACAAAAACCCTCCTGGGCAACCGGTGGCTAGCGCCCCTCCTCCCGCGGCGCGGCCGTACCCAGTCTAGCCGTCACGCGACCTCGGCCGGGTCGAGCTGCACTCGGACGGCAGCGCCGTCCTTGCGTGCGCTCCGGGTCGCCTGCGCCGCGTGCAGCGCGCGGGCCAGCGCGCGGCCATCTCCCCGGCTGATCCTGATCAAGGCCCGTTCCTGCGGTTCTGTACGGCCGCCGGGATCCCGGCCCACTCCGGGCTCGGCGGGTACCGGCCCGAGTACTTCGGCCCGGGCGGGCAGCCCGGCCGAACCGACAAAGTCGGCTACCGCCTCGGAGGCCCCGGTGACCGAGGCCATCCGCACCGCGGGCGGGAAGCCGAGCTCGGCCCGTTCAGCCAGCTCCCGTTCGGAAAAATTGACGGGATCCCAGCGGACCAGGGCCTGCACCGCCGGAAGGGACGCCTCGGCCAGCACCACCACGGGACCGGCGGGCCGGACCAGGGCAGCGGCATTCAGCCACCGGCGCAGGGCCTCTTCGGCCGCGCGCAGGCTGGGCCGGCCGAGCAGCGCCCAGCCGTCCAGCAGCAGCGCGGCGGCATAGCCGTCCTGGGCCACTGGCTCGGCTCCAGGCGTGGCGATGACCAGCGCAGGCTCGGCCGGGACCGTGGCGAGTACATGCTGACCACCGGAGATGCGCACGGGAACGCCGGGGAAGGCCCGGCCCAGTTCCTCGGCGGTCCGCGCCGCGCCGGTGACCAGCGCACGCAGGCGCCCCGACCCGCACCGTGAGCAGGCCCAGTCCGCCGCCAGGGCCCCACACCACCGGCAGCCAGGCACCTCGTTCGAGCCGCCGACCTCGAGCGGACCGCCGCAGCCGGCGCACCTGGCCTGAGCCCGGCACCGGTCGCAGGCGATCGCGGCGAGATAGCCGCGCCGCGGCACCTGAACCAGGACAGGGCCGCCCGGGACGTCATGCCCCTCGGCCGCCCGGGCGCTACGGGGGCCGCCTGACAGGGCCAGCCGAGCCGTGCGCAGCGCCAGGCTGGGCAGCCGCGCGGTCATCGCCGCCGCATCCCGGGCCAGCTCGGCCTCGTCGGGGGCCGCCTTGACCTGCGGCGCTAGCTGGCGCACGGCATCCGGGCGGCCGGTCAGCGGTTTGGCCCACCCGGCCGCGACCAGCTGAGTGAGCTCGGCGGTGCGGGCGAAACCGCCGATCAGGGCGGCCGCACCGGTCCGGTGGGCGCGCAGGGCGAGCACCTCACGGGCGTTCGGGTAAGGGGCGTGCGGCTCGGCGTGCAGGTCATCGCCATCGTCCCAGAGCACCACCAGGCTGAGGTCGGCGACCGGGGCGAACATCGCGGCCCGGGTGCCGGCCACCACCCGGACGAGGCCACGGCGGACCGCCAGCCAACGGCGGTATCGTTCGGCCGGGCCGAGATCCGCGCTCAGGCCGACGTGGCTAACGCCGACGCCGGTCAGCGCGGCGCCGACGCGCTCCAGGTCACGGGCGTCCGGCACCACGATGAGCGCGCCGCGCCCGGCGGCCGCGGTGGTCCCGGCGGCGATCGCGATCTCGGTCGGCCACTGCGGTCCCGGCAGGGCCGACCAGGCGGCCCGGACCGGCCGTCCGTCCGCCAGCCCGGCCAGGAACGCCGCCCCGGCCGGGTAGCGAACCCACGAACCGGGCTCGGGGCGCCCTGGGCCGGGATGAGACGGGTCCGGGTCGGGCCGCGCTGGGGTCTCGCGCTCGGCGGTCGCGTGCCGCGGCGGGATGGCCAGCCGGAGCACATCGGCCAGCGTGCCCGCGTATCTGTCCGCCACCGCTCGGGACAGGTCGAAGATCTCCGGGGTGAGCACGGGCTCGGGTGAGATCACCCGCTCCAGCCGGGCCAGGCGGCCCTGGTGCTCACTGGTCTGGGTGCGCTCAAGAAGATAGCCGTCCACCAGCTGGCCGGCGAACCTCACCCGCACCCGGCAGCCCGGCACGGCCGTGTCAGCCATACTGGCCGGGACGAGGTAGTCAAAGGGACGGTCGAGATGGGCAAGCGAGATGTCCACCGCGACCCGCGCTACGGGCAGCCGCTCGCTGACCGCCTGATCCTTCGACCCCTTCGTCCCCTGTCCCACGGTTCCGTCCTACCAGAACCGGCCCGGCGGTCAGCGCACCCAGGAGGCCGGCGGGTTGGCCGGCCCCACCGGGTATGCCGCGCGCAGCCGGGTGATCAGAAGTTCGCGGCGCTGCGGAGCTGCTCCACCCGGTCGGTCCGCTCCCAGGAGAAGTCGGGCTCGGTCCGGCCGAAGTGTCCGTAGGCGGCGGTCTGCGAATAGATGGGGCGCAGCAGGTCCAGCGCGTAGATGATGGCCCGCGGCCGGAGGTCGAAGACCTGGAGCACGGCATCCTGGATCCGCTCCACGGGCAGCTTCTCTGTGCCGAAGCACTCGACGAACAGCCCCACCGGCGTCGCCTTGCCGATCGCGTAGGCAACCTGCGCCTCGCACCGATCCGCGAGCCCGGCCGCGACCACGTTCTTGGCCACCCAGCGCATCGCGTAGGCCGCGCTGCGGTCGACCTTCGACGGGTCCTTGCCGGAGAAGGCTCCTCCCCCGTGCCTGGCCATGCCGCCGTAGGTGTCGATGATGATCTTCCGCCCGGTCAGCCCGGCGTCACCCATGGGACCGCCGATCTCGAACCGTCCGGTCGGGTTGACCAGCAGCCGGAAGCCGTCGCTGTCGATGCCCGCGTCGGCTAGGACCGGATCGACCACGTAGTCCTTGATGTCGGGGGTGAGCAGTTCCTTGAGGTTGATATCGGGTGCGTGCTGAGTGGAGACCACCACCGTGTCCAGCCGCACCGGGGTGTCCCCGGCGTACTCGATCGTCACCTGGGTCTTGCCGTCCGGGCGCAGGTAGGGCACTTGACCCGAGCGGCGGACCGTGGACAGCTGGCGGGCGAGCTTGTGCGCGAGCATGATCGGCAACGGCATGAGCTCCGGGGTTTCGCGGCAGGCGTAGCCGAACATCAGGCCCTGGTCGCCGGCCCCCTGCCGGTCAAGCTCGTCGGTCCCCTCACCCTCGCGGTACTCAAACGCGTCATTGACGCCCTGGGCGATATCCGGCGACTGGGCCCCGATGGACACCGACACGCCACATGACGCCCCGTCGTAGCCCTTAGCCGACGAGTCGTAGCCGATCTCGAGGATTTTTTCCCTGATGATGCCGGGTATGTCGACATAGGTTTGGGTGGTGACCTCGCCGGCCACATGGACCTGCCCGGTCGTGATCAGGGTTTCCACCGCCACCCGGCTGCCAGGATCGTCCTTGATCATGGCATCCAGGATGACGTCGCTGATCTGGTCGGCCATCTTGTCGGGATGGCCTTCCGTCACCGACTCGGAAGTGAAAAGGCGGCGCGCCACATCTTTCTCCTCGCTCAGGGGACTGCGCAGATTCTCCTCGCTCAGAGGACTGCGCAGAGTTTATATCGGACTTGCTTGGTGATTCAGCCAGGACGCTCGAGTCCGTCCCCCCGCTGACCGGCTGTCGTCGTCAACAGGGCTCTGGCCGTGGCGGCCCCAGCCTGGCGGCCACCAGGTCCCACACCACGTGGGCGAGAGCTTCCTTAGGCCCGCGCGGGACCTGAGTGACGGTACCGTCAGCGCCGTAGACCACAGCCTCATTGTCGATGGTCCCGAAGCCGAGGCCGTTCCCCACCGGGTTGACGACGAGCAAGTCACATCCCTTGCGGGCCAGCTTGGCCCGGGCAGCCTGGGCCGCGGCATCTGTCTCGGCGGCAAACCCGACGAGCACCTTGGGTCCCCCGGGCGGGTGCGCACGACGGGCGGCCAGCCCGGCCAGGATGTCCGGGTTCTCGGTCAGCGCCAGCGGCTCGGGCCGCTGCCCGTCCTTCTTCAGCTTAGCCGCATTACGCGTAGCGGGCCGGTAGTCCGCTACCGCGGCGGCCATCACCACCGCGTCGGCGTCATCCCCACGAATCCCTCCGTGAGCCGCGGCGACGGCAACGGCATCCTGCATGTCCCGGGCCGAGACCACCCGGACGACCTTGACTCCGGCCGGATCAGGCAACGCGACGTTAGCCGCGACCACGACCACTTCCGCTCCCCGGGCCACGGCCGTGCGGGCGAGCGCGTAGCCCTGCATCCCGCTCGACCAGTTCCCGATGAACCTGACCGGATCGATTTCCTCACGGGTGCCGCCAGCGGACACCACCACCCGCCGCCCGGCCAGATCAAGCGGCGGGCTGCCCTCTGGACGGCCCCGGCGGGCCAGCACCCCGGTCGCGACGGCGAATATCTCGGCTGGCTCCGGCAGCCGGCCAGCGCCGCTGTCCGCGCCGGTCAGGCGGCCGACCGCAGGCTCGAGCACGATAGCCCCGCGGTCGCGAAGCAGCGACACGTTCGCCTGAGTGGCGGGATGCTCCCACATCTCGGTGTGCATGGCCGGAGCGTAAATGACCGGGCACCTAGCGGTCAGCACGGTGGCCGTCAGCAGGTCCCCGGCCATCCCGGCAGCGGCCCGCGCCATCAGGTCAGCGGTCGCGGGCGCGATCAGGACCAAGTCGGCCGACTGGCCGATCCGGACATGCGGCACCTCGGCCACTGCCGTCCACACGTCGGTAGTCACCGGCTCGCCGGACAGGGCCGCCCACGTGGCCTCGCCCACGAACCTGAGCGCATCGGGGGTCGGAACCACCCGGACGCGATAACCGGACTCCGTCAGCAGCCTGAGCAGCTCACACGATTTATAAGCCGCGATCCCCGCGCCGACGCCGAGAACGACCCGTCCCGGCATGGACTCATCAGCCCCGGTCAGCCCTCGAGGATCTCGACGCTGAGCAGCCGCTCCTTGATCTCCCTGAGGGAGATCGACAGCGGCTTCTCCTGGATGCGCGTCTCGACCAGCGGGCCGGCGTATTCGAGCAGGCCCTCACCGAGCTGCGCGTAATAGCCGTTGATCTGCCGTGCGCGCTTCGCGGCCATGATCACGAGCCGGTACTTGCTGTCCACGACTTCGAGTAGCTCGTCGATCGGCGGGTTGATAATGCCGTCGGCGGCCTGAGTCCCTGCCACTTTATGCCTTCCGTAGGTCACTGCTCGGTCAAGGCTACCAGCTGCCTGCAGACGTCCTGTATCGATGTGTTCACCAGCGTGACGTCGAACTCCTCGGCCGCGGCCAGCTCGTCCCGCGCCGCGGCTAGCCTGCGGGCCAGCACCTCTGGCGGCTCGGTGCCACGCCCGGTCAGCCTGCGCACCAGTTCATCCCACGACGGCGGGGCCAGGAAGACCAGCCGAGCGTCGGGCGCGGCGCGCCGGACCTGGCGCGCCCCGGCCACATCGATCTCGAGCAGGCACGAGACACCGGCTTCGAGCCTTTCGTAAAGCGGCTTAGCCGGCGTACCGTACCGGTTGCCAGCGAACCGTGCCCACTCAAGCAGCGCTCCGCTGGCCACCAGTCGGTCAAACTCGTTGTCATCGACAAAGTGATATTCGCGCCCGTTCACTTCTCCGGTGCGCGGCTTCCGCGTCGTCACCGACACGGAAATCCAGATCTGCGGGCAAGACCTGTTGAGTTCGGCGACGACCGTGCTCTTCCCGACCCCGGAGGGCCCGGAGAGCACGGTCAGCCGCGAATGCACCGGGGTCGCGACCGCGGCACTGCCAGGACTCGGTTCCCGTCTGCCGCGCGGTTCAGATATCGGCACCGAACTCTTGCTCAAGCGCGGAGCGCTGGTTGGTACCGAGCCCGCGCACTCGACGCGATTCCGCGATACCAAGCCTTTCCATGATCTGCTTTGCCCTGACCTTGCCCACGCCGGGCAGGGACTCAAGTAGAGCTGAGACCTTCATCTTGCCAATCACGTCATCAGTTGTGCCTTCCTTGATGACATCAGGCAAGTTGGTGGCTCCGCGCTTGAGGCGGTTCTTCACCTCGGCGCGTTCTTTGCGTGCTCTGGCAGCCTTCTCAAGTGCTGCGGCGCGTTCTTCGGGAGTGAGGGGAGGAAGGGCCACTCGGGGTCACCTCGGGTTTCGTCGGAAAAAGGTTTGTCGGGAGGGGAAACTAGCCAATCACGTACCCTTTAGGCAACGCAAACCCCCGTTTACGTCATTACAAATTGAAATATATTACTTAGAGTATGCAATTTATTACTCAGAGTTATCATTTGGCTTCCACCGTCGTGCTCGAAGCCCCCGGGAGTGCTGTCTGGCTGTGATCGCCACAGGACACAAGCTTAGGCCATCGGCGCCCGGCAGGGTCGGCGTCGACTCGCCGCGTCACGAATTCGGCAGGCATGTCCCACTCATCTCACTATGACACCAGGGTAACTCGGGGGGGTATTGAGCGACGTGAGTCTCAACTGTGACGATGGTCCACGCCGCCTCGCCAGGACCTCCGCGGCTGCTGGCACCAGTTCCGATTGACAATATTTCGCTAGTTTCGTCATGGTTGGTCAAGTTTAGGATGATTTGGGGGATTCGGGCAGATGTGTGCGTACCGGTGGCGTTGGTAGGCGTTTGCGGCGAGCCAAGCTTCCTGACATCATACCCGCTGGGTGAGGTAAGCGTGACCCCAAGTCACCGCATCAGCCCCCGCGCGTACACGATTCACCCCAGCCTTGTGCCCCGGAATACCCCGCTGGCCGAGCCCGGGCCTGCTAACCGGGCAGGTGCCTGGCGCCCGGTCATCTCGGCACGCCGACTCGTCGCAGCGAGGCGGCGATGGCCGCGGCGGCGGCGCCGGGATCCGAAGCGCTGGTGATCGGCCGGCCGATCACCAGCAGGTCGGCCCCCGCCTGCATGGCTTCCTCGGGAGTGGCGACTCGCGCCTGGTCGTTGACCTCGCTGCCGGCCGGCCGCACCCCGGGCGTGATGAGCGTCACGTCGGGGCCCACCTCGGCGCGGACGGCGGAGACCTCACGCGGCGAGCAGACCAGCCCCTGCGCGCCGGCCGCCACCGACAACGTGGCCAGCCGCAGGACGGCATCGGCCACAGGTCCGGCCATACCGATCTGGTCGAGGTCGTGGTCACCAAGTGAGGTCAAGATGGTGACCGCCGCCACCATGGTGTCCGGTGCCGCATCGACGACCGCGCGCACCACGTCGGTACCTCCGGCCGCGTGCACGGTGAGCACGTCAGGCCGCAGTCGCGCGACCGCTCGGGCCGCCCCGGCCACCGTGGCCGGGATGTCGTGCAGCTTCAGGTCCAGGAAGACCGACACCCGGCTGGCACCCCGGACGGTGGCCACCACCTGCGGACCGTAGCGCAGGTAGAGCTCGAGCCCGACCTTGACCGTGCTCACATGCGGGGTCACCAGCGCCGCCCATCGCGCCGCCGTCTCCAGGTCGGGGGCGTCGAGCGCGACCGCCACCGGGGCCGGCTTGGTCACAGCTACTCCTCGGTTGATCGTTCATGCTGTTACCTAGTGCTAGCTAAAATTTTGCCGTTTGTTACCTTATGATCGCCCCGCCAGCCCGCGGGGAAACCGGCCATGAGCCCTGGCCACGACATCGGCGGCCCGGTCCACGCTCATCGCCGCCAGCTCCTCCTCCAGCTCTCTGAGGACGCGTGAGCACGCCGAAGGGTCGTGCATGATCTCGGTACCCACCGCGACCATCGTCGCGCCCGCCAGCAGCAGCTCAAGCGCGTCCCGGCCGGTACGTACGCCGCCCATCCCGATGATCGGCACGGCGGGGAAGGCTTCCCGCACCTGCCAGACGCACCGGACCGCGACCGGCCTGATCGCCGGGCCGGACAGGCCGCCGTACGTGCCGGCCAGCGCCGGGCGCATCGTGACCGGATCTATGGCCATGCCCAGCAGCGTGTTGATCAGTGACAGCCCGTCCACGCCGGCCGTGACGCAGGCGCCGGCCACCGCCACGAGGTCGGTGACATCGGGCGATAGCTTGGCGAACACGGGGATGTCGTACCTGGCGCGGCCCCGCACTGCATCGACCACCCGGCCGGCCCGCTGCGGGTCGAAAGCGAACGGCCGGCCCGCGTCCTCGGCATCGGGACAGGCGAGGTTGACCTCGATGGCGGTGACGCCGGCGGTATCGGACAGCCTGGCGGCCAGTTCGGCGTACTCGTGGAGGGTCTGGCCCGCGATCGAGACCACGACCCGGGCGCCGCGTGACAGCAGCCAGGGCAGGTCGCGCTGCAAGAACGCGTCGATACCCGGTCCCTGCCAGCCCACCGAGTTGATCATCCCGCTCGGTGTCTCAGCTAGCCGCGGCGCGGGATTGCCGGTCCGGGGTTCCGTCATGATCGATTTGCTGATCAGCGCGCCGACCCGGGCCACGTCGATGAACTGGGCCAGCTCGCGGCCCGCGCCCGCGCAGCCGGACGCGGTAAGCACCAGGTTGGGCAGCTCGACCTGACCGAGCCTGACCGTCATGTCAACCGGCATGCAGATGCCGATCCGGGCTAGCGCCGGCCCACCCGGGGGCGCCCAGGGCGTCGAAGGGGATGGTGCCCATGTCGTCCCAGCGGACCAGGTCGCCGCGGAAGACCGGGCCGTCCACGCACGAGCGGACGATCCTGGTGATCCCATCGGTTCCCGTCACCGGCAGCACGCACCCCATGCACACGCCGGTGCCGCAGGCCATAGGCACGTCCACCGAGGCCTGCACCGGGATCGCGTACCGGCCCGCGATCGCTGTCACCTCGCGCAGCACGGGCACCGGCGCGGACGCGTAGATCACGTCGGTGCGCGCCTCGCGAATGATCTGCTCGAGCTGCGCCGTGACCGGGCCGCGAGCGCCGAACGAGCCGTCGGCGGTGACCACCGCCGCGGACCGCCCGTTCCGCCGGGCGGACAGCGCACCGAAGACGCGGTCCGCACTCGGGCCGCCGAGCAGGTAGTCAATGCTGCAGCCACGTTCGGCTAGCCGCGCCGCCAGCGCGAACAGCGGCGCGCTGCCGTAGCCGACGCCGAGCAGCAGGCAGCTTGACGGATCCTTGGGCAGCGGAAACGGCCTGCCCAGGGGGCCTACCGTATCGAGCACGTCCCGGGCCCGCAGCCCGGCCAGCCAGCGTGTCCCCGGCCCGCAGGCATCGACGACGATCTCCACCGTGCCACCATGATCGGGACGCACGTCGTGCACGGCGAACGCCCGCCGCCCGAGCATGGAGGTCTGCGGGCCGCCGACCGCGATGGTGATGAACTGACCCGGCCGGAACTTGGCCGCGATGGCGGGTGCGACCAGCGTCAGGGCGTGGTAGGCATCGACGCGCCGCACGGTCAGCACGGTACTGCGGATCTGGACGGGCGCCATCTGCCTCATCCCCCATAACCCACGAGACGGGCGGCCAAGCAGCGCGGCGTGTTCTTGCAGCGACCGCACCCCCACCTCACCGCGGATAGTGGCTTCGATCCCGTGGACGGCGGCGGCCAGGCCTGCCGCCGTGGTGACACAGGGAACGCCGCGCCGTACCGCGGCGGTGCGGATCTCGTAGCCGTCAAGGCGCGGGCCCGACTGCCCCGGGCTGCCGAACGGCGTATTCACGATCAGGTCCACCTCGCCCGCCAGGATCCGCGTTACCACGGTTGGCTCTCCGGTGGGGCCGGGACCGTCTCCGTGCTTTCGCACGATCTTGGCACGAACCCCGTTGCGGCGCAGCACCTCCGCGGTTCCCTCCGTGGCCCAGATCTCGAAGCCCAGGTCGGCCAGGCGTTTCACCGGGAATATCATCGATCGCTTGTCCCGGTTCGCCACCGACACGAACGCCCGCCCCTTGACCGGCAGCGACCCGTAGACCGCGGCCTGGGCTTTCGCGTACGCCGTGCCGAACACCGCGTCGATGCCCATGACCTCGCCGGTCGAGCGCATCTCCGGGCCGAGCACGGTGTCCACGCCCTGTCCGGTCAGATCGCGGAACCGCCCGAACGGCAGCACCGCTTCCTTCACCGCGACCGGCGCGTCCAGCGGCAGGCGGCCGCCGTCCAGGAGTGCGAGCATCCCCTCCGCGCGCAGCTCGGCAATAGTGGCGCCCAGCATGATCCGGGCCGCGGCCTTGGCCAGCGGCACCGCCGTGGCCTTGGAGACGAACGGCACCGTGCGCGAGGCCCTGGGGTTGGCCTCGAGCACGTACAGCACTCCCCCGGCCAGGGCGTACTGCACGTTCAGCAGTCCGCGCACGCCCACTCCGGCGGCGATCGCCTCGGTGGCCGCGCGGATCTCCTCGATATCGCTGCGCCCGATGGTGATCGGCGGCAGCGCGCAGGCCGAGTCGCCGGAATGGATGCCGGCCTCCTCAATGTGCTCCATGACGCCGCCGAGGTAGAGCTCGGACCCGTCGTACAGCGCGTCGACGTCGACCTCGATCGCGTCGTCGAGGAACCTGTCGATCAGCACGGGATGGCCGGAGCCCGCCTCCGCCGCCCGGGATACGTAGGTCTGCAGCGTCGCGTCGTCGTAGACGATTTCCATGCCGCGCCCGCCGAGCACGTACGAGGGCCGCACCAGCACCGGGTATCCGATCTCGCGGGCAATCTGGACCGCTTCCGCGGCCGACGTCGCGGTCCCGTACCTGGGCGCGGTCAGCCCGGCTTTTTCCAGCACGCGGGCGAACGCGGCGCGGTCCTCGGCCAGGTGAATCGCCTCCGGTGAGGTGCCCACCACCGGAACGCGGGCGGCCGCCAGGGCCCGGGCCAGCCCAAGCGGCGTCTGCCCGCCAAGCTGCACGATCACGCCCGCCACCGGGCCCGTCGCCTGCTCCGCGCGGACGACTTCGAGCACGTCCTCCAGGGTCAGCGGCTCGAAGTAGAGCCGGCCCGACGTGTCGTAGTCGGTGGAGACCGTCTCCGGGTTGCAGTTCACCATGACGGTCTCGTAGCCCGCGTCGGTGAGCGCGAACGAGGCATGCACGCAGGCGTAGTCGAATTCGATTCCCTGGCCGATGCGGTTCGGCCCGCTGCCCAGGATGATCACCTTGGGCGTGGTGCCTTCCGGCACTTCGTTCCCGTCGTCGTAGGTCGAGTACAGGTACGGGGTGCGGGCCGCGAACTCCGCGGCGCAGGTGTCGACCGCGTGGTACACCGGCCGCACGCCGAGCCCCCAGCGGATCTCCCGGACCACGGCCTCCTGGCTCTTCCGCAGCTCAGCGATCTGCACGTCGGAGAACCCGTTCTGTTTCGCCAGCTGCAGCGTCTGCACGTCAAGCGCGGGCGCCGCCGCGATCTGCTCCGCCACGTGTTCGATGTACTGGATCTGCTCGATGAACCAGGGGTCGATGCCGGTCACGCGGACCACGTCGGCGGGGCTTGCGCCGGCCCGCAGGGCCTGGTGGATGGTGGCGAGCCGACCGTCGTGCGGGGTTCCGGCCGCACGCAGCAGACTGGCCGGATCTCCGGGCGGATTTTTCCAGCCGAACGATCCGTGGTTACTCTCCAGCGACCGGAGCGCCTTTTGCAGGGCCTCGGTGAAGTTACGGCCGATGGCCATCGCCTCCCCCACGCTTTTCATGTGGGTGGTGAGCGCGGGATCGGCCCCGGGGAACTTCTCGAACGCGAACCGCGGCACCTTGACCACGACGTAGTCAAGCGCGGGCTCGAAGCAGGCCGGGGTCTGGCCGGTGATGTCGTTCGGAATCTCGTCGAGCGTGTAGCCGATAGCCAGCCGCGCGGCGATCTTGGCAATCGGGAAGCCGGTGGCCTTGGAGGCCAGCGCGGACGAACGCGACACCCGGGGGTTCATCTCGATCACGACCATCCGCCCGGTGGCCGGCTCGACCGCGAACTGGATGTTGCAGCCGCCGGTGTCCACGCCGACCGCGCGCATGATGGCGATCGCGGTATCCCGCATCGCCTGGTACTCGCGGTCGGTCAGCGTCATGGCCGGGGCGACGGTGACCGAGTCCCCGGTATGCACGCCCATCGGGTCGATGTTCTCGATCGAGCAGACGACGACCACGTTGTCGGCGCAATCGCGCATCAGCTCGAGCTCGAATTCCTTCCAGCCGATAATGCTCTGCTCGAGCAGCACCTCGTGTGTCGGGCTGGCGTCAAGCCCGGCCCCGGCGATGCGCCGCAACTCGCTGACGTCTTTGGCGATGCCGGACCCGGCGCCGCCGAGCGTGAACGAGGGCCGCACGACCACCGGGTAGCCCAGGCCGCCGGCCGGGCCGCCCGGCGCGGTGCCCGTGACGACCGCGATACATTCATCGATGTCGTGGCAGACGCGGCTGGTCGGGACCTCCGCGCCGAGTCCGGTCACGATCTCCTTGAACCGCTCGCGGTCCTCGCCCGCCCTGATCGCGTCGATGTTCGCGCCGATCAGTTCGACGTTGTAGCGCCGCAGGACACCCGAATCGTGCAGGGCGACGGCCGCGTTCAGCGCGGTCTGGCCGCCCAGCGTGGGGAGCAGCGCATCAGGACGCTGGATCGCGATGACCTTCTCCAGCGTCTCGGCCGTGATCGGCTCGACGTAGGTCGCGTCGGCGAACTCGGGGTCGGTCATGATCGTCGCCGGGTTGGAGTTGACCAGGCTGACCCTGATGCCCTCGGCCTTCAGCACCCGGCAGGCCTGGGTGCCCGAGTAGTCGAACTCGCAGCCTTGCCCGATGACGATAGGTCCAGACCCGATCACCAGCACCGATGTCAGATCCTCACGCCGTGGCACGATGCACCCCCATGAGTTCGGTATGCCTCCGGAGCGAGGTTCCGGCTTTGTCTGCAGTTTGGGGTGTCATGGCACCCCAAACTGCAGACATATCAGCGGGCGGGCTCATCGGGAGCGCTCGAGCATGGCGCAGAAGTGGTCGAAGTGATCGGCGGCATCGTGCGGGCCGGGAGCGGCTTCGGGGTGATACTGCACGCTGAACACCGGGCGCTCGAGCAGCCGCAGGCCCTCCACCACGCCGTCGTTGAGGTTGACGTGGCTGATCACCGCCGGGCCGTAGGGCGTATCGAAGGGCTGCTGCGCCTGCGGTGGCACGTGTGACCAGGTGGAGGCGCCCTCCGGGGCCGGGGCCCGGGTCGTGCCGGGTTGCGCTTGTCCCGGGAGCGCGGCGGCGAAGCCGTGGTTATGGCTGGTGATGTAGACGCGACGGGTGGCTAGGTCCATCACCGGCTGGTTCACTCCCCGGTGACCGTACCTGAGCTTGTAGGTCTTCAGGCCAAGCGCCAGGGCGAGGATCTGGCTGCCCAGGCAGATGCCGAAGACGGGCAGGCCGGCGTCGAGCACCCCGCGCATCGCGTCCACCGCGTACCCGGCCGCGGCTGGGTCACCCGGGCCGTTGCTGAAAAACACGCCGTCGGGTGAGGCGGCCAGGATCTCCTCGGCGCTGGCGGCGGCCGGGACCACCATCACCTCGCAGCCCCTGGCCACAAGGGCCCGCGGCGTGGACGCCTTGATGCCCAGGTCAACCGCCACGACACGAAACTTGACCTGGCCCGGTGGACGGATCGTGTACGGCTCAGCGGTGCTCACCACCCGGGCCAGGTCGGCTCCGGTCATCCCGGGGCTGGCCAGGACGCGCTCGAGTAGTTTTTTAGGATCAGTCTCGACGGTGCTGATTGCCGCCCGCATGGCGCCTTGCTCGCGCACCCGCATGGTCAGCAGCCTGGTGCCACGGACCGCGATGGCCGGGATGCCCTCGGCGCGAAGATACTCGTCGAGCTCGCCGGTCGCCCGCCAGCTTGATGCGATCCTGGCCGGCTCGCGGACCACGTAGCCGCTGACCCAAACCTGGCGGGACTCGGGATCGGTGTCGTTGACACCCGTGTTACCGATATGCGGCGCGGTCATCGCGACGATCTGGCGGCAGTACGAGGGATCGGTCAGCGTCTCCTGGTACCCGGTCATGGCGGTGTTGAAGACCATCTCCCCGAACCTCTCACCGGCCGCGCCGAAGGCCGTCCCGTGCAGCGTGGTGCCATCTTCGAGGACGAGCAGGGCGGTGCGGGTCACCGGGTTCATGGTCAGGCCAGCTTTCCGTCGAGCACGGTGGGCGTGCCGCGCAGGAAGGTGGCCACCACCCGGCCGGGCAGTTCCATCCCGGCGAACGGCGTATTGCGGCTCTTGGACACGCCGGGAACGACGGCCTCAGCGGGCGCCGCCGGGTCATACAGGGTGAGGTTGGCGGGTGCGCCGGGCTCGAGCGGGATACCGTGCCCGGCCAGCCGCCCGATCCTGGCCGGCCGGACGGACATCCGGTCGGCGACCTGCGGCCAGTCGAGCAGTCCGGTGTCCACCATCGTCTGCTGGACCACCCGGAGCGCGGTCTCGAGCCCGGTCATGCCGAACGCCGCCTCCGACCACTCTGCTTCCTTGGCCTCCACGGGGTGCGGGGCGTGATCGGTGGCGACGCAGTCGATGGTGCCGTCGGCGAGCGCGCGCCTCAGCTCGGCCACATCGGCCGCGGTGCGCAGCGGCGGGTTGACCTTGAACACGGGGTCATAGCCCGCGGTGAGCTCATCGGTCAGCATCAGGTGGTGCGGCTTCACCTCGGCCGTGACCAGCCATCCCTTGGACTTCGCCCAGCGGATGATCTCCACAGACCCGGCGGTGGACACATGGCAGATGTGCAGCGATGACCCCACGTGGGCCGCGAGCAGGCAGTCCCGCGCGATGATGGCCTCCTCGGCCACGGCGGGCCAGCCGGCCAGGCCGAGGCTCGCGGACATCTCGCCCTCGTTGACCTGTGCCCCCTCGGTGAGCCTCGGCTCCTGCGCGTGCTGGGCGATCACGCCGTCAAACGCCTTGACGTACTCCAGCGCCCGGCGCATCAGCAGCGGGTCAGCCACGCACCGGCCGTCATCGGAGAACACGCGGACCCGCGCGGCCGAATCCGCCATCGTGCCGAGCTCGGCCAGCCGGGCGCCGCCCAGCCCGACGGTGACCGCGCCCACCGGCTGGACATCGCAGTGCCCTGCGGCACGGCCGAGTCGCCAGACCTGCTCCACCACGCCGGCGGTATCGGCGACGGGTTCGGTGTTGGCCATGGCATGCACGGCGGTGTAACCGCCGAGGGCGGCCGCCGCGGTGCCAGTCTCGACCGTTTCCGCGTCCTCCCGGCCCGGCTCGCGCAGATGCGTGTGCAGGTCCACGAGGCCGGGCAGGGCGATAAGGCCGTCGGCGTCGAGCACCCGGACACCCGAGTGGTTCAGCCCGGCCTCGACGGCCGCGATAGATCCGCCGCTGAGCAGGATGTCAGCCGTACCGCTCGCCCGGCCGCCGTGTCCTGCGACCGTGACGCCCCTGATCAGCCACCTGTCCGGTTCGGTGGGCCGGCCGTCCGTCGCGGGGCCGCCGGGTCGGCCGGCCGTCACGGGGTCACCGCCGGGAACTCCGTGCCGCCAAGTAGCAAGTACAAGACCGCCATCCGCGTGGTGACCCCGTTCGCCACCTGTTCCACGATCGTCGAGCGGGCGGAGTCCGCGACATCGGCGGCAATTTCCACTCCCCGGTTCATCGGCCCCGGGTGCATGACGATGGCGTGGTCGGGCAGCCGCGACATCCTGGCGGCGTCGAGCCCGTACCTGCGGCTGTACTCGCGCACGCTCGGAAAGTACGCCGCGGTCATCCGCTCCTGCTGGACCCGGAGCATCATCACGACATCGCTCTTGGGCAGCTCGCTGTCCAGGTCATAGCTCACCTCACAGGGCCAGCTGCCGACGGCGAGCGGCAGTAGCGTGGGCGGTGCGGCCAGCGTCACCTCGGCACCGAGAGTGCTCAGCAATAGCACATTGGACCGGGCCACCCGGCTGTGCAGTATGTCTCCCACGATGGTGACCCTGACTCCGTCGAGCGCGGCGCTGTGTTGGCCCGGGGGGGCGACCCCCCGGAACCCCCCGCTCCTGGGGGGACCCATCCCCCCAGACCCCCCTCGGAACCTGCGCCGGATGGTGAACGCGTCAAGCAGAGCCTGGGTGGGATGCTCGTGCGTACCGTCCCCGGCGTTGAGGACGCTGCCCTGGACCCAGCGCGCGAGCTGGTGCGCCGCACCGGATGCGCTGTGCCTGATCACCACCGCGTCCGCTCCCATGGCCTCCAACGTCAGCGCGGTGTCTTTGAGGCTCTCGCCCTTGGCCACGCTCGACCCTTTGGCGGAAAAGTTGATCACGTCGGCGGACAGCCGCTTGGCGGCGGCCTCGAACGAGATCCTGGTCCTGGTCGAATCCTCGTAGAAGAGGTTGACCACGGTCCGGCCGCGCAGCGTGGGCAGCTTCTTGATCGGACGGTCGGCCAGCTGAGCCAGCTCCTCGGCGGTGTCGAGGATCAGCAGCGCGTCGGCCCGGCTCAGGTCGGCGGCCGAGATCAGGTGCCGGTTCACGGCTGCCTCCCGTCGTCGCCGACCATCACGGCGTCTTGATCATCGACCTCGGCCAGCAGGACGTGCACGAGCTCGCGCTGCGAGGTCGGCAGGTTCTTGCCCACGTAATCGGCGCGGATCGGGAGCTCGCGGTGGCCACGGTCCACCAGCACCGCCAGCTGCACGGCCCGGGGCCTGCCCAGGTCGTTCAGGGCATCGAGCGCGGCTCGCACCGTCCGGCCCGAGTACAGCACATCGTCGACGAGGACGACGGTCTTCCCGTCTACCCCCGCGGCGGGAAGCTCGGTCCGGCCGAGCGCGCGGGCCGGGTGGAGCCGCAGATCGTCCCGGTGCATGGTGACGTCCAGCGAACCGCACGGGACCTCTAGCCCCTCGAACTCCCCGATAAGAGCCGCGAGCCGACGTGCAAGCGGAACCCCGCGGGTCGGAATGCCGAGCAGGATGACCTGATCACCGCCGTGCGTCCGCTCCAGGATCTCGTGCGCGATCCTGGAAAGCGCACGCCTGATCTCCTCGGCATCGAGGACTGCGAGACCATCACGCCCCGCGACCGGACTGCTGGCTGCGCACATGTGACGGACCTCCTTCCCCGCCTCTCCGGACGGTCCTTAAAGGATGTCTACGTGGACGATCATACGGGGAGTCACCAACTGGCCGAGCGGCTTCGGGACAGCCCTCCCCGTATGTGATTTAGCTCACACCGGACGGATGTTATCAGAACGTGACGATGGGCCGCCACGTCCCGCCAACAAGCCCGCAGCGACGGGAAACCTGTCTGCAGCCGGGTTCTGGCCGGCCGGCGGAGGGTACATAGTGAAGTGCGAGGGCTAGTCGGTTACCGGATGAGTTGAGCCAGTTTTTGCCATTCGGCTTGACCTAATAGCGCGCGCCGCCTACCGTCACTGAGCGTAACCGTTACCGTAAGCGACGACTGGCCGGGGAACCGAGGAACAATGCCATCTGAGTACGCCAAGACACTAGGCGCGCGGCTGCGCGCCATCCGCACACAGCAGGGCCTCTCGCTGCACGGAGTTGAAGAGAAGTCACGTGGCCGCTGGAAGGCCGTCGTCGTGGGCTCATACGAGCGCGGCGACCGGTCGGTAACGGTCCAGAAACTCGCCGAGCTCGCCGAGTTCTACGGGGTGCCGGTGTCTGAGTTGCTGCCCGGCGACGCTGCCCCGTCACCGCTGGTGCCATCACCCAAGCTCGTCATCGACCTAGAGCGGATGGGCCAGCTGCCCAAGGACAAGGTCGGCCCGCTGGCACGTTACGTTGCGACCATTCAGAGCCAGCGCGGCGACTACAACGGCCGCGTCCTGTCTGTGCGGCATGAGGACCTCCGCTCTCTGGCGGTCATCTACGACAAGTCCCCCTCTGACCTGACCGAGGAGCTCATCAGCTGGGGCGTGCTCGACGCGGATGCGCGGGGCGCGATGGACGGTTTCTGAGCCGCTAACCGGCCGGCCGAAGCGGGAGCGGAGACTGCACCTCGACACCGAGCGCCGTCTCTGCCAGGGACAGGAAGGTCTCCGCATCCCGCAGCAGGTCATCGGCCTCTCGCGCCGATGCCGCCCGGGGTAGTCCTGCTTCGGCGGCCGCGCGTTTGCCGGCTCCGGCCGCGAAGTAAGCCGCCCACTCGGTGAGCGCCGGCTCGACCTGAGGCAGCAGCTCCCAGACGCTATGCGGCTTCCTGCGCCTCGACCTGGGCTCACCGCGAGCGGCCACCACGGCGGCCGCCGCCCGCAGCGCCGCCAGGTGGGCGGTGACGTACCGGGCGCCGGGCGCCGACTCGTCGGCCGCCTCGGCCAGACCGCGCCGCGCGGACTGGAGCATGCTGAGCACCGTCGGCGCCA
>Ga0187851_10001390_pt1 | contig 23273 bp, 21 predicted proteins | sample June2016WEW_6_10_FD_132997 | JGI IMG/M metagenome (GOLD analysis project Ga0187851, IMG submission 132997) | Peatland microbial communities from SPRUCE experiment site at the Marcell Experimental Forest, Minnesota, USA - June2016WEW_6_10 | ecosystem: Environmental > Terrestrial > Soil >...
TACTCTTTTCGGAATCGGCTCCAACACCAAGGCGTTCACAACCGCTTCGCTCGGAATTCTGGTGGACGAAGGCAAACTCAGTTGGGATGATCGCGTGGTGGACCGCTTGCCAGGGTTCCAGATGTACGACGCGTACGTCACGCATGAAATGACCATCCGCGATCTGTTGACGCATCGCAGCGGTCTGGGCCTCGGCGCCGGCGATCTACTGTTCTTTCCGCCATCTTCCTACACTCGTGAAGACATCATCGCCAAGCTGCGCTACATAAAGCCGGAATCGAGCTTTCGCAGCAAATACGCCTACGACAATCTCCTCTACATGGTGGCTGGCCAGATCATTCCAGTAGTCACCGGGAAACAATGGCAGGATTTCATCAAAGAGCGAATCTTTGCGCCGGTAGGCATGAGCGACAGCAACACTAGCGCCGCCGATTTTCGCCCCGATGGCGACTTCGCCGCACCGCATTCGGAAGTGGAAGGCAAGCTCCAACCAATTCCCGCGGCTCAAATCGACAACGTCGCTCCGGCCGGCGCCATCAATTCCAGCGCTTCAGACATGGCCAAATGGATAATCGTCCAGCTTGGCAGCGGAAAAATTCCTGGCGGCGACCAACGGCTGTTCAGCCAGCGCGTGGCGAAAGAAATGTGGTCGGCCCAGACCATTCTTCCCGTTGGCGACCTTCCGCCAGCGCTGGCCGCCCTGAAAACGAATTTCGCAGCCTACGGACTCGGTTGGTTGCTGCGCGAGTATCGCGGATACAAGCAGGTTACGCATGACGGCGGATTGCCCGGCTATGTGTCGCGCGTGGCCCTGATTCCGGATCTAAAGCTGGGTGTGGTGGTGTTGACCAACCAGGAATCCGTCGGACTTCTCGGGGCTATCTCGTATCGGATTCTCGATTCGTATTTGAGCGCGCCGTCGATGGATTGGGTGAAGACCATCCACGATATTCAGAACATGCAGAAGGCCGGAGCGGCCGACATCGAGAAAAGTCAAACCAGCGCGCGAAACGCGAATTCGAAACCTTCGCTTCCGCTCGAAAAATACTCGGGCAAATATGCCGACGCCTGGTATGGCGACATCGCAATCTCAATGGAACAGAACGGGCTGGTGATGCGCTTCAGCCACTCGCCGGCCCTGACTGGGGATCTGGAACATTGGCAGTACGACACCTTCAAGGCTCATTGGCGCGACCGTAGTTTGGCTGCCGACGCTTTCGTAACCTTCGCGCTGAATCCCGATGGATCCATCAACCAGGTGAAAATGGTTCCCGTTTCGCCGCTGACGGATTTCAGCTACGATTTTCAGGATCTGCTCATCAAGCCGAAAAAATAATTTACTTCTTCTTCTCAAGCTCATCCACCGCGCTTACCATGGCAGCCGTCGGCGCCGTGTCTGCTCCCTCCACCATCGCGAGCAGCGCGGCCAGCGCTCGATTCCGTCCTTCTAGCTCAGCCTTTCCGGCGGAAGCCTGCTGCGCCGCTTCAAAGGTCTGGTGCATCAGGACGACGATCCTCTGCGCGAGCGCAAACTGCTGCTGCAAACCAGCGAGCGGCGTTCCCACGCGCGGATCCATTTTCACCGTCAACGGCTGCGTATAGCTTTTTCCCTTGACCGTCAGCTTTACGGAGTACTCGCCCGGCAGCGCCAGAGCTCCCATCGGAGATCGCGGCGTATCCCGATAGATGGCCGAGATAGGATAATCGTGATCCACAGCGTCGGGAGGCGGGTAACATAAATCCCAGACGAATCGATGCAGGCCGGCCGCCGTGGCCGGAATAGCTGGCGGGCGAATCCAGTAAGTGGGCACGTTCAGGGCCGGATCGATGGGATCCGGTTTGTCGTCGCTCGAATATCGGCGCACCAATTTCTTTGCGCTATCGAAGATCTCGATAGTCACTGGCGAAGACGCAGCGGATGTCAGGTTGTAATAAAGAATGGCTCCATCCGGCGGGTTTTGTCCGGCCGGCTCCTCCGGTGGAAGCGGCGTATCGGTGCCATTGTTCCAACGCATGCGTAGAGCCGTCGACGGACGAAATAGATGCGCATCGGCGGCCCCGCTCTCGCCGTTTATCTGACGGAGTGGCGCAACGTCGTCGAGAATCCAGAAGCCGCGCCCGTGCGTCCCAGCCACCAGATCGTTGTCATGAATCACCAGATCGCGAATCGAAATCGGCGGCATGTTTTGCTGGAGCGCCTGCCAGTGATCGCCATCATCGAACGAAACGTAAACGGCCAGTTCCGTTCCGGCGTACAGCAGTCCTTTTCTTACGGGATCCTCGCGCACCGTGTTCACGGGCTGGTCGGGCAATCCGTTAACAATCTCCTTCCACGTCTTGCCTCCATCGTGGGTCCGGTAAATGTGCGGCTTCAGATCGTCCAGCCGGATACGATTGATAGCCCCGTACACGGTGACATCGTCGAAGTGCGATGCGTCCAGCATGGAGACTTTGCTCCATGGCGTAAGTGCCGCCGGAGTGATGTTATTCCAACTCTTCCCGCCATCGCGCGTGACATGGATTAACCCATCATCGGTTCCAGCCCAAATCACATTCACATCTTTGCGCGAGGGCGCCACGGCATAAATCACGCCCCGTCGCGTGGCTTGCTTCTTCGCTTCCTCCGTATAAACACCAACGTTCGATGGAATATCATACGTCTCGCGCGTCAAGTCCGGACTGATGATGTCCCAACCGCGGCCTCCATTGACAGTCTTGAATAATACGTTCGAGCCTAGATACAGTACGTGCGGATCCACTGGCGAGAACAGCAGCGGCATGGTGCGCACAAATCGATACTTGCCGCCTCCGCCGGGAACCACAGGTCCGACCTGTTGCACTTGCCCGGTGCTGCGATCGAAGCGCGAGACCTTGCCGCCGTAAATGATATTGGGATTGAGTGGATCGGGCGCCACATATCCGTATTCTTCGACACCCACCGGATGCCATTCCCGAAAAGTGATTTCGCCGTAATCGCTCCGGCTGGCAATTCCCGCGGAGCCGCTCTCCTGTTGTCCGCCGTAAACCCAGTACGGGAACTGATTGTCGGTAATCACATGGTAGAACTGCGCGGTGGGCTGGTTATACCAGGAACTCCATGTCGCCCCGCCATTCACCGTGATGGTTGCGCCTTGATCGCTGGCCAGCAAAATGATTTCCGGGTGCTCGGGATTGATCCAGATGGTGTGATAATCATCCCCGCCTGGCGCGCCTTTGATGGCCGTGAAAGTTCGCCCGGCGTCGGACGAACGATATGTGGAAGTGTTCGCCACGTAGATGACGTTCTTATTCTTCGGATCCACGCGCACACAGGCAAAATCGGAGCCGCGACCGGAAACGCGTTCTTCCGTGTTCACGCGCTTCCAAGTTGCTCCGGCATCGTCGGAGCGATACAACGCGCTCGGCTTCCCTTCCACCAGCGCATACATACGATTCGGATCGCTGGGCGCGATCCCGATGCCGATGCGTCCGAGTCCTTCCGCCGGAGTGGGAAGGCCGCCTGTGAGTTGCTGCCAGGTGGTGCCGCCATCTATGGATTTCAAAAGCCCGCTGGCGGGCCCGCTCCATTCGCCGTTTTCCCAAGGCCCCTGGCGCGCTGCCCACAACACTGCGTAGACAATCGCAGGATTGGTTGGGTCGAATGCCAGATCTACCGCTCCGGTATTCTCATCCTTATACAGCACCTTCTGCCAGGTTTCGCCCCCGTCCGTGGATCGAAAGACGCCGCGCTCAACATTCGGACCATAGGGATGCCCAAGCACGGCCACAAAGACACGATTCGAATCGCGGGGATCAACCAAAATCGCGGAAATCTGCTGGCCATCCCGAAGCCCCAGATGGCGCCAGGTTTTGCCTGCATCAGTGGATTTGTAAATTCCATCGCCCACCGAAAGATCCGGACGTTGCACGCCCTCGCCGCTGCCGCCGTAAATAATGTTCGGGTCCGACGGCGCAATGGCGAGCGCACCGATGGAGCCGGTAGGCTGGTCATCGAATAAAGGACGCCAGATTCTCCCGAAATCATCGGTCTTCCAAACCCCACCGTTGGTTGCAGCGACATAGAACACATTGGGCTGCGATGCAATGCCGGACGCGGCAATGGTGCGTCCACCGCGGAACGGCCCAATCATCCGCCAGCGCAGCCCGGAAAGATCAGGCGCGACAGTTTGAGCAGCCAGTGGAATCACGCTCAAGAAAAGGTAAGTAAGGCGATGCACGGAAATCGAGTTTAACATGGGAACGGAAGACAGTTTCTGGTTTCTGGTTCCTGGTTTCTGGTTGTCGACAGTTCGGGAACGAGTAACCAGAAACCAAAAACTAGAAACCAGAAACTATCAGTGCCCGCCATCCTAATCTTCGCCCTCACCTACTTGGTGCTCGCCATCGGCCGGCTACCCGGCTTCCGGGTGGACCGCACCGGCGCCGCCATCATCGGTGCAAGTTTGATGGTAGCCGTGAACGCGCTCACTTTAGGGGAAGCGCAGCAGGCCATCAATTTTGACACCATCATTTTGCTCTTCGGAATGATGATCGTGGTCGCGAATCTGCAGTTATCAGGCTTCTTCTCTTTAGTGGCCGAGCGCGTGGTGGAACATGCGCACCGCCCCTTATTGCTTTTGATCGCTATTGTGGCGATCGCAGGCTTCTTCTCCGCGTTCTTCGTTAACGACACCATGTGCCTCGTCCTGACGCCGCTAGTTCTAGAGATCAGCGAAACACTTCGCCGCAATCCCGTCCCCTATCTGTTGGCTGTCGCGATGGCGTCCAACATCGGGAGCGTCGCCACCATCACCGGCAATCCGCAGAACATGATGATCGGCAGCTTCTCGGGTATCCCCTACCGCCAGTTCCTGGCGTCGCTCGCTCCCATTGCGCTAGCCGGCCTCGTTCTGACAGTACTCGTCATTTTCCTGGCTTACCGTTCAGAATTTGCCTCCAGCGCGCGCGTCAATGTTGAAAAGCGTCCCGTGCGCGTGGATCGCTGGCTGATGTGGAAAGCCATCATCGCTTCGCTAGCGATGATCGTCATGTTTTTCGCCGGATGGCCGGTTCCCAAAGTCGCCGTCGTGGCTGGAGCACTGCTGCTCATCACCCGCCGGGTGAATCCGGAAAAGGTCTATCGCCGCATCGACTGGAGCCTGCTAGTAATGTTCGTAGGCCTGTTCGTCGTCATCGCCGGAGTGGAAAAAACCTCGCTCGAAAAGGACCTGGCGGCCTTCGCCGGACAAATCCATCTGGACAATGTCTTCCTGCTAAGCGCTTTCTCCGCGGTGTTATCCAACCTGGTGAGCAATGTTCCCGCGGTTCTCGTCTTCAAGCCGTTCGCCGCGCATCTGGCGAACCCCACCCAAGCGTGGCTCACGCTGGCCATGTCGTCAACACTGGCGGGAAACCTGACAGTACTTGGATCGGTAGCCAATCTGATCGTCATTCAGCAGGCCCGCCGCAAGGTGACCATCGGATTCTGGGAGTACTTCCGCGTAGGCGCGCCGCTCGCGATCCTGACACTCCTATTGGGCGCGTTTTGGATTCAAACATTTCCACCGTAAAATGTCCTATCCTAGGTAGGTGATGAACTGGATCGCCTTCGTACTGGGTCTCGCGGCCGGTGGATTGATCGCCTGGCTATGGATGCGAGCGCGGCTGGCCCGCATCGAAGCCGCCCAACAGTTCGCCGGCGATTCCGCCGCTAAACTCAACGAGACCTTCCAATCCCTCGCGGACGCAGCTCTCCGATCGAATCAGGGCGCGTTTTTGGACGCCGCGCGTGCCACGCTAGACACCGCCCGTGCGCAGATGACCGGCGACCTGGCCCAGAAGCAGACCGCGATCGAAGGCGTAGTCCGGCCTCTGAACGACTCATTGACGCGCCTCGAAACCCACGTGCGCGAACTTGAGCGCGCCCGCGCCACTGCATTCGGAAGCCTCGGCGAACAGTTGCAATCGCTCGCGCGCGAAACTTCCACGCTTTCCACCGCCTTGCGCTCGCCGCAGGCCCGCGGCCGCTGGGGAGAAGTTACTCTGCGGCGCGTCGCCGAGCTGGCGGGCATGGTCAAGAATTGCGATTTTGTCGAACAGGAAACGCGCGAGGGCGACGGCGTCCGCATTCGCCCGGATATGATCGTGCGCCTTCCCGGCGATCGATCGCTGGTGGTGGACGCCAAGGTCCCGCTAACAGCTTACCTAGAAGCCGCCGGAGCGAGCGACGAACCATCGCGCCGCGCTTTCCTGCAACGCCACAGCCAGCAGCTAGCCGAGCACGTCCGGCAGCTTTCTAGCAAGCAGTATTGGAGCCAGTTCCAGCCCACGCCGGAGCTGGTGGTTCTGTTCCTTCCCGGCGACCATTTCTTCAGCGCCGCTCTGGAAGCCAATCCCGATCTCATCGAAGAAGCCCTGGCGCGCAACGTGGTGATCGCCACGCCTGTTACTCTGATCTCAATCCTGCGTGGCATCGCCTACGGTTGGGGCCAGGAGCAATTGGCGGAGAACGCCGAGGCCATCCGCGCGGTTGCGTCCGAGCTCTACGATCGCGTGCAACTGGTTCACGATCATTACGCCGACACCGGCCGTTTGCTCGAAAAGACTGTCGAGTCCTACAACCGTTCCGTCGGCTCCTGGGATTCCCGCTTGGTGCCGGCGCTGCGTAAGATGCGCGAGCTCGGAGTTTCGAATGGCGACGAGCCCGAAGCCCCTGAACAGATCGATCTATTGCCGCGGCGTCCGCGCGCGGCTAGTGGGTTTTAGAAACCAGCGCCTTCAGCCAATCCATCATCGCCGATGTCAGCTTGGCTGAGACCGCGAGGTATTGTCCGCTCGAGGCCATGCACTTCTGCGCCTCCGCCTTTTTTCCGCTCAGAGCCAAGCTCAGAACCTTCGCAGCTTCTTTGTGGAACGCAGCGTGAAGGGGCTGAACTTTCTTGAAATATTCGGAGTTGCGTTCGCTCGCCGGTAGGGCATACAGCCACTTGCCAAATGGGCAAACATTGTCGGGCTCCGTTTGCGCAACGGAAACGTCAGAGCTACCGGCATCGATAGCATCAATGAGTCGGCGCTTCCACATCCCGTGCGCTGCAATAGCTTTTTGAATTTGGTCGGAATCCATGATGAGTCTCCAGTTGGGTAAATTTGCCAGGAGCGAACGCTCGTGGAGGCCGTGATTCCCGACTGGAGCCACCGTCTATAGGTAGTTTACGACAGCGACATGTCGATCACGTCGAATGAAAACCGCTCCGGCGGCAGGCAGGAAATCGGATTGGGACTGAGGTGCGCCCAGGTTTGGTATGCGGTGGACGCGACGCTGGAGTTCAGGTAGAAAAGAAACTGGTTCGAAAAGCAGGAAATGGGCGGCGGCTGGCGGAAGGTGAGCCGCAGACCAACCGCTTGGTCAAGCTCTACGCCCACGCTGGATACCGCTTTGTCGCCCAGCAGCGTTACGAAGCTGGAACGGCCCGCGTGCGGCCAAACATCCGGACGCAGCAGATTTCGCAATTCCAGCCGGGTGCCAAACGTGATTTCGCACTGCCGGATCCATTCCAGAATGCTGTCGCCCCACTGCCACTGGGTGACGAAGTGTAAATACTGATCCACCATGTTGATGGCAAGATCCATCTTGCGCCGGTCGAATTCAGATTCGTACTCAGCCAGGCCTTCCACGGTGGTGGCCATGGTTGGGACCGGAATCATATCCTCGGAGTCCACAATGTCGTTCGCCATCCCCACTACCCGATCCAGACGCCGCACTTTCGGTGACGTGCGTACCAGCAAGGGAGGCAATTCGTGCGTCTTTTCGCCTGGGACTTCAACGAACTTCCGATCTCCTAGGATGTCCATACGGCCTGCTTACTCACTTCTTAGCTCACTTATCGACACCAAAACTACAAAACTTGAACCCCAATATAAAGACGCTATGGAAGGCTGAGCCGTTTCAGCGCCCCTCGCGGCGGACTGGACCGCCGAGGGATTTAAAACAATTCTGCAAGATTTGTCGCAACTTGTAAAGAGGAATCTTTACAGTGCCATCGGATACCCCCGCCACGCCATCCAGAAGAGCAGCGCCATGGTACCAAAGTACAGAGAAAAGATGACCGTCGTATAGGAGACTTTGACAGCCTCGGAACGTCCTGAACGCCCCAACCAGTACCCAGCTAGCGGCAGTACCTGCAACGCGTGCATCCCCGCGAAGTGCACCACCCGCAGATCGCCATGCGCTGTGCTCCAGTTGACGAGCGGCAAGCCCGGCCCACCATCGGGAGCACCCACCGTGTGCGACCCATGAATCACCATGAATACTCCCTCGAAGGAAGCCAGCAGGAACAAAACCAACCCGAATCGAATGCCCCAAAGATACGCCGCCGGAAGATCCGGATGGTCCGCGAAGAACAACACGCATACCCATATCAGCAGCAGCGTGTTGAAGCCAATCATCGCCCCCATGGCAGAAAACAGTGCGGCATCCAACGGAGTCGCGACATTAAAATGCGAGGGCACGCCGCGCGCTGATTGCAGCGTGATGCCAATAATCTCGGCGATCACGCTGATCGCAACTCCCCAACTGATGATCTTGACCGCGCGTCTTCGCCCGGAAAGATAGCGTAGGTACCAGGCCAGTGTCCACACGTAGATCGCGATCGACATGCTGAACTTCAACGGCTTGATCCAGGGATTGATGCCCAGGATGGTTCTCGAATCAAAAGGAATGGCGGCTATCAGAGCCACGGCCAATATCCAGTTCAGCCAGCCCGTGAAGGCGAGCACCGGATTACGAAGGTAAAGCTCACGAAGTGTACGGATCATACCATTGCGGAACGCCCCCGCAGCGAGGTCCGGATCAAAAACCAAGTTAATAATCCAACCGGACCGAAGAGAAATGTCAACAGCAGGCAAGGAACGACGTAAGCGTGTGCGATTCGCAGACGCTCGGAATCCCGGACCAGCCAGGCACCGGTGAAAAGATCGAAGGCCAGGTAATGGATCCAGCCGGCCAGCAGAAGATTGGGATTCTCGAAGAGTCTCGCAACCTCTGCTAGCGACCCAAAGCCCCCACGGCTCTCCCGGAAATAGAGGATGAGCAGCGTCAGGTAAAGCGCCGCCAGCCCCAGCGGCAGAGCCAGCGCTGCTACCCTCTGCGTCCAGCGCCAACGCGGCGCAACCACAAGAAGCAGCCAGCCGGGAAGCACCATCAAGTTGCAAATCCCGAATAGCTGCTGCGCGGCCATCTGTAGATTGTGTCACAGCGATGTGGCGCACGCACTCTTGCGTGCCGCATCGACACTCGTGTCGATGTCCGCCCAACGCCGAGACGAGTGTGAACGCGGCACTCCGAGGGCATGCGCCACGAGGCGTCTTCATGACTTTGGAGGGCCAGCAGGCCCGTGGGAAACTTCCTCCCGGGAGCCCGTGCAGTTGGCTGCTACACTTCGTTGCGCTTGAATCTTTCGATCAAATGGTCGCAAGCGCGAACCGTGATGGCCATCATGGTCAGCGTCGGGTTCTGGCATCCCGAGGAAACGAAGCACGCGCCGTCCATCGCAAACACATTCGGAACATCGTGCAATTGGCACCACGCATCGGTGACCGACGTCTTGGGATTGTCGCCCATGCGCGCGATCCCCAGCTCGTGGATGGCCATGCCCGGCTCGGCCACGCGGGAGCTGATTTGGATATTTCGCGCGCCGCAAGCTTCCAACATCTCCGCCGCTGCCACCGCCGAATCTTCCTGCATGGCTTTCTCATTGTCCCGATGAGTCATGCTGATGTGCAGCGCCGGAATGCCCCAGGCATCCTTCAAATTCGGATCGATCGCGACGAAATTGTCTTCGTACGCTAACGATTCGCCGAAAGCGCCCATCGAGATCCCGTAGCTGCCGCGCACGACAGCCTGTTTATATCCCGCGCCGAAGCCCGCTGCGCCGAAATCGAACTGCGGCCCGGCTCCGCCCTGGTATCCATAACCGCGGATGAAGCGCTTCTGCTGTGGACCGGTCAGCAAATTGCGAAAACGAATCACGTAGATGCCATTAGAACGATGCGGCCCATTCATGGACGGTCTCACTTCGAAACCAGGCAGCTCGCCCGTAGCTCCGCCGCCCGTCGAATGATCCATCAGGCCGCGGCCGAGGAGCCCGCTCGAATTGCCAAGCCCAGCGCTGCCTTCGCGAGTGGTGGAATTCAACAGAATGCGCGTCGACTCCAGCGCCTGCGCGCACAAAATCACCGTCTTGGCTTTCACTTCCATGGTCTGGTGCGTAATGCGATCGACGAACGTAACTCCGGCAGCGCGATTTTCGCCTTTCTCCCGATTGATATGCGCTACCACGGCGTTCGGCACCAGCGTACACTTGCCAGTCTTCACCGCATCTTTGACCGTCGTAAACGGACTGCTGAAATATGAGTATGTGATGCAGCCGCGCTCGCACGGACCGCAATAATGACACGCCGCCCGTCCATTGTGATTCTGCGTAAGCATGGCCACGCGTCCGATGGTGATGGTATGGCCGAACGTTTTCTTCACCTGGTCGCGCATGTATTCTTCGCCGCAGGTCAGCGCCATGGGCGGCAAGAAATGTCCGTCGGGAAGCGCGGGGTTATTCTCCTTCGCTCCACTGATACCGACGTAATCCTCCACAATGTCGTAGTAAGGTGAGAGGTCTGCGTAAGCGATCGGCCAATCCTGGCCGTATCCATCGTGACTGTACGCTTTGAAATCGAGATCGCTCAAACGATAGCTCTGCCGGCCCCAAACCATCGTTCGTCCGCCCACGATGCGCAGCCGCTGCCAGGTGAAAGGCTTGTCCTTGGGAGTGCTATACGGGTTTTCCAGATCGTTGACGAACCAATCGTAGTTGTACTCCATGCACGCATAGCATTGCTTCTGGATCGGCCGCGTCTTCACAATCTCGGGCGACATATCGCGGAAATGCAGCTTGTAGGCGGGCATGTGCTCGGTGAATTCGGAGGGCGAGATGTTGCGTCCGGCTTCAAGCAGAGCCACATTCAAGCCGGCTTCCGAAAGCCGCTTGGCTGCCCATCCGCCGGTGGCGCCAGAGCCAACAACAATTGCATCGAAAGTCTGCGAGAGATTCGTATCCGCCATAATGTACCTTCAGAAAGCCCGGCTCGGCGCCTTTTTCTGATTCGGCTCGCAGCCCGTTAAGGCGCCATGCGGCGGCTCTCCATTCCATCCCAGCGCCTTCATTCCAGCTTCCGAGCTATAGAAGACGCGCGCGATCCAATCCTTCAGGTTCTGAAAGTGATTGTGCCCAGCCTGGTCGCCTGTCTGCCCTTCCCCCCAGGTGTCGAGCGAATTCGGATACGCGAAAAACTTCAGTAGCTCCACCTGCGTTTCGGGAGGAAGATAAATCAACGCGTTTCCGTAACGGCTGCGCGCCTCCCCGTCGAGATACGCCAAGCTATTGAGAAACGATTGCTGCGTATCATGGGTCTCGGCCTCGAGCAGCAGATCCAGAAATCGATTCACCAGCGCCGTCTTCGCCCCCGGCGTATCGGTTTCCGGAATGATGAGGTCGCTGAGAAGAACCACGGTCTGGCTTTGATGATCGCTAAAGAAAGCAGGCTTCCAAGCGGGACGTGCGAGTTCCTTGGACTCGTCATAGTTCGCGGGAAACTCGCGCGCCGCGGCGGTCGCGCCGACGGCCCCGAAGAGCGAGGTACGCAAAAGCTCACGGCGATTCACAGACTGCTCCTGTTCGTTGACATACGTTATTTACTATAGACGCTTGGCTACGAGCGCAGGTTTGGAATCAGTCTCCGACTCCCCGAGCTGAGTCTGGGAATCCGCGAGGAAATAGGTTCGCCGGCGCCGTGGGGCAGACGCTTTCGTCTGCCAACCCAGCGCTCAAGTGACTCAGAAAACGAGTTCAGCTTTCTTGAAGCTTTACAACGCGAGAAACTCGCGCAAGTCCTTGCTCAGCGGCATCCGGATGGCGACGATCCCTGAGTTCGATCAAAATGCGAAGGCGCTCCTCCGGGCTCAGGCCAGCGTCAGAGCGCCCTCATCGGCCTCTTCAACGACTAAACCGTAACCCAGCCGTTCTTCTTCGAGCTCTCCAGCACTTTCTCCAGCAACTGCATGCCGAGCAGACCATCTTCGAATGTCGGATAGTCCAACGGCGCCGATGGGTCGGCAACCCTTGCGTAGAAGTGCTTGTACACCTGCTTGTGAACGTCGTCGTAGCCCTCGCTGTGTCCGCCGGGAAGATCCGCGTAAGCCGCCGCTTTCGGATAGAGCAAAGACGGGTCCTTGATGATTATGCCGTTCGGCGTGTTGCGTTGGCCGATCCACAATTCGTCCGGCCGTTCCTGGTTCCACGAAACGCCGGCCTTGGTCCCGTAGATGTCGAACGTGAACATGTTCTTTCGCCCGGCCGACATCTGACTCACCGTGAATGCGCCGCGTGCGCGATCGCCCAGATGCAGCAGCACCGCGCCGAAATCCTCTGTGTCGATTGCGACCGGCTGGTAATCTTCCGGCTGCAGCTTCTTGCCGGCGAAAGTTTCAATCGGACCCTTGGGCATCTTGCGCGTTTTATGGAATGTGGCCAGGTCCGCGCACAGCGCAGTGATCTTGAGTCCGGTCAAGTGTTGGATCATGTCCATCCAGTGCGAGCCGATGTCGCCCATGGCACGCAGCGCGCCGTTAGCTTTGGAATCCACGCGCCAGTTCCAATCGGTGTCATAGAGCAACCAGTCCTGTGAGTAGGTTCCCTGCACGATCAGGATGTCACCCAGGTCGCCGGCCTCAATCATTCGCCGGATCTGCTGCACCACCGGGTAATATCGCAAATTGTGGTTGATGGCATTCGCAAGTTTCGTGCGAGCCGCAAGCTCCACCAGCTCGCGCGCTTCAGCAGATGTTACAGTGAATGGTTTCTCACACAAGACGTGCTTGCCGGCGTTGAGAGCCGCTTTGCACATCGGATAATGCAGCGCGTTGGGAGTCAAAACATGGACGGCATCGATGGCGGGATCCTTGAGCAAAGTTTGATAATCGCCGGTGCTATGCTCCACTCCAATGGCTTCTGCGAACTTCCGCGCCGGCTCATCGGCGTAGTCGGCCACTGCCACGATTTCCACATTGCCCAAGCGCCGCACGTTCTCCGCATGCACCTTTCCCATGAAACCAGTGCCGATGATAGCCGTCTTTAGCTTTTTCATAACGAGATTGATCCTTTGTGTCGATAGTTGAAGTGAGTGAAGCTGGTAAACTAGAGATTCTACATTAATGCGGGTTCGCATACGACTCAGCCGAGGAACTAAGGTCCGCCAGAAGGGGCGCAAGAACCAACACGTCGCGCTGGCGCTGGCCTCGCTGCTCACTCCAGCAGCCGTCATGGCATGCGTGTTGGCGTTCTGGCGATTGTCGGCCGATCTCAAAGTTACAAGCCTGTTCCCCATTACGGAAGGCCTGTTTTCCCACTGGCAGGTATGGGTGAGCGGCGCGGCAGTACTGCAACTTTGTGCGGTAGTACTGAACCGCTATGGAAACCCGGAATCCGCCATCCAGGAATCGGAAGAAAAGGAAGAATCTCCGCGTGCGCTCGTCAATTCGCGCTACTAAGCGCGCTATCAATATGTGGCAGCACGCCACACCGTGTGCCCTCAAGCGACCGCATCGTTCTCGAACGCTTGCCGCTGGGACGCCCGTTAAGTTCTAGCATCGCCAACAGTACCAATCTGCGCTCATTTCGGAAACTTTGGCCGCCTTCGTGCATCTAGTGAGATAGGTGGTGAGGAAATGTCAGCGACAAGAATGGAAGAGGTGTTGCAGCCAGTATCGGTCCGGCCCGTGTCTGTACTTTCGGACACAAGGTTGCAGTCCCTGGTGAGACGAAGCGTGGCCAGTTCCGCGCAGGCAGCGGATGTTCTCGTCGCCCTGGTAACCCCCTCCGCTGTAATCGCATTTGTGATGGGTTTGTGGCGCCTCACTGCCGATCTGGGCTGGACGGAGACCTTCCCTATCACTGCCGGATTTTTCTCCCATTGGTTGGTTTGGGTCGCGCTCGCCATCGGGCTCAAGTTCGGTGCTGACGCGCTTGGAGCCAAACTCCTGCCGGTGGAAGCGCCCGCCAAGAAATCCATCGATAACTCAACTGCGTTTTGATATTCTGGATCTAGGCGGGCGGTCTCCGAATGTCTATCCGCAGTAGAACCCGAGCGACGGGCGTGTTTTACGTTCCTGGTTTCCCCAAGGGCGTGAAATGGCTATTAATCAGCAATGTCGCTGTCTTTTTGACCGGATTTTTCGCTCAACTCGTTCAGGTCGATGGTCCACTCCGCTTTCTCGCGCTCACGCCGGAGTTCGTCGTCAAATACTTTTTCATTTGGCAGCTGGCCACGTACATGTTCCTGCACGCGGGCTTCGGACATATCATTTGGAACATGCTGGCGCTCTGGATGTTCGGCGCGGATCTGGAGCAGACCTGGGGCACCCGGCGTTTTCTGCAGTTCTATTTCTTCTGTGGAATTGGCGCGGGGATCTGCGTAGTGCTGTTGAACTACCTGCTGCCCTGGGGCAATCCGGCCGTGCGCACGATTGGCAGCTCGGGAGCCATTTTCGGCATCCTGATGGCCTGTGCGATTCTATTTCCAGACCGGCCCATCCTCTTTGGCTTCATCTTCCCCATGCAAATGAAGTGGTTTGTGCTGATCGTCGGCGCCATCGCGTTCCTCAGTTCCTTCCAGGCGAATACTGGCGTGAGCGCCTTTGCACATCTTGGCGGTCTCCTGTTCGGCTATTTCTACCTTAAAACGCCCAGCATCCAGTTCGACCTGGCCGGACCCATCCGGCGCCAGTATCGCGATTACAAGCTGCGGCGCGCGCGGAAGAAGTTCCAGGTGTACTTGCGCAAGCAGGGCCCCGGAAGCGGTCCAACCATCCATTAGCTCCCCTAGCAACCCCTGCCCTTCTCAAGGGTTAAAATAATGCATAGGCGCGCGGGAAACTCCTGCCGCCACTAAAACGTCCGTATTGTTGATATAGTTCCCTCAGGGTCTTATGAAATACTTGAAAGCCGCCGTGATGTTAACGCTGGCGTTGTTGCTGACTGGAATTCGCCTCCCGGTCGCCACCGCCCAGCAGGGTCCCCAATCCCAACCGTCCGAGACCGTGGCCAAACCCAAGAAAACCGTCCCCGCCGCAGACACTACCACGGACACGGACCAGCCACCCATCCCGTCCCAGTACAAGAAGGACAAAGAGACCCCTACCAGCCTTCCCACCTTCCATAGTGATGTCACTGCCGTGCAGGTAGAGGTGTCTGTGCTCGACAACAAGGGCAACTTCATTCCCAACATCCCGAAAGAAAACTTTCGCGTCCTGGAAGACAATGTCCCGCAGCAGATCAGCACCTTCAGCACCAACGCCGATGCACCCATGACCATCGCCATGGTGATCGAGTTCAACAATCTGTTTCAGCGGTATTGGAGCCAAGGCTGGCGTGAAACCCTGACGGCGTCCTACGGATTCGTCCAAACCCTCAAGCCGGAAGATTACGTCGCGATTGTGGCCTTCGACATGCGCCCCGAGATTCTTTCTGATTTCAGTACGGACCGCATGAAGACACAAGAGGCCCTGCAGCGCATGCGCATTCCAGGATTTTCGGAATCCAACATGTTCGATGCCGTGGTGGACACCGTGCAGCGCATGGGCAACATTGAGGGACGCAAAGCCATCCTGCTGATTGCAACCGGCCGTGACACTTTCAGCAAGCTGACATTCGACAAGGCACGCAAAGCCATTCAGGAAGGCGGCGTCCCCATCTACGCTATCAGCATCCTGCAGGCGTTCCGCATCATGGCCGACCAGTACATGGGACCCAATCAGCGCATGGACTTCCTACAGGCCGATAACGAGATGAACACGTTCGCGCGGGAAACCGGCGGCAAGGCGTTCTTCCCCCGCTTTTATGGTGAATATCCTGGTATCTTTCAAAACATCTCGCAGGCGCTTCGCAACCAGTATTCCATCGCTTACCATCCCTCCAACCAGGCCAAGGACGGAAAATTCCGGAAGATCAAGGTGGACTTGGTGAACCCGCAGAACGGGGACGCCTTGAAGATCACCGACGAGAAACACAAGCCGATCAAGTATTCGGTGATCGCCAAGGGCGGTTACAACGCGCCTCGTGAAGTTGAATAAGCGAAGCGGCGGCACAGCTCAACCCTCGTAGTCAAGCACTCGATCTCGCTTTTTTCCAAGCTCGTAGAAAATCGATTGACAGTCGTGTTACAGAATGATATTTTCGCTTTGTTCTTCTCGATGCCGAACTCATCTTCTTCTTCCAGCCTCAGCGGACGCATTCTTCTGCTCGACGACAACAGCCTCGGACTCTCGGCTCGCGGTAGCGTCCTTGAGGAGCTGGGTCACAAGGTCACGACCTGCGCCGCTCCGCAAGACGCTCTCGAACTGTGCGGCAAACAACGGTTCGATGTCGTAGTCACCGATTACAAGATGCCGAAGATGAATGGTGTGGAGTTCATCACGCGCTTGCGCAAGCAAAGTCCGGCTGTCAGCATCATTCTGATCTCGGGATTCACCGACACTCTGGGACTCAACGAAGCCAACACTGGTGCCGACGTGGTGATTCAGAAAAGTTCGCATGAGGTCAGCCATATGGTCCGATCCGTGAATCGCCTGTTGCGGAAGCGCCAACAACCAGCCAGGAAGCCACCAGCCTCTCAGCTCCCGAGAGTCGAGAAAGTAGCGCGGCGTTCACGGTCGTAGCGCACGCGCCCACGCGTGCCGTGTTCGCACTCCTGCGAACACCATTCCCTTGAGCGACCAGTTACAGTAGAAATGAATGCGTTTTCTTTTCCGCGCAGCCTGCGCTCTGACTCTGTTCGCTTGGCTCGCGAACGCCGCCGCAAGTCCCAAGGGTACTAGTAAGAAGACCGGTCCTGCGAACTTCACCGTCCGCACCTGGTTGCGTACCATGACCCTGCGCGACAAGGTCGCCCAGCTTCTCGTCATGCCAATCTACGGCGAGCCGGCCCATCGCCGCTCCGCCACTTCGAAACGATATGAGCATTACGTGCGAGATCTGCATGTGGGCGGCGTCATTGTCACCGGCCATTCTATGAATAGCGGGATCCGCAACGCCGAGCCCTACGCGATGGCCGCCCTGCTGAACCGGATGCAGAAGATTTCCAAACTTCCGCTGCTGGTATGCGCGGATTTCGAACGTGGCGCCTCCATGCGCGTCAACGCAACCACCTCCTGGCCCTACAACATGGCATTTGCTGCCGCCCAGGATCTGGACGGCGTCTTCGCGGAAGCGGCTGGGACTGCACGCGACGCCCGCGCGTTGGGCGTCAACTGGATCTTCGCGCCCGTCGCGGACGTGAACAACAATCCCGACAACCCCATCATCAATATCCGTTCCTACGGCGAGGATCCGGTCCAGGTTTCGAAGTTCGTTCGTGCCTACGTGATGGGCGCGCATTCGGAAAAGCTCAGCCCGGTTCTGGTGACGGCCAAACATTTTCCCGGCCACGGCGACACCGCGCAGGATAGCCATCTCGGCTTGGCGCGCATAGATGCCGACCGTCAACGGATCGAGACCGTGGAACTGGAGCCGTTCCGCGCCGCCATCGCCGCCGGCGTGGACGCCATCATGACCGCGCACATCGCCGTTCCGGCGCTAGAGCCTGAGGATGAACCCGCCACCGTGTCCTCCAAAATCCTCACCGGCGTCCTGCGGGAGAAATTGGGCTTTCGTGGGATCACCGTCACAGATGCGATGGACATGCAGGGACTGGCCGCCATGTTCGGTACCGGTGAAGCTTCCGTTCGCGCGCTCGAAGCCGGCAACGATGTTTTGCTGATGCCGAAGCGCGCCGAGGATGCCATCAACGGCATCGTCGCGGCCGTCCAGAGCGGCAGAATCACTCGGCAGCGCCTGGACCAAAGCGTCGCCAAAGTGCTAGCGGCGAAAGTAATGCTCGGCTTGACCCGCAAGCGCGCCGTGGATCTGGATGCCATCGCGGATCAAGTGGATTCTCCGGAAGACGAAGAGCGCGCGCAACAAGTGGCCGATCACGCCGTCACGCTGGTGTCCGATCACAAAGATCAGCTCCCATTACGCCACGCCGAAAGCGCCTGCCTGATTTCTCTTAGCGAAAACCGGCATGGCCAGCAAGGACAGCGATTGATCGAAGAGGTCAAGAAGCGGGCGCCGAGCATGACCACTACCTCGCTCGATACGGGCATGAGCCAGGCCGACTTGGATCAGGTCGCCCAGAAAACGTCAGGCTGCGATCAGATTATCGTTGCTGCTTTCGTCAGCGTGAGCGCCTATCGCGGAAACGTCGCGCTAGCCGGCCTCTATCCCGATTTCCTAAACGGCCTGATCGCCGGCAAGATTCCCGTGACGCTGGTGGCGCTCGGTAATCCGTATCTGGCGCGCAGCTTCCCGAATGCGGCCGCTTACGTGACCACTTTCAGCCCCACTGCCACATCCGAGGCCGCGCTTGCGAAGGCGCTGTTCGGCGAAATACCGATCACCGGGCGCCTGCCGGTGTCCATCCCCGGCGTCGCCAAGTTCGGAGACGGCATACAACTTCCGGCAACTCGCCCGCCGCAGAAAGGTTTGTGAAAATGGTTGAGATCACCTGGCTTGGTCATGGAACTTTTCAGTTTCGGCTGGATTCCGGCGAAGTCATCGTAATGGATCCCTGGGTGGATGGGAATCCGATGTATCCGAAGACCCACAAGTTCGATCGCATCGATGCGATTCTTGTCACGCACGGCCATTTCGATCACATCCATGACGCCGTTCCTTTGGCCAAGAAATTCAAGCCGAAAGTGGTCGCCATATTCGAAACGTGCTTGTGGCTGACTTCGAAAGGCGTGGAGAACTGCAGCGGAATGAACAAGGGCGGCACGCAAGAAGTAGGCCCGCTCAAAGTCACCATGACGCACGCCGTGCACAGCTGCGGCATCCAGGATGGCGATCAGATCATTTATGGCGGCGAAGCTGCGGGCTACGTGTTGCATCTTGCGGACGGCCGCAAGATCTATTTTTCCGGAGACACCAACGTATTTTCCGACATGCAGTTGATCGAGAAGCTGTATCAGCCGGACCTGGCCTTCCTGCCGATCGGCGATTTCTACACCATGGGCCCGCGCGAGGCCGCACTAGCCTGCCGCCTGCTGAAGGCGAAGAAAGTAATCCCGATGCACTTCGGAACCTTCCCGGCGCTCACCGGCCGCCCCGATGAACTGTCGAAATTGCTGAAGGATTTCCCGCAGACAAAAATCTGGCCGCTGGAAATCGGCGCGCCGGTGAAGTGGTAGACGAAAGCCGGTGCCCTAAACCAATTCAATGGAGACGCGGCGGCCCACCATCGCTGCCGCCCGCTGCAAACTTGACAGCGTAATGTCGTTTTTCGGATCAAGAAGCCGGTCAACTTGAGTGCGGCTCGTCTTGAGCAGCGTAGCCATCTTGCTCTTCGAGATCTTCCGTTTCTTCATTGCCTCGGCCAGTTGCCACGCCACAACCTCCTTGATCGCCTGTGCTTGTGCTTCTTCGAAGATGCCCTCCTTCTTGAGAAAATCATCAATGCTCGAACCCATTTGTTTCTTGCTCATCGCTCTAACTCCTTCTGACGTTTTCGCGCCAATGCTAATTCATCAACCGGGGTCGTGCGCGATTTCTTGACAAACCCGTGCAGTGCGACCAGCTGTTCGCGGTAAAGGCACAACAGCACGCGCGCCGTCCGTTTTGTCGGCAGATCTGTCCGGATCTCCCAAAGCCCATTTCCCAGCGGACGACACAACGGCATCCCGATCGGCCACCGCCATTGCGCCCGCAAGAGATCCTTGCCTATGGCTTGGCGGTCCGCTTCCGGCAGTCCCTTCAGCCACTCTCGCACAGGCTCGTGCCCCGCGCGCTGGCGATAGAAAATCAGCGGAATCTTGCTCTGCTGTGCGTCCTCCGCCATGCACCTTATATAGTACAACTCTATCTTGACATGCGCGGGAAAGCAAGCAACAAAGTAGACGAAGGTCGGAAAGTCGGATTGTCTTCCCCGGCTTCTTGAATTCCTGAATTCGGTTTTCCCGAATTCGCTACTATAAAGTGAATGCGCCTTCTGATCGTCGACGACGACGTAGAGCTCTGCTCGCTCCTCAAGGAGTTTCTGGAGCGCGAGGGCTACGGCGTCCAATGCGTCCACGAAGGCCATGCCGCGCTCGATCTGGCGCAGCAAGGCGGGTACGACCTGATTATCCTGGATGTCATGCTGCCGGGCCTGGACGGATTCGAAATCCTCAAGCGGCTGCGCCTCTCAAGCCGGGTTCCGGTCCTTATGTTGACCGCTCGCGGTCAGGACGTCGATCGGATCGTCGGACTGGAGCTCGGAGCGGACGATTATTTACCCAAGCCCTTCAACCCGCGCGAGCTCGGTGCGCGCGTCAAGGCCATCCTGCGCAGAACCGAAAACAAATCCAACCGCGGCCGCGTGGAAGTGAACGGCGTGCTGCTGGACCCAGGCACGCGCGAAGTGATTTGTGACGGCAAAGCGGTTGAGGTTACTACTCTCGAATTCGATATCCTGGAACAGCTCATGCGCAACGCCGGCCGCGTGGTCTCGCGCGATGGTCTGATGGAAAGTCTCTACAATCGAAAATCCACGCCTTTCGACCGCTCCATCGACATGCATGTCAGTCATCTGCGGCGGAAACTGGAAAGCAGCCGTCCCGTCATCAAGACCATTCGAGGCGTGGGCTACCAGTTCTGCCAAAGCCCGGAGGATGCGGTAGCCGGATGAGATCGCTTTTTGCAAAAACGCTGCTGTGGTTCCTGGCGACAACCGCAATCGCGATGACCGGCATCATCATCACTACTGCGTTGACCTTCAGCGCCTCCGAGCCTCGCGGGCCATTTGGAACGCTTCTGAATCTGCAGGTGGAGGAAGCCCGGCACGCTTACGAAACCGGAGGCCGCGAGGGATTGAGCGCCGTCATCGCGAAGATTCAACGAATCGCGCAAGTACAGGTGGTTTTCACCGATGCGCAAGGCACCGATCTGCTCACAGGCCAAGCGCGGCCCGAACTGCTGCGCCGGCCCACACGAAGCCGATGGCGGCTGCCCTTCCCCTTCACCACTCGCCGGCCCATCATTGCGCGCGAAGACCTAAGCAAGCAGTACTGGTTGTTTCTAATCGATCAGCGCCGCAACCTGACCTTCTTCTTTCTCCAGCCTCAGCATCTGTGGATTATCGGCCTGGTGGCGTTGCTCTGCTACGGATTTGCTTATCATCTGACGTGGCCAGTTACGCGGCTCCGCTCCGTGCTGGAGCGTTTCGGCCAGGGTGATTTGGCCGCGCGCGCCGCAATCAAGCGCAAGGACGAACTCGGCCAGCTCGCCACCAGCTTCAACCATATGGCGGACCGCATACAAACGCTCTTGGCCGCCGAGCGGCGCCTGCTGCTGGATATTTCGCACGAGCTACGAAGTCCTCTGGCGCGCCTCGGCGTGGCGGTGGAACTGGCACGATCGGGCGAAGATCGGGACGATATGCTGGACCGGATTCAAAAGGAAGCCGACCGTTTGAATGAATTGGTGGCCGAACTTCTGCAGGTGACGCGCGTCGAGGGCGATCCCTCCATGCAAAAGTCCGAGAGCGTTCCGTTGGACGAATTGCTGGCCGATATAGTGTACGACTCTTTGCTCGAAGCCAAATCCAAGGATTGCACTTTGCTGCTGAAGGCGCCCATCGCGGTAACGTTGCCGGGCGATGAAGAACTAATCCGCCGCGCCGTCGAAAACGTCATCCGCAACGCCATCCGCTATGCGCCTGCCGGCTCGCCTATTGATATCGAACTTAAGAAGTCAGGCGACATGGCGGAGATTTGTGTCAGGGATTACGGCCCCGGAGTGCCTGCCGAAGCCCTGCCGCGGATTTTTGATCCGTTCTATCGCGTGGATTCGGACCGCAATCGAGTGAGCGGCGGCCTTGGGTTGGGACTTGCCATCGCCCGCCGGTCAGTGGAATTGCACAAGGGGAAACTCACCGCGCGCAACGCGAATCCCGGATTGCTGGTATCCATCGAGCTGCCGCTGGCGCTGGAAACACGCAAGGTGGAACAGAAAACTCCTACTCCGGTTTCAGCAGTTTGATATCGGACGGCAGTTCGAACAGGTTGCCCGGCACTTTCGGATCGTTGATCTTCACAGAGTCCGCAAATATTTCGAAGGTCTTTTCGCCGTTCCGCTGGCGCTCAATCGCGAATGGCCACTGAATGCCGTCCACCTCGCGATACTTCGAAAATAGCGTGATCTCTTCGTCCTTGTCCTTGGTCACCGCGTTGCGCCGGTAGAACACCTCGCGTACGGGCAGCTTGGTGGTCCGGTGAAAATAAACCGTAGTTGTGTGATTGTCGGCGTCGGTGATGTCGACGATCTCCACCGGAGCGTTATCCAGGACATCCGCGCCGCGAGATTCGAAGATCAGCGGCTCGTGCATTCGAACACGAAGGATATAGAAAATATCGCTGCGCGTGCTATCTTTGTAGCGCTCGAAGCGGTCGTCCGGAAGCGGCTGCGCACCGCGGAAGGAAATATTGTATGCGGCCTTTTCCTGGAAAAGTGTGCCGTAGTCTTCCTTCTTGCCGAAATTCTGACGCTCTCGCACCGCCAACTCATGCGCAGTATCGCTAACGCCTGATTCAAAACGCGTGTAGATCTTAGCGATACTTAACCCGCTGAGCTTCTCGCGATAGAAAGAATAAGCCCGGCCGGCCACCACGCGATTCTGCATGCTCATAAAGCGCTCGCCACCCATCGCGTCCAGGCATTCGTTAACCACGCGCTTGCCGCGCTCCTGGAGGCTTTCCGCGTGTAGAAACAGGCACAACGTAGCGCACGCGCCAACGCGTGCCGTGTTCGCACTCCTGCGAACACATGACTTGATCAATAACTTCATGGCTTCTTGCTAATCTCTTCTTTCGTCAAACCCGAGTTGACTTTGTAATCCGCAACCGTCACGCTAGCGAATTTCTTCCCGCCTTGCATAATAGTCCAACCAAAAGGCAAGCGGATGCCATTCACCTCGCGCCAGTCCGAATAAGTTTGTTCCACCGGCCCTTGGCTGCCCTGGTAGATGATTTTCGACGGAACACCCGTTTTCTCATCCACCTCTAACCGGACACTCTCGCCATCTTTCACCGAGATTTCGATGGCGTCGTCGCCCACGTAACTGACCATTCGATCCGCATCGCGATCGCTCATCACCAAAGGCGGGATCTGCCGAAA